>Ga0224723_1000073_pt1 | contig 62773 bp, 62 predicted proteins | sample Balambano_FR2_Me_FD_161647 | JGI IMG/M metagenome (GOLD analysis project Ga0224723, IMG submission 161647) | Freshwater sediment microbial communities from Lake Towuti, South Sulawesi, Indonesia - Balambano_FR2_MetaG | ecosystem: Environmental > Aquatic > Freshwater > Lake > Sediment | place... | reverse complement strand
TTAACAATCGTATTAAATTGATTAAACGGCAAGCCTATGGCTTCGTAAATTTCAGCAATTTTCGGGAAAGGCTGTTAGCTTGCTTCTCTGATTAGCAAAAGTTATCACCGTACTAACAGAAGAACCCGGCTTGTTCAATATCAATTAGCGATTCTTGATCGCGTGGCATAGACTACTTGCGCCGATTCTAAAATATTCTTTCTTCGTAACCAGTTCTCGCTTTGTTCAATAGCAGCTTTCACAATAAAGTCTACCTTTCGCCCCAAGACGTTTTGAAGTTCCTCTTTCATCTGCAAGGTTTCAGTCAAACCTCGTTTAGCATCTGGAGCAAAAGTAACCAGGACATCAATATCGCTGTCAGGGCGAAAATCATCCCGCAAAACAGAACCAAACACTGCCAATTCAGAAATCTGCCAGCGATCGCAAAATTCCTGAATTTTCTCAATTGGCAGTTCGATGTTGCTTAGATTCATTGCACTCACGTGATTGAAAGACTATTAAGAGGACAGCGCCATCTCTGGCTCTTACTATAGATTACCTTTAGTGCAAAATGCTCCATTAGTAATCAATGCACAAAGATATAGCCATCTCTGACTTTTTGAAGTAAGAGGCGATCGCCTAATCTTCATCCTCTACCACTCCTATAGTCACGGCTAGCACTTCTCTGTTTTGCAAAGACTGCTTTTCTTCTGCCGTGAGAGTTCCCAGGTAAAGTTCAACTGCTTCTTTGATATTTTCTTTGGCTTCCTCTAAGGAGTCTGCTTGAGTTTGGCAAAGTGAATAAATCATTCATCAGCAATCTTTAGAATCTCCGTATATACCTGGTCACTAACCCGAAAGCTAGCTCGAACTATTAGATCATTCATGACAGGCTTAACAAGTGGAATTATTCCTTTATGTTTAGCTGCCAAAAGGACTCCTAAGACTCCAGTAAACTTCAAACCGAGTTGAGCAGCAATTGTCCTACCAGGAGATTCGTCAATAAGTAATCTATCGGCTTTTATTTCAATAGCTAAGGCGATCGCCTCAGATTCCCCAATATCTAACTCTTCCTGTAGTTCTGCTGCAAGAACACGGTTTTCAACTTGTCTGGTTTCAATCCAGGCTAAAGTTTGAACTTCAATTGCTCCAGGTATTGCTTTACTCAAACTTACCATTTCGTCATACACAGCTTGAGGAATAATAACTTGTTGGTAAAGCTGTCGTAATAGATCAAGTTGTGCGATCGCCGCCAAACTAGTAATGGGTGAAGTATCACTCACGACAACGATCACAATTCACCTGCTTCCTGCAAAGTTTTGAGGTCAGCTTGCAAATCCTCAAGATCATAGTGAACACAGATATTTCGCTTGGCTAACTCTTGTCTAAATTCAATCAGATTTAGCCCCGCTAGTTGACGTGCTTTGCCAGTACTAATCTTTTTTTGTTGAAACAGTAAAATAGCAATTTCTAACTTCAACTCAGCTTCAGATATTTTTGCAGTGCGGATAACATCGTCGGGGATGACAATATTCATAGCCTACTCCTAAAGCTCTAACAGTCTATTATAAACGCTGCTTCTTTAAGGGCGATCGCCCCGTTTAATGCGAAAGTTGCTCTAATGCCAGTTTTGCCGCTTTAGGTAAATCAATGATCATGGTTTATCTACCTCCATTTGTGCAAAACGTTCCATTAGTAATCGATGCATAAAGATATAGCCACCTCCGACTCTTTGAAGTAAGAGGCGATCGCGCCCACCTCACAAACAATCAGCAACAGCAGAGATAGAGAACTATTCCACGTCTGTCTATTACTTTAGCCGTTTGCTTGAGACACAAAGCCGCGCTGATTGATACATCCTCGAATTTGCATAGTGTTATGCAGTCGCAGCTTCAAAAGAAATTTTGAGATTTGTGGTGGATGAAACTGTGTAGTTCAGCTTTTCAAAGCCAATAACCTCTCCGTTTCTATCTTTCATTAGAACCACTTCATCTCCAGTTTCTTCACAAATATACTCATCCTGCGGGTTGCCAAACCAGATGGTTAAGGTCTTGCCAACCTGGTCATAGTAAACTTTCACTTCTGCCATATCGTTTCTCCTTCTTTAATTGCATCAGTTGGATATGCGGTAATTAAAAAGCCTTCTCCATTGAGTTGCCTAACAACAGCACAGATCCATCGTTTTTCTCTTTGAAGCTTGTAAAACAAATAAACACCCAAATCACTTTTGCTACGTCGAATCTCATCAGGTTGAGTCAAGGTTGCTTGTACTTCTACTTCCTGCCCTTTTATAACGGGATGCTTGACTTGGATAATAATGTTCCAGTAGGCAATGGTGACACGAACGCTGCAATTAATTGGAGTTGGAACGTTGAAGAACAATTCACTGGGTTCGTTATCGCTCACGAGTCTGCACCACTAAGCATCAAGGCGCAAAAACCCGCTTGAATGAAATGGCGATCGCCCATCATGGTTCAACTTCCTGCTGTTTAGGTACACCATACAGGTAATGGCCATGTTCAGCAGACCAATCAGCAGGAGCTTCAACCTTTCCAGTGAGCGATTCAAGCACATCCCAGGCATCATTGGAGGTTTGTAGATGTTGCTGCCGCAGTGTCATAACAAACTTTAAGACCTGCTGCTGTAAGTCGTCGGGTAAGTCATTCATTTCCTCAATGACCTTTGTAACAATTGGGCTAATCATCAATGTTTCTTCCAAAATCTAAGAGTTATGGTTTTGGTAATGGGCGATCGCCCCTTCACTGTGACAGCTACTTGAACTAGGTCTTACGACTCCAAACAACTCTATTATTTTCTATCTACCTCCATCTGTGCAAAGTGTTCCATTAGTAATCGATGCATAAAGATATAGCCGCCTCCAACTCTTTGAAGTAAGAGGCGATCGCAGTACGAGTTCACACTCAGAAGATCAGGGTGTTTCCAGCGAATCTAGTACTTGAGCGGCTAATTCAATAAACTCTGATGCCCGAATCAGTTGTTCTGCTGCTTGCATCTGAGCAACCCCCGCTCCTACTATGTCATAGTCGCCAATCTGACGGATTTCTTGAGCAGAAGTCAAATATTTACTCCTTCTCGACGCACATTTAGAAGCAATGGGCTTTGCTCTGTAAGGTAGCGATCGTCAGAAATAAATACACACGAAATAACTACGTTATAGCTTAGAGACAAAGCGGCTACTATTTCTCCGGTTCGAGCAACTTCCTCTCCAGAATTTACGGTTCCATTTAAAACAACCAACACATCAATATCTGAATCTGAGGTTGCATCTCCTCGTACCTGTGAACCGTATAAAATAAGCTGAATGAGGCGATCGCCATACAATTCTACGAAACGATAGCGTAATTCATTCAAAATCTCTTTTAGCTGCTGATTGATCAGATGGTTTTGCAGAGTTTTCATGAGTTTTTCCGACTTTAGTCTTTAACTTCCATTTGTGCAAAACGCTCCATTAGTAGTCGATAATTTGAAAGAAAAATTATTTTTCCTTCATTAGGATATACAGTATCACCTCTCAAACTTTGAAAAATAGTGATGAATAAAAGCTTTGGGTGACAAAATAGTAACGTTTTGGAACTCTTCTAGCACCAATAAATCTTGGTCGCCTGTAACAATCACTTCTGCATTTGCAGCTATGGCTGTTGCTAGAATTTTCTGATCTTCAAAATCTCTTAATTCGGACACTTCTATAGGCATTATGGAGCAAAGTTCCGACAGTTGCCTTGCTACGGTCATGAAGTAGTCAACAGTATGCCCTCTTTTTTGCAACTGCTGCTGGAATTTGGAGCGTTGTAATGTTGTCTCCAGTTCCAAAAATAATTCTTCTGAAGCAAAGATCGTAATTTGCTGGGTTTGTACAAGACGTAACACTTGACCAGGAGTACCGCCCCAAAGCAGCCCTGATATCCAAACGTTTACATCGAGTACAACTCTCATGAATTAGACCATAATTCGTGACGAACTTCCTTAACGGTTTCGCTGATTTCTTCAAGCGTGGGTTGAGTTGGGTCTGGCTGCAATTCATCCATTTCTTCAAAAAATTGCTCCAGGCTTGCAGACGTTGGCGGAAGTTTCTTAAGCACAATCGTGTCTTCTATAATTGAGACCTTGTACTGATCGCCGGGATGAAATTGCGACAGAACCTCCGCTGGCAGTTCTAGTTTACCTTCCGAAGTTATTTCTACTAGGATTTCTGACTGCATAGTTAAAATCAACTGCTCTATGGCTATAAATAATCCTAACTTGCGATCGCAGGCGATCGCCCCGTTTGATACGAAAGCCTTTCCAACGCCAGTTTTGCCGCTTCAGGTAAATCAATGATCATAGTTTATCTACCTCCATTTGTGCAAAATGTTCCATCAGTAGTCGATGCATAAAGATGTAGCCACCTCCGACTCTTTGAAGTAAGAGGCGATCGCAACACTCATCCAAAAACCGAGCATAGTTCCAAGGAATTAGTTTTTGCCTATAAAGAATAAAACGCAAAGCGAAATGATTAATACAAGCTGCTCCACCATAGCGCAATCCAAAAACTATTCCAATAACCAGTCCAAAGCAGATGTTGCTGATTAGCAAACTAATCAAGCCGCCGCTTAGTTCGACGTATTGTTCATCTATGTTTAAGATGGAGCTAGTCATTGTAGTCAATCCATTAATTAATCCAAAAGTTATGATGGTAAATGTCCAAATCGTAGTAGATCTCTGAATCCCCTCGTTAGGATATGTTTTTACCTCTACTGCTAAACTTTTTAATCCACGAATTAATCCAAGAAAAGCAATAAACAGCACGGTAGATGCTAGGTTTTCTAGCCATCCTTGACGACTTAGCAGAAGAAATGGTAGACAATATAACCCTTTTTTAGCTCCTAGAATAAACTCTTTCCAGGACCAATTCAAAAGTTCAACAGTTTCTATTTCCTTAGATAATTTGCTGATTTTTCTACCGATTAAACCACTAAGTAATCCAAATAATATGGCAACCACAAGCCCATCTCTTATTCCAGAGATCAATCCATCTTTTACTACGTATCTTAAGCCGTTAATTACTCCCGTTATGAGTGCAATAATCAAACTTAAAATTAAAATACTTTCGTCTCTATACCTTGTTTGATCAGTTATGGTCTGCAACCAGGTAGGTTGTATTTGTTCGAGCAGAAAAGTCATTTTTGACTCTTGAATCATTCGTTGAGCTAGGAACTTTAGCCAACGTACTGTTTGTCCTTCCGAATATTGCTTACTTTTTCGTCTCTCCAGCATTCGTTGAATATATTTATTCCATAAATGCTCTTGTCGTTTCTCAAAAGACGTTTGAGGGAAAGCTTCGGGTGGAAAGCTTTCATAAGCTAGAGCAATTATGCTGAGCATTAGAGGAGCTTGAACCAGTTCTTGGAGTACGGTGTCTGTTTGTAGGGCTTGTTTGACTCCTGCTAGTGAGTTACCTGACTGATTCAAGTAATCTTCAATTTGGGTTGGGGTGAGGGGTTGGATGAAGATGGCAGCTTGAAATTGTAGTCGATTAGTCAGGTTTTCGTAGTCGGTGGTGCGGCTACAGACAATGATGTCGGTTTGTCCGTAGGTTTGTTTGAACTGATTGATGGCGGTGACGCAGGCATTACGCGCTTCTGATTTGACTTCATCCAGTCCATCTAAGAACAGAATTAGCTGTTCCTCTTTAAGCCAGTCTTTAGCAAGTTTTTTAGGAACGCTGTAAGGCGAGTTTCCTAGCTCTTGTAATATCCATTGGTCAAGGTTTTCCTGCTTCGCTGCCCAAGAGGAAAGATTCAACACAACAGGCAAAGGGGAATAACCTTCCTGTTCAACGCGATCGCTCAAGTCACGGGCGAGTTCTAGTAACGTAGTGGTTTTGCCGGAGCCTGGAGCGCCTAAAATTAAAAGCGTTCGACCAACACCCAAACGATCAAAGAATTTTTCGCTGACTTTGGTGCCTTTAGGTAAAGGTTGTCTAGGATGTTCTGGGGTTTCGTAGTCTAGCGCTAGAGCATCAAAGCGCTGTTCTAGTCCGAGTTCGAGTCGAGCTTGGTTGATTAGCGATCGCTCCAGCAAACTCAGCCAGGACTGTTTGACTTTATCGAGTAAAGCTTGACGGTTGCGATATTCTTGCGGCGCGAGTTTTCCATCAATTCGGAGTTCTCCGATATTGACGGTGCCCAAAAGGTTAACGACTCCGATTTTTTCGGCTAGCTTTGAAAGAATTCTCACGTTTGCTTAACTTGGAGCAGCAGATCTGCTCAGGGTAAGTTTAATCAATACAAAAGCTGGAGATTTTGAGTACCAGTTTAGATGCATCGATTATAGGTTGGCTGTGAGGTGCTAACTGTTGTTATGCCGCAAGTCCTTGGTCGGGACATTTCTTGAAGCTTATCTGTCAATATTTGGCATCAGATCGTTTTGACGTTATCCGGGGAGCAAGGCACTTCAGCCTCTCTAGCAAGAACTAGCAAAGCTCATACTGTGGATAGGCGCTACAGTAATATTAAGAAAATCTATCAGTTGGATCAATGAGCAGCTAGAAGCCTTGGGGGTAGAACTGACATGACAATTACAGCGATCGAACTGCCAATGGAAAAAATTGCTGAATTTTGTCATAGATGGCAAGTGACAGAATTTGCCCTATTTGGTTCTGTCCTGCGTGATGACTTTCGCCTAGACAGCGATATTGACGTAATGGTGCAATTCCATCTAGACGCTCACCCCACCTTTCACACGCTAGACCAGATGGAAACAGAACTCAGAACCATCTTCCATCGAGAAGTCGATTTAATCACCCGTCAGGGCATTGAAACTAGCCGTAACTACTTACGCCGTCACGAAATTCTTTCCTCAGCCCAAATAATTTATGCAACGGGATCTTCAATTTCTACTTGATATGCTGCAATCCGCAGAGTTGATCCTGAGCTATACGGCTCAATGCACTAAGGATGAGTTCGTTGCAAACGTGCAGCTTCAAGACTCAGTGATTCGACGGCTATTAGTGGTTGCCGAAGCCGCAAGACGGGTTTCAGACGCAACTCGACAGGCATTGCCAAATATCTCGTGGCAAGAAATCAACGGAATGCGGAATCGGTTGGTTCATGAATATGATGATGTTAACCTCAACATCGTCTGGGATGTGGTTCAATTTGAGATACTGCCTTTGATTAAGGAACTGAAGTTACAAATTCCCCCTGCATCTTGAGGATGTGTAGTATGGCGATCGCGATGGCATAGCAACCCGCTTGCACCCTTGGTGTTAACCGCATTTAACCCTTCGATTGATATAGCTGTAGTCAGCTAGGTTAGGACAAGGACATTTTGGCGGCGCGGCTGAGCCGCGCCGCCAAAATGTCCTAATCAATATGGCTAACGCTATAAAAGTTAAATCTTTGTCGAAGATGCTTAAACCTGAGTTGCTCATGCTTAAGCTTGTATCAGTAACCTTTAAGCTTGTATCAGTAACCTTTAAGCTTAATTTGATAATGCATAAGCATGAACTATTGACCTCAATCTTTATATCAGTTGCGCTTGAGCTTGAGTCAGTAAAACATAAGCTTGGATTAATAAGCTTAAACCTGAGTTAGCAAAACTCACATTTATGTCAGTGAGGATTAAACCTTTGTCGATGATGTTTAAGCTTCACGTGAATAACTTAGAGGTTTAAGATCTGCGACTTCTTTAAGAAGTCGCAGATCTAATCAAAAGCTCATGTTGTCCAGGTTGATTGTGCCTCCCTGGTTGACAATTCCAATCTTTTCAGCAAGTTTTGTCTGATTTTGAACGATCGCGGGTTCGCTTTCAACTGCATTAGCCGTAGCTTGAATTTGCTTGAGCAGTTGTGGATTTGCCTGAATAATGGCTGCTAATTGTTGAATCGTTTGCGCCAGTTCTGCATCGCTTTGTGCTGCTGTCTCCAGTTCTAAAACTGCCTGACCATAATCGATTGGCTGTGCGGTTTCTATGGCTGAGGTTTTGGGCAGGGATTTGCGTTTGATTAATTGCAGCAACCTACCAGTTTGAGTGCTGATGACTTCGCCCAGCTTTTCACCCGATTTCTCAGAAGCTTTAGTGAAAAGAAGGGTAGCAATGGCGATCGCAGCAGACGTAAGCGGTTCCATACATAACCTCTTTTAAGAATGAGGGTAGGAAGCAATCTGGATAATGTCATTATTATGAATGCAAATTTTGAGGTGGAGTGATGGCGATCGCCCAGCCTGCTTTTACAGAAAGTTACGTTCTGAGTGAGTTACGGGTGTAGTCTAAGCTTTAGACTCTATAACAATCAGTATCTAACTCCTCAAATTCCATTTGAATCCTATGTTTCCACTTCATCGCCCTCGTCGCCTCCGCAGCCATCCTCAGCTTCGACGCATGGTGCGTGAGAATACCTTAACTACAAGCGATCTAATCTATCCTTTGTTTGCCGTACAGGGTGAAGGAATTGCTCAAGAAGTTCGCTCTATGCCTGGAGTCTATCAGCTTTCGGTAGACAAAATTGTTGAGGAAGCGAAGGAAGCTTATGACCTGGGAATTCCGGCAATCATTCTGTTTGGCATTCCGGCAGACAAAGACGTTGAAGCGACTGGAGCCTGGCACGATCACGGCATTGTGCAAGTGGCTTCCCGTGCAGTTAAGGAGGCGGTGCCAGATTTGTTGGTGATTGTAGACACTTGCCTGTGTGAGTACACGTCTCACGGTCACTGTGGTTATCTAGAAGTCGGCGATTTGTCTGGGCGAGTGCTGAACGATCCAACGCTGGAGCTATTGAAGAAAACGGCTGTTTCTCAGGCAAAAGCAGGAGCCGATATTATTGCGCCTTCTGGCATGATGGATGGCTTTGTGCAGGCAATTCGTGTCGGACTGGATGAAGCGGGCTTCCAGGATTTGCCGATTCTGTCTTATGCGGCGAAGTATGCTTCGGCTTATTACGGACCATTTCGCGATGCGGCGGATTCTGCACCCCAGTTTGGCGATCGCCGCACCTATCAAATGGACCCTGGAAACGGCAAGGAAGCACTCAAAGAAATTGAGCTAGACACTGCCGAAGGCGCAGATATGCTAATGGTCAAGCCCGCTCTCGCCTACATGGATATTATCTGGCGAGTGAAGCAAGCGACACACCTACCCGTTGCCGCCTACAACGTTTCCGGTGAATATGCCATGATTAAAGCCGCAGCGCTGAACGGCTGGATTGATGAAGAGCGGGTTGTGCTGGAAACTTTGACAGGCTTTAAACGATCGGGTGCTGACTTGATTCTGACTTACCATGCAAAGGATGCAGCGCGTTGGTTGAATGGGTGAGGCTGCTGGTCATGGGTTGTGGGTCGTTGGTCAATCGCTAATGACTAATGACTAACGACCAATTTGATACTTTCTGCAGGACTGCTATAACTGATCTGAAAACTGGGAACATAACTATTTCAGTAGTTATCCTGAAACTGGGAAGGCTTTGGTGTTGTCAATGCTGAAAATCGCTTATTCACTTGTGCTGGTTAGTTCAATGTTGCTGCCGTTTGCAGGGTCGGTTCAGCCTGCGATCGCCCAAGACTCTGATGAGGATGAATCTCAAGTCGTGCCTGTGACAGGGTTCATCGGTGTTTGTGAGTTAAATACGCTGTCAGGCCTTAGCTTTATTGACGAGGAGACTGGGGAAGTCCGGATTTTGGCAGATTACTGCCCGACTGAAACAGCAACTCGCCTTTCCTTGACTGAAGAAGGGGAAGAATTTTGGCAGGCGTTTTTGAATATTGCCAGCCCTAGCGCCGTTGAGTTTGCATCCCGGACAAACCGTCAAGAAGTAGCAAACTACGGCGCGACTGTGTGTGTTGTGATGGATGATGGGGCTACCCTTCAGGAAGTCCGTCAGCTTCAGCTTGAGGGAGGACTACCTGCATCCTTTGACGCAGCAGTGAATGTTGCAGCCATCAACACCTACTGTCCAGAGTACCGGGCAGAAATCGGACGATAAGGAAAAGGAGACAAGATGTGCGACTTCTCAAAGAAGTCGCACATCTGAGCGCTGCATTTTGACTTATTTCAGTGGCATTCGGCTTAAGCCCCTTGTTCTACCAGGATTGATTCTGTGCAAGATCAAATTGAACTGGCATTACACTTAGCGCTATAGCCCAGAGGAATCACCTGAACTAACCACATCAGGTTCAGGTTTAACTATCATTTGCCCCGCCAGGGCATAAGCTAGCAGATAGGCGAAAGTCAAGCTGACAAATGCAATTTTGGCAATAAGGGCGGCTGGCGATCGCTTTGCTGCTGCCTGCTTAGGGGGAGTTTGTACCCGCATAGATTTCGTTTACCTTTTCGGACGACTCAGGAGTAGGACAAGTTTCCTGCTTTATAGCAAACCATACCTAATCGTCCTTGCGCTTCTGTCTCAAGGCAGCTTAGAGCTTAATAACTTTCGTTGTCAAAGTATTGCTTTAGGGCGATCGCCTGTGCCAGTGGCATCTGTCCGTAGGTAAAAACGTAGGAAATGTCTGCGGGTAGCGATTCAGCAAATTGACCTAGCACATAAGGGCTTCCATACACAACCAGTGCTTGCAACTGGTTGGTCTTGAGCAAAAATTGAAACCAACTTTGAGCGATTTGGATTTGCCCTGCGCTGCCTCGAAATGGATTGCCTCGAATGAACAGTTGCAGCAAGGTTGGTCGAGCAGGTGCAGCCAAGTCAAGCAAAGGTTTGGGGGTGTAGCGGTCTACGATTTCAGTTTGATAGCCTCGTGCCTGGGGCAAAGCGATCGCCGCCGTGTGTTTCCCTAAAAAATCGCAGTCCAGCGCGTCGTCTACTAAGATCAAATTTCTTAATTCCGCAGCTTGAGTTGCCCCATGCAGGCGAGAGTTAGCAGGGTGATGAACCTGCATTGAGTCTCGCAGAATTTGAGCAACAGTGGCGATCGCCCCTGGCTGAGCCAACTGCCTAAGCTGAATAGGTGGCGGCGAAACGTGTTCCCAGGCATGGGAAGTACCGCCCTCTAAATTTGGAACACAGACTTTTTGCTTTGCCTGCCAAATTCGCTCAACCGAAGCCTGAATTCGCTCTAGAGCAATCCGCCCTGATTTGACTGCTTTGCATATTGCCTGAATTGCACCCGCCGGATCGACAGGCATCATTAAAATATCTGCTCCCGCTTCAACGGCCAGTACGGGCGCTTCGTTGGCTCCATAGCGGTTGGCGATCGCCCCCATCACCAGCGCATCGGTGACAATCAGCCCATTAAATTTCATCCGCAGCCGCAACTCCTTAGTCAAAATTCGATGAGATAGAGTGGCTGGATATTTCTCATCTAATGCCGGAATTTGCAGATGAGCGCTCATCACCGCATCAACTCCAGCGGCGATCGCCCGTTCAAAGGGCAACCCCTCTACCTCAGCCAGTCGCGCTTGGGTGTGAGCCAAAACAGGCAAATCCAGGTGAGAATCCGTTGCCGTGTCGCCATGACCGGGAAAGTGTTTAGCTGCCGTCAAAACCGGATGCTGCTTTGCACCTCGAAGAAACCCGATTGCTAACTGACTCGCTACATCTGGCGTTTCCCCAAACGCCCGCACGTTAATCACCGGGTTTTGGGGATTGTTATTCACATCGACCACCGGAGCCAGCACCCAGTTGATTCCAATGGCAAGCGCTTCTTCAGCCGTGAATGCGCCCATTTGCTCGGCGTAAAACTCAGCTTTAGCAGGATTATGTTGAGCGATCGCCGCAATTGCTAGCGGTGGCGGAAACCAGGTCGCACCCGCAAACCGCTGTCCCACACCTTCTTCAATGTCTGCCGCAATCAGCAGCGGAACTTTTGCCCATTCTTGCAGTTGGTGCGATCGCAACCCCAACTCAGCCGCACTGCCGCCCAGCAAAATCACTCCGCCCACCGCCAAATCTTCTAGCCAATGGCGCAAAGTTGCCGCCGGAGGCTCCCAAGCAGGATAGCGAATTTGATGATCAAACAGGTGCCCAGAAGCGCGAACAACCACCATCTGAGCTACCCATTCCGGTAAAGACAAGGTTTTCCAGTCGGGCAACGTAGACACGCTTATGGCTTTGCTCTCCGTTCATCGTCATTCACTGCTTCGTCAAAGCTATCTTCGTCAAAGCCATTTTCGTCAAAGCCATTTTCGTCGAAATCGCCCTCATCAAAGCTATCTTCGTCAAAATCCCCTTCGTCAAAGTTATCCTCAACGGAGTTATCCTCAACCGGAGCATCTTCAGTGAAGTCCTCCAGAGGAAACTCCTTGCGCTCCTGGCTGAGCCGATTGAGCAGCGACAAGACCTGAGTGCCCCGCTCAATTGAACGATCTTCAACAAACACCACCTCTGGCGTTCGCCGCAGCCGCATTCGCTGACCTAGCTCACTGCGGACAAACCCAGTTGCAGACTTTAGCCCTGCCATTGTTGCAGCCCTGGCTTCATCACTGCCATAGATGCTGACAAAAATTTTGGCGTGCTGCAAGTCACCCGACACATTTACATTGGTGACACTGACCATGCCCGTTCCAACCCGGTCATCTTTAATGCCAGACATTAACAATTGGCTGACTTCTCGCTTGATCAACTCAGACACACGGGCAACACGACGACTGGTAGCCATAGAACTTCTCTCTAGCGTTTACGAGGGGAGAGGTAAGGATGAAGGATGAGGGATGAAGGATGAAAAGAAGGCTTGGAGGGGCAGAAATTTGGAGGCTCAGGTAAGATTCATCCCTCATTCTTCATCCCTCAACTTAACCCCAACATAGCGCGTAGGGTAAACCCAATGAAGGTGACGGCTGCGACGAGAAAAATGCTGGTGGCGATCGCCGTCGAGGGACGCTTAAACAAAGGCAGCAGCGGGCTAGCCAGCGTCAGCAAAATACCCAGCGTGATCGTGACGAAAAAACGAGGATAGCGGGAAATATTGTTCCAAAAATCTTGCATGATTCCTAGCCTAAATAACGCCCTTGCAGAAAGTTGAAGATATTAAGGAGGTAATACCGATTTGATTTGAGCTTGAGCAGAATAGATCCTTGTGGAACAAGGGGCTTAAGCCCCTTGTTAGGGACAGCTTCACAAAGAATTGGTATAACTCAGCGCCAGTCAAATTCAAACGCTTTTCAATATTGTACGAGTTTGACTGCAAGAGTTTCACACACCCGATCTCACTCAAGCATCGAATTACTAAACTTGAATAACATCAAAGGTATCGCGATTTCTAATACGGTAAAACAAAAAGTCTGAGTCAAGAGTAAGAATCTGCCGATCGCCCGTCTTCTCAGCAACCAAAACTAGTGTCGCATCTGCTAAGTCCATTGGTCGGTCTTGATACTGCTCCATCAACTCCAGCAGACGGCTGAAATCCCCTTCCTGAATCTCATAAACTATTAACAGTTTGTCCAAAATCAGCCGTCCTAACTGATTTTGCAGCATCCACCCACCTCGATGAAGAGCAAGATACATAGCTTCTGTTAAACAGGGCCAGGTTGTCAGGAGAGGTGAAACAAGGCGCATTACCACGTTCTGATAAGCTTTGTGTTGAGGTTGAGCACGATCGACCAAACAGAGCAAGACTCCCGCATCGCAAAGAATCATAGGTCTAAGCCCTGTTGCCGATATTTAGACAACACAAGTTTTTGATAGTCGCTAGTTGACTCAATTGGTGTGGCTTCTAGACGTTCAACCGCATCAAACCATCGCGCCCACGCTTCAGCAACTTCACCTTGCGGGTTGCCATTGATGCTGTGCTGTTGTTTGTAGTTCAAAAAGTCAATGAAATCGCTGACTTGCTGTAGGAGCGGCTCAGGCAATTGCTGCAATTTAGCAATGGTAGTTTCCTGAAGTGTCATGAGAATAACCACCTCCAGAATCCTTTACTTTTTCTTTTAAGTTTTTCTATTTGCTCAAGAGCTTCACAATATGCTTCTGCATCGCCCTGCTGTTGACAAAGCCTCATAACTTCTTGCAGATCCGCGATTGCGCCTTGCTCATCCCCTAGCACAAATTTCACACCTGCACGACCATAGTAAGCCTCACTATAGTCTGGTTGGATACGAATAGCTTCATTGTAGTCAGCAATTGCACCTGATTTATCTCCAAACTCCAGTTTCACACATCCGCGACCACAATAAGCAAAGGCAAAATCTTGCTTGAGGCGAATGGCTTCATTAAGGTCAACAATCGCTCCTTTCTTATCTTCTAAAGCAAATTTCGCGCTCCCACGACCGTAGTAGGCATAAGCGTAGTCTAATTCTAAGTAAATGGCTTGATTAAAGTCTGCGATCGCACCCTGTTTATCTCCAAATTCGAGTTTTGCCCAGCCACGACCATCATAGGCATCGGGATCACCTGATTGAAGGCGAATAGCTTGATTGAAATCTATGATCGCGCTCTGATAGTCTGCTAATTGATATTTTGACCACCCACAACCTTTGTAGGAGTTGGCATAATTCTGATTGAGGCGGATGGCTTCACCGAAATCTATGATTGCGCCTCGATAGTCTTTCAGTTTGTATTTTGCCCACCCACGATTATTGTAAGCATCAGCATAATCCTGCTTAATGCGAATAGCTTCACTGAAGTCCATGCTCGCACCCTGGTAGTCCCCCGAATCATATTTCTCCTTCCCACATTTGAGGGTCGCTTCAGCGGTTGATGGTTCTGCCGTGATTAAAGCAGATGATTGAGAAGAAATATTTTCGGTAAGGCTTTGAGGATTTGTGCTTGTAGATTCGTTCTTCTTCATAAAAAGAACTGGAGTCAGGTGTTCTGGAATCCCCTCCAGTTGGATTGCATTGCAGCCTAATTTGTAAGCAAATTCAATCGATTCTCCAGCACCTAAAGCAGCGTAAAAGCCAACAGAAAATTCAATTGCAGCGCGATCGCCAATTGCCTGACTCATGCCAATTACATAATCAATATATTGAGATATTGCTTCCGCCTGGAAATCTGAATAGCAGGCGTTTAGGACAACACATTCCACACGATTAGAGAAAAGTTTGAACAAATTTGCTAATGCTTCTGAATCCACTAGCTTGAGTTGTCCTGCTGTATCTTCAAAAGCTAAACCATCTTTTCCTTCTCCATGACCTGTAAAGTGGACAATCTGCGGTTTAAAGTCCAGCATTGCCTGCTGAATGTCTCTGGGTCGAGTTGCTCCAGCTGAGCTGATGGGTACTTTGCCATAACCCGCCAAACGCAGGCGTTCTCTAATTTTCCGTTCCTCTTCGTGTAGACGCAAGCTGACTGTTCCTTTAGGGTTTGCAGCCAATAGTAAAATTGACTTCAAGGTAGCACCGTCGTTCATGGAGGTTGGGTAGGACAGATCAACTTGCCTCGATTGTATTCCAGAAAAGAGAACAGGTTGATAACTCACAAGTATCTTGGCAATGCACTCTGCTATAAGTAGCTTTGAGCGCATAACAAGTAATAGGTGAATAGCACTGACGTAAAAGCCTTGAGATAAATCTCAGGCTCAAAGCTAAAACCCGTTGAAACGGGTTAAACCAACCCCCTATAGGATTGCACGTCCGTTTTAACGGACTTAAGCTTTTAGCCCGAACTTTAGTTCAGGGCAAAGGCAGCGGCTTAAGTCAGTGCCATTCAAGTAATAGGTATCAATAATTGACAGCTAGCGATCGGTAGATGCTAATTAACCAGAGTGGTTAGTAGTTTGTCTTATCCTTTATTCGCACAACCCCAAAACACTATGCAAAGTCAAACTCAACTAGAACTCGGCAAGGAATATCCGCCCGCAAATGAAGCCGAATTGATCCGAGAGATTGAGCTAATTAGCTTGAGGTTGCTTGAGCAGGACTATCCAGCAAATCTGCGTCCGGCAAAACGAGATGCCCATGCTAAGCATCATGGGTGTGTTAAGGCAGAATTCATCGTGGCAGATAATTTACCCGATGAGTTGCGAGTTGGCATCTTCAAGGAACCGCGTCGCTTTCCTGCCTGGGTGCGTTTTTCTAATGGAGCCAGACAGCCCCAACCCGATGCAAAAGGCGACACTCGCGGCATTGCGATCAAGCTGCTGGGTGTGGAAGGTGAAAAGGTATTAGAAGCGGAGAAATATGAGCAAACTCAGGACTTTACCCTGGTCAATCATCCGGTTTTTGCCATTCGCAATGCTCAAGATTATTTGGAACTGTTTAACCTGCGAAAGCAGGGGGAAAAACAAGTGATTCGCTTTTTTTTCAACGGGATTAATCCGTTGAAGTGGCGCTTGCACGAGTTTGGCATCACCAGAGCGATCAACAAAAAGAAAATTCCCAATCCGCTGACGATTCAATATTGGAGTATGGTGCCTTATCAGTATGGTGACAAAGCTGCTCGGTTTTCGGTAAAGCCGACGGGCATAGAGAATGCACCAGAGGGCGATCGCACCTCAAAGCACTACTTACACGAGGTCATGGTGAAACATCTGGCAAACCAGGAAGCCACCTTTGACTTTTTAGTGCAGCTTCAAACCGATCCGGTGAAAATGCCCGTTGAAGATCCGACGATTGAGTGGGATGAAGCCCTGTCACCTCATCGAAAGGTCGCAACGCTAAACATTCCGCCTCAAACCTTTGACTCTGCCGAACAGATGGAGTTTTGCGAAAACCTCACCTACACCCCCTGGCACTCTATTCCCGAACTTAAACCGCTAGGCGGAATTAATCGGGTTCGCAAGGTGGTTTATGAATCGACTTCTATATTGCGACACGACCTGAACGGTGTTCCCCGTCGTGAACCCACCGCAGCAGAATTTCCAGATTAGTTCAGGATTTCCAATCAGGATTAGCAGGGGCGATCGCACTACCATTTAAGAATTCTCAGCAAGGTGTTCCTATGGCAATCACACTTAACCGCGCCGACCGGGTTCTGCTTTACAACATTAGCTGGCAGCAGTTTGAGAATTTACTGAAGGATTTGGGCGACCATCGCGCCGCCCGAATTGCCTATGACCGAGGTACTTTGGAAATTATGACCCCCCTACCCGAACACGAATATTTCAAGGAAACCATTAGCATCGTGGTACAAGATGTTGCTGAAACGCTAGAGCTAAACTACGAAAGCTATGGCTCTACAACCTGGCGACGGGAAATCAAGCAGGCAGGGCTTGAACCTAATAACTGCTTCTACTTTCAGAATGAGGCTTTGGTTCGCGGCAAGCTTGACTTTGATCTGAATCAAGACCCACCGCCCGATCTGGCGTTAGAAATTGACATCACCAACAAATCGCTTAATCGCTTTCCCATTTATGCTCGGTTGGGTGTGCCGGAACTCTGGTGCTATGACGACGGAGCGCTAAAAATCTATCATCTGCAACAGGATCAGTATGTGGAAGCAGAACACAGCCTGGTTTTTCCAATGTTAGAAATCCAGAAGCTTCCTCAAATTATTGAGGCTCACCGCAACGCTGGAAAACTGGCACTGCGGCGATCGGTGAGGCAGTGGGCAAGGGAAAGTGTAAATGAGTAAGTGTCCTATGGGATGAAACCGGGAGCGAGGGAAGCGATCGCCCCCCACACGCCACATCCGATCGCCACACAAAAGATCAGCGGAACTTTTTTGAAACTGGCGATCGCCACCACCGCACCCGCTACAACAGTAGCTAATGTTTCCAGGGTTGAACTGCTCAGGCTAGCCATGCTGCTGATCGTTAACACTAGAATGACCGCTAGCGGCAAATGATTTAACCAACGCGCCTGAAAGAGTTGGGGCGGCAGCCAAACGCCTGCACTCCGCATTAGGTAAGTGCCGATTCCAGCCAGGAAGATTACCCACCAGATATTCATGGTTTCTCCTCACGATCCAATTCCTTATGGTTTCTTATGGTTTAAGCCGGGGAGCAGGGAAGATAGGATGGCGATCGCCAAAATCGACATCAAAAGACCGATCGATCCAAATTGCTGAGTGATGAGAACCAGCGCAATTCCTACACCGAGAACAATGCCGATTTCTCGCTGCCAGCGATCGCGGGGTGCAGCGGTGGCAGAACTTCGCAGGTTGCTTACCAGTAAGCAAAGGAATAGTCCGGGCAATGCAAACTGGAGCCACTGTTCGGGTAGCTGCATTCCCACCTGAACGCCCAGCCAGGAACCCATTAGCCACGAAGCCCAGCAGCAGATGTGCATTCCCAGGTAGTAGGCAAACGGGCGCGGTTTGTCTGTCATTTCCAGGGCAAAGGTTTCGTCGATTAGCCCATGAGCCAAAATCCACTGCCGACCCCAGCTAAACCGCTTGTAAACCTTGTGCGCCGACAGACTCATGGGAATGTGGCGCAGATTGATGATCAGCATTGTGACTAGAATGCTGATGCCAGAGAGGTTTTGCCTTACGCCCTCGATTGCGGCAAACTGGGAGGCACCTGCATAAACCCAGGCAGACATCCCAACTGTGGAGAGCGGAGACAGCCCCGACTGAACTGAAATTGCACCATAACTCATGGCGATCGGCAAGAAACCCGCTACGACTCCCAGGGCGCGGTTCATGCCATTAAAGAATTCTGTAGAGAAGGTTCGATTTGTTTGTTGGAGCATTCGTGAATTACCTCCAGGGAACGAAACCCTGATGCTCCTCAATTTAGGGGCGATCGCCCCTTCTGGTCTTGAAGAAAATTGCCCTAACCAGCTATGGCTGTAGCCCTACAGGTTAGGACAAGGGACTTAAGCCCCTTGTTCACGAGGCAAACACTTCACCTATAGAAATGTCCTAACTTAGATGATTACCGCTATGGTTATTGGTCGTTGTGTTCAGGGCTTACGCACTTCATACCAGAAATAAATTTCCTGCTCAAAGCTAAAGTCAGTTAAAACTGACTAAACTCGCTCAAGCAACCCATGTCAATGGGTTTAAGCTTTTAGCCTGAGATTTATCTTAAGGCAACTGCGTAAGTCCGAGTGTTCTATCGCTGCTGGGTCATTCTGCACTGCTCTTGCATGATTCCGCATTGCTGCTGAGCCGTTCCTACTTGCTGCTTTGTGATTCGGCACTGCTGCTTTATGATTCGGCACTGCTGCTATAGCACTTGAAGAGTTGATTAGGACAACGTTGGACTCGCCAAAGCGTTGTATAGCCGAGGTTTCGATTCATCCCTCATCCTTCATCCTTCATCCTTTTGCTACAGGCTATCCCGCCCGTGCCGAGTCTTTGCCAGTTATCGCAGAGGCATTCTTGGCCAGTCCGAAATCTTTGCTGATATCAGTTTGCGTTGGAGATGCAATAAATTTCTGTTTACCGCTGATACTGCCCCGGAGTTACTCCCGTCATCCGCTTAAACTGTCGAGTCAGGTGGCTCTGGTCGGCAAAGCCTGTCTCTTGAGCTACATCGGAAATCGGCTTGCCTTGAGCCAACAGTCGTTTGGCGCGATTCAGTCGCACCTGATTGAGATAGCCATGCGGCGGCAGACCTACCTGCTTGCGAAAGGTACGGAGTAGATAAAAGGGGCTGAGGTTGGCGATCGCTGCCAGTTCTTCCAACGATGGATTCTCGGCGTAGTGAGTTTCCAGGTAATCTTGCACCAACTGAATAGGGTTAGACTCCTTGCCGATGGTTTTGAAGGTGGGGCGATCGCCTGCATGACGGGCAATCAGTTGCGCCATCGTCCAGACCATACGCGAATCTTGCTCTAGCTGACAGGGAGACGCTTCTAAGGTGATGTGCAGCCGCAGCAGTAACCCTTTGATGTATTCATCCTGAATGACGGGATGGGGGAAGTAGGGAATGTTGGGCGATCGCCACAAATCAGCCATTGCCTGCTGCAAAATGCTGACATCAGGATAAAGCATTCGATACATCCAGCCTCCCTCACTGGCGGCGTGTCCGTCGTGCGGCTCTCCTGGATTAATCAGCGCAATACTGCCTGCCTCAGCAACATGGGTAGAACCTCGGTAGGTAAACTCCTCTGCGCCCCGTTGAATCACGCCAATTGCATAGGTATTGTGCGTGTGGCGACAAAAAGAATGGGTGATGAAGCGAGCGTGGAGCAGTTCTAGATCGGCGAATTGGGGCGATCGCCAAAATTTAACTTGTTCTTTCATAGGGTGAGGAAAGGTTGTGAGTGAAGATCAGGGATCAAGGATAGCTAGAGAATCTTAAAAGTGTTTGAATAACTGAGATCTTGCACCAGTAGCAGGAGTCATTGCACTAGAGTCTTGAGATCAATCTCAGGCTCAAAGCTAAAACTCGTTAAAACGAGTTGAAATAGTCTTTTGGTGGGCATTTGAGTCTATTTCAACGGACTTCAGCGATTAGCCCGGAATTGATTCCAGGGCGGGTCATCGGGCAACAGACCAGCTTGGTGCAAGATCTGAGATAACAAATTCCCTCTCGTTACCAAGCTCTCGCCTGACAACGAGTTTAACTATACGTAATTAACATGGCTACATAAAGCTTCAGTGAATTCCTCTGGGTATTACCTAGACTTTAAAGCTGCTGAATAAAATGCTGCTAGATACCACCTGAACAAACTCTGGTAATGATCTATGAATAGCCTTAGAAACGTATCATTAGCGGCAGCGATCGGTGTAAGCTTCACGTTGTTTGTAAGTACCAGTGCTGAAGCATTTACTTTTGTTGAGATTGCTAGCACCAAGACATCTGAATTTACCAACATTGATTCCTCGACTTATGCCATTAATGATTTAGGTTCAGTTGCCTTCGTAGCGGAACTGAATGGACAAAATGGCATTTTCGTTGGAGATGGCGGTGCAGTTTCAACCGTTGTAGATTCGGGTGACGGTTTCACTAACTTCTCATTTGTTGATATCAATAGTGCCGGTACTGTTGTATTTAATGATGGGGCGGCTCCAGGCATTTATACCAAGAGCGGTGGTGTTATTACTCCTCTCATTACCGAGGCAAGCTCTTTAGCACAAATTGGATTTTCCGTTGGCGGTGCTGGATTCTTTCTTAACCCCCTCATTAACGAAGCAGGGGTAGTGGCTTTTATTGCCCAGTCTAGTGTGGGACAAAAAGGACTTTTTACTATTGACGGGGGTGTGACAACGACGATTGCTGAAACTCCTACTTTTTCTGATATCTTTCGAGCTTCACTGAATAACAATGGCGAGGTATCCTTTTTTGCGTTATCAGGTTTAGCACCAGATGGTGATGCTATTTTTGTGAGCGATGGCGTAGGATTACCTGCGGCTTTGCCTGACCCGCTAGGATTTGGAACCGTCGAAACAGGTGTAATTAATGATGATGGTACAGTGGCATTTGACGTGCTGTTCTTGAATGAGTTGGGTGATGCAGTTCAAGGCATCTTTACGCAAAATGGTGCACAACTCGATCTCGTGGTCGATAGTAGTAGTGGTTTTTCTAGTTTCCAAAGACCCGCGATCAACAATCAGGGGAACCTTGTCTTTGCGGCTACGCCAGACATAGGTTTGTCAGCGATCTTTGCTGGACCAGATCCAGTAGCTGATAGAGTCATTGGGATAGGCGATTTGCTCTTCGGTTCGACCATCACCAGCATTAACTTCACTCAGGAAACGGGCTTGAATAATCAAGGACAGTTTGCCTTTACTGCCAGTTTTGATGATGGCTCTAGCGGTATTTTTCGAGCTGACCCAGATGAATCTGATTTTCAACCTGTGCCTGAGCCAGCGTCAGGGCTAGGGCTGTTAGCCATAGGAGCTGTGGGTGCAATGACTCGACTATGTAGTTGGGGGAAATCAAATAGAACTTATACCAATTCAATTTGAGCTTGCATAGGGAAACCCTTGTGGAACAAGGGGCTTAAGCCCCTTGTTCAGTGCAACTTCATAAAGAATTGGTATTAGGAGTATCCTTTATATTCGATATATTCGAGCAAGCTTGCGACTGATGACCAATGACCAAGTGACTAAGAAACTGTTTGTAAACAAAGATTTAGATCCCCCTAAATCCCCCTTCAAAAGGGGGACTTCAGACTTTTGGTTCGGTTCCCTCCTTTTTAAGGAGGGTTAGGGAGGATCAAGCCTTGAAGCCTGTTTCAGCCTCTTCAAATTCATTTACAAACAGTCTCTAATCACCAGCAACCATCACCCCAGCCTGCTCAGACATTTCAGAAGCCAACCCCGTCCAATCGAGGTCGCCTTTGCCTTTGGCGACAGCAGACATTAGGCGATCGTGCAGTAGGCTGGCGAAGGGCATGGGCATTTGACTGGTTCTAGCAGTTTGGAGTGCTAGAGTGACATCTTTCAGTCCTAAAGAGAGCTTGAATCCAGCAGGTTCATACTGCTGCTGAGCAATCATGCGGCCGTAGTTTTGGTAGATTGGGCAGGCGAATAGGGTTTTACTATACAGTTCGGCAACCTGGGTGCGATCGATACCGTTCTTTTCAGCCAGGGTGAATGCTTCGGCCATCGCTTCGATCGCTGAAACAATCAGAAAATTGCCAGCGACCTTAACCACATTTGCGGCTTCTGGCGTTTCGCCAAAGTCAAATACGCCCTGCCCCAGAGCATCCAGCACGGGCGCAACTTCGGCTTTGGCTGCCGCATTTCCTGACAGGCAAATCCATAGCTTTTTGGCAGCGGCAGCATCGGGACGACCAAACACAGGTGCTGCTAGGTAATGCGCTCCTCGCTGCTGGTGCTGTTCTGCTAAATGCTGAGCCGTTGCGGGGGAGACGGTACTCATCGACAGGTGAATGCTACCGGGGCTGAGCCTCTCCAGGATGCCGTTTTCACCCAACACAACTTCCTCTAACGCCTGGTCGTTTGCCAGCATGGTAATTACGATTGCGTTCTCTGTTACAGCTTCAGCGGGTATGTTTGCCAGAACGGCACCCTGGTCAGCGAGCGATCGCCCCTTCTCTAAGGTGCGGTTGTACGCTCGTAGCGAATAACCTGCTGCAAGCAGATTGGTTGCCATCGGCAAACCCATATTGCCCAGCCCGATAAAGCCAATCGTTTTGGAGCCAATGTCTTTACTCATTCACCCATTCCTGAAATGTTTCGCTCTCAGGATAGAGGCGATCGCCCACCTTGACATCCTTCACTAGAATGTCTGTCTTGCAGCAATCCCTCAATTTGGGATCGTTCTAGTAGGTTAGGGTTGTGCCAGTGTGTTGGGAGCAAAAAGCTGGAAAAGATTTACTGTTGAGAGTTTCAGACAATTAGCTAATTAATTCTGCAAGAAGATTTTACGTGAACCGTCCAGGCTCGATGGTCTAGAAGGTACACAAACCTGATAGATTTGAGCGAGTATCAGCAAACAGGATATGGCAAGATGAAAGTCCTAGTCATTGGCGGCGACGGCTATTGCGGGTGGGCTACCGCACTTTACCTTTCAAACCGAGGATACGAGGTCGGCATCCTAGACAACATGGTGCGCCGACATTGGGATTTAGAGCTTTGTGTCGAAACTCTAACCCCGATTGCTCCCATCCAGCAACGTCTCCAGCGCTGGAAAGATTTAACTGGAAAATCAATCGACCTTTTTGTTGGCGACATTACCAACTACGAATTTCTCAGCAAAGCCATGCACCAGTTTGAACCCGAAGCAGTGGTGCATTTTGGCGAACAGCGATCGGCTCCTTTCTCGATGATTGACCGTGAACACGCTGTTTTGACTCAGGTTAACAACGTCGTTGGGACGCTAAACCTGCTCTATGTTATGCGTGAAAGCTTCCCCGACTGCCATTTGGTGAAACTGGGCACGATGGGCGAATACGGCACGCCTAATATTGACATCGAAGAAGGCTACATCACCATCGAACACAACGGCCGTAAAGACACCCTTCCCTATCCCAAGCAGCCCGGATCGTTCTACCACCTGAGCAAAGTTCACGACTCTCACAACATTCACTTTGCCTGTAAGATTTGGGGTCTACGCGCTACCGACCTGAACCAGGGTGTAGTTTACGGGGTGCTAACCGAAGAGACGGGCATGGATGAATTGCTAATCAACCGCCTCGACTATGACGGCGTGTTTGGCACAGCGTTAAACCGTTTCTGCATTCAGGCGGCGATCGGGCATCCGCTGACGGTTTACGGTAAGGGCGGTCAAACGCGCGGCTTCCTGGACATTCGCGATACGGTGCGGTGTGTAGAGTTGGCGATCGCCAATCCTGCTGACTCCGGCAAGTTCCGCGTTTTCAACCAGTTCACCGAAATGTTTAGCATCGGCGACCTGGCGCAAATGGTCGAAAAAGCCGGAAGCTCTCTGGGTTTGAACGTCGAAGTTAAGCATTTTGACAACCCCCGCGTCGAGCTAGAAGAACACTACTTCAACGCCAAAAATACCAACCTGCTCGACCTGGGTTTGCAGCCCCACTACCTCTCTGACTCCTTGATTGACTCGTTACTCAACTTCAGCATTCAGTACAAGCATCGAGTCGATGAAAAGCAAATCCTACCTAAAGTTAAGTGGAAAGGCTAGTTGGTCTATCGGTCTGTTTGCTAGATCTGCGACTTCTCTAAGAAGTCGCAGATCTTGACCCCCTTAGCAGAGCCTCTACAGTGGCATATTCTTACCCTCCCACTCTCCTACCTCCTACTCCCTTACTCCCCATCACCCCATCCTGCCCTCTCTATGCGAATTGCCCTATTTACCGAAACTTTTTTGCCCAAGGTTGATGGCATTGTCACCCGCCTCAGCCACACCGTTGAACAATTGCAGCGATTGGGCGATCAGGTTTTAGTTATTTCTCCCGATGGCGGACTGACGGAATATAAGGGAGCCAGGATTTATGGGGTTCCGGGGTTTCCACTGCCGCTTTACCCAGAGCTAAAGCTAGCGCTGCCGCGCCCTTCGATTGGTCAGGTGCTAGAAGAGTTTGAGCCAGACCTGATCCATGTAGTCAATCCGGCGGTTTTGGGGTTGGCAGGGCTGTATTACAGCAAGATTTTTAAAGTGCCGCTGGTTGCGTCCTATCACACTCATTTGCCCAAATATTTAGAGCATTACGGTCTAGGAATGCTGGAAGGGATGATGTGGGAATTGCTGAAGGTGGCGCACAATCAGGCTCAGCTTAACCTGTGTACCTCAACTGCGATGCAGGAAGAATTGGACGCTCATGGGATTGAGCGACTAGCCGTGTGGCAACGGGGAGTTGATACGGAGCTGTTTCAGCCCGGTTTGGCAAGTTTAGAGATGCGATCGCGCCTCACCCAGGGAAATCCTGATAGTCCCCTACTGCTGTATGTGGGGCGGCTCTCTGCCGAAAAAGAAATTGACAAAATCAAACCCGTCCTGGAATCGATTCCAAATGCGCGGCTGGCACTAGTCGGCGATGGCCCCTACCGCCAGGAATTGCAGCAGTATTTTTCCGATACGCCCACTCACTTTGTTGGCTATCTCACAGGCGTTGATCTGGCAACGGCTTTTGCCTCTGCGGATGCTTTCGTGTTTCCCTCTCGCACCGAAACGCTGGGACTGGTATTGCTTGAAGCGATGGCAGCGGGCTGTCCGGTGGTGGCGGCAAACTCTGGCGGCATTCCCGATATTGTGACGGATGGGGTAAACGGCTACTTGTTTGATCCCTACGATGAGCAGGGGGCGATCGCCGCCACCCAACGCCTGCTCAATCAGCAAACCGAACGCGAAACGCTGCGCCAGAGCGCCCGTCAAGAAGCAGAACGCTGGAACTGGACTGCGGCGACCCGGCAGCTTCAGGGCTACTATCAGTCTGTCCTCATGCCAAGCTCAATGCCTACCGCAGCCTAGGGTTGCTGGTCATTGGTCATTGGTCATCTGTTAGCTGCTAATGACCAATGACCAGCAACCCCCTGCTACAGATACTTTTGCAACAGCAAATTTAGCTTTTCTTTAGTAGCCGATGGGGCTTTGTCGAGTGGCGTAATGATGGCGCATTTTAGCGCAGAGTGGGCATCTGAGACGGGCGGATTTTGGCTGAGACGGCGTACCGTTTCCTGAATCACGCGCTGAGCGTTAGCCGCGTTTTTCATTAGATTGCCGATCACCATTTCTACCGTCACGCTGTCGTGGTCGGGGTGCCAGCAGTCGTAGTCTGTCACTAGAGCCAGGGTTGCGTAGGCGATTTCTGCTTCTCGCGCTAGCTTGGCTTCGGGTAAGTTAGTCATGCCGATTACGGTTGCGCCCCAGCTTCGATAGAGATTAGATTCGGCTTTGGTGGAGAAGGCTGGCCCTTCCATGCAAACGTAGGTGCCGCCCCGGTGTAGCGTTACGTCAGGAAAGTTGAGGCTGGCGATCGCCTCTGCTAAAACTTCCGCCAGATTCTGACAGATCGGGTCGCCAAAAGCGATATGCGCTACGATTCCTTCACCGAAGAAGGTAGAAATTCGATTTTTGGTGCGATCGATAAATTGGTCCGGTACTACCATGTCTAGCGGCTTTGCCTCTTCCTTGAGGGAACCGACTGCCGAAGCAGAAATTAGGTATTCCACTCCCAGGCTTTTCATCGCGTAGATATTTGCCCGAAACGGTAACTCCGAGGGCGAAAGGCGATGATTGCGACCATGACGCGCCAAAAATGCCACTCGCGTTCCGTCCAATGTGCCCAAAATTAAAGCATCCGATGGCGCACCAAAGGGTGTATCAACCTGCACTTCTTCGATATCTTTCAGCGCCTCCATTTTGTAAAGACCGCTGCCACCAATGATTCCAATCTTTACGTCAGCCATGATTGCTTTTTGCCCTTTGCTGCAATGCCAAGCCATTCTACCGGGAAAAGCTGCTAGTGTTCTGCCTTGAGCAGCCAAAATCCGCTGTAGGTCATGCCAGAATCATCAGGTTGAACAAGCAAAAAGTGTAAACCTTTGGCGGTTTGCTGTCGCTGACGAAAGGTTTGAGCCGCAGCAATCACGTCCGGATCGTCAAAGGTGGTGACAACCCAGCGATCGACTAAGCCTGCTTCTAAAATTAGCCCATCTGGATCGCCCGGAATGTAGCTGAGTGAAACGGGGTGAGTTTCTTGTAGCCAACGTGCCAACCGCATTGACTGCTTGCCCCCGTCGATAATCACACCGGGCACTGAAACGGTAGAAGCAAGCTGTAAGTGGATTGGCAGAAGCGCTTCGGGCATTTCCAGGATAGGAATCGGTCTGTTTTTGAAGGCGGATTCTAAGTTAGAAGTGGCGATCGCCGCAAATCGCCACTGTTCACCCCACAAATTCTCCGGTAGCGGCACGGGCGGCGGCTGTTCTAGCTTAATCGGCTCGTAGGGTTGCCCCGTGTAACCTTCCAGCTTGCGGTATGTCTCAACCCGCTCCTGAAGCAATTGCTTTAAAGCAGGAGTACGGCGGGTTGGCTCCACCGCAATTCCCAAAGGCTGACAGGCTGCCGCAATCAGGCTAACCGACTGAGGACGAAATACCTGAATCTGTTGAGGTAAATTTTCTCGACTGCTCGCCATTTGCAATAGCTGATCGGCAATCCAAACAGAATTTGCTTCGGATTGAGGACAAAACGCCTGAGCCGAAAACGTGCGCTCAGGGTTACAGACCACCAGTTCCCAGAGCGGTTGCTTTGCCACATTTTGCAGTGGACGACGGTAAAAATCAGCTTGCCAAACGGTCATTCTGATCGAGCCTCAAGTTACCAGTTCTCTCGCTATCCTTCTTCAAATGATTGTAGAGGCGTTGGGGACAGCAAGTATGCGAAGGCTCATGGCTTTGTGATAGCGCTGTATGGGTGCAGGGGCGAAACACCCCTCCTCAACGATCGATATGCATCAATGGCAGTACGATTGATTATCGAGACATTTCTAATGTAAGGCTTGCAATCGTAATGTGATGGCTGCACATAGCAATGTGACTCTTTACATTGTTAATGCGACGAGCAACATTGCCAATGTGATGAGCAACATTGTTAATGTAACGGCTGACATTGCTAATGCGATGAGTCACATTGTTAATGCAACGGCTGCATTTGTTACTCCCTTCCCGATTAAAGATTAGGCACAAAAGATCAGGGATGCGCCCCCGCCAAGCGGGGGCGCATCCCTGATCTTTTAGTGGGAAAGGAGTAATACAGGTCATCTCATTGCTAATGTATGCCAATGCAAGGGAACCTCTACAAAACTTATTTACCCAGTCTTTCTCGAAGGACTCGACTGATCTCTTGAAAGTCTTCAGGGGTTTTTGGGTGCAGGATAGCTGACTCGGTTCGGATAATCTGCTTTATAGCGATCGACTAGTGCATGGAAAGCCGCCTCATCCTCCCGATGCTCAAGCACATAGGCACGTAATTCATGAAGGCTCATTGCCTGAAAATCAAGACTCATGGCAAAAACTCTCACTTTCCATCAGGTTCTATCCCAATCTCAATTTCTTCGCCTGCTAGGTTATCGGGCGACAAGTAGCTTTACACTAGAGCCTTGAGATCAATCTCAGGCTCAGAGCTAAAACCCGTTAAAACGGGTTAAATCTATTTTCTCATAATGTTATTAGTCAGTTTCAACTGACTTAGGCGATTAGCCCGGAATTGATTCCAGGGCGGTTTATCGGGTAACAGGTTAACCACAAACTTGCAGGTTTCCCCTATTCCTCAACTGTCTCCAGAACTGAAATCACCGTTCCGTCTTTGTGATGTAACTTCTGATTCAACACATAAGCTCTTGCTTGATCAAGCTGCTTACTTCCCAACGTAAAAACTCCATAACCACCTTGCCAGCCAAATGTCAGAGCGTTAGTAGACGAACTATGGTTCAAGTGATATGCGCTACTACCTTTAATCTTCTTAACAAAATCAGCAACCGACAATTTAGGCGGAATTGAAACGACTAAATGAATGTGATCATCAACTCCACCGATCGCATGAATAATGCAGCCCAGTGAATCAGCTTTGCCAATGATGTAGCCATAAAGCACAGTTTCCCGGTCAGTTGTAATTAGGGGGTGACGTGATTCTGTTGCCCAAACGAGATGATAGTAGGTGCGCCAAAATGCCATTAGTTTAAAGGTTGCAGCTTGAAATAGTCTTGGAGAAAAGCTTAAACCTGTTGAAAGAGGATGTGCGATCGCAAAATTGCCTGTTTATTTCAGGTATTTTGGATTGTCGTCCGTAAATTTATCTACTCTTGCCTTTTTGCAAGATAGATTGAACCCGTTTCAACGGGTTTTAGCTTTGAGCCTGAGATTGATCTCAAGGCTCCAGTGCAAAATCTCCTATCACTTCACCACATTGCAACTGAAATATTGCACCGTTTTGGTCTGTCACCCGATGACCCGCCCTGGAATCAATTCCGGGCTAATAGCTCAAGTCAGTTGAAACTGACTAATAGCGTTGATGAGCAAACAGATTCAACCCGTTTCAACGGGTTTTAGCTCTGAGCCTGAGATTGATCTCAAGGCTCCAGTGCAAAACCCCCTATCACTAATGCAAAACCTCAATCTCAACCAGTTTCAACCTCAAACCCGAACTCTAATTCAACGCATCCACACAAACTTGCTCTATCTGAAATCTTTGTGCTATCTGTACAGCAAACTCTAACCTCACGCAATCTATGAAAGCCAAAGAGGTTTTACGCCGCTATGCCGCAGGAGAACGAGACTTCCGCCGCGCCAACCTCCGAGGGCAATCCTTTAAGGGAAAAGATTTGTCTGGAGCAGACTTCAGCGAAGCCGACATCCGCAGCGCAAACTTTACGGGGGCAGTTTTAAGGGGCGTTAACTTTGCTAAGGCAAAAGCGGGACTGCAAAAGCGATGGATTGTAATTCAACTGATTCTATCGCTGATCGTTTCCCTACTGTCTGGAGTCTTACCTGGTTTCGCTGGTGCTTACGCAGCAATCTTCCTCCCACCTCAAGGCATTGATGAGTACACCATCGTTCTGGGTGCCATAATTCTCGTCGTTTTGGCAGTTTCATTTGTCGCCATTGTCCGTTTGGCAGTTTCATTTGTTACCCCTGCCCGTGAGGGATACACTGCTCAAACGTTTGGAGCGATCGCAGGCGTAGTTGCAGGCGCAGTCGCAGGTGTAGTTGCAGGCGCAATCGCAGGCGTAGTTGCAGGCGCAATCGCAGGCGCAGGCGTAGTTGCAGGCGCAGTTGCAGGCGTAGTCGCAGCGCTGAGCATTTATGTAGCTTGGCGAACCTCTAAGGGCAATGAAAAATTTACTCTGGTTCGCACGTTTGGCGTAGCGTTTGGGGCGATCGGCGGTACGTCCTTTCGAGGGGCTGATCTAACCGCAGCCAATTTCACCGGAACCACACTTAAAAGCACTCGCCTGATGCAAGCGACATTAACTCATGCCTGCTGGTCAAATGCTCAAAAGCTCGATCGCGCCAGAGTTGGAGATTCTCTCCTGGCAAATGCAGCGGTTCGAGAACTGTTAACCAGTCGCAATGGCTATAGAAAGTCGTATGTCGATGCCAATCTACGCGGCGCAAACCTGACGGGCGTAAATCTGAATGAAGCCAATTTGAAACAGGCAGATTTGAGCAACGCACTGTTGCAAGATGCCGACTTGAGAGGGGCAAATCTATCAGAGACGTTAGCCGTTGGCGCTGACTTTACTGGAGCCGCTTTAACCGGAGCTTGTTTGCAGGCATGGAACATTGACCACACGACGAAGCTAGACCAGGTCGATTGTCAGTTTGTGTTTTTGCTAGAGCAGCCCAACTCACTTGGCAGTCGAGAACGCCGTCCCCACGATTCTAATAAGGTGTTTGAACCGGGAGACTTTGCCAAGCTGTATCAAAAAATTATGACAACGGTGCAGCTTTTGCTGCGCGATGGCATTCACCCAGAAGCATTCAAAGCCGCCTTTGAGCGACTGATGCAGGAAAATCCTGATATTACACCCGACGCAATTCAAGCGGTTGAACGCAAGGGAAACGATGTTTTAGTGACGCTAACCGTACCCGATAATGCAGACAAAGGCAAGATTGAGCGAGAGTGGGACGAGGTCTATCAGGCTAGACTAGAAGCGCAAAAGAGTGCCGCACTGCTAGAAGCCGCCAATAATCACAAGGAAGACATCAAGGAGATTACGCTAGCCTATGCCGCCAATCTTAGTGGTTTACTATCTAACTTCACTGTAAATGCCGTCAGCGAGAGTAAAGCCATGAGCGACAGCAACAACCCCAACATTTCTGCCGGATCGGGTAGCTTCGTCAACGCAGGCAATTTAGAAATGACGGGCAGCACCGTCAACCTCGGTGAAATCAGCGGCAACGTCACCAACACGATTAATCAACTTCAGCAATCAAGCAATCCCGAAGCCGCTCAATTAGCAGATTTGCTCAAACAGTTGCAGTCCACCATCGAAGCAGAACCAGCGCTCACACCTGAAGACAAAACCGAAGCACTAGAGCAAGTTGGCACTCTGGCAAAAGCCGGACAAAATCCCCAGGATGGAACGCTGAAAAAACTAGCCGCAACCGCCATTAAAATTCTCAAAGGAACGATCGCCTCTCTCCCCAGCGCTACTCAAACGGTGACAGAAGTAACGAAACTGGTGGGGGCGATCGCCACTCTCCTGGCTTTGTGAAAGCTTTCAACATTCGACAAAAAACAGGGACAACATCAAATGTCATCCCTACAAAAAATAACCCTTACGTTGAAGCGTCTCTAGGAAGGAACGCTGGCTAAAATTGGCTCCATGTGAATCGGCGCACCGGGCGCATACATCTTGGCAACGTAATCAGCAATCATGCGATCGGTGTTAAACACGGGTACATTCGTGCGAATCGAGGCTTTCATCATCTGCACCCAGCCGTGAGGAATGCCGTTCTCGTCTTGCTCATAGTAGAGCGGCACGATTTCTTGCTCCATCAACTGATACAGAGATTCAGCATCAATTTGATCCTGCAAATCCTGATCGCTAGTGTGGGCATCTTCGCCGATTGCCCAGCCATTGATTCCCTTGCCGTTTGCGTCTGCCTGGTAGCCTTCACACCACCAGCCGTCCAGCACGCTGCAATTGATGCCGCCGTTAAAGCAAACCTTCTGACCGCTAGTACCAGACGCTTCCAGGGGACGACGGGGATTGTTCAGCCAGACATCGACACCTTGCACCAGCTTTTGAGCGGTGAAGATGTCGTAGTCTTCTACGAACGCAACCCGGCTTTGCAGGGCAGGATGTTTGCACCACTCCATCAGCCGTTGGATGATCCGCTTGCCCTCCTCATCGGCGGGGTGCGCCTTGCCCGAAAAAACAATTTGAATTGGGCGTTCTGGGTTGCCAAACAGCCGAATTGCCCGCTCAAAGTCACGCAGCAGCAAGGCTCCCCGTTTGTAGGGGCTGAATCGACGGGCAAAGCCAATGGTTAGCACTTTGGGATCAAGCAACTGATCGGTCGCCTGAATTAGCCCCTGGTCTTCACCGCGCAGTTGCCGTGCGTGTCTAATCTTAAAGCGGGTATGGGCAACCAAACGGTCTTTGAGAATTTGGTGGCGATGCCACAGTTCCTCATTGGGAATTTGGTCTACCTTTGTCCACATTTGCGGATCGACAACGTGGCTTGACCAGTCTTCTCCCAAGTATTTGGCGTAAAGGTCTGCCAGTAGGGGAGCCGTCCAGGTGCGGGCGTGAACGCCGTTGGTGATGTGACCAATGGGGACTTTATCTTCGGGGCGATCGGGATAGAGAATCGTCCACATCTTGCGCGACACCTGACCGTGCAACTCGCTTACGCCATTGGCGGCACGGGTTAGCCGCAGGGCCAGGACGGTCATGCCGAAGGGTTCCCAGGGGTCGCCCAAGCGCCGTGCGCCTAGTGCCAGGAATTGTTCGCGGGAAAGCCCCAGTTCTGCCCAGTAGTGAGCAAAGTAGGAATCAATCAGGTCGGCTGAGAATACGTCGTGCCCAGCCGGGACGGGCGTGTGGGTGGTGAAGATGGAGCGATCGCGCACCGAGGCTTCCACATCATAAAAAGACTTGCCCGTGCGCTGAATTTCCAGCTTTGCCACTTCCAGCAAGCAGAAAGCCGCGTGTCCTTCGTTCAGGTGGTAAACCGAAGGCTCAATTCCCAGCGCTTGCAGTGCCCGGACACCACCGATCCCCAATAGCACTTCCTGGGCGATTCGGGTTTCCTGGTTGCCACCGTAGAGGTGTCCGGTGAGCCAGCGATCGATCGGATCATTGTCTTCCCGGTCGGTATCCAGCAAGTAGAGGCTGACGCGCCCCACCTGCACCCGCCAAATTTGCGCTCTGACTAGCCGTTGGCGAACCTGTAACTCAATCGTGATGGCTGCTCCCTGGTCGTTGAGCATGAGTTCCAGGGGCAGTTTCTCAAACTGGTTGTCTACGTAATAGTCTTCCTGCCAACCGCTGCGGCTGAGTCGCTGCCGAAAGTAGCCCTGACGGTAGAGCAAGCCCAGCCCTACCATTGGCACACCCAGGTCGGCGGCTGACTTGAGATGATCTCCAGCGAGAATGCCTAAACCGCCAGAGTAGATGGGCAGCGATTCGTGCAAACCAAACTCAGCGCAGAAGTAAGCAACGGGATGTTCCTGCGAAATTTGAGGGGCAATTCGACTGGCCCAGGTGTTGCGCTCTGACATATATTGATCAAGCTGAGTCGCCAGAGTTTGCAGCCGCTTGAGATAGCTGGGGTCTTCGGCAACCTGAGTGAGGCGATCGTAGGAGACGGTTTCTAGCAGGGCAACGGGGTTGTGTCCACAGCGGTGCCATTCTTCGGGGTCAATGTTTTGAAATAGGGAGATGCGATCGCTTGTCCAGCTCCACCAATAGTTGTAAGCCAGATCCGCTAAGCGCTTAAGGGGAAGCGGTAACCTTGCGCCCAATCTGTTGGCAGGCGTTACAGAACTGTCGTTCACCATATCGTTTTTTGCTCTCAATACTCTCTGTGCTTCGCTAGACTTCCCTGATCAGAACTGGATTGTGTCCGATTCAGCTGGGTGACTGGCGCAATTTGAACTAGTTTGGCGATCGCCAGTCACCAAATTTAGCGCTGAATCAAAATCTTGATCAACCAAAACTCACTGCAATGAAGTCTATCTACAGGCTGACAGGATTTTACTCGAAAGGAGTATTTTTTCATACTCTTTACGGTTTTGTAGGATACAAAACGGGTTCTAAGGTAGGCGCGTAGCACTATACCAATTCTCTTTAAAGCCCATTCTGGTCGATGTGGTTGGCGATCGCATTAATCGTTTCTCGAATGGCGCGTTCATTGCCGCTATAGTCCAGCACGACGCTGACAACATAGTATTCATCGTCCAGCATGAAGGCGACCGTTGTGCCCAACGCTTTAGAGTTTTGCCCCGTCTTTTCGCCCATCCAGAAGGCTTTAGAATTTCTCAAGCCCTGATGCCCCAGCACCAGATCATCCTGGCTCATCAAGGTTTTAATCAACTCTTCATCACCCGGATGCTCTCGGTTGTAAATCGACACCATCATCTCGGTCAATTCATCAGTGTTGATTTGGTTTGGGCCAACGCCAGCATTGGCTGGATAGGTGCTTTCGCCAACCAATTTGGTATTGACACGAGTAACCTGGTAGCCGCGATCGCTCAAAATCTGGTTGATCCGGTCGCGACCCACATAGTCGATTAGCTGATTGGTGGCAATATTGCTGCTGTGTTCGATCATTCGCAGCAGCACTCGCCGCAGCGGATACTCTGACCCCACCCAAACATCGGAAGCATCTTCGGTGTAATTTCCTCGATTGATTGGAATCGGCGTATCGAGGTCAATATTCTCGGAAGTTACCTTTTCCATGACGGCGATCGCCACTGGCACCTTAATCAGGCTAGCGGGACTAGCGGGCGGGGCACTGCCATTCAAACGGCGACATTCTCGCGAAGCCGCACGGCAAACCGTGATGTGAACTCGGTCTGAGCCAAGACCTGTTTTTTCGGCGATCGGCTCCAGATAGTCAGAACGAGCCGTGTCGTAGCTGTAGGAAGCAAACTTCAGGTAGCCCTCGTATTCTTCGATTTTTGCTTCGGCGTTTTCGGAGAGAAAGGACTGCTCCGGAACTGATTGAAGTGAGCTAACTGCGTCGTTCCAGAGAGAGTAGACTTTTTCTGCCCTTTCCAGGGAGCCGTCAGACTGCTTCTGCGTCTCAACCGCTTGGGTCGCCAGTCGAATTGCCTGATCCCAGCTTTGTCTGGCGGCTTCTTCAACCTGAATCCGAATTTCTACTGCCTGAAGCGTTTGCAGCAGTTCGGTGGGCGGCGAGAAAATTCCTGCTTCGTTGCCATCGGGAAACACAGAGGACTGATCTAGATCAGCCTGGAGGCGATCGCGCATCTGATAAAGCTGCTCCATCGACTCGATCGAAGGCAGTTCGGGTGGCTCGTCATAGGGAGTTTCAATGGGCGGAGCCAGCGCCAACGGAGGGTTAGCTGCTGCTAAACCTGCTGCAATGCCTACGGCAACCACTGGAATGACAAGTAGATATGCGACCCGGCGCATTGATTAACCTCACACCGATGAGATATCAGCAGTAAACGCAAGCAAACTCAATCAAAATTAAATATAAGGGTATTTACTCAATTCTTCGCAGTTTTTCAGCAAACGCTGAAATTGAGTTGGCGGATATCATAAGTTCTGGACAAGAAGGGGCTATTTTCCGTTGGTCATAGTCATCAGTTGTGAGCAACTGATGACTAATGCTTCTGATCAGTGGTTATTCCAAGAGAGTTCAGTGAGCTTTTTGGCAAACAGGGCATCTTAAAAGACGTAGCTTTTCAACAAAACTCTCAGTAAGCAAGGTCTACTGGGGATTTTGTTTACATTGGACTATCAACGATGATTCGTGAAATTCAATTTACCTATTGAATGTGTCCCTGAATACATTCGTTCAATCTGTAGCAGTCCTATTTGGCTGTCAGAGCAGTGAATCGCAATCGCTAAACAGATGAAACCCAATGCCTAATCAAAAGGCATCGGGTTCCACGATTGCGTCATTCAGTTTGCGATACTTGAAAAAGCCCAGAGACTTGCAATCCGGTTTCTACACTTCCGTTTTCGCGTCTGTATCCAGGTTCAATGTAGGTCTGCGCTCAGCAAAGTATCTGAGAATGAAGGTGTTAACCAGGGTTAGGATAACAGGGCCTGCGATGAAAGCCAACAGTCCTTGGACAGCGAAACCCGGAGTCAATACAGAAGCTAGCCAAAAGCACAGGCCGTTTACTACAAGCGAGAACAAACCAAAACTAACGAAGTTAAGCGGCAAAGACAGCGTTGACAGAACTGGCTTAGCCGTAGAGTTGACCAATCCAATCACTACAGCGGCAAGTAGCGCTGCTGGGAAGTTTGCCAGATCGACACCCGGAATGAAGTCAACAACCAGCAGACTCAAAGCGGTAGCCAGAACAGTAAAAAGGGCGCTAAGCATAAAATTTTCCTCAACAAACTTCAAAGGGAAGCGAAATACTAATCTGCTTAAACTACTCTTCCAATGATCTGTTGTGGAGACTGGTTTTCACCTCCCCATGCAGATAGATCCTAAGCCGCCCTAAAGTCGTCTCTGTGGAGGATTAGAACGGAGGCGCAAGAATTAATTCTCACGATGGAGGACAATCTGATTCTAAGTTGAAACAATAGAACAAAAGCTAGCGTAAAAGTCTCTAGTGCAAAAGTTTTTGGGAGAAACCTTATGAACTTACTTCGATTGGTTTTAGCGATTGTTTTACCTCCGGTTGGAGTCTTTTTAACTTACGGCGTTAGTACTACTCTGTTGATTAACGTTGTGCTGACATTGTTGGGTTGGCTACCCGGTAGCATCCACGCGGTTTGGGCGATCGCCAAACACAGCGAAATGACCCGTCGTCAAGAAAACTTCTAGTCTCGATCTGTTGATAACAGTAGCGCAGGGTGAATGATATTTACCCTGCGTTTTTGTGCAAATACCCTTAAGTAACTGAACTTGAGTAACTTAAGGGGGTTAAGATCTGCGACTTCTCAAAGAAGTCGCAGATCTGGGCGTTCACTACCTAAAAAATTGATGTTGACGGCTGCAAACTCTAACCTGCGTCACCGTTTCTTACAGCGTGCCAAAGCTCTTTAAGCAATTGCTTCACTCGTTGCTCTCCCCGTGCTAAAGCGGCTCCTGCTTCACCCATTTTCTGCTCAAACTCTACTTGCTTTTGATTCAGACGAGGCGTTTCGCCTGCTTCTGCCTGTGCTTTAGTTTGGTCATACCAAGATTTAGCACTATCTAGATGACGCTTTACCTCTTCATAGCGGGCACCATAGCGGGCGGCCAGGTTTGCCTGTAAAACTGAGAGTTGCGTTTGCAGTTGAGCATAGCGCTTACGCATCAAAGACACTTCTTCACTGTCTTTCACTGAGCTGACCGCAGCTTCGATTGCAGACTTGATCTCGGTTGATCGGCTGCTTCCGGTTTCTTCGATTCCCGTCAAGGCGCTATCGATCTGTCCCTGAAGGACTTCTTCTTCACTGTCAATTCGAGCTTGAAGCTGTTCAACTTCAGACTGAGTTTTAGCGATCGCTTGCCGTCTCAAGCTGCTGATTCCGTCGATTGCGCCTTCAATCGAAGCGGTAATTTCCTCTTTGGTTTCCTGACCCCGATCCTGTAAATTATCGATGACCGTAGAAACTGCTTCTTTAACAATTGAGCGGATTTCGACAGTCCCTTCTTTAATCTCTGAAACGGCTTGCGAAACAGCAAGCTTGACAATTTCTCGAATTCGTTCTGTTCTTAGCTGACCTTCAGTTTTTGCTTTTTGAAGGTCTTCTGTGATCTTGGTTTTAACAGAGTTTTCTTTGACCGAATTAGGCATAATTGGCTCCTGGCATCAAGCTGCCAATAAAATTGCTAATTCAAAAAGCCAAGCCAGCCCTGTTCGACTGTATTCATCGATCTAGAAGCGCCTGACTTTTTTCCTCAACTCTTTCATGCTGGCGCAAATCTAAGGCAATTTAACACTCCCGTAGGGCGTAAAAACCGACCTATTCTGCACTACTACCCAAAAGGAATAAGCCGATCATCGTAACGCTGTTCCACAGGCTGTGTAGCAGAATTGGAGATAGGAGGTTACGCGATCGCGTGTACACAAATCCTAAAACTGCCCCTAATAAAGTCAGCGGTAAAACTTCAGAGAGGCTAAGGTGAGCAGTTGCAAAAATTAGGCTGCTAAGGGCGATCGCCCACCCAACAGGTAGATATCGCGTTAAAGACGGTAACAAAAAGCCGCGAAATAGGATTTCCTCAAAAATGGGAGCGGCGATCGCTGCCGTCGTGAAAAACATTCCCAGCGCTACCGGATCGCCTTCTTCCAGCACAATTTGCAGTAGCGGGTTACTGCCACCCTGCCCCTGCCAAATCTGTTGATTTACCCACGACACCAGAATCATCAAGGGCAACGCCACCAAATAGCCACCCACTCCCCACAGAAACCAGTTGCCTTTACTCTTCAAGCGAAACCATTCTTTGGGCAGTGGCAAAAAATCACGAATCGAAAGGTAAAGCACAAACAGCGATATTCCTGCCATCGTCAGGTAGTAAATCAGCGCATAGGCGGCCCTAGCGCGGCTATCAAACGCAGAGAACCCCACTCCAAGCAACTGTGAAACCAGCGGCAGCACAATCTGTCCAGCAAAGAAGAAGCCAGCAATCAGTACTTGCCAAACGATTTCCCAAGTCCAGGGGGTTTCCCAGGTGGCAGTGCTGTTTTGAGCCAAGAGCGCTTGCTCGCCTCGAAAAGCCCGCTGCACCAGCAGCGAAATTAAGATTGCCGTGCCTACCAAGCACCCAATAATTGGCACTACGCCAATTAGCGTCAGCTTGAGGAAAGTCTGCTGAGCCTCTGCCTGCGCGTTTTGCTGAAGGGCTGATGTGGCATCAGGACGCTGTTGCAGTTCATACAGGCGAGTCAAAGACTGATTGCGAAACCACCCATCCAGATTCTCCTGAATTTGCTGCTCGGCATCAGGTAACAACTGTGGCGGTTGATCCCACAGCCCTAAAAGGGTTTCAGCCATCCGAGTAGAAGCAGAAACCGGGGAGCTTTGGGAAGGGGGGGAAGTTGTGCCTGATGTTAGGTCGCGGTTGGCGGTCAGTCTTGACCAGGTTTCCAGGGCGGTTTCGACCTGCCCTTGTTCGACCTGGAGAATGCCAATTCGCAGGTCGAGTTGGTCAATCAACGCTTGCTGTTGAAGAATCGCAGTGCGTAGCTGTCCCTGCTTGGAGGGAGCCGTAGAGGAAGTCGGAAATTCTGGTGCGGGCGCATCAACAGCGCTGAGTTGGTCAAGTCGCGACTGAACTCGGTCGAGTTCAGCCTGGGCCGCTTGCCGCACGTCCTGATATTGCTCTAATGAAGCGGCGATCGGGTCTTTGCCTAAAATGGCGGCACGGGTTGAATCTGCGCTTGCACTACTTTCCTCAGACTGAAACTCACTTGCCTGGAGCAACAAATCTGTTTGGTAGAGTTGAAGCCGACTGGTGATTTGTGGCTCACTCCAACTGCCGACCAGGGAACTGCCAACTAAAAAGAGGACAAACAGGGTGAGGCCGGTTAAAACCAACCGTTTCAGTGTGATCATTTCTCGCTGTAGAGGCGGGTGTGCAGACGGGTTTAGATAGAATTGCTTGGTAAAACTGAACTGGGCAGGCTGAATTTAACTCTACCTTGAATGGCATTATCGCACTGTTTCTGGGGGCAAGAATGTTCGAGTAGAGTGCCACAGACAGGGTAGAATGCATCTGGTTTTAACTGTTTCTGTCTTTTGATTGATCTCGTATCCAGTGGAGGATAAAGCCCTGACTACTCGCGTCATTCTCGTGCGTCACGGCGAGAGTACTTACAACGTCCTGCGTAAAGTTCAGGGTCACTTTGACGAGTCTTACCTGACCGAGGTAGGTGAAACTGCTGCGTGTCAGGTTGGCAATGTCCTGCAAGGTTTGAACTTTAGCGCTGCCTACAGTAGCCCACTGCAACGCGCTAAGCAGACGGCTACGCTGATTTTATCGACCCTCGAACAGCTCGATTCTTCGGGGTCGGTGCCGCCGCTGCAACTGCGGGATGACTTGAAGGAGATCAACCTGGCGCTCTGGGAAGGGCTGGATTTTGAGGAAGTGGAGCGACGCTTTCCTGAAGGCTACCGGATGTGGCGCGATCGCCCCCACGAACTCTCCATGCAAATTCCCACAGACAACGGCACAGCAGAATTTTTTCCAGTGCCAGCCCTGTATGAGCAAGCCAAACAGTTCTGGCGGGAGGTTTTGCCTGACCATGCTGGGGAAACAATTCTCATAGTCGCACACAGCGGTATCAACCGAGCCTTGATCAGCACTGCTATTGGGCTAGAACCTGAAAGCTACCAGTCGTTTTATCAGTCTAACTGCGGCATCAGCGTATTGAACTTTGCAGGCGGGCTAGGGCAACCCGTGCAGCTTGAATCGGTCAACCTGACGGGGCACATGGGCGAAGTGCTGCCCAAAACCCGCAAAGGGCAGCAGGGCCCACGTCTGCTGCTGGTGCGTCATGGCGAAACAGACTGGAATCGCCAAAAGCGCTTTCAAGGACAGATTGACGTACCGCTAAACGATCAGGGACGGGTACAGGCAGACCAGGCAGGCGCATTTTTGGAATCTGTGCCAGTGGCTAAAGCCGTGAGTAGCCCAATGCTACGTCCTAAGCAAACGGCAGAGGCAATCCTGCAAAAACATCCGGGATTAACTTTGGAACTGGATGAAAACTTGCGAGAAATCAGTCACGGACTCTGGGAAGGCAAGCTAGAGGAAGAAATTGAACAGAGCTATCCAGGACTGCTAGCCCAGTGGCAGAGCGCTCCTGAGACGGTACAGATGCCCGAAGGCGAAAACTTGCAGCAGGTGTGGGATCGGGCGATCGCCGCCTGGAATGCGATTGTTGAATCCGCTGCTCAGCTAGACCCGCCTGGAATTACCCTCGTCGTGGCCCATGATGCAGTCAACAAAGCAATTCTCTGCTATTTGGCGGGTGCTGGCCCTGAGCGCTTTTGGGCTTTTAAGCAGGGCAATGGAGCCGTTAGTGTAATCGACTACCCGCATGGCATTGAGGCTCGTCCTGTGATTCAGGCGATGAACATTACCACCCATCTTGGCGGAGTGCTAGACCGGACGGCAGCAGGGGCGTTGTAAATGGCTGAGCTATTTCGTCGGGTACGGCTGCTTGACCCGGTATCCGACACCGATTGCATAGCGGATGTGCTGATTGCAGGTGGGACGATTCAGCAAATCGAGCCGCACATTGCCGATCTGCCCGAAGAGGTCGAGGTTTGCGATCGCCCCCATCTCATCCTTGCACCAGGCTTGGTAGACCTTTACAGCCATTCTGGTGAACCGGGATTTGAGTCTAGGGAAACGCTGGATTCACTAACGCAGGCAGCGCTAACAGGCGGATTCACACGACTGACGCTGCTGCCTGACACCCATCCTGCAATTGATAATCCGGCGGGCGTGGATAGAATGCGATCGCTGCTTCCCCATGCTGGGCTGATTCCCCAAATCAACTTCTGGGGTGCTTTGACCACTAATGCAAGGGGCGAACAAATGACCGAACTGGCAGAACTCGCCACTGCCGGAGTAATTGGCTATGCCGACGGTCGCTCGCTGCAAAACTGGGCGCTGGTGCGACGGCTGTTGGAATACTGTCAGCCTTTAGGCAAACCGATCGCCTTAAGCTGCTGCGATCGCCAGATAGCTGGAAATGGCGTAATGCGAGAAGGCTTAGAATCCATGCAGTTGGGCTTGTCAGGCAGTCCGGCGATCGCCGAAACTATCGCCCTAGCCGCCCTGCTGGAATGCATCGAAACCATTGGCACCTCCGTTCACATCATGCGCGTTTCGACCGCCCGCAGCGTAGAACTGATTCGCTCTGCCAAAGCCCGAGGCTTACCGATTACCGCCAGCACCACTTGGATGCATCTGCTGCTCAATACGTCCGACCTTCAAAGCTACGATCCAAGTCTGCGACTGGAGCCACCGTTAGGCAATTCACCAGATCAAGCTGCCCTGATCCAGGGCTTACAGGAAGGGGTGTTGGATGCGATCGCCATTGACCACACGCCCTATACCTACGAAGAAAAAACCGTTTCCTTTGCCGAAGCGCCTCCCGGAGCAATCGGGCTGGAACTGGCGCTGCCGTTGCTCTGGAAAAAGCTTGTGGAGAGAGGAAACTGGGAGGGGCGATCGCTCTGGCGTTGCCTCAGCACCAATCCCGCTCGCTGTTTGGGACAATGCCCCGCTCAACTGCAACCCGGTCAAACTGCCGAGCTAACCCTATTTGACCCGCAGCATCGCTGGCAAGTTACGCCGCAAACCCTCAAGTCGCTTTCCTCAAACACCCCCTGGCTGGAGCAAGAAATCAGCGGGCGCGTTTTGAGAACCTATCCGAGAACAAGGTAGATCCGAGAACAAAGTAGAAACCCTGATCCCTAGCCGATGTAGTCAGCTAACGTCAGGATCAACAAAGAGCCGACAACGTGCCCAAAGCTCATTGCACCCAGAAAGCCCCCTACGCTGATGTTGTTGAACACCTCCGGGAAGGGCAAGGGCATCTGACGACCATCACGGGGACGCTCAATTCCCCGACTCGCCAATAATAGAATGACCAGACAAGAAATACTCATAATCAGAGCCTCTGGCACCCCCCAGGAATTTCCAGCACGAGCAGAGGTTTGAGCAGCGGCTAACAGCAGTGATGAGATCACAAAATTTTCTCCTCGACGAAACCAAACTAAATGACACCCATTAGTGTTCGTCTTAATGGCAACCCAAACCTCTCCCTGTTGAGGGATTTGTGGCTCTGAACTTGCCGCACTACTCCGTTTGATTCCTGGTTCATCGTTCGAGTTAACGATGCTTTTCTACCCCAACCCGCTGACACATTTCTGTGACCGGGCAAGTTGAGCAGCGTGGCAAATTGCCTGTGCAGATGTGTTTGCCAAATGGCACCAGCAGTTGATTAATTTCTACCCAGTGGGCAGTAGGTAGCTTGGCTTCCAGGGCTGTGAGCGTTTTTTCGGGGGTGCGGGTTTGCACATAGCCCCAGCGATTGGTAACTCGGTGAACGTGAACATCGACGCTAATGCAGGCTTGACCGCAGGCAATTCCCAGGGTCAGGTTGGCACATTTGGGCCCAACGCCATCAAAGCTAAGCAGCACTTTTGTATCACACGGTAGCTCACCGTTGTAGTCAGCTACGATGCGCTGGGCGATCGCATGAATCTGCTGCGACTTTGGCTCATGAAACGTGCAGTCTTGAATTAGCTGATCAATTTCAGCCGGAGACAAGCAGCTCATTTCCAGTGGAGTTCGGGCGTGGGCAAATAGCCGCCGAGAGACGGGCAGGCTCACTTCGTCATAAGTGCGAATAGAAATGATGCAAGAAACAAGCTGCTCAAATGGCGAACGGTATCCTTCATCTGCCAGTGCAAACATTGCCGCTTTGGGAAAGGGACGCACTGCCTCACGAATGTGCCCCATAGCCCTATTAATTTCAAATGGTTCAACCATTTTGGAATCACGATTGAAATGTATATCTGCCACTACCCATTTTGCTACGGGCAGTTCTAGTCCGCGCCAGCCAGTTTGTTAGGCTGCTTTAGCCTTAATGTTCGCTAGTCGCGTAGCAATCTACATCACCTTGAGGATCTACGGCAGAGAAATCGCTTCAGTTAATCGTTCGGCTGGTATTAGATGCGCTAGCAGTGGGTCTGGTTGTTGAAGTGCTTGAGCAGCAGACTTGCTAGTATCCCGCACGAAGGCACGAACCGTTGGGTAAGCCATAACGCTAGGGGCGGTTCGCGAACCGCCTTTACCAAGATTTGTGGTTTATCCAAGTGAAAATTGCTGTAAGTCTTGATAGAGTAGGATCTTTTGGGGCGTTGCAGAATAGAGGTATGAATCAGAGGGAACTTCTATGCAATGTCCTGAATGTGGCTATTATCTCGCTCGTTTGCATCACAAGCCCTTGTGCTACTCCAAGTCCGTAGAGGTTCTCAAGCACTCAGTTCGACTGCTACTTCACTATCTAAAATTTGGGGATGTCCCTGTTCCCGCTTGTTTCATACTAATATCCAGCAACGCTAATGTAGTCGTAAATTTCCAGGTAATCTTTGCCTGGGTAGTTCCAGGAGTAGTCATAGCTCATGCCTTGCCGGAGAAGATTTTGGAACTCTTTGGGTGACTGGTGCCACAGGTCTATTGCTCGATCCATTGCGGATTCTAGGGCATGGTAGTCGGATTGATGGAATACGTAGCCGTTGCGCTGTTCGGGCAGGTGGTCTTGGTCGTAGTCGTAGTCAAAGACGGTGTTTACTAGTCCTCCTACGCTTCGCACGATGGGGACAGTGCCGTATTTGAGTCCGATCATTTGGGTTAAGCCGCAGGGTTCGTAGTTGCTGGGAACTACGATCATGTCTGATCCGGCGTAGATAAGGTGAGACAGTTCTTCGTTGAAGCCAAGCTCTAAGTGAACATCTGGGTTGTCATTGAGGAAGCGTTTTTCGTGCTGGAAGTGGGTGTTGATGCTGGCTTCGGTGGCGGAGCCTAGAAGCACGAATTGTGCGCCACGATGGAGGGTATGGTAGATAGCGTGGTGAACGAGATGAACGCCTTTTTGGTCGTCTAAGCGACCGATATAGCAGATAATGGGCTTGTTTTCGTGACGGAGGAAGAGGCGATCGCGCAGCGCCCTCTTACTTTCTGCTTTGCCTTCTAAATTTTCTTGGTTGAAATGATGAGGAATGTAGCGATCAATTTCTGGGTTCCAGACGTTGTAATCGATGCCATTAAGCACTCCCCGAAACTTATCTTGAAATAGATGTAGGGTATGACCTAAGCCATAACCAATTTCTGTACAACGCGCTTCCCAAGCATGGTGCGGTGAGACAGTAGTGACAAAGTTTGAGTAGATAATTCCCCCTTTCATGAAATTTAGGGCGAAGGGGTTGAAGTTATCTTGGAGGCGATCGTATTGGAAGTAGTAGGCTTCCTGGTTCAGCCCTGTTGCCCGGAGTGTTTCAGCGCCACCAATTCCTTGATGCCTGAAATTGTGGATGGTGTAGCAAACGCGCTGGTTTTCCATCCCGTGATATTTATAAATCTCAAAGAGCATAACGGGAACCAGTCCTGTTTGCCAGTCGTGGCAATGAATAATATCGGGGCGTTTGTTGCTTTGCAATAAAAATTCCAGTGCAGCTTTGCTAAAGAATGCAAACCGCATATTGTCATCGGAGCAGCCGTAGTAACAACCTCGATTGAAGAATTTGTCGCTGGAGTGCGGTTCGATGAAGAAGCACAGCCGCCCGTGAACCCAACCGCAATATACAGAGCAGTGGATCGCAGCACCGTACCAGGGTACCCACAAATCACGGTAGGCATCGTGCAATCCCCAGATGTGGTCATACCTCATGCAATCGTACTTAGGGAGGATGATCTCTACGGTATTTCCGCGAATTTCTAGCTCACGGCTGAGTCCATAGATTACATCTCCTAAACCACCCGCTTTAATAACTGGGGCACACTCAGAGGCAATCTGTACAACATACATTTTTTATCCTCCGACGAATAAATACTAATTTTTAACTTTACAGAAGTATATTATTTCAGGATGAATCAGCAACTGACCATCCGAAATAAATGTAACAAGCGCCAATAGGTTGGAAGCGTCACCCTTGCGAAGGGGATTGCTGGCAACCGTTGAAGTTTCCGAGATAGCTGATATGTCGTAGGGCGTAATTCAATGGTGCCTGACTAGCTAGTTAACGCTAGCTGAGATTCGACAGTCCTTTGAGCCAGCGGTTGGAGAGAGTTTTGAGCGATCGCCCCACTTGCTGTCTCAGTCGCCAACGTTGAAATGCCTTTTCGTACTCTTCTCCGTCGGTCTGGTAAGTCTTCCAGGCGTTGAGAGCGATGAACAAGCCCCAAATCAAAGCAATGTAAAGGGACCAGTCGAGCGGGCTACCCGTGAGCAGATCTAGCAGTACCAAAAATGTGTTGACGATGCCATATCTAGCTGCATTTTTTCGCAGCCTGCTTTGTCGATAGGCAGCGAAGGCTTGCTGTTCTCGCGCTTCTCCTTGCTGCATCAACCATTCCTGCTCGGCGGATCGAAATTCCTCTGATGAGATACCTAGTTCCGCTGCAATTTCCAAGAGTTGTGGCTTGGAAATTTCTCCGCGCTCAATTTGCCGGGTGAACGCAATTTTGAGGATTTCTTGGGCTTCCTCTTGGTCGTAGATATCTGCCATCTGAGTTGCCTTACATTCAAGCTGGTTCAAAGGCTCTGTCTTGTAGGTGTCTGCTTAAAACAGTGCTATTTGAATGGGGGTGATGCAGACTATTCCTAGTCTATCTTCACCTGAGTGAAAGGAAACTCACTGACGCAGGAGTGCGACGCAGGAAAAATCAAATGCTTTAGTAAGTGATGCCTCGATAGGTTCGCTGGTAGGGAATATTTTGCGGAGCTTTTACTTCTTGAGCGGGAAGCTGTTTGAGTCGAGGTTGAGGTTGAGGTTGAAGGGAGCGATCGCTCTGAGTTTGCGAATATTTTTGTTTGGCTGGAGCAGTAATTAGCGTTAGCACTTGCTGCCAGAATTCCTCTGCTTTTTGGGGATCAGAAATTTTGGCAGCAAGTTCACTGATCAGGCGATGATACGTAATTTGAGGAAATTTATCGAGCGTTTCTTGGACATAGGCGCTGGCGATCGCCCCAACCTGGTAAGCCAGAGCTTGCTGACAGCGTTCTATAAACCAAGACTCAATAGCAGTTGTTTTTTGAACAGGAAGTAGATTTTGGGAACGCGATGAATCGATGTTTTGTGTCCCTGATTGGTTTTGCTGATGGCGAGGCAGAGCTTCCACTTCTTCAGGATTGAGCTTGTCAGATTGACTACGGATTGGCTCTAGTAGTTGCTCGGTCTGCCAGACTGTAAACAAAGTCTCCTCTTCTACTAAAAGACAGAATCTGCCAGTTTTAGATTCCCTTTCACAGTAGTCAACTGCCACTTTATGGAAGAGTTTTCGCAAAGACAAAACTCTCTTAAATTGCTTTCCTTCAAATATCAATTCGGAAGCAGAACCATAGCCCATGACTTTAGAACGTAGTTCTTCAGCCGCAATCACCAACACTCTAGATCTTTCCTTCATCTTTCTACAATTTCCAGGGAGAACACGGGATGATCGCTTTCAGACAGATGAGGTCGTGGTGTGCTTTGGAAGAATTCCAAAAAGCTAACCGGCCGTTTAGTACAAGTAGCGCAGTACAAGTAGTAGTCAAGCTATATTACTGGCATTTCATCCTTTGTCCGGACGTTTTCATCCATCTCCAACCTTTAGGGCGGTGGCAAGTGCATAGAATTATTAACTTTGGCTTTTATGTTGAGCTTTGGTTAGGCTTTGCAGAAGGGCAGAAACGTTAGGAGAAATGTTAGTGAAATGAATGTAGAATCCCGGAACGGCATCGGTAGATTGTCCTATCACTTTGGCGTAAAGGTCACCTGGAATGTAGGTGCCTTCCAGGGGGTTGAGCAAGTTGAGCTTGATGTCTCTGAAGGAGGACACAGGATGAGGCGATCGCACTTCTGCCCGCTTTCCTGAAAACTTAACCAAACTGCCTGAAACTGTTTGCCCGATCAGGTTTCTGTCGTCAATCAGAGCATATTGGATCGGGACTTCCATAGCTAAAGAAACGAGTATCGTTTGGGGAGCAGGAAGCGAGAGATTATAAGCGCCACCCATGCTGCCGATTTCATACAGCTTAATGGGTGCATGAAATCCTTTCATTTCTACCTGGGTTTGGCTGACGACGTTAAGCAGGGGGCTAACTTCAGTAAAAGTTGCTTCAGAGATTAATACTTGCCCACCTACGCTGGAAGATTCAATTCGAGATGCTAAATTAACCTGGCTGCCGATCGCCGTGTATTTTGCTCGTTTTTGGGAGCCGATGTTACCGATAATAACTTCTCCGGTATTGATGCCGATTCCCATTTCTAGCGTCGGCAGGTTGATCTGCTGGTTCTGCTGATTGATTTCTGCCATTGCAAGCTGCATTGCTATTGCACAGGCGATCGCTCGTGCTGCATCGTCTGGTCTTTGGGTGGGTGCGCCAAACAGGACTACAATTCCATCGCCAATAATTTCATTAATGGTGCCATTGTAGTGACCAATAACGTGGGTCATCTGCTCTAAGTAGAAGTTGAGCAGTGTGACGACTTGCTCTGGCGAAAGCTGTTCAGAGATGAAGGTAAAACCTCTCAAGTCAGACATCAGGATAGTAATTTTGCGGCGTTCGCCTCCCAGTTTCAAACCTCCAGGCGTTTCTAAGAGATTTGCGACCACTTCTTCGGTGAGATAGCGGCTGAAGGTATTGCGGATTGCTTCAGCGGACTGGGCAATGTAAGCGGTTGTGGCGATCGCCGCCCCTCCCATTGCCAAAAAAGCTGGAACAATGGGAACCCACCAGTTTCCCAGAAATAGCAGATAGCTGACCCCCCATAGCCCACTTGCTGCCAGCCCTAGACTAAGACTAATTTTGAGACTTTGAGTTAGGGTTGTATTGCCTGAAGCCCCATCCTTACTTGCCAAACTTGCCGAAGCGGAATGGATGCGTCGCTGCTGCCAAACCAGAAGCGATCCCACGATTGACCCGCTTAAAATCCACAGCCATTCCAACGGTTCAGACCAGGTTTGTAGCGGGGCGCGTCCGGTTAGGGCAGAGGCAAGCAACTGGTCGGTCAGGTTGGCATGAATTTCAACCCCTGGTGTAGGCGGTAAGATCTGTCGCAATTCGTTGTTGTAGGGCGTGTAATAGAAATCGCGCAGGCTTTCGGCGACTGCACCAATCATGACGATGCGATCGCGCATCAGGTCTGCCGGAATGCGATTTTCCAACACATCTTGGACGGACACCATCTCAAAACTGCCCGTGCCGCCGCGAAAATCTAGCAAGATTTGATAGCCATCAGCCGCCGTGCGAACATAGCCGCCATCGTTAGGTTCAAAGGGCGGGAACACGGTTTGCCCTAAGCGAATGTAGTCCTCATTGGTGAGTTCAGGATAAATTTCCTCTGATTCTAAATACAGAGCCGCTAACGTAAAGGCAAACCCCAACACGAGTTCATCGTCGGCGTTAGAAAGGGAAAGCAACCCTCGGCGAATTTTGCCGTCGGCATCCAGGATCACATCGCTGGCGCTAATTTGTCCCAACTCGGCTAGTACTGGAGGCGGGAGAACGGTTCCCGCGTTAGCTGTCCCGACCACCTTTTCAACTCCAATCAGGTTGGGAGTTGTCCTGAAGACTTCAACCAGATCGGCATACCCTGAACCAACTGGAATATCGCGATAAAGGTCTAGCCCAACGGCTCTAGGCTGCTGCTGTTTAATTTGATTTAACAGTCTAGTCAGGGTTGCATCGGAAAGGGGCCAGCCATATTCCTGTAGGTCTGGTTCTGTGATGCCGACGATGATGATACGGGAGGTGGAAGATTCTGGTGGGCGTAGCCGAAAGAATTGATCGTAAGCGGCCCATTCCAGGGTTTGTAGTAAACCAGTCAGCCGAAGCAGAATGACGACAGCAGCAGTACAAGGGGCTGCGATCGCCACACCCCGCCAATGCCAGAGGATTGGCTTCAGCTTCGTCCACATAGTCAGGTCAATAGTAGGTTAAACAAGGTAAACGTTTTCTTTTGAAAAGCGTTGCCTTGATGTGGTGGTACTGGGTTAGACCTGGCTTAGTTTGTCGAAGTGCAGCAGTTGATCAGGGGGGCTTGGGCGATCGCTGCGTCGAGTCCAACAGATTGCAATAATGCTTGCCAGTCTGCGGTCAACATAGCATTTTGAGGCTGAGACTGGTACAAATCCGCTAGGGAGTGTAGCGCATCATACCAAATTCCGGCTTCCGCATAGAGCCGAGGTCGGTCTTGGGGATCAGCCTGCTGCAAGTGATCAATTAGAGCAGCACTAGGCTCGACAGGTTCAACCCAACCTGCTACAACAGCGTTTCTGGAGCGGTCTTCATCGTCACAGACGAGGGAAACGTACCAGCGATAAAGATTTCCCTCAGCCAAAGGAGTTGATGTGTAATCAGCCAGATTGAACTGCACGATTCCAGCCGTGCCAGGAACGTCTAGCGTTTGATTGTAGAGAACTTCTGTACCGTCTTCATTCTCTAAGGTCAGTTCCAGGGAGGTGGCTGAAGTCTCTGGGATATACACCATTAGAACTGGCTCTTGGGAAAGGGAAAGTCCTAGACGGCTGGATGGGATCAGGGCTGTCAGAGCGTCGGTGCTGGCGGTGCAGTCACCCCAATCGCCGCGACTGGCTGCCCCAGAGGTGACGGGTGGTGCCCCGCGATTGGGGGGGCGAAAGGTAATTCTGCTGGTTCTAGAGCGAGATTGCTGGGCTATGGAAGGGTTAGCAGCAGGGTTAGAGGTCGTTTGCGCCCAACCGGGAGAGGATAGCCAGAGGGCGATCGCCCCTGCTAGCAAAGGAAGCGAAAAGAGAGAAACAAAACAGCTTTTCCAGTTCATAGTGACGCTCCCAAATCAGGAATAGATAATCAGGAATCAATGACGATACAAAAGACGTAATCAAGGGTTCACCAGGGACTACCGATCAGCGTGAAACCAGACCAAAAGTAGGGATGAGTGAGGTTGACGTTATTACTTTCCGCCAATTCAGGGGGCAGCGGCAAAACGCCTTCAGGATGTTGAATTTGCCCATTGACAATGCGAACTTCTCCGCGCAGCATGGCGAGTTGAGCTTGCTGGAGAGCCTCTGCCTTAATGGGAGTCGTTCTTAACTGTCGATAGAATTCTTGCATCAGGGCCAGTGTGCCTTCATCGCTGACCGACCAGAGGCTTGCCAGTGCCGATTTTGCACCCGTCTGTACGGCAAATCCGGCAAAGCCTAATTCTGCTTCGATATCTCCCAGTGCGGTGCGACAGGCACTTAAGACAACTAACTCGACGGTGGGGTTTCTCCAGCCCAACTGACGCAACTGGTCAAGCCGCAGTTGAGTATCCCAAAGCTGAACGAACGAGTTACTGGGTGCGCCAGGGCGGAATTCGGCATGGGTGGCCAGGTGAATAATTTCGTAGGGCTGCTGCTGCCGCTGCCTGCTCAGATTCTCTAGAGTAAAAGCCTGGTTGAGGAACGATTGCCCCTGCCAGAGTCCACGTAGGGGAAGAGCTAAACCTACCGAAACAGAGGAAGCTTCGGTAGAGGGGACGACCATTCCAGTCACAGTGTTGTTTAGGGCCGGTCGTCCGGCGATCGCTGCCAACTCAACGGGTACAGCAGGCAGCGGCGGAAAATCAGTGAATTCAGAAGCCCCCATTGCCAAGACCTGTGCCTGAGCAATGCTGGCATAGCGAGTATCCGTTAGGCTAAAACTGGGGATCAGCGATAGGCTGTACTGTTCAATTAAAAACTGCTGGCCGTCTTGAAGCACTGCCAGGGGCGTTGAGCGTAAGCCCGAATCAACAGAAAATAGCAGCGTATCGACCTCTGCCGCTTGCAGATTGGGCTGAATCGGAGCCGTTGTCCAGGTTTGAAGCTGTTGGGCAGCAGGTAAATAGCTAGTCGAGCGAAGCTTGGTGCGATCGGTGAGTTCTCGTCTGAGATTGGTGGTGACTTGAAGCAGGGAGGTGCGATCAGCCGCTGCGACACTTCGATAAACGGGCGCATCCGTTGCGGTAACTAAGATGACATCAAGCTGCTCTGGACGGCTAAACAAATAGACTAGGGCGGGAGTTCGACCCGTTTGGACGGCAAGCTCAGCCAGACGAGATTGAATTTGGGAGAGGGTTAGGCTGGGCGTTTCCTGCAAGCCCAGATATTGCTGAAATTCTCGACTATACAACCGCTCAATCAGCGTGACAGCATCAATGAGATTGCCGCTGTCTAGCGCATCGGCGATATCCTGACGCAGAATGTCGATTAAAACCGGGTCTGTGGGATAGAGTCCAGGGGGATCTTCGGTTTCAGCAACGTTAACATCGGGCGGTAGGGGCAACCCGTCAACGTCGGAATTCGGCAGCGGTTCACCTGGTGGTTCGGGTGGTTCAGGCGGCAGAATGACTCCTTCTGTGTTGAAGACTCCGGCCGTTCCGGTTGCTTGATTTTGGTCGAGATCGACGGCGACGGGTGTGGTGTAGTCGGAGTAGTCGAGGGTATCAAACCCTGGCGCACCGTCAATGATGCCGCTGAGAGTTGCCCCGTCGCTAAAGATGAAGGTGTCGGCCGCATCGCCGCCCGTAAGATTGCCAATGTTGGAGAATTCAACTATGCCATTCACCGATCCGGCATCGGTGCTTGAAAGCTGCCAGGTGTTAGCTGTGTTGTCGCCGATCAGGGTATTGGTTCCGGCTGCGCCATCGATCTGGTCAACGCGACCGCCGCTGAGTCGGAAGCTATCGCTGAGACTACCGCCTCGCAAAATTTGGAAGCCGGAAAAGCTTGTGCTGTTTAAGGAGCCGCTGTTGATGCCTGTAATTGTCCAGGTGTTGGCGAGATTGCGCCCGATCAGCGTGTTGGTGCTGCTGCCTGCTACGATTTCCTGGATGTTTTCGGGTTGAATGGCTTCTAGATCTAGGGTTAGGGGAGTGGCGATCGCCGAGTAATCCAGTCGATTGATCCCCCCGCCGCCATCGATCGCCCCAGCAAAACTAATATCGGCAAATTGAAAAATATCGTTACCGTCGCCGCCTTGCAGATTCTCAATATTGCTGAAGCTCAGTCCGTTAGTAAAGCCGCTAATCGTTCCCTGGTTGGCTCCGCTCAGTTGCCAGGTGATGTTTTGGTTGGGGCCAGCGAGGGTTGAGCCGCCAGCGATCGCCACCGGATCGTCAAACGCAAACGAACCCAGTCTTACCGTGCCGCTGCCGTCCGCCCTGCCAATGGTGATGCGGCTAAAACCGGGCTGCAAAAATCCTAGATCGGCAGTGCTTAAGTCTAGATCCCCAGGGTCGGACGGACCTGCGATCGCCACATTCTGAGCAGGATCGGCAGGCTGTAGCACCAGTTCACCTGATCCCTGAACGGGGCCCGTGAAGTCTATTTCACCAGCGGTCAGGGTTTGGTTGCCGCTGCCAGCTACTCCGGTGCTGGTAATGTTGCCTGCCTGTAGCGTATTAGCTGCGGTCAGGCTGACTGCACCTGCGTTTCCGGCGGAAGAGGTATCTAGATTGCCGATTTGAATATTGTCTGCGGCATTGAGGGCGATCGCCCCTCCTGCGGTAGCCCCAGAAGCAGTCAGGTTTGCACCGACAATATTGCCTGCGGTAGCGGTAATGCTAATCGAGCCACCTTCCTCGCCCGTCAAACTATTGGTTTCAATATCAGTCAGCCCTACATCGGTGCCTGAAATTGTAACGTCGCGCCCTCTGGCAACGATCGTGTTTGCTGTACCGAATGCGCCAGTGCCATCCCCATCGGAGTCTGCCTCCAGGCGAATCGAGCCGCCTGGGCCGTCAGCAAACACCAGATTGCCAAACACATTAATAGTGAGATTGTTGGTTGCCTCCAGGACGATATTGGCAGTTGCCGGAAGTCCTTCCAGAGTGGTGCGTGAAATGGTGATGGGTTGCCCAACAAATTCGGTGTCAAAAATGTCAGGTAGCGTTCCACCGACTCCCGGAGAATCGGGGCCAATGTCGTTGATCACAATATCAGTGGGATCAAGCAGCAGCGTCCCAATCTGACCATTTGCAGCCGTCAGGTCAGCGGTTCCATCGAAAATTAGCGATTGACGACCGGATACTTCTGCAAAGCCGCCGTTGCCAGTGCGATCGCCCCCTCTAGCGCTAATTTCTCCATAAAATGCGGTCGTGTCGTCTGCCCAAACGATGATCTGTCCTCCATCTCCCTGATCCACTGCGTCTGCCCGAAGCGTCGAGTTTTCGTCTACCAGGGTTCGAGAAGCAGCGGGTAAAGTATCTTGTCCGCCAATATCACCACCAATTCTCACCCTGCCGCCGCTACTGGCTGAAGCGTCGATGTTGGCGTTGAGGATGGCGATGCGATCGCCCAGAATGTTGATTTGAGGATTTGAGGAGTGAGAAGTGAACGGGCGAGAAGCGTTGAGGGTGCCCGATGCGATCGCCGTTCCCGGCTGAGGAGCAATGGCGATCCCGGAGCCTGTCAGTTGCACAGAGCCATCTGGTTCAACCGTTACCCCCGTTGCGCTAGTGATGTTCCCTCCGGTTAAAAGGGCTGGCAAGGACAGCGGCGTAAACGGCAACAATTCCCCATCCCCGCTTCCCAGTTCCCGATTGCCGATCGTCTCTAGATCAAGGCTCAACACCTGACCTTCCTGGCTGATTCGCACCCGACTCTCCCCCGGAACAGCGGCAATCGTAATGTTGCCGCTGGGTGCAGTTAGGGTGCCTGTGTTGACTACAGTGCCGCCCAGAAGAAATAGATTTTGCCCCTCAGAAACCGCTAGATTTCCAGCATTGAGAATAGCTCCGGGTTGGCTGCTGCTAAAGGCAAAAGCGTTGGGATCGCCAACTAAAGAGGAGTAATCATGGCTGCCAATCGCACTTAGCCAGCGATCGCCAAATCCAATACTGCTGGCAGTTGTAGCTGTAAAAGAACCTGATAAATCTAATCGAGCATTTGCACCGAACAGAATTCCGGCTGGGTTCAGCAAAAACAGATTGGAATTGCCTCCACTGACTTGCAGCAACCCATTAATATAGGACGCATCGCCTCCTACAACGCGGCTGATGATGTTGCGGATTTGCTCATTTGAGAGAAAATTTGCAACCTCACCTGCATTCACGCCAAATTCTTCAAAGCTGTGAAACAGGTTCGCTCCATCTTGGGAGAGAGTACCTCCGCTGATGTGGGTGCGCTGTCCTTGTTCGGTGACTTGTGTGTTGGTATCGTCTACTGCGGGAGTGATAGACTGCGCGATGAGATGGGGATTGCTTGCGGTGGCGAGTGGAGCGATCGCCCCGCTCGATCCGGCAAACTGAACTGCAAACATCTCTGGCGGAGTTGGAGTCAAAGCAACAGGTAAGCTCCTCAGTTCCACTGATAGAGTTGTGCTGCTCTCTACAATGAACGCTTCCGCTGCACCATTCGTCAGCGCATAGGCCTGTGTTTGTTCTTCGCCACATAAACTGGCGATCGAGACAGAGACTAACAGCAGACCTGTTTTCCCGAAGAGGTTTGACATAAGGTAACTGCACCGAAAACAGTAACGATTCGTACCCCAGTAGGACTCAGATACTCAAGCGATTCTAAGATTTTTTTTTGTGATTACAAATTAGTTTTCCTGCACCTACATTCCAGCCTGTGAGCGTCAATCCGGACAGGTCTGACAGTTAGTCATGCGGTTAGTCATAGGTTCTAAATCAGGGACAACGAGCAAAAATCTCCTGTTCCCAGATTTAAGGAAAGTTTCAATTGCATGAATTTTATTGATAGAAGCTATTCAAGCACTCTTTTGAATATCGCTTGAGAAAAACATAGATTGAATTCATCGACGAAAGAATTTGACTGACCCATCGTCGCCTCACCAGGAAGCAACCGCCATGAAATCCACAGTTCACCTTTCCACTACAAGAATATCTAACCTGAACGGTAATTTGACGCAAAAAAGCAGTAGAGAGAAGTCTAAATTCTCAACAGGTTTAGGACAAGTTTTACGGTCTATTTTGGAAATATTATCTGGCAACAAAGAGCCAAAGATTAGTCAACGACGCGATCGCAGAGGTGAAAGCTTCTGGCGAGTTTATGACCCGACCACGGGTGAATCGGCTCGTTTCAACTCTGAGTTAGAAGTCCGGTTTTGGTTAGAGCAACGCTACTATCGCTAATCCCTGTAACGCGCACATTTGAAAACATTTTGTAAAAGCCTCTGCTCAGCGGGGGCTTTTACAAAAAAACGTTTTAATCAAGGTGCGTAGAGCCATACAACATGACCGCATCCCAAACAGGTACATTAAATAGAAATCTCACCCTGACTTGCGATCGTGAGCAAAATTCTTTTAATTGTGCATCAGGAAACATCTGATCCTGGGTTGATTGGGCAAATACTGCGGACGAGAGGATATGAATTAGACACTCGCTGTTTGGCTATGGGCGATCGCCTCCCTGCTGACCCGAATGAACATGAAGGCACCATCATTTTTGGTGGCCCTATGAGCGCAAACGACGATAACATTTTGCCCTTCCTTCAGACTGAGATGGACTGGATTTCTGTCGTTCTCAACTCCGGCAAACCTTTTTTAGGAATTTGCTTGGGGGCACAGCTTCTGGCGCGAGTGCTAGGTGCCACAGTCGCGCCGCACCCTGACGGCATTGCAGAAATCGGCTATTTCCCCGTACAGCCGACTGCTGCGGGAAAACCCTTTGACTTGCCAGGACAGGTTTACCACTGGCACCGGGAAGGGTTTGAGCTACCCAAAGGAGCAACCTTACTCGCTCAGGGCGAAACATTTACCAATCAGGCTTTCTGCTATGGGCGTGCCTGCGGACTACAGTTTCACCCAGAAATGACAGAGGCAATGATTGATAAGTGGACAACATTGGGAGCAGAACAGCTAACGCTGACAGGTGCCCAGCCTCGGCAACAGCAGCTTGAGAAATATCCTATTTATGGCCCTGCGATCGCCATTTGGTTAGAAAAGTTTCTCACTCGCTGGCTTGATGACTCAACTTTTGTAGAACGAGAAACTGATCATGCTTAGATCAAACCATAGGAAGCAAACAGGCCGAGACCAGTTGCCCAAAACTGCCAAATATTCTTTCCTAGCTTGTAAGGCTAATGTAAAACTCGTCTAAGTTAGCTTGAACAGAACTAGTTAAAGGCGGTAATCTAATGGGATAGTTGGGCTTTGTAAGCTTTTTGCTTGCAGCACACTGTTTTTCGCTCCGGATTTTTCCTCTAAAATCTAAATCCGGATAAGGGGCGCATCAGTTGAAACTTACGTGAAGGTTGTTAGTGAGAGCGATGAGTCATCAAACGCGCGAAAATTCTCTAGAGCGGCGGCGCTTGCTAAAACTTGCAAGGGAATATCGACAGAAGGGATATGATGTCATTCTCCATCCTTCTCCAGAAGATTTACCCTCGTCTTTAGCAAAGTGTCCCTTTGATTTAATTGCAGCTAAGTCCGAGAAAGTTGTGGCGGCTGAAGTGCGGACTCGTGAAAACCTGACGCTGAACGGTTCCTGTGATTTGCGTCGAATGATCGACCTGATAGAGCAGTTGCCAGGCTGGGAGTTTGAACTGGTTGTAACCAATCCCCGGAAGAAGTTAAGCGCAGGCTAAAGGGGTGTAGATTGGGTTTCGTGCCTCAAGTCAACCCAAAATCCTCGCGTATATCACCTCACACGCATCAATAAGCGTTGGGTTTCGCTTTGCTTAACCTACGGATCTACAGGGCTGACAACGTTTGGATAGCGATCGCTAAAGATACTGATATTCAGAAGGTTTTAGCTCTCTAGACTCCTGACGGATGTAGCCCCGCATGGCAGCCTGCTGCAACCCAACGAAAGCGTTCAAGTCTTCCCAGCCATAGCTAGTTTTTTGTAGAAGATGTCTCAACTGATTTTCTGCTGCCAAACTCAAGTAGCCCGTCTCTAAAGCACAGCAGACAATTTCACGGATGGAAGGCATACCAACACCCCTAATAGACGAGTGATACTGACGTGTGACCTTTTGAGTTAGTCTTGAGATGCCGAAAAATATCAAATTCCATAAATACTTGACCACACCATACTACCTCAGTCGGAAAATGAAAATCCCCCTACCAGGTGAGGATGTTTTGCTCAAGTTTGTCAATTGAGATCTTGTACAAAGATATAGCGATAGCCACATTAATAGGACATTTTGGTGGCGCGGCGGAGCCGCGCCACCAAAATGTCCTTAGCCTAACCTAGCTGACTACAGCTATAAAAATAAAACCCAGCATGAGTGCTGGGTCTTGTGCTGAGTGCTGTCAGTGTGGGTATATCTTCACAGCCTATTTGAGTTAATGCATCTCTCAATGGGTAGGCGATCGCTACTGCATTTCTCATACCGATGAGGGGGCGATCGCCTGTTCTGTTAGGGTGGCGATCGCTTGCAGCAGTTCCGTTGCCTCAACAGGTTTAGAAACGTGCATTTGAAAGCCTGCCAGCAGCACTTGCTTGCGGTCTTCCTCACGAGAATACGCCGTCAGCGCCACCGCTGGAATAGAGCCACCCTCCGTTGGTGACAGTCGCCGGATCTGACGAATCAAACTATAGCCATCCTCTCCCGGCATCCCAATATCGCTGACCAAGATTTTGGGCTGCCAGGACTTCAATAGCTTCAACGCTTCCTGCACTGAAGCAGCCGTTGTCGCCTCAATTCCTGACTCCGATAGCATCACCGAAAGAACTTCTCGCGTATCTGCCTCATCATCAACCACCAATACGGTAATGCCCTTGAGACAGGGGGAAAGAGGGGAAGGATGAGGGATGGATGAAGGATGAAGGGATTCGTCTGATGGTTTTGCCGCTGGATTGGCGGTTGAGTTAGGCAATTCGTCTTGCTGCCCTTCACCGCTCGGAAGGAGGGGTAGCTGCACTGTAAAGGAAGCGCCTTGCCCTTCCCCTTCGCTCTCTGCCTGCACGGTGCCGTCGTGTAGCTCAACCAGGTGACGGACAATTGCCAGCCCCAGTCCCAAACCGCTGTGCGGACGGGTTGTAGTCCCGTCTGCCTGACGAAAACGCTCAAACACATGGGGCAGAAAATCCGGCTTGATGCCAATTCCAGAGTCCGTCACCCGCAGTTGGGTTTGCGATTCGTGTCGGATTAGTTCTACCCCAATCCGTCCTTGCTCTGGCGTAAACTTGATAGCGTTGGTTAATAGGTTCCAGACCACCTGCTGAAGTCGATTGGAATCGCCACAAACCGAAATGGCAGAATCCGCCAGGTTCGTCTCCAGGTGGATAGTCTTAGCCTCGGCTAACGGGCGCACCGAGTCGATCGCCTGCTCTACAACCGAAACAAAATTAATCGGACACAGGTTAAGCCGCAGTTTGCCGCGCACGATCAGCGAGACATCGAGAATGTCTTCGATTAGCTGTGCCTGAGAGCGGGCGTTGCGCTCGATTGTTTCTAGGGCACGGGCGGTGGTTTCTTCGTCAAACTTTTTGGTTCGCAGCAGCCGCGCCCAGCCCATCATCGAGTTCAGCGGCGTTCGCAGTTCGTGCGATAGCACTGCCAAAAACTCATCCTTCATTCGATTGGCGGCTTCGGCCTGCTGACGGGCAGCCTGCTCGTGAATGATCTGGGCACGGGCAGCTTCGGCGTGTTTGCGTCCGGTGATATCTTCAACGGTGCCGACGTGCCCTATCAACTCACCTGTGCTGGAAAACATCGGAGATGAGCGCACATGAGTCCAGCGAACTTCACCTGAGCGGGTTTGAAAGCGAAACTCATCAGAATATTCTCGGACTTCGCGGGCATAGGTAAACCAGTCGTTGATGACTTGCTGCCGATCTTCGGGGTGAATGGACTGGAGCCAGCCGTCGCCTAACCCATCACTCAGCGTAAAGTCACAGATTGCCTGAAGGCGGGGGTTGGTGTAAGTGCAGGAGCCATTTACATCAGTCAAAAAAATGCCGACCGGGGAGCAAGCGCTGAGCAGCCGAAACCGCTCTTCACTTTCGCGCAGTTCTGCGTTGATAGCGGCAAGCTGTCTGGACTGTCGTTTTACTTCTTCGGTTTTCTTAAAGAGTTCAATGAATACGCTGACCTTTGACGTGAGGATGTCGGCTTCGATGGGTTTGAGCAGGTAGTCTACTGCACCGAGTGAGTAGCCGCGAAAAACTAGATTTTCGCTAGTGTTGAAGGCGGTGAGAAAAATGATCGGCGTATGACGCGATCGCTCTCGCGTCCGAATTAACGTCGCCGTCTCAAACCCATCCATTCCTGGCATCTGCACGTCTAGCAAAATTACGGCAAAATCCCGATGCAGCAGGCATCTCAAAGCTTCTTCGCCAGAATGAGCCTTAACCAGGTTTCCTTCCAGTGGATCTAGGATCGCTTCCAGGGCCAAAAGATTTTCTGGATAGTCATCCACCAGCAGAATATTGACGTTGAGTTCAAGCTGCATGAGTTTATTTCCACACGGGCTGGCAAAGATTGATCAAATGTGGGGCAATTTTTGAAAGGGGTAAAACCCAGTCTACGACAGCAGTGGCGATCGCCGCTGCTGGCATGGTTGCACTCTCGGCGGTGGATGGTTCCTGGACGATTGTTGACCCACCCTGAGCCTTGATTGCGGCTAATCCTTTTGCCCCATCCTGGTTAGCCCCAGTCAATACGACCCCAATGACAAACTCGCCGTAGACATCTGCGGCTGACTCAAACAGCACATCAATAGACGGACGGGCATAAGAAACGGGTTCGTCAGTAGAGAGCGTAAAGTATCCTGCCTCAACGAGCAGGTGATAATCTGCTGGGGCAACGTAAACCGTTCCCGGCAGCAGGTCATCTTTGTCTACAACTTCTTCAATGGGCAAGGCAATGTAGGGCCGCAAAAACGAACTCATCATATCCTCAGAATCCTTGTGGCGATGCTGGACAACAGCGATCGCGGTCGGAAAATCGGCAGGCAGCCCAGCTAGCAGCAGCTTTAGAGCTGACAGTCCACCCAGCGAGGTGCCGATAACCACTAGCTTAAACACCGCTAGTGAATCCTCCGATAAAGCTTTTCACTTCCTTTTAGCTCTTCGTAATAGGCTTCATAGGGCGTGAATCTGAGCGTTTCTTGTCTCCCTAAACCCAAAATGCCAAACGGACAAAGACTGGTATGAAATAGCTCATAAACTCGCTTTTGAAGAGTTTTGTTGAAATAGATCAAAACATTACGGCAGAGAATTACGTTGAACTCATTGAACGAGCTATCCGTTGCCAGGTTGTGCTGCGAGAAGACAATATTTTCCTTCAAAGAAGAACGAAAGATAGCACTATCGTAAGCTGCTGTATAGTACTCAGAAAACGATCGTTTTCCCCCTGCCTTAAGGTAGAGTTGGGTGTATTCCTGCATCAATTGCAGCGAAAAAATTCCGCTCTTTGCTTGCTTTAACACCATCTCGTTCATATCGGTAGCATAGATTCGGCAGCGCGAGAAAAGCCCCTCTTCTTCCAACAAGATTGCCATTGAATAGACCTCTTGCCCCGTCGAACAGCCCGCGTGCCAGATGCGGATAAAGGGGTAGGTGCGTAATATAGGCACTATTTTTTCTCGAAAGGCTAAGAAAAAGTTGGGGTTGCGAAACATTGCCGTGACATTGACCGAAAGCCCCAGCAGGAAGCGATCGAGGCAAGCCGGATCGTGCAGTACTTTTTCTAGCAGTGCCGAGACGGTGGGCAACTTTTCTGAACGAATGATGTTCCAGATGCGCCGCTTTAAGGAAGAGGGGGCGTAGTTGCGAAAATCAAATCCGTAATAGCGGTATACCCCTTCTAGAAGTAGCTGAACCTCAATATCCTCCAGTTTAGATTTAGTTAAAGTCATAGTTGATCCGACGCTACAGAACTGAGAACTGAGACAGAACTGAGAACTTCAGAGCTGGAGCAGCTTTTCTATTGAATTGAATTACCGTTTCTAGGATAAGTTGGCGATCGCACCCCTACCAACGTTGAGATTTACAAACTCGGACTACAAACTTATTTACATCATGACGTAAGACAAGTCTTTAGTCCTCAGTCTTAGGCCAGGAGTGGGATCTGGGACGAATTTAGAAAGTTCCCTTATCCCTACCGATATAGCCAAACCCGCAGCAGGGAAAGTAACTGCTCCGTATCAATCGGTTTACTGATGTAGTCAGAGGCTCCGGCTTCAATGCAGCGATCGCGATCGCCCTGCATGGCTTTTGCGGTCAGGGCAATGATTGGCAAATCTCGAAATGCTTCTTGTTTGCGAACTGCACGGGTTGCCTCATAGCCGTCCATTTCAGGCATCATAATGTCCATCAAAATGGCATCGACGTTGGGGTTAGCTTGCAGCACGTCAAGACCTTCTTTGCCGTTTTCGGCGTACAGCACTTCCATCTCATAGCGCTCTAGTAGACCCGTAAGGGCAAAAATATTTCGCACATCGTCGTCCATAATTAGCACCTTTTTACCTACCAAAATCGGGTCGGTTTGGCGAAGCTGTTCTAGCATTTGCCGCTTGGGTTGTGGCAGGTTTGCCTGGACGCGATGTAAGAACAGGGCAGTTTCGTCGAGCAGGCGTTCTGGCGATCGCACATCTTTAATGATGATTGTTTCTGCCATCCGCTTGAGTTGCGTTTCTTCCTGCTGGGTCAATTCCTTGCCCGTGTAAACAATGATCGGCAAGTTTGCCAGACTGTTTTGCTGTTTAATTTGCTCAATTAGCTCAAAGCCATTCATGTCGGGCAATCCCAAATCCAGCACGATGCACTCAAAGTGTCCTGTCTGCAAAGCTTCCAGCGCTGCGGCTCCAGTCGAAACCATTGTCGTGTGAACATCTCCATTGCCGATTAGCTCTCGAATGCTCTCAGCCTGGGTGGTGTCATCCTCCACAACGAGCAGGTTTCTCACCTGCCGCTCGATAAAGCCTTTGATGTGGGTGAGTGCCTGGGTCAGCGTTTCGGGGGAGACAGGCTTTTGCAGGTAGGCGATCGCCCCCAGTTGCAGCCCACGCTGCTGAGACTCCTCCACCGACAGCAGATGAACCGGAATGTGGCGTGTAGTGGGGTCATGCTTTAGCCGATCGAGCAGCGTCAACCCGTCCATGTCAGGCAGGCGAATGTCTAACATGATCGCATCCGGTTTGAAGTCTTGCGCCATTGCTAAACCCGGGTTGCTGCGTAGGGCAACCAAGCCTTTGAAGCCCTGTTCTCGCGCCATTTCTAGCAAAATTCGAGCAAAGTTGAGGTCGTCTTCGATGATTAGCAAAGTGCGATCGCCCGGTTGCAGGTTGTGGCGATCGTCCGGGAGTAGGGGATTAGGGGCTAGAGGCTGGGGGC
>Ga0224723_1000072_pt1 | contig 62863 bp, 43 predicted proteins | sample Balambano_FR2_Me_FD_161647 | JGI IMG/M metagenome (GOLD analysis project Ga0224723, IMG submission 161647) | Freshwater sediment microbial communities from Lake Towuti, South Sulawesi, Indonesia - Balambano_FR2_MetaG | ecosystem: Environmental > Aquatic > Freshwater > Lake > Sediment | place... | reverse complement strand
ACTTTGCTGTCGCTCAACCTTTGGTTACTGGCATCGGGGTATCTAACCACGATCACGGGGTCAACGGTTTGGAGTTTGATAGTCAAGGTAATCTACTCATTGCGGTTGGGGGTAACACCAATGCAGGCATTCCAGCGGACAAAATCGGGGGCTTGCCTGAGTCGCCGTTTACCGCTGCGATTTTGAAGGCAGAGATTACCAAGCCCAACTTCAATGGTCAGATTAAATACACGGTGCCAGCAGGCAGTGTGGTGCCCACTTCCTATCCCACCGGGTATCAACCGCCCGCAGGTCAGGCAATTGGTGCAGCAGAACATCAAGTCAATGGGGGAATGGCTGATGTTGTTTCTGGAGTCGATGTCTCCGTGTATGCTAGCGGATTGCGTAACTCCTTTGATTTGACCCTAACCACCAAAGGTTTACTGTATGCCACCGATAACGGTGCCAATAAGGGGTTTGGAGACTTCTCCACCTCAGCGACAACACAGTCTCCTTTGAATAATCAAGGGTTGGATGAGTTGAATCTGATTAAGCCAGGGGAATACTATGGTTCACCGAATCGCAATCGGGGACGCTATGACGATCGCCAGAATGTCTATTACAATCACAATGCTGCCAGCATTCCAGGCAAGCATGTTGCCCCATTGACGACGTTCGGTCCTTCCACCAATGGCATTATCGAGTACCGTGCAACCACCTTTGGGGGGCAATTACGGGGTAACTTGTTAGCGCAAGATTGGAACGGTGCTTTGTTCAACCTCACCTTGTCCGCTGATGGTCAACAGGTAACCAAGAAAGAAGAACTGATTGGAGTTTCAGATGGATTAGATGTGCTGACAGGACCGGGTGGAGCCATTGTGGGGATTGACTTCTCTGATGATGCCATCTCGGTAGCTACTCCCAATGATGTCTCTGTTACAGAGGTAACTGCGTATGACATCTTCCCGTGGCGTGCTCCCGCAGTGGGTGGACAGCAGTTTATTATCGGCGGTGCTAACTTTGGTAACCTCTCCAACACCCAAGTGACGGTGGGTGGTGTCGCTGCTACACTCTCTTCTGTTTCTGCTAATCGGATTAAGGGGGTTTTACCAACACTCAATCCTACAGGAGGAGAACTCCTTGATATCGTTGTCACTAGTGCTGGTCAAACATCGATTCTGACAGATGGATTTTTACCAGTGTAATTCACTGTGTAGCAGTCTCAAACGGGTTGTGAAGGTGGAGCAGATTGTGCTAGCTCCACCTTGCACCAACCATCTTACAAATATTTATGAGTGCTGCTGTCATAGTTGTATTGAGCGCGGTTGAGACGAGGATATTGTTAAGAGAATACTAAGCGCTCCTTCAAAAGACCCTCAACAAAATACATATAGAGATGTAAAGGGTTCACGTCTTCATGCACAGAATTATAATTCAAATCGGAACATGTTTGAATCGATAATTTATGCGTTGAGCATACAAAATGGGGAGGGGGGGACAGCATTTGTCAGTATTTACATAAAGGTTTTCTAAAATGCAATCCAGATTTTGTGTTTAAAGCGTTATTGATATTGATCCGCAATCTGTCGTAAGTTATATTTTATACATCACACTTTTTGACATTCTAATCATTTCTGATCGTTCAATTGGTTGTTTCTAAGTGAGAACAAGATAGACGAAGAGATCTTTCTTGTATCAAGATTGACGTTCACTTTTATCACGTTCCTGTTAATCGCTTTGTTAATAATTTACAAACCACCTCAATTCTAGTAGAATTATGAAGACTACCACGCAGTTTCCAATTCTCGACGTTGTGTCATGGTCGAAAGAGTCCTCTACTGAGCATGAACAGAATTATCGGCATTATCAATCTTGTTCTAATCAAATTCTATTCATTGATCCTCGCGTAGAGAACCACCTTTCTTTGATTGCGGGCGCAAATTCATACATCTCAGAAATCATCCTTTTAGATGCTGACATAGATGGTTTTGTTCAAATCACTAATCAGTTAGCTCGATATCGCAACGTTACTGCTATTCATATTGTTTCTCATGGTATGCCAGGTAGCATTCAACTGGGATCAACCTACTTGAATTCAGAAACATTGCATTTCTATGCACCACTGTTTCGCCGATGGGCAAATTCACTCTCAACCCAGGCTGACATTCTCGTTTATGGGTGTGGAGTGGCTGCGAATTCGACTGGAATCGCACTGCTAGAGCAAGTAAACATGCTGACAGGAGCCAATATTGCGGCATCGAGCCGTCCAGTAGGCAACTCTAAGGTTGGTGGACATTGGCTCTTAGATGTAACTATAGGCAGCGTCAATACAGCACTGGCGTTTCATCCAGAAGTGATGGAATCGTATGCTGGCACATTGGAGGCGATCGCATATTTCAAAGTCGATCCGTCGGGTAGTGGTTTGAATACCAGTACTTACACCAAAGGCAGTTTTTCCATTAGCAACAATTCAACGGCGGGCGAAAACATTAGTCGGGTGCTGATTGACCTCACCTCCAGTCTCTTACCCGATCTCGTCTTTGACCCCTTTGGCACAGCAGGCGACCCTGTAGGCAAAAAGTTTTCGGTTAACAGCAACCCCGGAGTTGGGACAATCACACACAACTATCTAGCCGCCAAAGATGGAGGGTATGCGGCACTGGAAATTCTGTTTACTGACTTCAATCCCGGAGAGAAGTTAACCTTTTCGATTGATATCGACCCAACCAGTACCAAAGGAGCAGCGGCACCTGGGCCTGGCGAATCAGCCAGTGTGTCTGGCTTGGAACAGATTGGCTCAGTGGTGACGGTTAATTTTAGTGAGGGGACAACTCTGGTAGGACAACCGTATCGGGTGCCCACTAGTTTGGATGGCGCACAAGTCACCCTCAAGTCTAATGCTCCTGCTAAGCCCACTTTGCAAGTGTTGAACGTGGCCTCCACTAAAGCAGTCGTCAACAGCACGGCACAAGTAGTGCGAATCACTGCGCCCGTGGGGTCACAGGTGGCATTGTTGGTGGCTGAAGCAGCCATGTTCACCACCAACGGGGTCGCCTTTGATGTTCAGCCGTTTGAAGCCAACAGTGTGATTCAGGTGAATGAGAAGACGGCGACAGTGGGAGCATCTGGGTTTGTCGATATTCCAGTCACTCTCACCAACACTAATCCAGAAGGGGGCTACAATCACCTGGTTGCTGCGGTGAAAGATGCTCAAGGGCACACGGGACTGCTGTCTGATGTTCATGTGTTGCAGTTAGAAACCGGTAGTGGCGGCAATACTGCACCCACTAGTAGTGGGATTGCCAATGTAACGGTTATTCAGAATGCTCCAGATACAGTGATTAACTTGTTTGCCTCATTTGCTGATGCTGAAGATGCTGATGAAGAATTAACTTACAGTGTTGTGAGCAACAGTAATAGTGGATTGTTTGATGCGGTTACGATTGATGCTGCAACAGGGAAACTGACATTGGATTATGCATCCACTGCAACTGGGACGGCTCAGCTTGCTGTCAAAGCCACCGATACAGGTGGACTCTCTGCAACTACCAACTTCTCGGTAACTGTAACTCCCACTCCCACTCCCACTCCGATTACTTCTTTGCAATTAGAAGCTGAGTCTGCTCAACTGGTTGGTTATCGAGTTGAAAACAACAGTTCTGCCTCAGGTGGTAAGTTGGTCAGCTTAGTTGGTGGAGCTAAGGATGAGACGGGTTCTGCAACCTTTACCTTCAATGGGGCTGAGGGCAATTACGATCTTTACGTTGCCTACTACGATGAAAATGATGGGGTTGCCAGACTGGAAGCATTTGTTGGTTCCACTAAACTCGGCGAAGTCATTCTTGATCAGGACTTTGGTAGCAATGCAATTGGCAACAATCGTGTTGAAGCAAAAATTGGTGTAACAGCGCTGAAGGCAGGCGACACGATTCAAATCAAAGGATATGAGAATCTCTCTGAACATGCTCGATTAGACTATATCAAACTTGTTCCTACCAACTCACCCCCTCCCACTCCAAACTATTTATTGTTGGAAGCAGAAACTGCTCAACTGAGTGGATATCGAGTGGAAAGTAATAGTTTGGCATCAGGTGGAAAGTTGGTCAGCTTGGTAGGTGGTTTAACTAATGAAACCGGTTCTGCCACCTTTACTTTCAATGGTGCTGTGGGCAACTATGACCTTTACGTCGCTTACTATGACGAGAATGATGGTGTTGCCAAGCTAGAGGCTTTCATCGGTTCTACCAAACTTGGTGAAGTTATTCTGGATCAAGACCTGGGTAGCGACAAAATTGGTAACAATCGGGTTGAAGCCAAGATTGGTAGTGTTGCGCTGAAAGCAGGAGACACGATTCAAATCAAAGGATTTGAAAATCTCTCTGAACATGCCCGATTGGACTATATCAAGCTTATTCCGACCAATTCACCCACTCCCACTCCCACTCCCACTCCCACCCCTGCCCCTTCTAATACGAGCATTCGGATTAATTCTGGAGGTGGACAATACACTGATACAGCAGGGCAAGTTTGGCTAGCTGATCAGTATTTCACAGGGGGAAGTGTGTATAGTGTTTCCAACTCGACTGAGATTTTCAAAACAGAGGATGACCCGATATACCGGAACGAGCGCACTGGGAAAAGCCTTTCTTATCAGATTCCGGTTGACAATGGTAACTATAACGTTAACTTACACTTTGCTGAAATCTACTGGAATGATTTCAACAAACGCATCTTCGATGTTTCAATTGAGGGTGATTTGGTCATTGATGATCTGGATATCTTTGCCAATTCTAAAAACGCATTCTTTCCTGGTAAAAACTCTGCCCTTATTCAAGGGATTCAGGACATACATGTGAGTGATGGCATTCTCAATATTGACTTCAATGCCAGTGTTAATAACGTGTCGATTGCTGGAATCGAAGTCATTCCGCTTAATGCCCCTGCCGTAATCATCAAACAAACCGATGGTAAGACTGAGGTTGTCGAGGGAGGCAGTAGCGATACCTATTCCGTGGTTTTGAATACTAAACCCACAGCAAATGTAACGGTCACACTGCAAAAGGATAGTCAAGTGAGCGTCGATAAATTATCATTGACCTTCACTCCAAATAACTGGAATATGCCTCAAGTGGTAACTGTCTCTGCTGTAGATGATACTGTGGCAGAGGGCACGCATGTGAGCACTATTAATCATACTGTTAGTAGCTCAGATACTGCTTACAATAAAATCAATACATCGCCACTTTCCGTTTCCATCATAGATAATGATGTCGTTGCTATCAGCTTCACTAAGAAGGAAGTAGCGGCACCTAAAGATCCTACGGTAGGGACATGGGGGCCAGATGGACGACTGTATGTGGGGTCTTACAGCGGCACCATCACGGTCTACAGCTTTGACGATAACTATAACGTCACCGCCACCCAGACGATTAATACCATCAAGAATCTCTACAACGCTCAGATTCTAGGCATCGCTTTCAACCCCTTTGATACCTCAGGGCAACCCAAACTCTACGTCGCTCACAGCAAGCTCTATTCCAATGGTGGCGATGCCTTCCCCGCCACTCAACTGTCTCCCTATAGTGGACAAGTCTCGGTGTTGACAGGCCCTGACTTTGCTGTCGCTCAACCTTTGGTTACTGGCATCGGGGTATCTAACCACGATCACGGGGTCAACGGTTTGGAGTTTGATAGTCAAGGTAATCTACTCATTGCAGTTGGGGGTAACACCAATGCAGGCATTCCAGCAGACAAAATCGGGGGCTTGCCAGAATCTCCGTTTACCGCTGCGATTTTGAAGGCAGAGATTACCAAGCCTAACTTCAATGGTCAGATTAAATACACCGTGCCAGCAGGCAGTGTGGTGCCCACTTCCTATCCGAACGGGTATCAACCGCCAGCGGGTCAGGCGATTGGTGCAGCCGAACATCAGGTCAATGGGGGAATGGCTGATGTTGTTTCTGGAGTCGATGTCTCTGTGTACGCTAGTGGACTTCGCAATTCCTATGATTTGGTCTACACCACCAAAGGATTAATCTATGCCACCGATAATGGTGCCAATAAGGGGTTTGGAGACTTTTCTACCTCAGCGACAACGCAGTCTCCTTTGAATAATCAAGGGTTGGATGAGTTGAATCTGATTAAGCCAGGGGAATACTATGGGTCGCCTAATCGCAATCGGGGACGCTATGACGATCGCCAGAATGTCTATTACAATCACAATGCTGCCAGCATTCCAGGTAAGCATGTTGCCCCATTGACGACGTTTAGTCCTTCCACCAATGGCATTATCGAATACCGTGCAACCACCTTTGGTAGTCAACTGCGGGGCAACTTATTAGCACAAGACTGGAACGGTGCTTTGTTCAACCTCACCTTGTCCGCTGATGGTCAACAGGTAACTAAAAAGGAACAACTGATTGGAGTTTCAGATGGATTAGATGTGCTGACAGGACCGGGTGGAGCCATTGTGGGAATTGATTTTTCTGAAGATGCCATCTCGGTAGCTACTCCCAATGATGCCTCTGTTACAGAGGTAACTGCGTATGACATCTTCCCGTGGCGTGCTCCCGCAGTGGGTGGACAGCAGTTCATTCTCGGCGGTGCTAACTTTGGTAACCTCTCCAACACCCAAGTGACGGTGGGTGGTGTGGCAGCTACGTTAACCTCTGTGTCTACTAATCGGATTAAGGGGGTTTTACCCACCTTGAATCCTACAGGAGGAGATCTCCTTGATATCGTTGTCACTAGTGCTGGGCAAACTTCGATTCTAACCGATGGATTCTTGCCTGTTTAGGAACATGTGACTGGATTGCCTGCATTAAAAGCAGTAAACACCAGTTGACATTTAGCACCACATCCTTGAGATGTGGTGCTTCTAATCTATATAACTAAGAAATGTGAATTAATTACAGCGATAGTCATTTCGGTTAGGACACTTTTGTGGGAAGCGTCACGCGCCCACAAAAATGTCCCTGTCCTAACTGCTCTGACTACAGCTATAAAACCTAAAACTTTTTTATGGGAAGCGCGGCTTCGCCCACCCCACAAAAAAGTTCGGTTTTATTTAATCCTTAATCCTAAGCAACCAAAGTCTGAGATTGGGAAATGAGTTTCGGCTTCGCTTTACCTACTCCAAATTTAAGTATTGAGCAAAGCTTTCAAAAAAGCTGGAGATTTAATCTTTCTCCAGAAAGTGAGCGTCATGTTGCAACATTTTTAGATGCTGTTGAACAGTTAAATTCTCAACAACTTTCATCTGAAGAGGCGCTTAAGCAGATGATCCGAGCGGCTGTGGCTCATGAGCTTACCTACCCAAATGAGGGGAAAATTCTGCTGCACGAAGCAATGCAGAACGAAGGCAAGCATTTTAAGCTGACCGGTTGGGAAGTTCCGATCGGGCTTGGCATGAAACTGTTACAACAATGTTAAATCTTGATCAAGATGCCGGTCAATGAAGTCGGTAATCTGCCAGCAATTCTTACTATGAACATCTGCTGGGGTTTCAGGTCGCCGACGGCGACCTGAAACCCCAGCAAATATTTGGTTTTTCGCCCCTAACAAGGGCGAAAAACCAAATATCTGTTCCAAAATGAGAACTGCTGGTAATCTGCTGCAATTGTTGTTTTGATAACCCCACGGTGAGCAGTTTTTGGGAAGGTATTGCTGATCTTAAGGGTGATTTTGGACGTGGGCACTCAGTGCCCACGTCCAAAATCATCCCCAATTCTGCAACGCCGGTTTGGGGAATACCATTGCCATCATCAGCGCAGACTACCAGCAAACACCTTGCCATTCTCTCGCTGCAACAGACCAGACAATAAATCACTGGGGCAATGATCGTGCGGCCAGGCAAAAGCATGACGGAAAGCGGCGCTTTGGCAGGCTTGGAGTTGCTCAAAGTTGATAATGTCGTAAGTCAGCAGATTTTCGTATTCAAACGGCAGGCGAACGTTATGCAATCCTGCATTATCAGTGCAGATAGCAATATCCACACCCGCTGCAAAACAGCGATCGAACACAACTTTTAGTTGCCGAATATCCTCCAAAGTACCCGTTTTTAAGTAAGTGGTTGGACAAACCTCCAGACATTGCTTTCGGGCAGCCAATTCTGGCAATAGCTCTGGATACAGGAGTGGGATCTGAATTCCGTGCCCAATTCGCATCAAATAGGGCAGCAATTCTGGATAACAACCTTCTGTAGTTTCATATAGGTGTCCTGTAGTCTTTAAACCTAGAGAACGAGCATAGGCATAGAGTTCGATGAACTCATCCAGGCGATCGCGATATAACCCATCCCCTCCTGCCACATCAATGCCGCAAACGTACTGAGATTTTTGAGCCGCTAAAGTGACGATCGCCCGATTCACTTCGTAGGGTAAGCGAGAGTGCATACAGAGAATCTGACTCGTCACAATAGGATATTCTGATACCTGACTGGCCTGACCTACGACCTCAACGATCTGCGCTGTCAATTCAATGCGCTCTGCCTGACTCAGATGCTCAGGAGTTCGCAGGTAGGGAGTATACCGCAATTCCAAATAAGCCAAATTCTCAAACACATACGCCCCCCGCATCAAACGGTAGACGAAATAAGGAAGGGTTTCGTCAGTCTGGACACTTTCCACCAAAGTATGCAATTCTAGATACTCGGCTAGTGTATTTCGGGGACGAGTGTAGAAATCCTCGAAGTCTTCATAGCCTGCAAATTTCTCAATCTGCTCAGACTGATTCCGTTGAAAATAGCGCCACAAAACGCGCGGTACAACAGAACCACCCAGATGGCGATGCAATTCAGCGTATAAAGCCACAATAACCTCTCTTAAAATTGATAAATCAGCCAAAAAACCTGAAAGCAGATATGGGACGACGTGCCGGTTCATCACGCAGAATCACCGGCCAAATACTCCGAATGGTTGTGTCACTTAGAGTTGACTCGTTAATCCTCAAAACCTTCAGAGCAGGAACTCTGAGATAAATTTAGACCGACCCATACGAAGGACTGATTAAATTAATTTGTCCTTTGTGTAAGGATGCCCTGTACAAGTATTCTTTATGAGGATTTTTGGGTAGGTTATCGGAAACGCTTTACATAAGTTTACACAACGGGTCAATTTTTTGCTATCCCTTCATCATAGAAAAAGATAGGCTTTGGCTGCAATTTCGACATGCCTTCAGTTGGTAGAATTCGTTTCCCTTGCATTTGCTCCTACTTGTTCAAGGGGTTGAATCATTCCAGGAGATCTTGCCGACGAATTGGATGAACCAACTGCTGAATCGTAGCCCATCTCAATTTCCAAATCCTGGACTCGAACAGGAATATCTGCTCCATTAATGACAGCCCCAAGGAATTGAATGTCTTCAGATTCCATAAATTGTTCGATCGCCTCGTTTAGCATCCCCTCTTCGGTGTAGCCAGGACGGGTAACGAGGATCAAGCCATCTGTCAATGGCTCAATCAACAATGCATCACTGTACTGACTTAAGGCTGGGGTATCCAGGAGGACGAGATCAAAGCGTCCTCTAGCATCATCTAGCAAGCGGCGCATTTCGCTGGATTCAAGAATGGCTGCGGCGTGGCGCTGCGGACCAGGACTGGGTAATATGAATAGATTTTCTATCTCAGGCACAAGGCGAATACATTCGCTAATTTGACCGTAGTATCGCAGCGGCTCGACCAAACTCTCTGGATCAGGGTTGACTTTAAGCAGCGGAGCCTGGGAAGGCGATCGCAAATCTGCCTCGATCAGCAAGGTGCGCTTACCCGCAGCCGCCGAGGCGATCGCCAGATTATAAGCCGTCACAGTTTTCCCTTCATCTTCAACTGTGCTGGTTAACAAGACGAGTTTGAGCGGTTTGTCGGTCGCTAACCGTCGTAGACTACCCCGCAGGCGCTCATAAAATTCCATGTAAGGAGAATTGGGTTCACCAGCGATCGGTTGTTGTGTGCCGCCAGAGGACATGAGAGGCAGCAGCCCCAAGACAGGAACTTCTTGTTGTCGCAGCGCAACTTGCAAATCTTGCAACGTATGGAAGGTAGCATCCAGAGAACTCAAGAGAACAACGAGTCCACCGCCCACCAACAAACCCACCAGACTACCAATCAACAACAGCAAGATGGGACTGCGGGCTTCACCGCTAGCCAGTTGTGCTGCTCCAGCTTGTTGAGCGATCGCCAACTTCCCAACGGCTTCACTCTGCGCCAAAGTCACATCCGCTAATTTGGCCTGGAGTTGGTCGTAAAAAGCCCGCTTCAACGCCACCTGTTGTTCCAATCGAGCCTGTTCTAATTGCTTATTCGGCAAACGAGAGTATTCTTGACGGAGTTGCTGCTCAGTTGCAGACAAAGTGGCAAGTTGCTGCTGCAACGTTTCGCTTTGGGTTTGTAGATTGACCAGAGAAGAAGCTAACTGCTGCCGAGCAGGATCTAAACTGCTGGCTTGCCGAATCTGGTCACTACTTTGGATGGGTGCAGTGACTTGATTGCCACCGATGACTTCATCGACCCTCTGTTGTAGCAACTGTTCAAAGGATTGTTGCTGCGATCGCAACTCGATAATACTGGGATGTTCAGGCCGTAGCGTTTGAGATAGAACCGCGATTTGTGTTTCACTCTGGTGAATGCGCGATCGCAAGTCTGCGATGATAGGATCAGCGCTCAGCGCCGAAGAAGCATATGCTTCATCTGCTGATAAGCCCAATCTGGATTCCAGGCTACGGATCTGAGCCTCTATGCCTGCCAGCGTAAATTGCAATTGTCGTCGCTGGGCCTGTCCGTTGGTAATCGCCCCGACTAATGCCCCAGATTGAGCAACGGTAATATCTGGGCCCTCTTGGCGGATGTATCGTTCTAAATTTTGTTCAGCTTGACGCAGTTCATACGTCACACTGGGGAGCAGCAAATTCAATTCATTTGCAATAATCGACAATTGTTGTCGATTCAATTCTCGGCTCTGTTCTACCATCGCTTGCATCAGGGCATCAGCAACCTGTTGGGCGCGATCGCTATTTTTATCTAAATAGGCAACAGACACAGACACATCGACATTTTCTTTATCCTTGCGATCGTCATCTGCGGAATTGACTTTAACCGTTGCATTTTCCCGAATTGCTTCTGGAGATAGCTGAATCTCTTGCTGTGCCAAACCTTCTATCACCATGATGATGACGTTGTCAGACAACAGAATTTCTTTCGTTATAAATCGCCCCAGTTGTTGCAATTCTGTTCCCGTTGTGGAAAGCGTCACAGGCGCAGGCGCATAGGTCATAATGCCTTCAGAACGATAGACCGCTGAGGGCGGGGGTTGCATGGCAGCAATGCCAGATAGCCCCACTACAAAAACAAAACCACCGATGCCAGCCCATTTATGGCGGTTGAGAGCAATTAAATAGCGCTTGAGGAAAGGGGGTGCCATAAATTCTGCTGTCTCATCTTCAGATCATCTAACCTAGAAAACTTTCAAACAGTGTTTTGCCCCTACTGAGGGATCTAACGGCAAAGCTTAACACTTGCATCTGAATTTTGTCACCCCATTGATACAACGTGAGTCTCCAATCAGGAGGTGGGGGTGTGCAACACCCCCACCTCCTCAGAAAGTAGGAAAGAAAACTGCGTTCTTAAGAGTTTGATAATCGCCGACTATCACGACCCGGTTGGTAACTGTTCAACCAGGGTGGTCGCGGTAATGACAAGTTTGCCTTGCTGTACCTCAAACGTTTTCAGGCGCAGTGACATACCAGATAATTCAAAGTTACGGAGATCTAATAGCTCGATCACTTGATCGAACAGGGCTTTCATAAATTCGATAGATAATCCCTGCCCCTCTGCTGAAATAATCTCAAGTTCAATGCGATATCCCTGATCTTTGAGATGGGGCCGAGCGATCGCCGAGAATGCTTTTTCTTCATTGGAGGCTGGACAATGAAGCGCCACTTCCAGCGAAATTTGCCCCTGTTCCAGTAAGAAAAGCTTAACTTGCCGAATTGTGTACTGCGAGGGTTTTCCCTGAATTTGAAGATCCAGGCGGTTTATCTTACCCTGCAAGTAGCTAGAGTTCAACGCCCGGTTGATATCTGCTTGGTTTAAAACAATTTGGGCTTCAGCATTGGTCGGCTGCGTCAGTTGAATTTGACCCAGAATTGCTTTCATAGGATCAATGGATACAGCATCAGTACTGACCTCAAGCGACTCTACGCGCAAATCTTGCTGCATCACGAGTCCTTCACCGGAAATCGCCACTGAGTCTACCTTGCCTTGAACAATTTGTAGCGGATCTGTGCGAATATCAACACTGATGTCCTCTACTTCGTCTAGTTGACTCTTGATAGCAACTTCAGCCACCTTGTCTAATGCTTGTTCTCCTAAACCGGGTTGATTCATAAATCAATCGTCTCCACGACATTCATTAATTAGACTGACCTAACAATTCGGCGAGGGTTGAAACCCCGCTTTTTCTGCGTCTTGAATGTAAGTGTTGTACAACTGCACTGCTTCAGATTTATTCTTCAACACAGCTAATAAATCAAATTCAAGATCGCTAATTGCTTTGACATCATTTGTGGTTGTAACCATTGCCCTTCTGGCCTCCTGATGACTTGAACAAAACTATTCAACTGAAGATGATACGAGTGGTTTGGTAGGAGCGATCGCCCATTACACTAGGCTGCCGTACCCACACCAACATCAAACATGATGTCCATTTTGTTTAGCAGAACCTTAGTTAAGCCTGACTTACTGCAATAGATTAGCCATCATCCCAAATGCATAGAGTTTTCTGCTCTGGTTGATGTTCTGGTTGAAGAGTTGCTTAAATCGCTTGATGTATGAGACGAACGATACAATTCCTTGAAATAACTTGAGTTCGATAATCGCCGTTTTGAGGGTGTGGCGCGACGCGCCACACCCTCAAAACGGCGGTTTTTCGTGGGGGTGGGCGCAGCCCACCCCCACGAAAAACCGCTCGTCGAACTCACGTTGAAATAGACTGAAGATGATTGCCAGTTCTTGTAAAAGAAACTTGGGATTCGTCAATTCATCAAATTAACTGAGGGCTAATTAACTGAGGGATGGTTATTGCATGACTTAATGATCCAAGTGGATAGCTTTGTGGTTTACTGGTATGCGTCATAGATCTGATTTTGACTGAATGCGATCGCTCTTGTCCTGCCGATTGAAACTCTATGAATTTTCTCTCGATTTCCTACGGTCTTTTTTTGCTGAGTGTTTTGGGATTGTTCTGGACGATTGAAGGGCGATCGCGAAAATTATGGATTTTGCTGATTGCCAGTCTGATTTTCTATAGCTCGCTGCAAATTCAATACGTGCCGTTGCTGCTGGTCATGACGCTGATTACCTTTCGGATAGGGGTCGCTTTAAGTGCGCCAATGGATTGGCGGATTGAAAACGAACAGTGGCAATTTGCCCAGCAAGACTGGAACCGTCGTCGGGTCAAGTTGTTGTGGTTAGGCATTGGGCTAAATCTATTGTTGCTATTCAGCTTCAAGTACGTTCCTTTCTTCTTAGAGATCTTAGGAACCGGACTCAACCTGCCTGTTGCTCAAGCCGGAGCCAGTTGGATCGGAGAACATTTGATAGCTCCCTTAGGCATCAGCTTCTTTTGCTTTGAGTGCATTGCCTATCTGGTCGATGTTCATAGGGGCGCACCCGCAACCTATGACCTCCTGAAGTTCTCTGCCTATAAGCTGTTTTTCCCTAAGCTGATCTCTGGTCCGATTACGCGCTTTCATCCCTTAGCTACTCAATACCTCAGCCTCAAATTTCCGGTTCCCAGCCAAATCGCTGAAGGATGCTGGTTGATTGCCTGCGGTGCGATCAAAAAGTTGCTGTTAGCGGATCACCTGGCCACGTTTGTCAATCTCACCTTCGGCAATTTGGAACGAGCTGGCAGCGGTGATTTATGGTTGGCCACGTTTGCCTATGGATTGCAACTTTATTTAGACTTCAGTGGCTATGTTGATGTGGCCCGGGGGAGTGCCGTTCTACTGGGCTTTAACCTGCCAGAAAACTTTGATTTTCCCTATTTCAGCACGAACATTGCTGATTTTTGGCGGCGCTGGCACATGACTTTGGGAGACTGGTTACGCAATTATCTGTATTTCCCCTTAGGCGGATCACGACGTGGACTCTGGCGCACTTGCTGGAATCTGATGATTGTAATGCTGTTGGCTGGAATCTGGCACGGTGCCGATTGGGGATTTGTGGTCTGGGGTGGATTGCACGGTTTATTTCTCGTGATTCATCGCTTGACGGATACGTTCTCTAAGCGCATGAGCCTGCTGGAGGAGTTCTGGCGTAGCCATTGGGGCGCGATCGCCGCTTGGTTGATCACCCAGTTCGCCGTCTTCGTCTCATGGATCTTTTTCCGTCTGCCCAATTTGCAGGATGCCAGTCTCGTCTTCCAGCGCCTTTGGGGATACAGGGCAGATGTGCAATTTGCCCAAAAGGTCTATGTCGAGACATTGCAAATGGAACGGTTGCACCTCGCTTTGTTGTTGGGGTTGCTGGTCGCTATCATGGGTCTGATCTATGCCTTTCATCGAGGACTCAAATTACAACTCACCTGGCACCTCAAACTCCTGCTCGTGCCCCTCTGCCTCTTTGCAGCCTGGTTGCTAGCCCCCAACGAAAGCCCACCCTACATCTACTTTGACTTTTGACGGAAATCCCCAACTCTGTTACGAGGATCTAGGACTTTGTCACTCAGCAAACAAAATTGGCAAATTCTGTCACAAGCCCCTCTACCAGAGTAAGCTAGACGTTTGATAGACGTGGAAACAGCCTCCCTATGAGTTCTAAATCACCTAACCGTTCCCTGGCTCCCTTAGCTGCACTGGCTCTCAAAACAGTTGGATTAGTTATTTTAATTGCTGCTTTGGTGGATATGCTGGTGATGCCTTACCCGTACCAGTTTCTCGATCGGGAGTGGCAAATAAATACAATTAGTCAACTGGTCGATCGCGGCATTGTCCCAATGGTGGGGGTGGCGTTGTTCTTAACAGGATCCTGGATTGACCAGTTTGAGGGCTTGATTGTTCCCAAGCGCAAGGCGTTACAAGACCTTAAGTTTTGGGTGCTGCTCCTCTCTAGCTTGCTAGGTCTGTTCTATTTATTGGCCATTCCTCTCCACCTCAACAATGTCCTGACTGCAAGAGGGGAAGCATTACAAAGAATCGATGACGAAGCAACTCAGGTCGATACTCGTCTGGATGCCCAAATTGGGCAACAGCGTCAGCAGATTGACCAACTGATTGCTAATCCCAGTGTGCTAGAACAGGCGGTAGAACAGGGCAGAATTCCTCAACAAGAAGCTGCTTTACTGGAACAATTTCAACAAAATCCTGAATCACTTGACCAATTTATTGACCAGCGGGTTGGAGAAATTCAAACTCGTCTGGGACTTGAGCAAGAACAACTACGCAGTAAGGTACAAAGTGATGCCACCAAGTCAATTATCAGAATTGGCATCAGTAGTTTGTTGCTGGCGATCGGTTACATCATCATCAGTTGGAATGGATTAAAGAGTTGGGACGACGTTGCGTCTCCTTAGCTCCATGATTTAGGGATGTATCTACGACTGCTATTTGACTGTATTCACTCGGTCGAGTCACAACCCTAAATGTTCTCTATTTACATCCTCACGTATAACGAAGAGATTGATATCGCGGCTTGCATCGAATCTGCCCTACTCTCCGATGATATCGTTGTTGTTGATTCTTTCAGCAGCGATCGCACGCTAGAAATAGCCACCCGTTATCCCGTTCGGATTGTGCAACATGCGTTTGCCAGTCATGGTAAACAACGCACCTGGATGCTGACTGAGGTTCCTCCTAAATATCCCTGGATTTATCTGCTTGAAGCTGATGAGCGGATGACTCCAGCCCTGTTTCAGGAGTGCCTGGAAGCGATTCAATCCGAGAAACATGTGGGCTATTACGTGGCGGAACAGGTAATCTTTATGGGGCGGTGGATTCGCCACAGCACGCAATATCCTCGTTATCAACTCCGTTTGCTGAAACACGGCAAAGTGTGGTTTACAGACTATGGACACGCTGAGCGAGAGGTGTGCGACGGCTCCGCTGGCTTTCTCCAAGCCACCTATCCCCATTACACCTGTAGCAAGGGCATGACTCGGTGGATTGACAAACACAATCGCTATTCCACCGATGAGGCGATCGAAACCATCAAGCAATTAGCCCAGGGTCAGGTCAACTGGACTGCTCTTTTGTTTGGGAAATCAGAGGTCGATCGCCGCCGTGCCCTAAAAGACCTATCCTTACGAATGCCGCTGCGTCCTCTCGTGCGGTTTCTGTACATGTACTTGCTGTTGCGGGGCTTCTTGGATGGACAGGCGGGATTGACATGGTGTCTGTTACAGGCGTTCTATGAATATTTAATCCTGGTGAAAGTAGGAGAGTTGAAGCGGGAGAATGACTCTGGCAAACGATGGACATGATCGATGATTAAGGTTACGTGATGCATGGGTAAGCGCTGCTCTCAAATCATCGATTGCAGATCGGGCAATTCCTCTAAAATCTGTTTGGAGCTTAGCCCTGCTGCAAACAGATATTGAAGTTTCTACGAACCGCCTCATCCACACGATTGAGCAAAAATGGTATTTCGTGTCCATAGATTTGGTTCTCACAAAATCCATTATCATAAAGGCAAACGTTTACGGGCCAAGCCTATTCACAGGAGCAGCACAATCCGAGATGCTAGATATCTTAAGATTAACTGACTCAAATGCTTTGCTCCAATACCCATCGATCGTCAATACTCAATCGCTGTAGCTCAAAGGATGCATCATGAAACGATCGCTCGGTCAATCAGGGATTGAAATCACCCCCATTATTTTTGGCACTTGGCAGGCAGGCAAAAGCGGTTGGGTGGGCATTGAGGAGGATGAGGTCGTACAAGCTATGCGGGCTGCGTTTGAGGCCGGAGTGACGACGTTTGATACGGCTGAAGTCTATGGCAATGGTTATTCTGAACAATTAGTGGCACAAGCGTTGTCTGATGTGCGCGATCGCGTCGTTTTGGCGACCAAAGTATTCAGCAATCATTTGCAATATCAGCAAGTGATGGAAGCCTGTACAGGGTCGCTGCAACGCCTCAAAACCGACTACATTGATCTCTATCAGATTCACTGGCCAGCGGGTTCCTTCAAAGACGAACTGGTGCCGATTGCAGAAACCATGAGCGCTCTGAATGAGTTGAAACAACAGGGTAAAATTCGGGCGATCGGTGTTTCCAATTTTTCCAGAGCACAGTTAGCCGAAGCAGCGACATACGGACAAATCGACAGTATTCAGCCGCCTTACTCGCTGTTCTGGCGCGGGGTAGAGCAAGAGATCATGCCCTACTGTGTTGAGCACAACATTGCCATCATCGCCTATTCGTCGCTGGCACAGGGATTGCTGACTGGTCGCTTTGGCCCCGGACATCAGTTTGCCGAGGGAGATATTCGTCTGAAAAACAAACTGTTCAAAGGCGAAAATTACGCCAGAGCACAGGCTGCTCTGGCGGAACTGAGTCCGATCGCCGATCGCTACAATTGCAATTTAGCTCAACTCTCCCTGGCTTGGCTGATTGCCCAACCCCAAACCAGTGCCATCGTCGGGGCCAGAAACGCAGACCAGGCAATTCAAAACGCAAAGGCAATGGCAGTCAAGTTATCTGAAACCGATCTGGCAGAAATTGATGCGATCGGTCGTACAGTGACGGAGCATCTGGATGACAATCCAGTCATGTGGGACTTTGCCGCATAGCTAAGGGCAAGAAGTTGAGGAGCTTTGATGCATTCATTGGTTCTTTTGTTCTATGATGGCAATACCGTAGTTTAATTTAAAATTACCAACATGCCTTACCAAACATTGGTGATGAAGAAATTACTCGACGTGGGAAGGAACTCTATGAAGGCATATTCGTGCCCAGGTAAAGACGATAGACAATATTAGAGACAATATTGGCAAGATTATTGCAATTAATGTTGAAACGGACGATTACAGTATAGGTGACGATCTAGTTATACCAATTCTAAGAAAACCAGAACCAGATAATTTTTTGAAACTCGCCCCCAGGACGAGTTTCAAAAAATTATCTGTAGTGGGTTTTTAGAGAATTGGTATTAAACAAGTCGCCGATTGCAAGCAATGTAGCCTTGATGCCGCAATTTGGGCAAGACGGATTGGCTTTAACGCTGTATACGCTGTCGGTGGTACATTTTTGCGATTATCGTGGGCCATAGTACCTCCCTATGATCCCCAAAGCCTGCGCCTTGGAGAACCTTTGAGGCGATCATGGGTATCTCTTAACAACGCGGGAATGTTTAACTGTTCTGGACAGCGGGGCAGGCAGTCACCACAGTCTGTGCAGCGATCGGCTTGGTTTCCTGGAAACCAATGTCCCGCGTTCTCAAACATGCCATAGCGGTATTGCCCGTAAGTGGTCATGTCATAAGCGACTGCTAGATTGCGGAGCCGCAGCACTTCAGGAATGTGGATGCTCTCTGGACAGGGCAGGCAGGCGTGGCACTGGTGGCAGCGATCGCTCCCCAAAACGGTTTCCTGATGGTCTTCCAGGTGTTGCAACTGCACAAATTCTGCCGCCGGAGAAGGTTCTTGATGGGCGATCGCCAGGGGCAGATCCAGTTCATCGGGAGTAGCGGCTCCCAGGCTGAGGGTGGTAATGCGGCGATCGTTCAATAAAAATCGATAGGCGAGTTCTAAAGGCGAGAAGGGCTGACACAGTTCAACCAGGGTTGGCGGTGGGGTAAAGAGCATTCCGCCTTTGTCAGCGGGAGAGATGATAAAGATCCCCATGTCCTTCTCGGCGGCCAGTTGCAGAGCAGGAGCGTTGCGTTGAAAAAAAAAGTTGTAGTGGAGATTGACAAAGGCAAATTGGTTTGTGGCGATCGCTTGCAGAATAATGTCCAGAGGCGCATGGGTGGAAAATCCGACATGGCGAATTTTGCCAGCAGCGATCGCGTCTCTGACAGCTTTCATGCAACCTGTAGGAGAGGTGATCCACTGTAAATGCTCTCTGGTATTGACACCGTGAATCGCCAAACAATCCAAATAATCTAGTCTCAACCTGTGCAGAGATTGATCAATCTGCTGCTGCATGAGCTGCACACTCGGCAAAGGGGGAATTTTAGTAGTGACCACCAGAGCTTGTCGAGGTCGGGCTAATCCTCGCTGCAAGGCTGATCCTAAAAACCGTTCACTTTGTCCATAGCCTCTGGCAGTCTCTAAGTGATTAATGCCCAGTTCTATGGCTCGATTGACCGTCTGAAAACAGGTTTCCTCGGAACCCAAACATCGCATGGTGCCGAGGGAAACCACAGAAAGTTCTAACTGAGTGCGACCAAAGCGACGATATTCCATACATCCCAGCAGACACCTCAGGATTCCCCACTTTTCGACTGCTGTCCGCGCTGGGTAAAGTCTTCTGGGCGCAGGTTCTCCAAAAAGTCACGAAAAGCTTGGCGCTCTGCTTCATCAGCATCGCGATCGACAGGCATCGAAGCATCCGCAACGACTTCCTCCATTACCCAGATGGGGCTACGAGTGCGGAGAGCGAGGGCGATCGCATCACTAGGACGGGCATCGATCTCTTTTTTGGTTTCACCCTGACGCAGGGTCAGCACTGCATAGAAGGTATTGTCTTGTAAGGAATGGATGACCACCCGCTCTAACACCATGTTCCAATCTTCCAAGATATTGACAAACAAGTCATGAGTGAGGGGGCGAGGCGGAGTCTGTCCTTCTAGGGCGGCAATGATTGCCCTGGCCATATCCTGACCGATGTAGATAGGAAGCCGTCGGCGATCGCCAGAATCTTGTAGGAGCACTATGGGACTACGGGTTGCAGCATCCAAAGCAATTCCAGCAACTTTCATTTCAATCATTGACCTAGCCTCTAGTATCAGTTGACCAGTGTAAAGTGTGGCAGAAGGACTCAAAAGCCCTGATCCAGGAGTATCACGATCAATCCTGCAAAATGTGTTTGCGGAACATGCTCCCCAGTAACGATCCAGCTACCTTAGCTTGTCACATAACTGATATACCTGAATAACCTAATATCAATCAGTATAAAGACAGCCGTTAGAACAGACTCAGGTAAGTCACTCCATACCTCAGCAAGTATAACAAGTGCAAGATTAGACCGCCTTAATTCCTATTTTATGGGAAACAGCATCTACAAAATATGTTGTTATTATTTCTCATTTCAATCGATTTCTTCGTTGACAGGGAAGCGATCGATCAGTTGAATCGCTCGATTGGCGTTGTCTCGCAATTTGTTAGGAAGGTGGGGAACATGGGGAACTTGGGAAAGCAAATCCAGGGTGCGGCGCAGAATTCTGACCACATCGCCTTCGTCAAAACTGGTATTGCTACACAGTTCGTTCCATTCCACGCCCAATGCCCACTGTTCAACCAAAGCAGTTAATTTGCGATCGCGCCACTCCGCAGGTAATACCAGGATCTCGACATCGTATTCATTTTGCGCCTTGATTAGGTCTTGACGCAACCCCCGGATACTCTTCAGCGCTTCCTCGACTTCTGGGGATAACTCGTAATTTGTCCAGCTATCAGAACGAGAAATTTCAGTTACCAAAACAGCACAAACAGTAGCAAAGTGATGGGGAGCCAGATCATCTAACTTGCCTGAAGTCAGCGCTAACCCCAGCCACAACTCATTGTCGCCCCGGATTGCCGCCACAGATTGGCCCATTTCCGTGGGGATAGAATCCTCCAGACAACCAAATTCGCGTAACACTTTGGTCAAGTCCAGAAATTCTTGCCAGTAACGCTGAGCGTTTTTGTTGAGTTTAGAGCGCCGATCGCGAATTTCCGTCAGCAGGCTTTCAATCCGTTTCTGGCGTTTCAGTAAACTGCCTGGACTCCCCCACTGATGGGCTGCATGGTTTTGCAGTTGAGCTTCCACCGCAGCGACACGAGCCGCTTGCGTTTGGATTTCGGGAGCTGTCAGAGACTCTGCGGGTAGGGTGCGAATCTGTTGGGCGAGCGCTAGAGTCGTTTCATTGCTAGGACGAGACTGCCCCAACTTAAGCGGCAAGTCTATGGGTAACGACAGGTGATCAACCTCGACCAGTCGAGGATATTCAGCATACAATCCGACAATATCCGCGACAGCGACAACGTACCAATGATTGTCTCGTCCCAGACAGACAAAGTAAGGGAACTGTCCCGACCCTGGAATTTTGCTGACTAACACCGCTGGTAGGGGAGCCGCAACTGATACGTGTTTTCCCTTTAAGCCCAGAGTTGTGCCTGCAACAGCATAAGTGAGGGCGATCGCCAATTCACTATCTAATACTTCTTGGGCTTGTTGTTGCAGGGTTTTCAGTAAGCGTCGTCCTTCTTTGAGGCGTTCTTGCAGCTTCTCATAGTCTGCCAGGATTTTAGGATCAACCCCAGCTAACTGCTCTTGTTGTTGTAATTGTTCGGCTTCCAGCCGGGAGAGTTCCTGTTGTTGGGGTTGCCAGCGCAACATTGCCAGATATTGCCCAAAACTGCGCTCAATTAATTCTCTGGCCTGCTCCAGGGTGTGCGTTTGCAACAGGTTCAGCACCATGCCATAGCTAGGGGTGAACTGGCTGATCAGCGGTTCTGCTTTCGAGGTGGCCAGGAATGCTGCTTCCGAAGCGCCTTCAAAGCGGGTTTGCACGGTGACGACATACCCCACTTCATCCATGCCTCGACGGCCTGCCCGACCCGCCATTTGCAGGAATTCAGAGGCATTGAGTAACCGATGTCCGCGATCGGTACGCTTGGAAAGACTCGAGATTACTGTGGTGCGGGCCGGCATGTTAATGCCGGCCGCTAAGGTTTCCGTAGCAAATACCACTTTAATCAAGCCCTGCTGAAACAGTTCTTCAATCAAGCCTTTCCAGGCGGGTAGGACTCCGGCATGGTGAGCCGCCACTCCTCGATAGAGGGGGGCTAAATGACCTTGACGGACAGCCTCCGGATTACGCTTGAGAAAGTCATCGACCTGCGCCTTGAGTTTGGCCGCTTCGTCTGCGTTTAACAAAGACAATTCGCCCAATTCAGAAACAGCCTGATCACAGCCCTTACGACTGAAAATGAAGTAAATAGCGGGGAGCATATCCCGCTCTTGCAAGTGACTGATGATGCGGGTCAGGGCAGGAGTCTCTTGGTGTCCCCGATTGCGCCCGCCCTTGAGTTTAGGATTGATCGATTTCTGGTTAGTATTGAGCAGCGGAAACAGTCCCCTGGGGTTGCAGAAGAAGAAGCGCAAAGGGACAGGACGAAAATCCGAGTAGATTAACTGAGTTGGGCCGTGTACCTGATCAATCCAATCCGTCAACTGGTCACTATTGGCGATCGTGGCTGACAGGGCCACCAATTGCACCTCTGGGGGACAGTAAATAATCGATTCTTCCCACACTGTGCCGCGCTGGCGATCGTTCATATAGTGGCATTCATCTAATACCACTGCCTCTAAACCCGTCAGAGAAGTTCCCACCTCCCCAATCGGTGTGCCATAGAGCATGTTACGAAAAATCTCCGTGGTCATTACCAGGATGGGTGCATCCCGATTGACAGAGACATCCCCTGTCAGCAAACCCACCTGGGTGTGACCGAAGCGATCGCGAAAATCTCGCAATTTCTGATTTGACAATGCTTTCAAAGGCGTAGTGTAAAATACTCGCTTACCTTGCGCCAGAGCGCGATGGATGGCATATTCTCCAATCAATGTTTTTCCTGAACCCGTGGGCGCACACACCACGACTGATTTTCCAGCATTCAACGCCTCAATAGCCTCAAGTTGAAACCCATCCAACTCAAACGGAAACAAAGTGATCAAATCCAGCCCGGTAGCAGTCAAAGAGTTACTCACAGATTCAGTGTTAGGATAAGAGGACGAAGAGCGATGCAATTCCACATTCACACCCATGATAATCACAGGGATTGGAATAGAGCATAAAGCTTCACATTTTAGGTATCTGGCTGAAGTCAAAAATTGAGCAAGCCTTAAACTGGTTTTGCCCTATCTGGTTTTCTTGACGGCAACTGAACTGAATAGTTGCTTTGCCTCAGTTTCAGCAGAAGCGCCAAAATCCTATCTAGGAGCACGTCTAGCTTGCCTATCGATCGCCCTTCATGCGTCCATCGCGTTCGATTTGGAGTTTGGCTGATTTTTCATACCAGGCGATCACTTTGGCTAGAGATAAATCAGCGATCGCCTGCTCTTCTTCTTGAGAAATTTGTTTCAGACGTTTGAGTGAAGCAAATACAAGCTGAGTGAAGAACTGCTGGAAAGATTCACTTTGCGCGGCTTCTCGCCGAACGAACTCATCAGACTCAACCCAATCGGCAATCTGCTGATCAGTAATGTCTTCGACAGGCATCCCAGTTGTCAGAGCAATCTGTTTGAGCGCTCGCAACGAATAGACTGTGATGCGGGTCAGGAACTTATCGCGAGAGGATAGCAAAGCTTGGTCAACCGCTGCCGATTCTTCCAGAGTCAGAAAATCCTGGGGTGCATCCATATATCAAACCGATAAATTACTGAGCGGGTTGCGGTCGCAACACATCTTCTGCTGAGATACCATCTCCTTGAGCGCCAAAGTACCACAGGGTAGCCGCAGCTTCAGCACGGGTGACAGCTTTTTTAGGTTGAAACAAAGTTGTGAATCCAAATGCCCGTCGGATATTAGACAGGTCGCCATTCTGATAGTCTGCCAGTACTGCCCTCAAGGCCTTGGGATCGATTCGACTGGCATCTTGAAAGCCCCACGCCTGCTTCACCGCATCAACCGTGGCATTGGGCAGAACTTGACGAGTATCGAGCGGAATCTTCCACAGTAGCAAGTCTTCACGAGTCAGAGGAGCATCCGGACGGAAAGTAACGACCGTGGCATCCCCTGCTAAGCTACTGGGCACAATTCCGGCTTCGGCTAATCCCTGAATGACGGCAAAATCTGGATCAGTGCGGGGTACATCCTGAAAGGCCGATTGACTCGTAGTGACACCCAACCGAATTTTGTGGGCGGGGCGATCGCTAAAGAAGCGATTGTTAGTCGTCACCAACCAGCGAGCATACTCGCGTCGGGTAATTGCCTGATTTGGCTTAAAGGCGGTTTCTGCTCCAGAGTTACCTGTTGCTAATGGCAAGACTCCCAACTGAGCCAGATCCTCAACGTAGCGACGCAATTCCTCTGGGGCCTGATTCAGATCACTAAAGTTGAGCGGACTAGACGAGGCCACAATGGGTGCAGATGGAGTAGCTGCGGTCGGGGTAGATGGGGTGCTAGTTGTCGCAGCAGGTGTGGGCGTAGGAGACGTTGTAGCGGTCTCTCCCCGCCGATAAGCAATGATAAACTCTGTGCCGCTGTCCCCCTGACCATTGGCGGCAGGAGAGGCAGCAGGTTCTCCTGTCAGGATTTCGATCGTCACCTGAAGATCGTCTCGTTTGGCTTGCATGGGATTCGCCCCAGTGGGAGAAGTAATCTCCCACCCATCGGGCAATTGGGTTTGATAAAACTGTCGCACCTCAGACGCACGATCTGCTGTGGCCCAACGAGTTTGGCGATCGATGTCAGGGTTAGAAATGATTTCATCAGTGGGTGACACATCCCGCAATTCAGCATTGGGATACTGAGGCAACTCAACCGGAAAGTCTTCGGGCAACTCGATCGCCGCAGAAATTGGCTCTGGGCTGGGAGAAACTGTCTCACTATCAGGAGAGGCAGCAGGATTCTCCTGCAAAATTGGATCAGCTTCCAGCGATCGCTCCACAGCTTGCCCCAAAGGGCTATTGGCACAAGCCGTCAGGGAGAGCAGCAAGCAGGAGAAAAGCAAACTTTGAGTGCAGAAACGGTTGAACAAAGACACGGTTTTATAAAACTGAGTTCATCCTAACCCTAGCTCAAAAAATTATTGGATGGAAAGTGAAGACATCCCACCACGATGATTCCGGGAAATCAGATCAAATCGATAGCATAGTTAATTGTTAACGTAAGTTCGACGAGCGGCTTTTCGTTGGGGCGGGCTGCGCCCGCCCCAACGAAAAACCTTGTTTGAGGGGTGTGGCGCATCGCGCCACACCCCTCAAACGGCGATTATCGAACTCACGTAATTGTTAAGAACGTGAATTAAATAAAACCGAACCTCTTTATGGGAAGCGCGGCTCAGCCGCGCTTCCCGCAAAGAAAGGTTGGGGTTTTCTTAATCCTTAGAACAAATAGATGGGCTTATTTTAAGCCTTGAGCTTGTTCTAATAGTTGTTCTGCTTGAGTAGCCCATTCCGTATTGCCTTGCGCCTGATAGAGGCGATGGGCATGTTCTAACACATCTGTGGCCTCATCGTATTGTTCTTGCCGCAAGAAGACCAATCCTGCACCCAAATAGGCATTGGCATAGTCTGCATTGGCTTCACGGGCTTGCCGAAAAGCGTCCAGTGCCCCTTCTAGGTCACCTTGAGCATAGAGAATTGAACCGATACTGTATTGCGCCTCAGGATAGTTAGGCGTAATGTTAACGGCTTGCCGAAAGGCAATTAAGGCTTGTTCTGGTTGCTCTTGCTGCAAATAGATCTGACCTAAATGATAAGCAGGTTCAGGCGCATTGGGGCTGAGTTGAATGGACTGCTGGAAGTTGGCGATCGCCTCTGCCAATTGTCCTTGTTGTTCATGCACCAACCCCAAGTTGTAATGGGCTAACCCTAATGTGGGATCGAGTTCAACCGCCCGTTGTAAATATTGTTCAGCCAGTTCAAAATTGCTGCCTTCCAGCAAGGAGGCTCCTAAATTGGCATAGGCCAGGGCGAATCGAGGATCGGCTTGGGTGGCCTGATAAAATGCATCGGCTGCTGCTTGCAAGTTGCCCTGCTGCCGCAGAGCCAACCCCAGATTATAGTGAGCCGCCGCAAAGGATGGATTCAATGCCGCTGAGCGCCGAAAGGCAGCCAATGCTTGCTCAATTTGACCCTGACGCACGTAGAGCAACCCTTCATTTAACAGATCTTCTGAAGTTCGGTTTTCTGGAGTTTGAGATGTCGTCTGAGCAATTTGTCTGACAGGATTTGCCAGAACTGATGCAGAGTGGACTTCCCCTACAATCAACCCCAAAGCCACACTCCAGCCGATCCACAAATTCCCTTGAAGTCTCATACGTTTAACTCTTGACATTGATTTTTGACACTGACGATTTTACGACTGACGACTAACCCTACCTTTGTTAGGTAATTGTTAGCCAACAATCAGCTAACAATTACTGCTGTGCTTCGACCAGCTTTTGCGCTTCGACCAATTTTTCCTTGTTTAATCGACGTTTCCGCGCATAGAGTTGAATAATTGCTGCCATCGCAATGACCAATGCCAAAATGCCCCAAGCTGTGGTACTTGTGGGTAAATCGTTCTTGAAAACAGCCAACAATACAACAATCACCAGAAAAACCGTAGGCAATTCGTTCAACCCCCGGAGTTGCTGACTGCCCCAAGTGAACTTATCTATTGCCATCTGTCGCATCAAACGACCGCAGTAGAAGTGATAAATCACTGTGAGAATAACAAAACCCAATTTGATATGTAGCCAGGGTTCTCTCAACAAGGTAGGAGATGTGATGATGAGGGCGATCGCCATCCCTACTGTCAAAACCATGCCTGGAGTTGTAATCAGATGATAAAGTCGCTTCTCCATCAGTTGATACTGCTGTTGCAGGATGGAGCGCTTAGGCTCCGGTTGCTCATTTGCTTCGACATGGTAGACAAAGAGGCGAACAAGATAAAACAGCCCAGCAAACCAGACAACAACCCCAATAATATGAAACGCTTTGAACCAGAGATAGGACATAGAACCAACCTATAATCTCTTATCCTACAAACCTATATTTTACTCACTAAGTTGATTGTAAAAGTATCATCGCCGATGCAGACACCCTGGCTGCACTTCGGCTAAGGTAGGAGAAAGTTTAACTAAAGCTGTCTATTGCTGAAAGATGTTATTCAAAGAGTAGCTTGATGGTCGTTAAACCGCGTGTTTGAATAAGCTGTCTAAATAAACTCGAGCTGTGCGGCGATAACTACAGGAACCCGAAGGAGCTGTATGGCTGCTGTTTTGTAGTAGGAAGAGGGAAAGAGCAGCTGAAAAAACTCGATCTTGATCCCAATCTGGATGCGCTTCGAGGTAGCTTTGCAGGGATTCGTGAAGTTCTTCTGGAATTTCTGCCAAGATGCTGACGGTTACATTCATAGGAATTCTGCTAATACCACAGGTTAACGAAAGAGAAGTAGGAACTGTTGATGCCAAACGTTGATGCCAAAAACACAGTTTTGTTGCTACACAGGTTTGTCAAGCCAACAGCAGGAGTTGCTGAGATTATGATGATCCATCTGCGGAACAAAGGAGTGGAATAGGTGGTCGCATCATTCTGCTCTACAGAGGGGTGGTGTTGTCAACAATCTGCAAGTGTCAGGATTCCCTCAGCTTCAAATGAAGCTCACGAGAGAATAGGGCTTTCAAACCCTTTTATGTTACACAACTTTACAAAAAGGAGTCACCTGGGAATAAATCAGTAACATTGCAAAGAAATCCCCAAGCGCCTTGAAGAATCTCCATTCTTTCAGTTTTGCTTGTGGAAAAGCTCCTTAAGATCTGTGGAAAACAGGGTCAGAGGTGTGGAAAACGTGTGGAATCTATGGGGAAATTTTCGCAAAAAAATAAGAATTATAAAGTGGTCATCTATTTTAAGGACTGTCAAGGCTTGATGAAATTTGGGTTTTAATTCCTTAACCTGATCTGAATCTTTTAGGATCTACGCAGTTGGGGGATTTGTGGGGCGGGTCGTGCCCGACAAATCCCCTGACTATTCCAGTTTTTCGCACACAGTGCGTAATACCATTTTGGATTTTAGATTTCCGATTTTGGATTGCAGAATGCTTGACTAGCTAACCGTTCTGGCAATTGAAATCATGCACATATCACCCAAATATGGTATAAGTTCTATCTTTATAGCGCCACGCGCTTTGGTTAAAACGTTTTTGTATAAGGGCACTACCGTGCGGTAGCTTTCATATCAGCGTTAGTTTGATGTCTACTCAGTGAACGTGAGTTTGACAGTCGTCATTTGAGGAGTGCGGTAGGTCATACTAGACCTCTCAACTGGCGCGATCGACAAATCACCCTACAAGTTGTTTCGTAACGAATTCAGTTGCCGCCTCAGAACTTAATGGTTTTCCAAAAAAGTTACCCTGACCATATTCACAGCCCATATTGACCAACTGCACCAATTGCTCTCCTGTTTCAACTCCCTCAGCAGTTGTGTTGATTTTGAGATTCTGGGCCAGAGTAATGATAGTACGAACAATTTCAGCATTGTCACTGTCAAGGCACATACGGTTGACAAAAGAGCGATCGATTTTAATGGTGTTAATGGGAAAGCGACACAGATAACTCAGAGAAGAATACCCTGTGCCAAAGTCATCAATAGCCAGTTGGATGCCTAGAGCACGAAGACTATGCAGCGTTGCAACCACAGATTTGGCATTTTCCATAATCGTGCCTTCGGTTAATTCCAACTTCAGCCGTGATGCCTCTAATCCTATGTCTTGCAGGATGTTATAAATTTGCTCAGTCAGGTCAGGTAAGGAAAATTGTTCACTGGCAAGGTTGACACTTATATTCAGCGGCAAGTGATCGCCAGATTGCGCCTGCCAATCCCGCATCTGACGGCAAGCCTGACGAATAATCCACCAGCCTAGAGGAATAATCAGTCCCGTTTCTTCAGCCATCGGGATAAACTTCCCTGGCGAAAGAAACCCCAATTCAGGATGTTGCCAACGCACCAGTGCTTCAAAGCCAATCAACTTTTCAGTGGTCAGTTGAACGATCGGCTGATAATAGAGTTGTAATTCCTGGATGTCTTCCTGCTCAACAGCGTAACCCTGTTCTCTGGAAATCGCTCTGCGTAAATCGTTCTCTAATTGCATTCGGGCCAGGAGACGAAGTTGTACGGTTTTATTAAAAACCTGATAACGCGCCTTGCCCAGATGTTTGGCTTGATACATGGCTGTATCAGCATCGCGGAGCAGGTGCTCTGGCTGGCTATATTGAGTATCATTTATCACGATTCCAATACTGACGGTATTAAACACCTCATACCCATCTAGATTAAATGGCAATGCCAGGAGTCGCTGAATTTGATCAGCAATGCGAGTTGCTTCTGCTAAATTCTCAATATGTTTCAGCAAGATGGCGAATTCATCCCCACTCAAATGAGCTAGCACCCCTTCAGCAGGTAAGAAAGCTTTCAGACGATGGGCCGTAGCGATCAATAACTGATCGCCAATGGTGTTCCCCAAGCTGCTGTTTACAACCTGAAAGCGATCGAGGTCAACCAGCAGCACCGCATAGGTAAACAGGGGTTGTTCTTGAGCGTGGGCGATCGCCTGTCTCAAACAATCCAGAAAAAAAGTGCGGTTGGGCAGACCCGTGAGTTCATCGTAAAGGGCATTTTTCTGCAATCGTTCTTCTGTATTCCGTTGCTCTGTAATATCTGTTTGAGAGCCAGCCAACCGATAGGGGTGTCCCGCTTGACGATAGACAGCGATACCTCGTGTCAAAACCCATCGATAGCTGCCATCCCGATGTAGCATCCGATGTTCCTGTTCAAAATGAGGCACATGACCCTGTAAATGGGCTTCGATCGCCGCTTGCAGTTGAATTAAGTCAGTCGGATGAACACGATCAAACCAGTCGCAGGGGCGATCGTCAATTTCCTCATCTCGATAGCCCAGCATTTCCTTCCAGCGAGGAGAGAGGTAGATGCGATCGGTCTTCAGGTTCCAATCCCAAAATCCTTCATTGGCACTTTGAACAGCTAATGTATATCGCTCTTCACTGAGCTGTAATTGCATCTTGAGGCGACGAAATTCAGCCAGAGCCACTCCACCCCCAGTTAAAACACACAAGAGGATGACAGGAGTGGTTGGCAGCCAATAATTCTGATGGAACAACAAAAGACTGAGGGCAACCCAGCCAACACCCAATCCCAAACAGAGCCAGAACTGTTGCATGGCTCGACGACCAGTAAGCCACCAACTGAGACCAATCCCACTCAACATGACAAACAAGATGAACCATTCCTCATCTAATCGTCTCAAATATGTTTGAGAGAGCAGGTTATCGATTGCAGTGGCCTGCACGTAGAGGCTGCTGGCAGGCACACTGCGATCGAACGGAGTTTGAGTTGCATCTAACGGAGTCGCTAATCCAACCAAAACCAGTTTGTCCGCCAAGATCTGCGAAGGAATGCGCTGTTGCATGACATCAGTGGCGGCATATCGAGTCGCCTGCTGTAAGGGACTCACCCAATTCAGCCAGAGCACTTGCTCTGACGTTGAGGGCAGGGCAGAAGCAGCAGGTACTGTGAGATAAGTTTGGGCAGCTACCAGGGCCAGCGCAGGCACCCCATCGACATGAAGTTGTAAATTTCTGACAATTCCATTTTGCTCTTCCTGGACAACATGCCCAATACCCGCTGCGACAGACTGTAAAACAGGAGAGGGCACCAGGGCGTTACCATTCATATCCCACGATCGCGCCAAAATCACTCGTCCATGCCGTTTCATTGCTGCTGCTAAATCTTGATCCTGAGGTTGAGGTGTTACCAGAGGAACATTCAAAACAACTACTTTGGAGTTCGCTACCGTTAAAGTATTCAATAATTTCGTGTAATATTCGCGATTCTGCAAAGATTGCCCCAGTTGCTCGAGCCTCTCTTGCTCAACCTCAATCATGACAATTTCACTGTTCCAAGGTACAGAGCCACGCAAACAAAACAGCAGATGATAAGACATTGCCTCAATCGGTTGCAGATACCCCAGCCTGAACATGCCCAGTATCAACAGAGCAGCAATACCACCTGGTAGGACTGGCTCACACATCCTTCTCACACCTGAGACACATTGGCTGAACATTGACTGCGGCAATTTGACCCACCTGAATCCACTTCTCATCCCAGAATCAAGTTGATGAATTTCACTATCGCTCAATCTTAGGCTCACTTGCAGAAAATTGGAAAAGGGGACAAACCCTACCTTCATCACAATGTGGACGGAATACTTGGGCAACAAGCTATAGATGAATACCCTCATCCTCCAACACGACCGTCAAAAGCTATGCCATGATGAAGCAGAGCTAGTTTAAGCGCTCTCACTAAAAATTTCTACACCCTCATTATTTAAAGCTATCCATCAATGATGAATCGCGATGAAGTTAAAGGCATTACTCGTGAACTGACCGTTCAAGTAATGATCTTAGGAGCCTGCGTTACTTTGATGTGGATACTTGAGATCCTAGACCAAATTTTGCCATATTCGCTTGATCAATATGGGATACTTCCTCGAACGGCGATCGGTCTTCGAGGGATTCCATTTGCTCCGTTTCTTCATGGTGGATTTAGACATCTCTTTTCTAACACAGTTCCTTTTCTAATTCTGGGCTGGTTAGTGATGTTGCGCCGCACCAGTGATTTTTTTGCAGTTAGTCTGCTTGCCATATTAATTGGTGGCTTCGGGACGTGGCTCTTTGGTTCCCCTGGCTATCACATTGGGGCCAGTGGTGTCATTTTTGGCTACTTAGGATTCCTGATGCTACGAGGCTACTTTGAGAGGAGTTTCTTCTCGATGCTATTTTCTGTGGTTGTCGCTTTTTTCTACGGTGGTTTGTTGTGGGGGGTGGTGCCTAATCAACTTGGTATTTCCTGGGAGGGGCATCTATTTGGCTTCTTGGGAGGCGTGGTAGCTGCTAAACTTTTGGCAAGAAAACGGTAACACCTTCGTTTGCTTTCTGATAGCGTCGATCCAGGTCTGGATTCTTGCAGGAACCTCTAGAACCCAGTCCATTTTTGGTTTACCGTAGGGGAGTTGATTTCGATAGATGTTATTTGGTAGTAGAATATACTCAAGGTTGTCAGATCCCTCGGTTATGATAAGCGGCGGCAGTGTAAAATGATGGTTTCCCCTTTCATTTGAGTCCGTAACTGATTTTTGCCTTGGCATCTCAGGTAATCAGGGTTGCAGTGCTACTGGTTTCAGTCCGCTCTCTGTCCTCTTAGAGTTTGCTTCCTAGAGGGGTTGCTTGTGGCAGTTGAGCGCTAACCAATTTAGAAGATATTCAATCTAAGCGTTCAATCTGAGCGCTGATTGATTGCTTGTCCTCAGTGGGCAAGCTGTTAAGGATCTCCTGGTAAGATTTGACTTTAGATTGGTGTCAGTTTCAAAGCACAGATCAGGTTAAGCGTGGTAAAGTTTTACTGATGACTCCATCGGCACACTGTGACAGCGCTTATACCAAACCCCTGATTTAATCCCACAACTGGGTGCTAGCAAATGATGGATTCTTGGTCGCACTACTGCAATCGTTCATCTACGGCAGCAGAGCAAGTTCTTTATGACCATCTGCTTGACGGCGTTGAAGTTTTGGAGCCAGCAGAAGTCATTGAACTCTTCCACACGCTGTTTGTTGATGGCATAAATCATACTAATGCTGAAGTTTATAAGGCACTTAGATCGATCGTAATTTCCCCAAGTGCCGATCGCGAATTTAAATTTACGCTAAATCGAAGTTGTTACATCCCGATCAACCGCTGGTTGATGCAGCCCAAGCTTCATCCTTACATCCCCGAACTGGTTACGCTGTTTGAAGCTTCACCCACTCGCTTAGCTCGTTCCCGCACCACAAAGCGATTGCGGGCATTGGTTCGAGATTTTCTCGATACAGAGCAGTACCTGGCTCTTCAGCGCCTTGCCCAAGTGATTGCTCAATCCATTGAAGAACGCATCCATTCCGAAAAGGTTTTACTGGGCAATTTGATTCATCGGTATCCTTGCCTGTATGAATATACGTTGCTGACCGAGGACAGCACGGATGAGCAACGACAGCGAGTCAGGGCACTCCGTCGCCAAGCCCAGCAGCAATTTGAAATTGATCTGTCCTATTACATCACTCATCATCATCTGCGCTCAGCGCTCAAAGTTGAACCTGCCGATGATGCCGATCGCCCAGACAACAGTGCTGCATCCAACTCGACCAAAAACCCTACCCTATTGAGCGATCGCCAGCTTGACCGGGCTATTGATTGCTTCACGGGTCGCATAGATGGTGCCAATACCCATCGAGATCTAGCCCAACAGTTTCTGACTTACACGAAGGATACCCGTTGCTACCAAACCTTTAAGCAAGAACTTTACTTTTATCTGGTCGATGCGATCGACCCTAAATATGGCAGGCGACAGTTCAATCAAAGTTTGCAGCAGCAGTTGAAAAATATGTTGCCTCAGAACGACGAGCAGCAGATGAGTGATATCCTCCTAATTACCACCTGCCGCAAACTACTTAACTTTTTAGTAGTTGAGGGGCACCAGCGTTTGGATCATTTTGTCTTTAGCGATCTAACCGCTAATTTAGGTATCACGGAGACCATTGGCTTGCTGCTAAAGATTGCCCTGCTGTGTAGTCAGGTGCGCTTTTACCTGGAGCGCAAATTCTCTAAGTTGTTTAGCCATTACGAGTCCTGTACCAGAGAAACAGTGGGCTGGTTAGTAGAGTCTCTGGAAAACCTCAATGTCGCTCTAAGTACAAACTTTGGTTCAGTCAAGTTGAACTGATCCTGCCAAGTGCTCTGCATCTGTTGGCTCTTGCGTGAGCAACTGTCTAGCTACCAACTCGAATTCGTTGAACATATTCGGACGGATTCTGAGCCACCCAGCCCAAATCAGAATTGGATCGCACCTCAAAATGTAAATGAGGTTCGGTTGCTCGACCTGTCATCCCAGCGCTACCAATGCGATCGCCTGCTCTCACTGCTTGCCCAACTTGAACGCGAATATCAGACATCTGAGCATAGCGGGTTTGCAATCCCTGTTGATGATTAATCACAATTAATTTCCCGTAGGCTCCCTGTTCAGTCGCAAAAGCGACAATGCCATCCCCTACGGCCAACACGGGGGTTCCCTCAGCCGCTGCCAAATCAACCCCGCTATGAAAATAGACATCCTCAGTACCCGCCACGACTTGCCAACCATATCCCGTAATCACAGAAGCGACCTCAGGCAGGGGATAGCCCGAAATGACGCTGACAGGAGTTTCTGCAATAGCAGCAGGTGGGGCAACCCGCTCAATGCCATTGGGAGACCAATTGACCCCAGGCACAAAAGCAACCTGTGGCACTTCGCCACAACCATTGACCTCGAACAGCACATCTGCCCGCACCCCATAAGCTGCTGCCAGGTCTCGCCAACTCGTACCAGAAGGCACCTCAACCCGAATGCCGTTGTAGGGAGGAATGACAATTTCTCGGCCCACAGGGGCGTTACCATTTCGTAAAATCGGATTAAAGCCCATCAGGGTTGCTGGAATCAGGTTGTAGCGCTGAGAGAGTGAGACGAGGGTTTCACCCGGAGCGATCGTGTGGCGAGTCAACCGCGATAGAGCAGGGAGCGGACAAGCCGCAGTAGTCGGTTGGGGTTGAGCACTGGCAATTGTTGTGTTGATCAGTGGTTGCGCCAATATTACCCCTGTGGCAACCCAGACCAAGCTAGAATAGCGGTAGAACCAATCAAACACATGCATACGTTAACTAATTTTTGCGGGTAAATTTTCTTATAATTATGGGGTCTTTGCCAGCCACACCTTGCTTACCCCATTTCAACATAGCGAAGATTCAAGGGTGAAGAGCCAATTGTGAACGATTTATTTTCTTTGAACCACATCTAATTTTTCGGCTTCTCTGAATTGTGCTCCGGATACCCAAATAAACATTTGAGACAAGTTGCAATTGCCCACGCCGAACCTGACGATTTTGTAGCACCACCATGAGAAAGGAAGTCAAAGGGATTCCCTACAAACAACTAGTCATTTATGCTGTTTTTCTGGCTGCTGGCGGGTTAGCTGGCTGGGCAAGTGGCTTTTTTCTGAATAACGACAATCGGTTTACTCGGACACCCCAATCTCCGTCAATTGAGTCATCCTCCCCTGCGGCACCGGAATTGTCGATCCCCAATCTCGACTTGGGTCAGCGCGCGAATACCTCTAACTTTATTGCTGAGGCAGTCGAACGAGTAGGACCTGCTGTTGTGCGGATCGATGCGGCTCGAACCATACCAAACCAGTTTCAAGATCTACAAAATCCCTTCCGGCGATTCTTTGAGGATGGTTCGCCCATTCCGCCTGAAGAGCGGTTGCAACAGGGCACGGGTTCTGGTTTTCTGCTGAATGAAGACGGCTATATTGTAACGAATGCCCACGTTGTAGAGGGGGCAGATATCGTGACAGTTACCTTGAAGGATGGGCGTGAGTTTGATGGTCAAGTCAGGGGAATTGACATCGTCACGGATATTGCTGCCATCAAAATAGATGCGACGGGTCTTCCTAAAGTTACTTTGGGAAGTTCTACTAACCTGATTCCAGGACAGTGGGCGATCGCGATCGGCAATCCTTTAGGACTAGACAATACAGTGACAGCGGGTATTATCAGTGCAACGGGTCGCTCCAGCAATCAAGTTGGCATCCCCGATCGGCGGGTGCGCTTCATTCAAACCGACGCTGCCATCAATCCAGGTAATTCTGGAGGGCCCCTGATTAATGATCAGGGAGAAGTGATTGGCATTAACACCGCCATTCGCGCAGATGCTCAGGGATTAGGATTTGCTATTCCCATTGAAACTGCCCAACGGGTTGTAGAACAACTATTCGCAACAGGTAGAGTGCAACATCCCTACCTGGGTATTCAAATGGTGGAGTTGACTCCATCGGTGCGGGAAAGATTGAATAGCGATCCAGAAGCCAATTTCAACATCAGTGTCGATCAAGGGGTTTTGATCTTAGACGTATTGCCTGATAGCCCCGCAGCAGTAGCAGCATTGCAACCTGGAGATGTAATTCTCAGAATTGATGGACGCGATGTCGAAACTGCTCTAGAAGTCCAAGAGCAGGTAGAAAACAGTCAAATTGGTCAGCCGATAGCGGTAGAAATTAATCGCGGCGGACAGAACCAGTCAATCCAGGTGCGCCCTAGCGCGATGCCTACCAAAGCGGTGAGGTAAGCGACCTACTGACAGTTAATCTGAAGCGGGAGTTCAAGTAGGATTCCTATCGCTAAACCCCTCGCTCTCTGAATCAAGCGGTAAAGAGAGCGACCCTGTGATGCAAGATTCTAGCTCCATGCGCTGTTCCATCCGGCGGAGAAAATAGCCCGTCATCATTGCAGAAGCCAACAAGCCCGCCAAATTCTCGCGATCGGTTGTGACCTGAACATTGAAATTTTCAGCAGGGAGAACTCCGACCAATCCCTGTACATTTTGCGAAATAATCTGTTTAATCTCAGGACTAACAGACTTGGCAACTCTGGCCAAGACCTCTGGAGATTGGTGTTGAAGATACTTTAATAGCTGGTTTGCCTGAACGTCCTCTGCGTTGCCGCCAAAAAAATCAGCACTGCCAGAATTTGAGGCCATAAAATACCTTGACGTTTTGTTAATGCTTACTCTGCTCTATTGTTACATTTATACTTGCCTCTGTGGGGCTTGATCCTAAGAAAAATTTCTGAACTTTATCAATCTCCTTCGCTGCTCCCAATTAGTTATTCTCTGTGGCCTCTGTGTCTCTGGGGTTTTTCGCCTCTTCTCGCGGTTGAGTATATTCTTTTGGTAATTTATCCACTTGAAAATATTGATGAAATTTTTCTGTGACTTGTAGCCAGTAAGAGCGCCCATCAGACTGGCGGCGCTTCCGCACCAACCCCATGCTGACCAGTTCTGGTACATGTTGATAAGCCCCGGAACCGCGCAAGTTAACCAAATCGGTTTGAGAAATGGGTCCACGTAGGGCGATCGCGGCCAGGGTTCTCAATGCCCCTACCCCCAAATCCAAGGGAATCAAAGTTTGTACTAAATCATGATAGGCTTCTCGCAACTGTAAACAGTAACCATTGGATGTTTCGACCACTTCAAGCGCACTATCGCGATGAGCATAGTCTGACATCAGGTCAATCAGTCCTTGCTCAATTTGTTTGCGATCGCATCCAGAGTATTCTGCAAGTTGAGCCAGGGTCAGCGGTTGGGCTTTGAGATAGAGGATGGCTTCAATGCGACTGGCAAGACTAGGCATTCCCGTTCAACCCATTCAATTAGGTATTTCTGCACTGTAAGGATTAAGGATTAAATAAAACCTAAAACTTTTTTGTGGGAAGCGCGGCGCAGCCGCGCTTCCCACAAAAAAGTTCGGTTTTATTTAATTCACGTTCCTAAGTGTTTTTTAATCGACGATTCTAGCCTAAATTTCGTCCCGTCAGTTCTACAAAAATATCTTCCAGATTGGACTGACGGATCATCATGCCGGCCCTATTTGGCTGTGCTTCCAGATAAGCTTCTGCCTCTGCCAAGGTCGGGAAGAATTGATAGTTCCAGCGATCGCCCGACTGAGTCATCACCAACCCTTCTCCATGCTTAGTTCGCAGGTCAGACAATGTACCTAGCTCAATTAACTGACCACAATCCATAATGCCAATGCGATGGCAGAGATATTCGACTTCCTCCATGTAGTGAGTCGTCAGCAAGATCGTCATCCCCTGCTGGTTCAGCCCTTTAATAATTTCCCAAAGGCGGCGGCGAGTTTGGGGATCAAGCCCCACAGTCGGTTCATCCAGAAATAGAATTTCGGGTTGGTGTAACAAGGCTCTGGCGATTTGTAAGCGGCGCTTCATGCCACCAGATAGAGTTTTGACCAGATCATTGCGGCGATCGTTCAACTCCACATAATCCAACCAGCGATCGATTTCAGCTTGGCGCCGGGGATTGGGAATGTGGTGCATCCGCCCATGAAATTCCATATTCTCCCAGACCGTGAGGTCAACATCTACACTGGTTTGTTGCAACACCACACCAATTTGCTGTTTCACCAGAAACGGTTGCCGCACGACATCATACCCAGCCACCACAATTTCGCCCTGAGTTGGTTGAGTTAGAGTTGTCAACATGCGAATTGTAGTGGACTTACCAGCCCCATTTGGTCCCAGAAGTCCAAAAACTTCACCGGGATAAATCTGAAGCGACAAATCATTGACAACCGGGATATTGTTATAGACCTTATGGACGTTTTGCAGGGCAACTGCGATGGGCATAATGCAGGGGAAGATCAACTTAAAATTTCTAGTTAGACGTTTCATCCAACCGATTCAAACTATAGCGTTCCTACATGGATTTTTGAACCGGATTGAAGACAGAAGTTTTCAGCCTTGTGAGTTTGGTTCTCAGCCTATACAGCAGCCATCAAATCGATCGCTATACACTGAATAATTCTCTCAACATGCAGGAGTCAGGAGAAATGACTGTCATCAATGACCTTGCCCCTACCCACTCCCCTGTCTATGAGCGAACAAAATCCTCCTCTGTGGCAGAACGGTTGGCAGCCGGAAAAGCATTGCGCCAAAAAGTAAAGCGCTCTGAGTACGAAATCTATCAACCAGCGCTGAACCGGGAAGACCCGATCGCTATTCTCGAGGCTCAGGCAGAAACGCGCCTACCAGATTTGGTGCCGTTGCGGTATGCCCGCATGTTAACCTCGCCCTTCGCCTTTTTACGGGGAGCCGCTGCCATCATGATCCGAGATTTGGCTCCAGCAGCAACTACGGGGATCACCGTGCAAGCTTGTGGAGACATGCATATTGCTAATTTTGGCGTGTTTGCCTCTGCCGAACGCAATTTGGTGTTTGGCATCAATGATTTTGATGAAACCTATCCAGGTCCGTGGGAATGGGATCTGAAGCGATTAGTCGCCAGTGCTGTCGTCGCGGGGCGATTTTTAGGAGGCGATCGCCTCCTCTGTGAAGCAGCAGTGCGGTCAGCCGTGCAATCCTATCGGCAACACATGCAAGACTATGCCGAGATGGGGTATTTAGATTTGTGGTATGCCACTATTACCCAACCAGAGTTATTTCAGAAGTTGCCCGCTCAATTGCACAAAGTGGCAAATCGGATTGCAGATAAAGCCCGTCAACAAACCCACCTGCAAGTCTTGGAAAACATGACAGATCTGGTGGATCAACAGCGCCACATCATTGAATCGCCACCCTTAGTCGTGCGAACCCAGACGATTCAAGGACATCCGGTTGCCCAGTCCCTCGATCAACTGATGCAAGATTATTTCAAATCATTGAGTGGCGATCGTCGTTTTCTGGTATCCCGGTATCGCGTTTTGGATGTGGCCCGTAAAGTAGTAGGGGTAGGCAGTGTGGGCACTCGCTGCTGGGTCATATATCTGGAAGGAAAACATCGCGACGATCCGCTTTTTCTTCAGGTAAAAGAAGCCCGTCCTTCGGTATTAGCTCCCTATTCAGAAACGCTCTGCGGCTATCGCTTGCCTGATGACCATCAGGGACATCGGGTTGTAATTGGACAACGTCTGATTCAAGGCGCACCTGATATTTTTTTGGGTTGGGGCACGCTGGATGGCATTCATTACTACATCCGGCAATTGCGCGATATGAAAGGGGGAGTCAAGCTGGAACCCAGTCGATTTCAAGTACCCGCCTTGCCCGATTACTGCGGACTCTGCGGTTGGGCATTGGCTCTGGCTCATGCCAAGTCTGGAGATGCCGCTGTGCTGGCGGGTTATACGGGCAAAAGTGAGTCTTTGGACGACGCACTGGTCAAGTTTGCCCACGCTTACGCCGATCAAACTGAGCAGGATTATGATCGACTTGCCGCTGCCGAAAAACAGGGGCGTATTCCAGTAGCGAGGTGAGCGAGAGAAGCGCCGCAGCGGTAAAGGAAAATCACGAAGGACTTGACACTATCCTCAGGATAGCGACAAAGGCACAAAAGCTGTGAGTTGCTCTCTCGTTACCAAACTCCAGCTTGCCTCGTTTGCCTCGTTACCAAGCTCCAGCTTGGTAATGCTATCCAGGAAGCTCCAGCTTCCCCCAAAACGCTCCCTGGTAGTCTGTCAAGGAAGTTTTGAGGGGTCTGTGACCCCTCAAAACTTCTAATTTAATTTTGATTTGCGGAAAATCCCGCAAATCAAAATTGACAGACCACTAGCTGCCGCCAGGGAGCCAGGGAAAACTCATACCAATTTGATTAGCAAACCCGACAGCTCACATCCCTGCCAGCCTCCCCTTGCCAAAGGAAGGTGCTGTAGACAGTAGGGTAATCTGGAGCGATCGCAATTTAAATCGGTATCACATATCAAACAAGGGGCTGAAGCCCCTTGTCCAACTACGCTGAATCGAGCTACACCCTTTTTGATTCTCAAGAATTGGAGATAAATCGGAAACAATCTGTCAGATAGATGAGTTATTGTCTTTTTACAAGATTCAATGCATAATCAAAGTATCGCTGAAGGAGCAAGGAAAAAGGCAAGTAAATGTTTCCACTCCTGTTTTTTCCCTTCTACCTTTGCCTTTTTGCCCTACGGCATGTTGTCTTAAAAACCCACGGAGGTATCTATGATTACAATTCGCCCTGCTCAAGCAAGAGGTGCTGCCAATTTTGGTTGGCTAGATAGCCGCCACACGTTTTCATTCGGTAACTATTACGACCCCAATCACATGGGATTTGCCACATTACGAGTCATTAACGAAGATAAGGTGACTCCTGGTAATGGTTTTGGCACGCACGGTCATCGAGATATGGAAATTATTTCCTACGTATTAGAAGGAGCCTTAGAACACAAAGATAGTTTGGGGACGGGATCAATCATCCGTCCTGGGGATGTGCAGCGCATGTCTGCTGGAACAGGCATCCGTCACAGCGAGTTCAACGCTTCTAAAACTGAACCTGTTCACTTCCTACAAATCTGGATTTTGCCTGAGCAACAAGGCATTGAACCTGGCTATGAACAGAAACGATTCACGACTGAAGAGAAGCGCGGCCAGTTGCGCTTAGTCGGTTCTCGGAATGGTCGTGACGGTTCGATCACGATTCATCAGGATGTTGATTTATACACCACACTGTTGCAATCTGGTGAGGTGGTCAATCATTCCCTAGCTGCAAACCGGGTAGCGTGGCTGCAAGTGGCCAGAGGTGCCGTAAAGGTGAACGATCGCCTGTTATCTGCCGGAGACGGAGCCGCTATTTCTCAAGAGCAGCACATCGCCCTGGAAGGGGCTGCTAACGATGCAGAAGTGTTGCTGTTTGACATGGCAGCTTAATTCATTGTCGTGAACGTCCTTCTATGGAGCAACGCCAGGTTTTTCATTGGTGCGGGCTGCGCCCGTGCCAACGAAAAACTGCTTGTCGAACTCCTAAGAAAATGCAGTTTTCTTTCCTGCTTTCTGGAGTGTGGTGGGTGCGACGCACCCACCACACTCCATTGGAGACTCACATAATTTCAGAACTTGATGAGAATTGCAACTGCGATCGAGTGTCTTTTTCAGGCAGAAGGGAGAAGGTAGGCAAATGATATCCTTGAAGACAGATGGAAGAAACAGATGGAGATCACACTTCTAGCCTGGTTGTTTCTTTCTCGATTTCTGATTTTCCCTCACAATGAAAGGTTTTCAAAATGGCAACGAGTGGCTTCTCTGAACTCCCATCTTCCCAGACAACCATGCTGACCCTTAAGCTACCCACCATTTTGAGATTAGGGTTGTATCAAATGAGTTTGGGGATCATGTCGATTCTGACTCTGGGTTTGCTCAATCGCATTATGATCAATGAGTTGGCGATCGCCCCCACAGTTGTTGCATTCATCTTAGCCATTTCTTATTTTGTGGCTCCGGCCCGAGTTTGGTTTGGGCAATTATCTGACTCTAAACCCATTTGGGGACATCACCGCACTGGCTACATCTGGATCAGTGCGTTTCTCGTTGCTGCTTTTGCTTTTTTGGCGGTACAAGGCATGTGGCAATTGGGAGCCAACTTGGTGGCAGAAAGTTGCACTACTCAAGGAACAGGTTGGGCAGCCTTGCAAGACTTTTTCTTTCAACCCAACTGTGCTCAAAGTCGGTTATGGGCCTTATTGCTTACAGGCATCTTTGCCCTCTATGGATTGGCAGTCAGTGCTGGCTCGACTCCTTTTGCGGCTCTGTTGGTAGATGTCTCGGATGAGGACAATCGTTCTAAACTAGTGGGAATTGTCTGGTCAATGCTGTTGATGGGGATTGTGATTGCTGGCATCAGTATTGCTCGACCGTTAGAGCGGCTGATTACCGAAGGGGCTGATATCGCTACCCTCCAGCAAGCCATCAATCAAACCTTTATGGTCGTTTTAGGGATTGTAATTCTTTTATCGCTGATTAGTACATTTGGCATTGAGCGAAAGTACTCCCGCTACACCTCCCGTTCCATGTTGGTGGATCGAGAAGATCAAATCACTCTAAGTAGAGCCTGGCAAATTCTGACAGCCTCACGGCAGACAGGGTTATTTTTTACTTTCCTGATCCTGATGACACTCGGGCTATTCATGCAGGATGCCGTTCTGGAGGCATTTGGGGGAGAAGTTTTTGGCATGAGTATTGCCGAAACAACTATGCTAAATTCCTTCTACGGTTCTGGCACGATTCTGGGTATGATCGTTACAGGCTTTCTGATTGTGCCGCGTTTGAGAAAACAGTCCACCACTCGCTTAGGCTGTCTACTGGTAGCTGTCGTTACAATTCTGTTTCTGTTGTCTGGCTTCAATGGCAATGTCAGGTTGCTACAGGCGACAACTCTGTTATTTGGTCTGGCCTCTGGCATTACAACAACAGGTGCCCTTAGCCTCATGCTTGACCTCACTGCTGCTGAAACGGCAGGTACGTTTATTGGTGCCTGGGGTCTAGCCCAAGCCTGGGCCAGAGGAATCGCGACGATTACTGGCGGTGCCGTTTTAGATCTGGGCAAAACCCTGTTCAACTCTCCCGCATTTTCCTATGGACTGGTCTTCGCCATTCAAGCAGTGACGATGCTAATCGCTGTTTGGTTGCTACGTCGAGTAGATGTTCAAGAGTTTATCACTAACGCAAAGACTGCTTTAACGAATGTCTTGCAAGCTGATTTGGATTAAGACTGTTGGCAAATCATCTAGAGTTGGTGAAGCAGTTGGTGGAACAACATAATAATGCCACGCTAGCAGAATGGTGTGCTGAACTGAAGTAACAAGCTCAGATTCAGGTCGCCCTCTTGCTCTTGCCCAAATCACACCTGATGAAACGTTAGGCAATGAGCGTTCTTCGCTCCGCTCTACGACGGTCAACAATCAAGTGACAGATTTGATCGAAGGAGGTGCCAGACGCGATAGCAACCTGTTCCATAGTTTCTCAGAGTTTAATATCAACAATGGGCAACGGGTGTTTTTTGCCAATCCCGCTGGAGTCGATCGCATTCTCAGTCGGGTGACGGGAAACACGCAATCGAACATTCTGGGCACGTTGGGGGTGTTGGGCAATGCGGATTTGTTTTTGCTCAATCCCAATGGCATTGTGTTTGGGCCGAATGCGCGTTTAGATGTTTGGGGTTCGTTTCTCGCCACCACAGCCGATTTACAGTTCGGTCTGTAATGCCCCTTCCACCAGACAGGCGATCGCCTGTTCAATCCGTTGCCAACCCGTGGGTGAATTAAAATCAATTCCTAGAAACGTCGGGCTAATTTTGGTTCGCAGCACCAGATAGACTAGTCCAGCAATCAAAACAGCACTAATTGCAGGCACATCGCGATCGGGCGGAAATCCACAGGTCTGCTCCAAAAATCCCAAGCTATCCATTGCCATGCGATCGCGCACTTGGGCTAGCTCACGGGTCAACTCGTTGCCTTCCAACAATTCCCAGCGCAGAATTTCCTGTGTAATCGAGCGCTGTTGCAAATCATACAGAAAACGGTTTAGTAACAAAATCATCCATTCATCTAAGGATGCTGCATCTGTCGTGGCAGGATCACCAATCAACTCCTCTACTGTCAACCAATAATCTCCCTCCTGACCAAACGTTTGCAGCAGTGTCGGCAAATTCTCAAAATATCGGTAAATCAACACTTTATCGACTCCTGCTGCACGAGCGATCGCATTTACCCCCAACTGCTGAAAGCCCGATTCCGACAACAACTTACCCACCGCTGCCAAAATCCGCGCTTTTGTTTCTTCCCGATCTCGTGTCATAAAAAGTTCTCAGCCTACTTGTCACCAACTAGTGACCATGATACATTGTCACTCAGCGGTGACTTTGAGGGCAAGATGAACACTATTGGCTTTGAGTTAGAAGTTTACTCCTTCCACATTGATTTCATTGGGCATGTTAACAACATCGTGTATATTCAATGGATGGAAATTGGTCGAACCAAACTTCTAGAAGCCGTTGGACTCCCTACCCATGAAATTTTTCATCAAGGGTTCGTTCCCGTCCTCGTTGAAACCCACGTTACTTACAAAGCACCCCTCTATTTGGGCGATCGCGTCTGGATGGAATTGTGGATTTCTGAATTGCGTCAGGCTTCCGCCATCATGCAGTTCCGGTTTTACAACAAACCGGAATCTCTAAGCGCAGAGGGTTGGCAAAAGGGGCTATTTGTCGATCGATCTACCTTTCGTCCCAGACGGTTGAGTTCTGCTGAAAGAGCATTATTTGCGCCCTACCACCATGTGTCTACCGAAGTCAATAAATAATGAATGTATGACTCCTCTATCCTTACAACTATTGTTTCATGGTGCGATCGTTTTACTGATTGGGCTGTTGTCTGGTATTCCCTACGGCTCTGCTATTACCCGGAAGCAAGACGAAAGTGTAATTCGCGGCTGGCGGGTAGCTCATGCTGGTTTGGCACAAGGGGGGACTCTGTTAATTGCGATCGCTGCTGTTCTTTCCTATCTCACCTTACCTCCTGTTCTGACCCTGATTCTAGTTTGGGCCGCAGCGATTTCGGGCTATGGTTTCTGTATCGCCTTGCCCTATGGAGCCTATGTTGGACAACGTGGACTGTCAGCAGCAGGCCCAACCCAAAATCGTGTGGTTTATGCAGGCAATATGGTCGGTGCGATCGGTTCTTTGATTAGCACCATTATCCTGATTGTTGGTTGTCTGATGGCTCTTCTCTAGTATTGGGAAACGCTAGTTGGTAAAGCTCTGTAGTCACGAGGATTGGAAAAACAATGCAAAATTGGGAGGATTGAATAATTTCAACCCTCCCGATTTTAAGCAGCAGATTGCCAATCTGCGATCGATTTTAGCCCACTTCCGGGTGGTTAGTGGCTGATTAAAGTGAATTAGAGAAAACCCAAAAGCTTTTGTGGGAAGTGCGGCTTAGCCGCACTTCCCACAAAAAGTTCAGTTTTATTAACCTGGCAACTAAAGATCTGACGGTAGAATGTGGGTTGCGACTACACTCAACCCACGACTATGCGAGTGCTGAGCGTAGTCGAAGCACGGTATGCTACAACAACTATTGCCGAGTTAATATTTAATCCTTAATATTCTGGACTTAATATTCTGGAACAGATGAATCGACTTCGCGACTCCAAGCAGTGATGCCGCCCTTGACATTCGTTCCTTCGATTCCTGCTTCTTTGAGCAGAGCAAGAGCTTTGGCCGATCGCCCGCCCATCTTGCAGTGAGCAATTAAGCGATGACCATTCAGCATCTCTTTGATCTTCGCGACTCCTTCTCCCTGTTCAATGTCCGGCAAAGGCACGAGAACTGCACCAGGAATCTGGGCAATTTGATACTCGTTGGGGTTGCGGACATCTATTAATAAAATGTCTTCTGCGCCGCTATCCAACAGTTGTTTCAGTTCTTTGACAGTAATTTCTTGCATTTCCATTTGCCGTTTTGCCTCCTCTGCTCTGGCTTGGGGGATGCCGCAAAATTCTTCGTAGTCGATCAGTTTTTCAATCACAGGACGAACCGGATTGGGGCGCAGTTTCAGTTCCCGGAAGGTCATACTGAGGGCATTGTAGAGTAGCAAACGACCGCTGAGGGTGTGCCCTTGACCGAGAATGATTTTAATGGTTTCAGTTGCCTGAATCGTACCAATGATCCCGCACAATACTCCCAGGACTCCCCCTTCAGCGCAGGAAGGCACGAGTCCAGGTGGTGGCGGTTCTGGATAGAGATCGCGATAGTTTGGCCCATCTTCATAGTTGAAGACGGTAGCCTGTCCTTCAAAGCGGAAGATGGAACCGTAAACGTTGGGTTTGTTCAGCAGCACACAGGCATCATTGACCAGATAACGGGTCGGAAAATTATCGGTGCCATCTACAACAATGTCGTAAGACTCCATAAGTCCCAGAGCATTCTCGGCACTCAAACGAGTCTCATACAGATCAACCTGACAGTAGGGATTGATTTCCAGAATTCGATCTTTGGCTGATTGGATCTTGGGTTTACCTACCCATGAGGTGCCATGAATCACCTGCCGTTGTAAATTGGAGCTATCGACAACATCAAAATCGACGATGCCGATGCGGCCAATGCCAGCAGCGGCCAGATATAGCAGCAAAGGGGAACCCAGTCCGCCTGTACCGATACACAACACACTTGCGGCTTTCAATCGTTTTTGCCCCTCTAAGCCAACCTCTGGCAAGATCAGATGGCGGGAGTAGCGTTCGTATTCTTCACGACTTAGCTGGATCTCATCCAGATTAGGATTTAGCATGGTAGTTTTTTGCAGAAAAGGAGACGGGTGAGGAGTTCAGAGTGCAGGATAAACTTGCACCTCCTCAGGCTGGAATTGATGATTTTCATCCAGACTCCAGCATAATAAATCTTGCACCGATCCCCGCTGCACTGCAACAATCAGATACGAGTAGCCCGACCATGCTAAAAGGCGATCGCATTCTGAAGGCATCGCTACGTGATCTGGATGGGAATGATAAATGCCAACAATATCCTGATCCGCAGCCCGGGCAGATCGCTGTGCTTCTAACATGTCCTTGGGATTAATCCAATAGCGATCGCGCTGTGTCCGCTGGTGATTTGCATCAGGTGGCAGGATCTCTGCCAACCAGTCCTGAGCAGCGTCATCCCACTGATTTATCATTGGACGAACCTGTAACACCTGCTTCAGGGACTGTGACGGACTGCGATTGATTTTGCCTAACAACAATCCACAACACTCATTGGGATAAGTGGCGATCGCTTCAGCCTCTATGAGGTACAGGTGTTCTGGTTGCAGTTGCAGCCTCATGATTTTGGCTCATAATTTTGGCTCAAGGGGCAAGGTTGTACCAATTTGTGGAGTGAGTCCAGAAGCCAACACCGATTCATTCAAAATGGAAACCTGAGAAGAGGAGACAGTTGGGAATACGGCATCCATTAAGATCGATGTGCCCACCTGGGTGGTAGGCAATTGGGGTAGGGCAGAATCTATCAGCATCGTTGTGCCTACCTGTTGAGAGGTGGCAGGCAATGCCGAGTCAAGCAGTAGGCTCGTGCCGACTTGAGGCGGGAGAATCGCTTCAACCGGGTAAGAACCTTGAGGAGGTGGAGTCAATTGCTCATGAGTCATAGCTATCTTCCTTTGCTGTCCCTAACTATTGTCCCAACTATACATCAGACTCATAGCGCCCGCGCTTTGACCAAGAAGATGTTTTAAGAGGAGCTAAGGGCAAAGTATCCTTCACGAGAGATGTAACCCTGCACCACACCCACCTCGCGATCGCTCTACTGGCGAGGATATGGCGAGGATATAACGATGGTTTTGCCCATCGAGTCAGCCAGTTTGTTGGATTGTGGTCAGGATTTCAGCAGCCTGCAAGAGTTTGGTAATTTCTGAAAGTGCTAAATATCCTGTCCAGATACTTCACCCTGCTCTTTTAAGGAGTTTCTGTTGGCACAACTTTCAACGTGTACTGACCCCGACCATCAGCATCAAAAGCATTAGCAATGACGCGGTAAATCCCATCACTTGGTAAGTTAATGGTTAATGAAGAGTTCAAATTGCCCTCATTTCTATTACCGCTCTCACCGATCTTTTGACCTTGAGCATTGAGCAGCAGGAGATACGTATTAAAGTCACTGCTTTCCAGGGTAATCGTGACAGATTGCCCTGCTCGTCCCTCAAAGGTGTAATCGTCATACAAGCTGCCATCAGATAGGGTTGGATCACCTGGCTCCAGAACCCCGTTGACTTCTAGAATTGGGGTAGCTTGGGCCAGGCGATCGCCTGACTGAGGTAAGGTTTGTATGCCTGAGGGGACAACAGGGGGTTGAATTGAGGTATCAACTTTTGACCAGGCAATCGGCGGCGCAGCCCAATCCACCGCCAAAACAGTGCTAAAAAGGGCAACAAACTGTAACAGACGAATCATCGTAAGACTCATAATAGAAGAGATCTCCAGTTCAAGAGAGGCATGTTTTTGGTGCAGCGTGCTTCGGTCAGATGCGAAACCCCTTGATTTCCAGGCGAGGTAAGGCATCATGATGCCTCGCCGCAGACCCTTGGTTTCATTGGCTTCAGCTTTAAGGGCAGGTGTCCGAGGTCTTAGGCAGTTCTCTAAGGTTCAGACATAGTCAATCTCAAAATTGGGTGAGCCAACATTATTTTTATCCACTCTATCGAGTAGTATTCTACTGAAGATAATCAAGTGGTCGGATCAACATTCAGGCACAAGTCAAACGGAGCGGTTCTAGAGGGGTCAGAATTTTGATGAAGGCAGGTTAATCCAGTTGACCAAACTCCTTTTCAATAGAACCTTGAGCAAAACACCAAAAGTTCTCAGACTGCTCCTTGAGCAAATTTGTTCCAACATTTCAGGCACGCAACAATTGAAACTAACATCTCTACCTGTCCCAATATTTTTATCCAAATGCTTTACATAAAGCTAAGGTGACAACAGTGCAACAATCTATTACTCAAGTTCAGCCTCCCCTCGAATTTATTCCACCGGCTTATCATCCCGGAGTGAAAAGCATTGTGCGATCGCTCCTCCCCCTGTGGCAACGCTGGCGGGTAGGGGTTCAAGAGATTCAGGTCGCACATCCCGAAAGATTGGCGCAGTTGTATCAACAGTTTGAAGCCCAAAAGGTGCGATTTTTGCTGGCCTTTCGTCATCCAACTACAAATGATCCCTACTGTCTAGCTCACTTGTTGTGGCGGGTGGTTCCTCAAGTCGCCAGAGAGCAACAAATTCCGCTGCGATCCATGCCCCATGCTCATTTCATCTACGATCGCGGTATCCCCCTGTGGGCCGGTCGTTCCATCGGTTGGCTGTACTCTCGTCTGGGGGGCACTCCTATTCGGCGGAGCGGGCTTGACTTAGCAGGATTGCGATCGGCTCGACACCTTTTCGCCAATGGCAAATTTCCGATGGCTGCGGCTCCAGAAGGTGCAACCAATGGACACAGCGAAGTCATTAGCCCAATTGAACCAGGGATTGCTCAATTTGGTTTCTGGTGCGTCGAGGATCTGATGAAAGCCGATCGCACCGAACAGGTTTTACTTGTGCCGATTGGCATCCAGTATCACTTGATTGATCAACCCTGGATCGCCTTGGAACACTTACTGACTCAGTTGGAAATCGATAGTGGATTGGGGAGCGATCGCTCCATATCATCTCCACAGTTGGACTCCTCTCCGGCTCTGGCTTTTGGCCAAGAAGCCAGTCTATATCACAGGCTGTTCCAGTTGGGTGAGCATTTGCTCTCAATCATGGAGCAGTACTATCACAAGTTCTATCCTCAGGCGTTGTCCTCCTCTGGTTCAGAACTCAATCAGATCATCTCAGAGGATTCGCCTCTACCCGCAAGCCATCGGCAACTGGCAGCCCGGTTGCAGGCCCTGCTCAACGCTGCCCTAAAGGTCGCAGAAGATTACTTTAATCTTGTCCCTAAAGGGACAGTGAATGAGCGCTGTCGCCGGATTGAGCAAGCAGGCTGGGAGCGCATTTATCGGGAAGACCTCAAGCAGGTTGAAAAATTTTCACTCCTAGAACGGGGCTTAGCCAATCGCCTAGCAGAAGAAGCCAATTTGCGTCTCTGGCATATGCGCTTGGTGGAGAGTTTTGTCAGTGTGACCGGACATTATGTATTAGAAAAAACAACCGTCGATCGCTTTGCCGAAACTCTACTTTTGTTATGGGAAATGGTCGCCCGGATTAAAGGCGAGGCTGCTTTTCCCCGCCCTAAAGTGGGTTTGCAGTCGGCTCAAGTGGTTGTTGGGGAAGCGATTTCTGTTTCCGATCGTTGGCATGCTTACAAGTCCAATCGTCGTCAGGCGATCGCCAGTCTGACTCAAGAGTTACAAACGGCTTTAGAGCACATGATTATATGAAGAAATCTGATGGCTCACTAGTTCAACCATTGAGCAGCGATATGAGTCTGACAGTTTCGCTATCCTTCAATTGGCAAGAGGATCTCAAATTCAGTCCCAACTCCCAGTTCAGAACTTAAATTCAGTTCCCCTCCATGCTTCTCGACGACAATTTGGCGACTGATGGCGAGCCCCAATCCTGTCCCTTGACCCATAGACTTTGTCGTGAAAAAGGTTTCAAAAATTCGTCCCTGGATTTCTGCTGGAATCCCACAGCCGTTGTCGGCAATGCGAATCGACACCCAATTTGTCGTTTGGGCAGCAGCTTTCTGTTCAGAGAGTACCTCAGTTGTGATGGTGATGCAGGGTTGCCAGGATAGGTCAGTCAGATTCAGACTGGCAGAATAATTCACAGCAGCAGTGGAACCTGATGGAGTTATTTGAGCCATTGTCGCAGACAAGTTCGATTGTTGCTCTTTTAACTGATGCACCTTCTCCATCAGAGTATCGATCGCATTGCTGATAATATTCATAAAAACCTGATTTAACTGTCCTGGATAGCAGTTAACCAGGGGTAGCTCATCATAATTTTTGATTACATCAATGCCTACTTTGAGACGGCTATTGAGAATCAGCAAGGTGCTGTCTAAAGAGGCGTGCAAATCAATTGCTTTTCGTTCACTTTCACTTAAGTGAGAGAAGTTTCGCAAGCCTCCAATAATTCCCTTTAATCGCTCAGATCCCAACTTCATGCTGTCAATCACCTGGGTCAAATCTTGCAGCAGGAAATCCAGATCAATTTCATCTCGCAGGGCGGCAATTTTTTCAGAAGCACCAGAAAACTCCACTTCATAAGTAGAGACTAACTTTAACAAATCCTGCACATAATCTTCGATGAAGTTGATATTACCAGCGATAAAGTTGACTGGGTTCAGAATTTCGTGTGCGACGCTGGCAACAATGCGCCCCAAACTCGCCATCTTTTCGGTCTGAAAGATTTGCGCCTGAGTTTTCTCGCGGATCAAATTTTGAGCTAACTCATGGATTTTGGAGTGGGCGACCAGCAGTAAATGAAAATCCAGGAGCCGAAAAACTTGGGGTTCGATTTGAACCACGATTGGCTCATATAACTGTTCGGGCGATCGCTTTAAGGTCTGTTGTGTGGCAAAAACAATCCGGGTGTTTCCCAGATAAATCAGAGGTTCAGTTTGCACAAAGGGATACATCACCTCAATCGGCCGGTTTAAAAATAACTCCAGACCATAGGGACGGCTTAACTGATGCAGGAAACGCTGCCGAGAAATGATGCCCTGGAATTCTCCCTGCTTTGTCAGAATGATGCCCGGTAACAATGGATTTTTTTCAAATACCTTGACGGCTTCTTTCCCTAAGCGATCGGTTTCCATCTGAAACTCATGCAGCAATAAATCACTAATCGTGGATTCCAGCGTCAAGTTCTCAAATCGAACCTCAGGATACGCTGAAAATGAGTTGGATAATTCAAACGCTTTGGTGAGATTGAACATACATCCAGTAAGAAATGGAACTGATGATGTTTAAGTCAGGGGGTCAATCAGCATTTATAAATAAGTGCCTGCTGTAGCCACATGAAAGTCGAGTTGCCGCGAAACTTAGGAGTTGAAACACGTAAATTGGGAGCTTAATCTTAAAGCAGCAATGCCCTGACAACAGGGTTCATCAGGAATTGGGCAAAAACATAGCGGCAGCTGTTAATCTGTCCGGCCAAACTGCCCGTTTGAGGAAAATTTCCATTTCTGTGCAAGGTGCTCGTTTGACAAAGAGCGAATCGACAAGAATGAAAATATGTAGGATCTCTGATAGCGCTAACCATCTCGGAAATTAAACCTGAGTGATTAGGTTGATGCCTTACCTAAACAAATTTGTGTTGCCACACCCTGAAACCCTTGCACCTAATTTAACGTCGAGTTAAACTTGAGATAACAATTTAGTGAAACTCTAGCTCAGAACGATTGACCTTCGAGTCTGCTGACGCGCAGGATTTCTGAGCACAAGGCAACCTTAAAAAATTATCCACGTCTGACACTGTTTGACCAGCTAACTGCGACGAAAAGGTTTGGTTTGAACGTACTCAGTTTGAATTCATTATATAGAACAAACTCCCAATTGGCTGACAAAAGCCTACAAAGCTTTATTGATACATTATCGACTAACGCATTCTGCGAAAACGCAAGATGGTCAAAAGGTTTCAGCAACGCAAAGTGATGCCCGACAATTGCTTGACAGACTATTAGTTGCCGCTAGTTTCCGCACAGGTATGGGGTTTCTACCATAGATACGGAAGAGCAAAAACCACGTATACTATAGGCTTCGCTTGGCTATGTCAATTACTGAGGATAGTCGGGTGACTACTCATCACCTATTAGCAGGAACCGGATCGTAGGAACCAAATGGAGGAATCTGAGTAATCCTACTCAGACTATTCTTGACACATAAACTTGCAGTTAGGAGATGAGGTTGTCAAGCCATCCCATCCCCTTGCCAAAGCAGCAAGAAAACACATTTTTCTTAGGAGTCCTTGCATTAAAGTATGGAGTGGCAAGTAGGTCAAGTGGTGGAATGCGATCGCCCCAATCATCAATTCAAGCAATGCTATGTCATTGAGAACCGAGCAGGCAGCATCACTATTTTCTGTCCCCATCAAAATACCATTATCTGTGGGAAACAAGAAAACTTGAGTGAGTTAGGCTGGCAGATTAGCCCAACAGTGGAACCCGTTTCTTTAACCCAACCAATTACCGAAAACCTAGATGTTTTGCACCAAAAATTACGGTAAAAGCGGTTTGGTGATTATTGCTTTCAACCAGAATTGAAGCACCAATATGGAGTACCAGCTTTTTCACTAAAGTTAGCCCTAACCCTGCCTGCCTGCCTGGACGTGGATCATTGCCAGGAACCCGGTAGAATTTCTCAAAGATTCTGGGCAGTTCATCACGAGGAATTTCAATGCCAGTATTTGTAATTTTTAGGTGCAGGTGATTAAAATTCTGTTCGACTGATAAGATGATCCGTTCATTGATGGGTGTAAACTGGCACGCATTATCCAGAAGCTCATTAAAAATGCGTTCCAGGTAAAACAGGTCAGTTGTCAGAAAGAGATCTTGGCTACTCAGCCACAATTCTAATTGTTGTTGTTGCTGCTGCATCCGCGTCAGAAACGGCTCCGCAACTTGCGGCAACCATTCCTGCAAGTCGATAGTTGTTAGAAACAGGGGTTCAACCTCTGCTTCTAGCAGAGATAGATCAATCAAATGATTGATTAGTTGAGTCTCTTGCTCATTCTCTTGATCAATGATTTGCAAATATCGTTTAAGAGAATTTAATTCTCCATCTAATAACCCCATACGATTCAAGCTCAATTCAATCATTTGAGCCGCCATTTTAATATTGGCTAAAGGAGTGCGTAGCTCGTGAGAAATGCTATTTAAGAACTCGTCTTTGAGACGATTTAAGCGATTCAATTCTTCAACTTGAGCTTGAGCGGATTGGTACAAGCGAGCTTGTCGTAGGGCGATCGCACACTGATTCGCCACTTGCTGCACCAAGCGGATTACTGGTTCTTCAAACCCGTAGCCAGAGTTATGAATTAACCAAATGTCTCCCAGCACCCCTTGATCATCCATAATCGGACAAGCCAGCATCGCCACCCGTGGTCGGTTTTGATAAGCCGTCAGCCCACAAAACTGAAAGAACTGACCCTGTAGGAGTTGGTTATATCCCTCCTGAAAGTTATCCATCTGAGGCGCGTAACCCAGGAAAGGCGAGTCAAACGTAGTATATTCATACTTAATCATTGAAATTCTTTGTTGCAGATCATAGACTGAAGCATTACATCCCCGTATTCCTATTGCGATCGCCAACTCCTCAACCGCAGCCTGCCAGATCTGATCTTCATCCAAACTATCACGCACTCGATCGGTAATTCGTTTTAGCGCTGCTTCGTAACTCAAGGATTGCTGAAGTTGAGCCGTGCGCTGTTCCACTTGCTGTTCCAGAGTTGCGCTCTGTTGCCGGACTGTTTCGTAGAGTTCTGATTGGTGAATTGCGATCGCCAATTGATCTGCAATGGTTTGGGCGATCGCGATTTCATCGTCTTGCCAGATGCCAATGGCATCATCGCGAATTAAGTTGAAGCAACCCCAAACTGTGGCATTAATTTGTATAGGAACCATTAGCCAAACCCCTGGATAGGTTTCAGCATACTGGCGATTGATTTCATCAGTAGAAGTTTTCGGGTTAACCACCTGGAACGTTTCCAGGCGCTTCAGCCGATCAGAAATCTCATTGTTCTGCTCAGGGATTTCAACCCCCAAAGCACTGGGAAGCTCAGGGCGACTGCGGTAGTCGTTCACATTCAGCCAAATCCCTCGTTCCGGTAAATACTGCACAATGGCAACGCGCTCGGCTTGCAACAAGGTACACACTTCTGTGGTTGCTGTTGCAAAAATAGTCGTTAAATCAAGGGAATGCCGAATCGCTTGAATCACTTGATTTAAAACGTGTTCTCGATTGGCTTGTGCTCTTAACCTCACCTCCAGCAACTTGCGCTCTGAAATATCCTGAAAGACAAGCACACCACCAATGATTTCACCCTCCTGATTTTTGATCGGAGAGGCGGAATCACCAATTTTCAGTTCTGTACCCTGCTTTGTCTGCAAAAGGCAATCCTCTGGTAACGTGATGCGTCTTCCCTGTTGCATCGCTTGCGATAAAGGATCTGCGATTGCTTGGCGAGTGGCGCTGTCAATCAACTTGAACACTTGTTGAATAGAAGCTCCTAAGGCTTCATCTTGTGGCCAACCCGTCAGTTCTGCGGCGACTAGATTCATAAAGGTAATACAGCCTTGTTGATCAATTGCGATCGTGCCATCTCCAATACTGTTTAGGGTAACTGCAAGTTGTTGTTGGGTGGCGGCTAATTGTTTTTCCAGTTGCGATCGCCGCAAGGTGGTTTCGATGGTGGTATGAAGTTCCATCCGGTTAAACGGCTTCAACAAGTAACCGAAGGGATTGGTTGCCATCGCTCTTTGCAAGGTTTGTTCATCGGCATGGGCCGTGAGATAGACCACTGGGATTCCCCAGGATTGGATCTGGGTTGCGGCCGTGATGCCATCCATCTCCCCAGTTAAGCGAATATCCATAAGAACAATATCTGGCTGCGTTTCTCTGGCAATTTCAATAGCTTGGCTACCGGAAGCGACATTTGCAATAACAGTGTAGTTAAAACTTTCCAAGGTTTCTTGAATATTCCAGGCTACAACTTTTTCGTCTTCCACAATCAAGACTTTTGCCATTGAACCTTACCTTACCTCATAATTTAACCAGTCATCACTTAAGCCAGGATAATATCTATTATTACAGTTTATTATTACCGAACTCAGCGAAAATCTTTCTAAGTTCTATTAAATCTTTTCTTTTGCAGAAGGATTTTTGATTTAAGCTTAATTTCCTTTATTTTGGGAAGATTATCTTGAATAATGTCCGATTTCCTCGCTCAATCTCGACTGAACCATGCAATTGTTCTACTAACATCAGGGTCAACTTTAACCCCATTGTGGTGACGCGGCTGAGATCAAATCCTGGTGGGAGTGTATCTCCAGAATTACTCACGATTAACTCTAGATGGTCTGCGATCGCCTCTAAACTGACCTCTAAACGTCCGATCCCGTCACTCAATCCATACTTAATTGCATTCGTCACCAATTCATTTAGAAGGAGACCAAAAGGGATCGCCTGATCGAGACTAACGGTGAGCGTTGAATCGACATCAATGCAAAGTACAACTTCGCGGGATACTGGCTGATAAGTCTGTAGTAGTTGATTGACCAACTGATGCATATAGCTGGATAAATGAATACATGCAAAGTTTTGAGAACGATAAAGGCTTTCATGCACTAATACCATCGATCGAATACGTCCACTGGTATTGCGTAGTGCTTCCTGAATGTGGGGGTCAGCAATGCGATTGGCTTGCAAATCCAACAAACTGTAAATAATTTGTAAATTGTTTTTGACGCGATGATGCACTTCCGACAGCAGGATCTCCTTTTCCTGAAGCGACTCTCGCAAACTCGCCTCTATTTGTTTTTGGTCGGTAATATCAGTAACTAAAGCGAAATAGCCCTTTACCGCATGGGTGTCACTCCAATCTGGCACCAGTAATGCTGAAATGTAGCGATCGCCCCCATAAGCATAGGGCATGAGTGATTCATATGTCGTCGGTTGACCTGAGAGGACTTGATCTAATAATTTAGCGACAGATGCATAGGCAGCATTGCCAATAATCGATTGAACGGGTTGTCCAATAATTTCTTCTGTCCGCATCCCAAACCATTCCTCGTAGGTTCGATTGACAAACTGGTAGCGTCGTTGAGCATCTACATAGGAAATACAAGCAGGTAAAGAATCTGTGATCAGGCGCAATTGTTCCTGGCTTTGCTGTAATGCTTTTTCCACTCGCTTGCGCTCAGTAATGTCATATACAGACGCTAACCAGGCAATGATCTCACCGTTCTGATCTTTGACAGGAGCATCCAACAACAGCACATCGAATCGCTCTCCAGTACGCTGGCAGAACCGAAGCTCAATCCCCGGTGCTGGTCGTTTGCCCTCTAGACAGACTTGAAAGGCATGGGTGATATTTTCGATTTCTTCGGGTGGCCAATAGACAAACGGAGGTTTAGCCCCTAGCAATTCCTCGGCACTCCAACCTACCATTTGACAGAAGGCAGGATTAACATATACCTGCCGCCCTTGCGAGTCTACAGCGGCAATGCCTTCAACAATTGAGTTCTCGATCGCCTGTCGAAAGTTCGATTCAGTTCTCAATTGCTCTTCGGCTTGGTGGCGATCGCTGACATCATGCGCCAGAGACAAAACTGAAACCAGTTGTCCTGATTCATCAATCAACACTGAATTATGCCATTCACAATAGACAACCGAACCATCTTTGCGATAGTTGCGATTACAGCAAGTCCAATAACTAGGTTTCCCTTGCAATAGTTGGGCAATGACTTGGTTGACTTGTGGCAAATCATCTTCATAAATGAACTTCCATGCAGTGATCTGTTGACCTACGACTTCTGCCGCTGTCCAACCAAAAATCTCCTGTGCTCTGGGCGACCAACTTTGAACGCGATGGTCGTGATCCCAGCGAATCACGGCCAAAGGAGAATTTTCAATCAAATAGGTTAATTCTTGGTGAGCTTGTCTCAAAGCCGCTTTAGTTTGTTTGCGTTGGGTAATATTGGTGGAAGTGCCAATCACACGAGTAGGCAGGCCATTGTCATTCACCAAAACATTACCAATAGATAAGTACCATTGGTTACGGTTGGGATGATTGTGATAGCGGTATTCAATTTGAAATTGGTCATGTTGGGCGATCGCTGTTTGCAACGCTTGTAGAACTTTTTCTTGATCATCAGAGTGGATTCTAGCCAGAGCTTGTGTACGGGGTAAATGAATGGGGTTGGTAAGGGAGGAATTAAAGATGGCAACCTGTTCTGTTGCCAAATCGTATTCCCAACAGTTGGTTTGAGTGGTTTCTAATATCTGTTGCAGGAACGTTCCTCTTTGGTGGAAAGCCAATTCAGTTTGCTGACGATTCAATATGTTGACAAAGATAGTAGATAGCGTTTTGAGCAATTCCACGTCCTCATCACGCCAGATTTTACAGGGATGAACCACACTCAGTCCAAACACGGTAATGATTTTCTGAATGTGAGTTAGGGGTAGAAGAATGGATGAGTCAATATGTAATGCTCGATTCAGGCGGCGTTCTGCTTGAGCTTCGAGGGGTAAATCAGCCAGTGACTTGATCTGTAAAACGTCACCTTGTTGAATTTGTTGATATACCCAAGGAAACTGTCGAATCGAGAGCACATTTAAGGTTTTTTTGAAAGAGGGCAGACCCGCAGCACACCACTCATGCGAACAAACAACTGCCTCTGCCTCGGAGCATTGCAGGATGTAGGCATATTCAACCTGCGTAAATTCGGCGATCGCTTGTAATGCTTGCACAATCCCAGCATCAATCTCCTCAGTTTGCAGGGCAATAAACCGTGTTGAGATCTGAGTTAGCAGAGCTTCAAATTGGAGCCGATGTTGTAATGCGGCTTCAGCAAATTGGTATTGCTGCAAAATCTGATTGCGTTCATTAATTTGTTTTTCCAACTGTGATTGGAGCGCTTGTTGCAGTGTGCAGGCAGTCACTAGACCGATTAACTCACCCGCATCAGAAATGATAGGTAAATGATGAATCTTGTGTTGATTGAGGAATTGAATTAAATAAAGCGCGTCTTGACAGTCGGAGAGCCGTTGAGTCAGGAGCGATCGGGTCATCACCTGAGCGATTTGTAATTCTGCTAAATTCCCCTGAGCAACCAACCGCACCACATCTCGCTGTGTCAACATGCCAATGGGCCGCTGATGCTCCACCACAATTACGCAAGAGGAAGTGGGGGGGGAGCAATTGGGTGTGGCAGCATCTACCTGACAATAGCGATAGCCTCGATACATGAGCTGGATGGCATCAGGCAACCTGGCTTCCAGCGAGATGGTTAAGGGATTGTAGTCAATTACACCAGTAGGCAGCATAAGAGCTATTCAGTGAGTAAACGCTAATGTTGGATGTGTGGACAATACCCGATAGATTTTGCCCCACTCCCTACAGTGACTAGAGTAATGGGCCTATAATTAAATGAGGATTAATATGAAGTTTCATTAAAACCGGGATAAAATATGGCTCGACTTGACTTGGAGCAGATTTCAACCCAATTGGAAAGCGAAAACTCTCGCGATCGCCTGCTGGCCCTGGTCGCTTTGAAGGATGCTGCTCCCGAGGACGCAGTTCCTTTGATCAAGAAAGTGTTGCATGATGACAACATTCAGATTCGTTCCTGGGCGGTGTTCGCTTTGGGGATGAAACCTACTGAAGATTGCTACCCGATTCTAGTTCAGTTTTTAGAAGCTGATCCAGACTACAGCATTCGAGCAGCGGCGGCAGGCGCATTGGGTTATCTGGAAGACGAGCGCGGCTTTGAACCGCTCAATCGGGCTTTCTACGAAGATACCGATTGGTTGGTGCGCTTCAGTGCAGCAGTCGCTTTGGGAAATCTCAAAGATCCACGGGCCCGCGATGTCTTAATTCGGGCGTTGGACAGTGATGAGGTCGTCTTACACCAGGCAGCGATCTCGGCTTTGGGAGAAATTAAGGCGATCGATGCGGTTGATCAAATTCTGCGCTTTGCTCAATCCTCAGATTGGTTAGTCCGCCAGCGTCTAGCCGAGGCATTGGGTCAGCTTCCCACCGAGAAAAGCGTTTCGGCACTCAAGTATCTGGAAAAAGATAGCCATCCCAATGTGGCAGCAGCGGCATCGATCGCCCTAAAAAGAATTGCAGAAACTTCTAGTAGTCAGTAACCACCTATGGCAAACGCAAAAAATGTTTTGGGAAGTCCTCTGGAGACATGTTGCACCGAGCCGATGACTGGCTTCTATCGCACGGGCTGTTGTGAGACAGGGCCAGAAGATCAGGGAGTGCATGTGGTTTGCGCTCAAGTGACTGAAGCTTTCTTGTCTTACACTAAAGCCCAGGGAAACGATTTGAGCACGCCCATGCCAATGTTTGAGTTTCCAGGGTTGAAACCAGGCGATCGCTGGTGTCTTTGTGCTGCCCGCTGGAAAGAGTCCCTGGAAGATGGAGTTGCCCCTCCAGTTGTTCTGGCTGCCACTCACGCAGCAGCCTTGAAGTTTGTTTCGCTAGAAGACCTCAAAAATCACGCCTTAGAGATGTAGTGCTGGGGTGCATCGACAGTTGAGGGAAATGCATAGAACACTATAGAGGCACAGAGGCCACAGAGCACCTGAGGCCCTTTCTTAGGGCGGCGAAAATGGCCAAAAAACCTGTTGGTTTACCCAGCGACTCAAGCTCTAACGGTAGCATGTGGGTTTCGACTGCGCTCAACCCACGACTATATAAGGCTCTAGCGGTAGCATGTGGGTTTCGACTACGCTCAACCCACGACTATATAAGGCTCTAGCGGTAGCATGTGGGTTTCGACTGCGCTCAACCCACGACTATATAAGGCTCTGAGGGTAGCATGTGGGTTTCGACTACGCTCAACCCACGACTATATAAGGCTCTAGCGGTAGCATGTGGGTTTCGACTACGCTCAACCCACGACTATATAAGGCTCTAGCGGTAGCATGTGGGTTTCGACTGCGCTCAATCCACGACTATATAAGGCTCTAGCGGTAGCATGTGGGTTTCGACTACGCTCAACCCACGATTATTCGAGTGCTGAGCGTAGTCGAAGCATGGTATGCTGCAACAACTATTGCCGAGTTAATAGTTTACCTCTGGTTCTCAAACTCCCGCTTCGGAACCAGAGGCTGTCAAACATCTGGCAACAATCAGAAATCCATGACTGAACCCACTTCCACCCTGAAACTTCCTACCTCTGCCCTCAAAGAATGGGCAGTTGTGATCGATGCGTTAACTACAGGTGACTCGATGCTGTTGCTCCGCAAAGGCGGAATTCGGGAAGCAGGTGGGCAATTTACAGTACCCCAGCGGCAGGTTTGGCTCTATCCCACCTATGAGCATCAAAAGCCAGAGGGATTAAAGCTCCCGTATCGCGATCGCGTCACACCTGTGCCATCTGGCTGGCATCCTGAAACCATACCGATTCAAGCCTGGGCTGAGATTACCCATGTCTTCTCAATCCAAGAGGCTGCGGTCTTAGACTCCCTGTCGCCTTTTCATTGCTGGCATTCTGATTTCATCATCGAACGCTTGCAATGGAAACCCCAACACCCCCTGTCTGTTTTGTTGCTGCGGGTGCATCGCTTGTCTACGGTGCGATCGCTCCCTTATCAGTCTGCTTATGGCGGGTGCAAGTCCTGGATCGAATTCAATCCCCCTACTTTGATGGATTCTTGCTCCAGTCCAGTGTTATCTGACGAGGAATACCAGCGGCGATCGTTGGAGCTAGTTGAGATTTTGCGCTGAGTAGTTATTCCCTGTCTCTGGTCACCAAAGTCCATCCTTCTGCCTGTCCTAGAATCTTGGGATTGCTGAATTGCCATGTTTTGAGAGCAGTATCATCCAATAAGAAGTAAGGGGGACGTTGACGCTGCCACTGCCGCTGAAGCTGTTGGGAAGATGCTGGAACGACGAGGCGATTGCTGTAGAAACTTAGCGAAGGACGGTTAAAGGGATAGGAGGTGAATACTTTCTGATTCATCAAAGTTTGAGATTGAATCAATTGAGCAACGGGTTTAACCGGATACGACTCCGCCAATTCCCATAACCAGTGCGGCGAGATCATCAGGAGCAGGAGGGCTAGATACGTTCCCCAGATTAAAACAGGAATGAATTGAGGATTGTGTTCTTTGACCAGCAAAGCCACAACGACAAACGTAACACCCATGATGGCGGCCATCACAGGTAACAAAAGGTTGGTCTGGGAGCCTGACCAAACAAGATAAAAACTTGCACCAAAACTGGCGATCGCTAACGTCGCAAACAAACCGATCCAGTAACGTGGATAGGGTTCAGGAGTCTGTTTCACGCTAGCGTGAAATCCTTGGTTCCATAGAACCGTAAGTTGTGCTCCCACTATCAGACTGAGGGCTGGATAAAGCGGCAGACTATACCAGGGGAGTTTAGTAGACATCAGGGAAATCGCCAGCAGATAGACACCGCTCCAGACCAGCACCAATTTTGCCCAACTGAGATGGCGCTGCTCCCACGCTAATTTGCCGCCCAGTGGCCAAAACAAGAGCCACGGTAAACCATATTTGATCAGTTCGAGAACGTAGTACCAGGGTGGGCCCGCATGGGCTTCTACCGGAGTCCAGATGCGACCAAAGGATTGCTCAACCAGGTTGTCACTCAAAAACTCCACTCCATAGTGTAACCATTGAGAGCCATACCATAAGCCAACCGGAATCATGCCCAGCAAGAGTCCCAACCACAAAACAGGGGTTCGGAGCAAACGCGGGGTATCCCATTGCAGAAAAATCAGAGCGATCGCGCCCAACAATATACCTACCATGATCCCCTTGGTCAGACAAACCAACCCCAAACTGATCCCTGTTGCCAGAGCAAACCGGAGGTCACGGCGCGATCGCAACAAACACCAAACCATCAACAGAAAAAAACAGAGCAGCGCTCCGTCTAACATGGCTAAGCGTCCCTGACGCACCACAGGCAGAGTCGTTAGATAGACAGCGGTCGCCAAAACCGCAGGAGTATAGCGTTGAAACAGTTCTCGTCCGATTGCATAAAGCAGAGGCACAGAGCAAGCAGTCAGGAGCGCTCCTGGGAAGCGACTCGTCCACTCGCTCACCCCAGCAATCGCATAGGTCAAGGCAATCAAGCCATGCACCAGAGGCGGCTTGTTAAAGTATGGCTCTGCCCAATAGGTTGGGTGCAGCCAGGTGAAAGAAGCAAAGGGCGATCGCCAAATTTCCCGTGCCACCTGAGCCACAATGCCCTCATCCCAATCCCGCAGCGGCACATTCCCCAACCCCGTCAGGAACACCCCCAACGCCAGCAAAAACAAGCCAGTCATCCATAACCCATCAATTGACTGCTTCCCCTCAACCACCCCACCCC
>Ga0224723_1000071_pt1 | contig 62956 bp, 44 predicted proteins | sample Balambano_FR2_Me_FD_161647 | JGI IMG/M metagenome (GOLD analysis project Ga0224723, IMG submission 161647) | Freshwater sediment microbial communities from Lake Towuti, South Sulawesi, Indonesia - Balambano_FR2_MetaG | ecosystem: Environmental > Aquatic > Freshwater > Lake > Sediment | place... | reverse complement strand
TCAGCTATCTCTTGACTACAAATCTTTAACCGCTCAACTTCTTCAGGTGTCATGGGATAGGGTGCCTAATTTTACACCTCTATCCTGACGGACTTCGAGTATTTTTGCAAAAGTGGGATGCTCCCCATTACTTTAGGAATTAAGCTCTGTATGACTAAATCAATTGTTACGAAATATATAGGTCATCTGATATGTTCTATATTTTACTAATCAGATTTGGCTAATTCCTCTGTCATTGCTTTATTACTTCAAAGGTGGAAATTTAGTTACTAACCGAATTTTCTTTGGAAATTCAATCAGTCTTGCTAAGTTTTCACGGGTCAGATATGTTCCTTCTCCTACTGCCACACGGTGTTCTGGTTCCCCATCTCCAGCTTGAGAACCAGTGCGAACGGTGAATCTGTGTTTTCCCAAAGGCAGTCCGTCAAGCTTTAAACATCCTTTAAACGGGACGCAATCTCAATCTCACAGAGAAATGTCATGCAGGAATCAACTGTTTTTCGCTTGATCCAAAGAGAAGCCCAAAAGGAAAGAGATCGGGCGATCGCCACTAATCTTCTGCATAGAGGTGTAGCGATCGACATCATCGCTCCTTCTACTGGGTTGTCGATCGAGGAAGTCCAACAACTTCAACGGCAACTGGACGAGCCTCTGCGAAATTAAACCTAATCGGTATGGCGATCACAATTGATTTCACTCAGGATGATGGCATCCTACAGGTGTTTTCCCGTCTGCCTATTCTTTCCAGTCGGCAAGCAGCGTGGGAAGGAATTCACCTAGGGTATTATCAGCAGCCTGCTCACGAAACGCCTGAATACTGCCCTGCTCAACACACCATCAGTATTCATCTCGGCTCGTCAGGCATAGAGGAGCAGTGGTGGGAAGAACGCTTGCGGAAGGAGCATTTTGTCTACGGCGACATCTGTATCTATCCTGCTGGCTGTCCTCAAAAACAGCGTTGGGGCAAAGATTTTGAGTTTCTTGAGTTGAATCTTGACCCTGCTTGGTTCAGTCGGGCTGCTTATGAAGCAATTAACCCCGATCGCCTTGAAATTCTGCCTTACCGCAGCGCTCAAGACCCTCTGATTCAGTATATTGGACTAGCGTTGAAAACAGCCCTGGAAACATCTATGGCTGTTGACGGAGCAGGAGCCTCACTGGAGGCGAATCGGCTTTATGCAGAGTCAATGGTCAATGCGTTGGTCATTCATCTGCTTAAGCATTACTCGACACAGAAAGCGGCAGTTCCAGATTATAAGAACGGTTTATCTCCATTCAAGTTGAAGGTGGCGATCGCTTACATCCACGAGCATCTTGACCAAAACTTAAGTCTGTCTGAAATCGCCGCTGCTGTTCAGATGAGTCCTCACTACTTTGCCAGCTTATTCAAGCAATCCGCAGGGCAAACGCCTCACCAGTACGTACTGAGTTGCCGAATCGAGAAGGCAAAGCATTTGTTGACTCAGCGAGAATTGGCGATCGCCGACATCTCCCAACAAGTCGGCTTCCAAAATCAAAGCCATTTCACTAGCGTCTTCCGTAAATATGTGAAGGCAACGCCCAAAGCTTACAGAAATTCTCTTTAAGCAGGATCGGAAATTTCGACAATTTTTCAGAAGAATTGGGAAGACAGGGCGATCGCTCCTACCCTATGCTCAAACCAGTTCAAAAAGAGCAGGAGAAAAAATTGCTTGGATTCATTGGCTCAATGAGCTTAGCCGTTGTGGGCGTGGTGCTTTACCATCTGGCAGTCAAACTGCAACCACACTCCGTTAGTCCGTTCTTAATTCTGGCAGTAGCCTACTGCGTTGCAGCACTGCTCAGCACCGTGATTTACTTTGTGATGCCCTTTGGCACAACTGCGGTCAAAGATTCGCTGCTATCAGCGTCCTGTTTTGGAGTCGTGATTGTCGTGGTTGAGTTAGGCTTTCTGCTCGTCTACCGTGCCGGATGGAATACCAGCGTCGCGGGAGTATTTGCAACGGTCACTGCAACTATTTTTCTGGTTCCCATTGGGATATTTTTCCTCAAAGAAAATGTCTCTAGAGCCAATCTAGTTGGCATTTTGCTTTGCCTGGTAGGGTTATTTCTGGCTTCAAGGAAATGAAATTGAATATCCGAGAAGTAGCTAATGCTTTGTGTAAGGGCGAAGTATTCAGTAAGCGATCGCCTGGAATAATGAATCGTTGTCCCAATGCTTCGCCCCTACAAATCTCTCGAACTCCTATAGCAAAAGGATGAAGGATGAGGGATGAAGGATGAATCGAAACTCTGGCAATAAGCAGCGTTGGCAAGTTCAACGTTGTCCTAATCAACTCTTCAACTGCTATAGCCCTCAAATAGGTCAAGCGGCAAATGTCCATACATCTCATTCACGCCTGACTCATAGGCAGACTGGCAGGAGACTAAAACGCCGCGATGGTCGCCCATGTATGGCTCGGCGTAGCACAAGCCAGATTTGGGATTGAACTTGATGTAGACTGCGCCTGCGATCGCCCCTCCCCCTAACTCAGGCTGATACCCCAAAGCAGCCGCATAAGCTTCAAGCGCTTTCCTTCCCTCAGCCAGCGTGTCTGCACAGATGCCCAAAATTTGGTAATCTGAGAGCCGCACAACCGTCAGCAACGCTTCACGGATGCGAGATTTATCAGCAGATTGAGCCTCATCTCGCTTAAGACAGTCAAACGGTTTCAAAATCTGATGGGCTTCGGTGGCGGTGAGTTGAGTCATCAGTTCTAAGCAATAGAGCAATTTTAAGCAATAGAGCAGTCGGGCTAAACCAATTGACGGATGCAATCGCCAGTTTTCCCTGATACTTAAAGAGAAAGTGTTTTAGGCGGGAAAGACAGTGCTGCTAACCAAAGGGTTTGAGGTGGAAATGTACACAGGCACGCCAGACGGAGACATCGTCGGGCTATCTGACCGGATTGTAGCGGCACTAGATGGGTTTGTGCGCGAACCGGACAGCCGCAATGTGGAGTATACAACGGCTCCGCTTTGCCGCTATGAACGGTTGCTGTGTGATTTAGTGCGTCCTCGTAGGCAGCTTAGAGCTTACCTGAAACAGTTGGGCTATACGCTAATTCCCGGTAGCACACTGGCACTGGCAGGGAGCGATCGCTTCTACCGCTCTGACCCTGCTAACCCTTATCACGCCTTCATCGAGAAAACCTACGGCACTAAAGTTGTGACTGCTAGCATTCATATTAACGTGGGCATCAGTGACCCCGAAGTGCTGATGCGGGCTTGCCGTCTGGTTCGCCTGGAAGCACCACTATATTTAGCGCTGAGTGCGTCTTCTCCATTTTTAGAGGGTGAAGTGACGGGCTACCATTCTACCCGCTGGGGTGTTTTTCCAAAAACTCCGGCTCATGTGCCGCTATTTGAAAGTCACGCTCACTTTGTCCGCTGGACAGAGGAACAGCTTGTGGCAGGCACGATGCAAAACGTCAGACACCTCTGGTCATCGGTGCGACCGAATGGCGATCGCCGTCCCTACAACCTAAATCGCCTGGAACTGCGAATTTGTGACCTGGTAATCGACCCGATCGCCCTCCTCGCCCTCACTGCCCTGCTAGAAGCCCGACTGCAACAGCTTATTTTTGACCCATCGCTTGATCCGTTAGAGAGCAGCACGCTTCCGGCGACAAATCGGGCAGAAGACCTGATTGCCATCACCGAGGCAAACGAAGCAGCAGCGGCAAGAAACAGCCTAGACGCAGAACTGAGGCACTGGCAAGATGGCAGAGTCTTGCTGGCGAGAGATTGGATTGCAGAACTGTACCAGGAGGTGTGGGCGATCGCCAAAAAGCAAGGCTTTAGCTGTTTCCTCCCGCCGCTCAAGAAAATCCTACGGGAAGGCAACGAAGCCCAACGTTGGCTAAAACTGTATGAGCAAACTCAGAGTAGCCGTAGCGTGATTCAGCAAATGATTCAAGCCGCAGCCCAGCAAGAGCAAGAACTTGAGCAAGAACTGTGTCAGCCCTTAGTCGCCTAATTTAGCTCGGCAGCAGCACTCAAAAGATTTACAATTTCTAATTGGTCGTTTGTTATCGCTGCTTATTAAAAAAATCTATATTCTTCGTCTCTCCAGAGGTAGATGTGCCACTTTTCTTTAGCTTCTACCCGGATCAGAATGTAGATACGTTGCAAGAATAGGGTGAGGTTGCCAAAAGCTGTAATCCCAAGCCCTTTTTGGTAAGCAGCTTATTCAGGGTCAGGAAAGGCTCTATGCCTCAAGTTGTTCTTGTAAATCCCCAAATTCCTCCAAATACGGGCAATATTGCTCGAACTTGTGCCGCTACCGGGACGGAACTGCATCTAGTTGGTCCCTTAGGATTTGAAATTAGCGATCGCTATCTAAAGCGAGCCGGACTGGACTACTGGGAATGGGTTGACCTGCACTACCACGACTCTTTTGAAGCTTTCCAAACCTTTCACCAGCAGCGCGGTGGGCGATGGATTGGCTTCAGCACTTCAGGGGTGTGTAGTTATATTAAGTTTGAGTTTGCGCCTGACGATTGGTTGTTGTTTGGCTGCGAGACAGCCGGATTGCCCCGAGAAGTCCTGTCTGCTTGTCACCACACGGTGTATATTCCGATGGCTCAGTCTCACATTCGCAGTTTGAATCTTTCGGTTAGTGCTGCAATTGGCTTGTTTGAGGCGCGTCGGCAGCTTGGCTATCTTGAATAGCCTCCAGATTTGGAGTTCATCTACCTGTTTCAACTCTGCTAATCGGGCTGAAAGATGAATAGCTTCCTTAAAAGCTATTGAGTGATGAAGAAATTAGGTGTGATGATTTGTCCGGAAAAAGCTTCTAGTTGTTCAGTCTTCTACACTACTAAACCCAATTCTGTTCGATAAGAAATTTATATAGAAAAATTGGGTTTTGAGTTCAGTAGAGGAGAGAAAACAGGTGGAGGATTCTTATCAGTCCTGATGGCAGGCTTTGCAACAGCAGTAAGGGTGTTATTGTTCCTCAGAGTATTGAGTTGGATACCCAATTCCAAGTCTTGTTCTCAAGTATCACAGAGCCAAATTGAGCAGATCTTTTGTACTTCACCAAGTCGTGATTAATAAAGGTCTTTAACCCATAGAACTGTTTCAGGGGAAGCACTTTAGCGATCGCCAGAATGATGTCAGAGAGTATAAATCAGCCTGTAGCTAAGTTTTCTTCTGACAAAAAAATAATCTGGTTGATGTTACCTGATGGCTTTCAGGCAAGAGTAGTGTAAACTAACCCCTTGACTGTTATCAAACTCACTTGCTGCGCCAATGTAGCCTTAGATGAGCAAAAACTTTGCGACAGATTAGTTCTACTTAGAGGCTCGGTATTGAATTTTTTGTCTGCTGGTGTAAGCTTGTCTAAACCAAAAAAGCAAGGTAATCTTGCCTATGCATATGGACGTTGTCGGTGATCTTGCTCTCTTCCCGGTGTGATTTACGTCATTGACTGGTGCAAAAGGTTGAGTGACTTGAGGACAGTTATAACGCTGGTCATTAGGAGGTCGTTCTTTGAAACGAGCATTTCCGCAGAAGTTTAAGTCTGCTTCCTGCCACCCTTTCATAGTGGATGTTGTGGTAGGTCAAGCTAGACGGACTCTTCCAGGAGTCAATCGCAGAGCCCGTACCTCTGCTGCAATGATTGGACTCGCCCTGTCGATGGGCGCATCCAGCTTGCTACTGCCCCGTCAAGATGATGGAGCCGCAGCAGCAGAGCCAAGAACCACAGGCTCGGCTGTGGTTGCCACCTCAGTGGAGCATATTGTGCAGTCAGGGCAAACCCTCTGGCAGATTGCTCAGAGATATGGGGTTAGTGCTGAAGCGATCGCCGCTTCCAACGGTATTACTACCGATTCTACTCTGCAAGTGGGTCAAGCTCTTCGAGTTCCTGCGTCTGTCAGAAGCAGCAGTGATGTCGCTTCCGAGAGGACTGTGCCTGAAGCCACTGCACCTGAATCAACCCCCGTGCTTCGGGATGACTCGCTCAATAGTCGGCTGAATCGGGTAGAAGCTCCTGACGAAAGTCTCGATGGCTCGCTTAAGACTGAACAAGATATTGCGCTTGAGCGCTTGCATCAGCAGCGAGAAAGATTAAGAAGCAGTCTAGCGGAGTTGAGGTCTGAGGAGTTACAGAATTCAGTTGACCCAGGAGAGGTTAAGCCTTCCACTCAGCTATCCGAAGAGGCAGCCGCCCCTGTTTCCCCAGTCGTTGCTCCAACTCTACCCCTGGCTACCCCCACTGAGCCAACCTCCGTTGAGTCAGTAGGGCTGTCAACCTATCAGGTTAAGCCCGGAGATACGCTAGATGCGATTGCCCGCGCTCATGGCATCACTCGACGAGATCTGGCGGAGGTCAATCAACTGACCGACCCTAACTGGCTGCAAGTCAATCAGTCTCTAGCGATTCCTCAATCTGAACCCATCGCGTTAGCAAGTCCGGCTCCTGCTTTCAATCCAACCGTAGACTCAAATTCGTCTGACTTGCAAGCAACGCTGGTTCAGCCCGAATCAGCAACGGTGCAGCTTGAGGCTCAACTCCAGCCGGAAATTGCTTCCCTGGAAACGCCGCTCACTGTCCACCAGGTTGATGCAGGCGATACTTTGAGCGAGATTGCCCGCATCTACGGCATCTCAAGGTCGGAGCTAGCCAATGCTAATCAGCTCAGCAACCCAAACATGATCTTCGTGGGGCAAGAGTTAGACATTCCCGCTAATTCCGGGCTTGAAGCTAGCGCAGAAGAAGTTGCAGTACCGGGTGCGACGGTTTCAGTGCCTACGGTAACGGCTCCCGCTAATGTGCTGCCTGACCAGCTTGTATCCGAATCGGATGCGGCAATTGTTACAGTTCCAACGGTGCCAACCCCCGTCCTGATTGCATCCTCGGAACCATCCGCACCGCTGCCTGCGGTGGGAGGAACACTTCCTTCAGCAAGTTCGGCTAGTGAGCTAGCGCCCTCTGAACAGGTTGCTGTCGCTCCAAATAGCACTCCCCCCGCCGAGGAAGCGATTCGTGCAACAGAAGTGGCAAGCGCTCCGTCAGGAACAAGCCCCTATGTGCAAAACCTGATGACTGAGATCAGGAACCTGCGCGATCGCTACCAATCTGAGATGGCTGGAGTCGAAGCTGATCAGCCTGCTCTGGTTGCTACTGCCCCTACGGATGCATCCTCCCTGACTGAGTTGCCTAACCCCTCCAGCGACATCAATCCAGAATTTAGCCCCGATCGGTATACGGAGGCGTTTCAGGCGGAAATTCGCAGGTTACAGGAAGAGCGACGCAACCAAGTTGCTCAGGTTCCGGTTCAATCTGGCAATTCCGCTAGCGGTCAGTCTGCCGAAGTGGCTTCTTTGCCCTCCTCCGAGTCAGAGCCGCAAACTGAAGAGCAGCTAGTTGCTGTTGCACCGCTGGGTTCAGAAAACTATCAGCCGCTCACCCAACCCATCACAGGGCGAATGGTTTCTCCTGACCTGCCCCCTTTGCCTGGAGCAGAAGCCTATCTGCCCGATGGAGCCGCTTCCTTTAGTGGTTACCTCTGGCCTGCGAGAGGCGTATTGACCTCTGGCTACGGCTGGCGCTGGGGCAGGATGCACCGGGGTATCGACATCGGTGCCCCAACGGGTACGCCCGTCGTGGCCGCTGCACCTGGTGTAGTCGAGTTCTCTGGTTGGAACTCTGGCGGTTACGGCAATATGGTGGAGATTCGCCATGCAGATGGCAGCATGACCCGCTATGCCCACCACAGCCGCAACTTGGTTCGTGCTGGACAGGAAGTAGATCAGGGTCAGCAAATTGCCGAGGTTGGCAGCACGGGCTACAGCACTGGCCCTCACCTCCACTTTGAGGTTCACCTGCCTAGCCAGGGAACAGTCAACCCGATCGCTTACCTGCCTCGTTAGAACAACAAGTCCTTTTCTGTAAAGCTTTTGGATGCGTCTAATGACATTAGACGCATCCAAAATTTTTAGATATAGCGATAGCCATATTGATTAGGACATTTTGGTGGCGCGGCGGAGTCGCGCCACCAAAATGTCCCTGTCCTAACCTAGCTGACTACAGCTATACTAAACTCCACGTTGCCAAGTACGGCACTACGCGCATAGCCTGGGAGAAGTTTTTGTTCGACGAATTTAGAAGTTGAAGGTAAAAGCCCAAGATAGGCTCAACCAAATGACCAGGAGGTGAAAATGCCGATCATTAAAATCCCAAAGCAATACTTAGGATCATGGATTAAATAAAACCCGATATTTTTTTGGAAGGCCGCGCGGCACTTCCAAAAAAATATTGCATGTTAATTAATTCGCGATCCTTAGTGGAACAGAATGAAGAGTCGATAGAGCGAAATCAAATAGTATTTAGAGTATTTGAAGAACCGAGACAATAAGTCCGATGACAGAAATTAGACCGATTCAAGTAATTGGAGGTGGGCTGGCTGGAACCGAGGCGGGCTGGCAGATTGCCCAGGCAGGAGTACCCGTAATTTTGCATGAAATGCGTCCGCTGCGGCTCAGCCCGGCTCACCATACCGAGCATTTGGCAGAACTGGTGTGCAGCAACTCATTTGGGGCACAAGCAAGCGATCGCGCTTCTGGTCTTCTTCATGAAGAGCTACGTCGCCTCGGCTCCATTGTGATTGGTAAGGCTGACGAACACGCTGTGCCTGCGGGTGGCGCATTAGCGGTCGATCGGGCAGTGTTTAGCCGTAATTTGACTGAGGTGCTGTCTCAGCATCCTCTGATTGAACTGCGGCGATCGGAAGTGAGTCAGCTTCCCCAAGATGGAATTGTGGTACTGACCACCGGACCGCTTACCAGTCCATCTTTAGCAGACGACCTGCACCGCTTTACTGGGCTGGAATACATGAGTTTCTTTGATGCAGCCAGTCCAATCGTGGTAGGCGAATCGATCAACATGGAGGTCGCCTTCCTTGCCTCTCGGTATGATCGGGGTGAAGCAGCATACCTGAATTGTCCGATGAACCGGGAGCAATATCTTCGCTTTTGGCAGGAACTTTGTGCAGCAGAGCAGGCAGAGTTAAAGGATTTTGAGCGCGAATCAGCAAAGTTTTTTGAGGCTTGTTTACCCATTGAGGAAATGGCACGGCGGGGCGAGGACACCATGCGCTACGGTCCTCTCAAGCCCGTTGGTTTGTTTGATGCGCGAAAAGGCGATTTTCGTGACCCTGCGCGGAAGGGCGATCGCCCCTATGCGGTCGTTCAACTGCGTCAGGAAGACAAAGCCGGACAGCTTTGGAACATGGTTGGCTTCCAGACCAATCTGCGCTGGGGTGAACAAAAGCGGGTGTTTCAGCTAATTCCTGGGCTGGAGGAAGCCGAATTTGTGCGAATGGGCGTGATGCACCGCAATACTTTTATCAACGCACCAGAACTGTTGCATCCGACGCTTCAGTTCAAAACTCGCTCAACCCTACTTGCAGCAGGACAGCTGGTGGGAACAGAAAGCTATACCGCAGCTACAGCAGGCGGTTGGCTAGCTGGAACCAATGCCGCCCGAATTGCCCTCGGTCGCGATCCGCTGACATTGCCTGAAACAACCATGATAGGCGCACTGTTTGATTTCATCAGTTCTGCCTCACCCAAACACTTCCAGCCGATGCCGCCCAACTTCGGCATCCTACCGGAGCTGCCACAGCGGATTCGCAATAAACGCGAACGGTATGGGGTGTATCGCGATCGCGCCTTCACAGACCTCTCAGCCTGGAGCCGCCAGCACTCTATTTCCCTCTATGCTGCAGATTTGCAAAGAGCTTGAGAAGAGGAAAAACTTTGGTGTACGGAAGTAGACCTCCAGTCTCTAGCCCCTATCTCCTAACTCCCCCAATCACAAATGGCTCAACCTCACTGTTCTGCCACTGCTGCTCCAGATGTTCACAAACAAACGGGCGTACTGTAAATCGGGGCGGATTGCCACTCACGTCAATTCGCAGAAATGAGTAAGGTCGTCTCTTTTTGGAGCCTTGTCCGGTGCGACCAATGAAAAGGTGCGATCGCGCCACAGCACGACTTTTTCCTTCTAAATCGCTCTCCGACAATCCCGCTCCCTCCTCTCGCTGACGGCGCAGGCTATAGCCACTGCCACCACATACAATCCAGTCCATATGGGAGTCAGCGTGTCCAGTTTCCTCCGTGCGAAGATATTCCAGACAGTGAGCATGACCATTTAGCACCAGATCGACCAGCGGCCGACCTTGCGTGAAATCACCCACTTCAGATGCAACTGCATCCAGCACCCAACGTAGATTATTGCGAACTGCCATTGTTTGTCCCTGCTGCCATTTTGTTGCCTCGGTGACGTAGGGCGGATGATGAAAATAAACAACCCTTCCCCGCACTGATGTATCTTGCCAGGATGCGATTAACCGCTCGCGCAACCACTCAAGCTGTTCAAAATCAGTAACCGACAGCTTATTCGCGGTCAACTGCTTCTCAATATCTAGCTTGACTTCATCGATTTGCTCTAACTTAGTGCGTAAATCATCGAGCCGCTCTGATTGTTCGTGTACATTGGGGTCTAGAGTTTCACAGGTTTTGAGAATGTCTTGCTTTTGCTGCTCCAGTTCTGCACGTCGATTTTCGAGCAGCAGGCGATAGGCTTTGCCTTCGCGAGTATCAGGTAGGGGCGGTGGAGCATTGAAGGTGTTAGAATCTAGCGCAAAAAAGTCAATTCCACCGCAGCGAAAGGTGTAATAGCGGTTAGGCAACCGGGTAAAGTGACCGGGCTGGTAGAGCAGACATCGACCTGTATCAGTTTTAGCGGTGTAGTGGCGATCGAGATGTGCCTCCACTGCCTTTGGGTTGAGCGCCTTGAGATAGTCTAAAAATGCAGCGGCGTAAGTATCACCCTGCTCTGAGCCAAACCAGCCCATGTCAAAGTCTGTTTTAAGCTGAAGCTGACGGCGAAAGGATTGAGTAACTCCCATCGCGATTCCATAAAGCAATGGCAAATCGTAGTAATCGTGATTTCCGGGAATAGGCAGTATCGGTGATTGAAACACCATCTGGTTATACTCAATCTGGCGCGGCTTTTCACCCCCAACCAAAAACTTGTGGTAAGGCTCAATAAAGTTGTCGTGATAGTACTCTCTGGAGCCAACCAGATAAACAACATCGCCCGTGTGAATTGTGAATCGACAATCTGCCAGATGTGCCGTCATTTGCTCAGCAATCTGACGCTGGGGATTGTGCCTTCGGTGAGCGCTAGAGCCACTATCACCGATCACTAGAAAGGAAAAATCTGGCTCGTCGGCCCAATCCTCCGAAAGGACCATTCGCGTCTGGTCAATCCCTCGCTGTGTAATTTGGGGCGATCGCCACCTGACTCGCTGCTTCATCTTGCGAATCTTCGTGGAGATTGGTGGATCAGTCACAAATCTCATGATATTCCTGCGGCTTGCTGCCCCTAAAAATTTGCCTCAAACACCGCTTAACCTAACTTCTTTAACCAAAGCTAACATCCCATTATAGACAGAGGTTTTGTAAGAATCAGCAACCCGCAGATAGAACCTACGTAGATAGGTTCCATACTAAATGACTGGTTAACCCTGCCAAACAAAGTTATCAGAAACATAAAGTAGCCCTGGAGACAGTTACAACTTTTGAACAATAAATTAATTTTTTATGTTAAAAATGCTTCCCGGAGTTGATAGTGTGTAAAGTATCACATAGCTGTTTTGTTATCAGGGAATAGTGCTACATCAGCAAACCATCCGGATCAGCTTATCCTTAACGTGCATCTCCTTTGTTGTCTTTGGCAATAACTCCATGATAAAGGCTGATCCTCAGTCTGAGACTCGCATTGCTCAAGAATCAACGTCTCCATCTGAGTCAACTGTAAACCCCAACCAAACTGCTGAACCTTATCGGCAATGTTTGACTACCGAAACAACAGCGCTAGAATCGACACCGACAGGCCCTATTGAAATTACAAATTTAGACACTGGAACGTCAATTCGCACGGTCAGAATTACGGGCAGTACCCTGTTAGCTACTTGGGAGTTGAGTGATATATGGTCAAAAATAAAAGATGAAATAGCTCAAAATCTCGGGGAGGCTGGAATTGAATTTTTGGATCGTGGTGTAGTTGAACAGGCGATCGCTGATGCAATTACCGATATCTATTTAAACGGTGGATATATTACGTCAAATGCGTCTGTTCAAAGTATTTCTGACGGAATTCTCAATATCGAAGTCACCGAAGGCAGCTTAGCTGAAGTTCGCATTTTAGGGACAGAACGATTAATTGGTTATTTGTGCGATCGCATTCAACTCGGTGTAAGCATTCCCCTGAGTACGACAGAGCTTGAAAATCAGCTTAGACTTCTGCTATCAGATTCCCTAATTGACAATATTGAAGCGACTCTCAAACCAATTGAAAATAGCAACAATGTTTCTGATAGTTCAACGGAACAACAAAGACAAAGCATTTTAGACGTTCGAGTTACGTTAAATGATCCCCTTGAAGGAACGATTAGCCTGGACAATTACTCTCCACCTAGCGTCGGCTCTCAACGATTAGGCATCAACTTAACGCATCGCAATCTAACCGATATCGGTGACGCAATCAGCTATTCCTATTACCATTCGTCCACAGGAGGATCTGACATCCTGAATTTGTCCTATCGAGTTCCACTCAATCCAATGGACGGTTCCTTAATTTTTCAAATTGCGCCTCAACAAAACAGGGTAACTCTTGAAGAATTAGAAGAACTAAATCTGCGAGGTGAATCAGAGCAATATAGCATTACCTATCGTCAACCTCTGGTTCGCACTCCTCGTGAGGAATCAGCGCTGTTTATGGGCTTTGAGTTTCAAAACGGGCAAACCTTCGTCTTCAACCAACTGCCTACACCCTTCACAATTGGTCCCGATGAAAATGGTGTCAGCCGCACTAGCGTTTTCACCTTTGGACAAGATTATGTACATCGAGACTCCCAGGGAGCATGGTCTATGGGAATGCAGTTCAATATAGGAACTGGATTATTTGAGGCAACCACAAATGAGGCAGATATTCCCGACGGGCAGTTTTTTAGCTGGATTGCTCAATTACAGCGAGTACAGCGGTTAAACAATAATCATGTTCTCATCATTCGAGGTGATTTGCAGCTCACTCCTGATAGCCTCTTACCCGCTCATCAGTTTGTCATTGGCGGAGCGCAATCCTTGCGGGGATATCGCCAAAATGCTCGTTCTGGTGATAACGGTCTTCGATTTTCTATTGAAGATCGAATTACGTTAGAGCGAGATGGTTCGGGTACGCCAATTCTACTTCTTGCTCCTTTTTTGGATATGGGTGTGGTTTGGAATCATCCTGATAATCCAAATTTGCTTCCAGATGATCTATTTCTCATGAGTCTTGGAGCAAGTCTTATTATTGAACCTGAGTCGCCGTTGAGCTTCCGATTCGATGTTGGAGTTCCGCTCAATCCTCTAGATGATAGGCAGGGTGACGATCTCCAAGATGGAGGTATCCACTTCAGTATTCTCCAGAGGCTTTAGGTAGACAATAACTTAGCTCTCACGATGTCAAACAATGTCAAGCTCTCTTTTTCATGAACTTCTAGAAAAATATCAAGCGCAACTTGGTAGCTTGGAACAAGCAGATACTTCGACTGGTGAACGTTTCTTGTCAATCTTGTTTACAAGAGATGCAGTCGAAAAGTCTTTTGTGGAGCAAGCTTCGACCTCGCCAGAGCAATTTACAACTCTCATTCAATTAGACAATCGCCTTAAACAATATGTCGAGAAGATGCCAGAAGTTGCCTTAAGTCTACCAGAGTGGCGAAAAAGCCGAAAGCCTCCCAAAGCAGCATGGTGGTGGCATTTCAAACCAAATACAGTGATGTATGCGCTCCAGGATTATAAAGCTGCCCTATCTTCTCTAGGAAATACTCTAGCTTTTGATACCTCAAGCCTTGATGCAATAGCTGAAAATCTGCTTGCTTGTCTCTTGGCTCGTGATGCGCTTGAAAATGAAATCTCTAGTGGCGATCGCCCAGCATCCCTAGAAAACATCTCAGTTGCCTCTATTAAACAAGTTACAGACCGCAAAACACATATTGAAGAATTAGATAAACAGTTTAAGCATCAAATTAAATGTATTAAGCTATCTCAGAAAAAATATGTAGCAAAACAGCTAAACCGTTGGCGAAATTACTATCAACCCGCAGCCGAATCTTGGTGGTGGTTTGTTTTGTCCTACCGATGGTGGTTTTTTAACTTATATTCATGGCTTAAACAATTTGACTGGATCGACTCCTTAGATGAAGTCTGGAACGTTGCTTCAATCATTTTTCTCACTATATCAATTGCGTTAGTCGTAGACATATCTACCCGCTATTTAGCAGGTGGGCCTGAGCTACGCGGTGCATTTCAAGTAAGTTGGCAAAGCATCATAACCTTAATTGCAGGAGGCAGCGCTTTAACCCAACCTGGACGAGAATTTTTGCAGCGCACTTTAACTCGCCTTCGCATCCCAAAAGGGCTTTGGCATGAGTTAAGCGTCGGGCTACTTTTTATTGTTCTTGGGGTTCTATTCTCTTACCATTATCGATTACCTCAAATTGCAGAAGGTTATGTTGAAAGAGGGAATTCAAACTATGAAAGCGGACATCTAGCAGTTGCCAAAACTGAGTTTGAGCGCTCGCTCAAACTCGATCCCAATCAATTTGAAGCAAACTTTAGGCTCGGATTGATTTACGAGAATTTAAACGAGATAGAGCAAGCTCGCGAAGAATATTTAATTGCTGTTCAAGGTAAACACGTTTCAGCTTACAATAACCTCGCTCGGCTCTACATTCTTGAAGATCGCCCTGAGCAGGCCGTAGAAATTTCGGAAAAAGGACTGGACGAATGGGAAGAAATTCAGAGTGAAGAATCAATTAGTCAACAACAGGAACGGGATCGAGCAGAGCAAAAATATTCTCTGCTTAAAAATCTTGGTTGGGCACGTCTTAAGCAAGAGCGATATTTCGACGCAGAAAAATCTTTATTAGATGCAATTGAAGTTAGCAGAGGACAGTTACATAACCCTGACCGACCAACAGCGAAGCCACCTGCTGCTCACTGTTTATTGTCACAAGTACTCGAAAATCTTCTGGCTCAAAAGTTGCGTGAGAAAAATAACGATAATGACAATGAGGAGGTTAAAGATTTACGGGCAAGACTTGAAACAGAGCTACAAGACTGCAAAAGATTTCGAGATGAACGGCCACTACCTGAAGAAGATGAATGGAAATATCGGGCTGGTAAAACATTAGAAAGACTTAACAGGAATTCAATTGCCGAGTAGAGGTTTAACTATTTCTTAGGTTTCAAAAATGTGTAAGCTCTGTATTTCTGTATTAGAATTTTGGCAATTGTCCGCATCTTACAAAATTATCTACCGTCACCGGTCGTGCTAGTACAAGAAAAAAATCAGGGAAGCAATGATGCGATTTTTTAAAGAATTAATTTTAGTATTCACCTCAGGAATCTTTGTTTCACTTCTAGCTATAAACCAATTTCCAGCAGACTCACAAATACCAGTTGGTTCTGTCGAGGAAGGACGGGTTCGCATTACTATTCCTGGAAGAGGTTCTCGTTCGGGAGAGAGGGGAACTCAGCTATATGATAGCTATTTGATAGAGCCGTTTCAGGGTAATACCGTCAGAATCAGATGCTTAAACGAAGAGGGTTACACTCTTCGACGTGTGCCCTCAACCTCATCAGCCGTATCAGATTTATGCCCAGACGATATACCCGGTTCTAGCAACAACAGAGACCCTTTAGACTCGTTACTTCTACCGAGCGTTGGTGGTGTAGATGACTCAGTGCCTTACATAATTAGCCCTCGGCAAACATTCATTTTTCAAGAAGAATTAGGCGGTGATGGGATCACATTGAGTTGGAACCATGTTAATGGAGCGGAAAGTTATACTGTCAAGATTTTAGGTGATGAAACCTCTGTTGATCTGGGAACTGTCACCGTTACCGATCAAAACCTAGTTAACCTTCTAGGAGTTACTCAGGTCAAAGTGACGTACCCTTTAGAGCAATTCCGAGAGCTAAACAGAAGAGTAGTTTACATCCCAGTTATTATCTCAAATAGGGGAACATCTTCAAACCAGGAATGTGCGTTTAGCACAGCGCAATTTAATTACAATGCAGCGGCAGGAGAGTTGCCCTGCCCCATAATCGAAATTCATCAGTTAAATGGTGGAAACCCGCATCTAGTATTCGAGGGAAGTAGTGCAAGTGACGATGTAAGGGGTTGGGGATTTAAAATACTTTCAGAGCAGAAAAGCCAAGAGCTTCGAGAGGACATACAGGAACTACAGGCAAAAATTGCAAGCGATCGCATTCAAGGACAACCGTGGTCAGAGGAATCACAAACTGGAGCTTATGTTCGCTTGTACACAAAGTATGAGTTATTTTCAGAAGCAATCCAGATGTTGGAGAAACTAGCTAAAGATAGTGATGGAACAGCAACGATACATATCAGCCTCGGCGATCTATACGGACACGTTGGACTTAATCGCCTAGCCGAGGCTAGTTACAATAAGGCATTAGATATTGCAAGGCAACAAGGAGAAGTTGGATTACTAGAGCAGGCGATCGCTTACGCTGCACTATCTCAACTTCATAAAGTTATGGGAAATTCAGAGAATGCTGCAAGCTATGCTGGTCAAGCTGAGCAAGTTTGTCGAGCAATTAGTAATTCCTCACAGCAGAATAATGGTTGCGCTTATCCACTAATAAACGCACGACTTGGAGTAATCTGATTGAGTCGAAGGTTTTCACCAGGGGCTACCTACAATAGTAAATGCTGACCAATGGTAAGGATGTGAGAACTCTTCGCTATTAAGTAGAGAGAGTTGAGCGCGTCTTAAAGCTTCAGCCTTAATTGTAACTGCGTCCGACCGTTGATCTGACTGTTGAGAGCCAGTCAATTCTAACGGGCGAATCTGCCTATAGAATTCGGTCATTAACAATGATGTTCCAGCATCATTCACTTTCCAAAGACTCGCCAAGACAGACTTGACACCCAATTGTGCAGATAATCCTGCAAACCCCAATTCCGCCCGTTTGTCGCCAGTTAAAGTCTCACAAGCGCTTAAGACAAGTAGTTCGAGTGGTGGGTCATAAAGATTCAAAGCTCGTAACTTATCAACTTCACTGAGCCGAAGTACAGTATCCCAAAAGTAAATGGCTGAATTCTCTGGAGTTTCACCAAAACGAGCATGAGTAGCTAAATGTACGATGCCAAATTCTTGGTTTTCACGCTGTTCTCGTAGTTGTTCAAATGTAAAATTGGACTCCGTGAGTACAACATCACTTGAAAAAGCAATATTGTTAAGTTCTTCTTCAACTTTTTCAATTTCTCTTACATCATTACGACCGGAGAAGGTTGCACCCATAGCTAGCATCCTTACATTGCGTAAGCTTTGGTAGCGAGTATCTGTTAATGTAAAACTCGGCATCAGCCCTAAACTGTAACCTTGCTCAATCAAGAATTGATCCGCATTTCGATCATGAAGAGCAGCAATAGGCACAGATCTTAAACCCTCATCCAGGATGAAAGAGAGATTATTAATGCCTTGTGCTTCTAGTTCAGCTTTCAAGGGATGAACAAGCCAATCATAGAGATCTTGAGCGTACTCTATGTAGTCATCTTCTTCGTCTTTATCTCTGAGTGAATAGGTAAAACGATCTGCTGTATTGAGTACATTGTTGTACTCTGCATCAGGTACTATCCGGCGAACTGGCTCATCATTTGCAGTAACTAAAAGCACTTCTAAATGCTGTTCTTCATCTTCACTTTCCTCAACATTAATTGTTCCATTAATATTTCCTCCTTCAGCACTGTGAGTTCTATTCTCTTCGTCGATGAGGACTTCAGAATGCTGTAAGCTATCAAAATCTTCTCTACTGCCAATTTCTGCTTGAGCAAAAGTTAATCCTGTAGAATCTACAAAGCGTACATAAATCAGGGCTGGATTAACTCCTGTTTCTTGTTGAATGCGTTGCAGGGCATTCTGTGTGGCTTCTAGAAGCTCCGAGAAAGAACCAGCTTCTGGTAATGGGGTAAGAACTTCTTCTTCCGGCGGCCCAAACGTCTGTGTAAGAATTTGGATATCGCTGGGAGGTATGCCCTGACTAAAGGATTCCGAGAACGATGCAAGCGGTACGATGAAGTTATCGGCTTCTGTGGTTATGACTCCGGCGGTGCCGTTTTCAGTCGCGTCTCCAACTACAAAAGGGGTCGCCTCCAGCCCACCTCCATGCCGGATGATAATAGAACCGCCTCCCTCTCCACCAGCAGTTGAGATACTGGCTGCTAACCCGTTTTGATCAACAAAAGTATCTGTCGCCCTAAAAAAGCGTTCTGTTGTGATGTCTATATTTCCACCAACGCCCGCTGCTCCTCCTTGAGCGTTGATAGAACTTACCTGTATATCGCCTTGCGGGTCGAGCAGCACCGTTCCACCATTCCCTACGCTGCCACTAGCATTAATTGCTCCTGTTGTAATGGCTTCACTGGCTCTAACGATAATTGAGCCACCGACGCTGCCAGAGCTATTGAGGTCGCCACTCGAAACAGCGCCCGTCGTTGCAGTTAGGCTAATTTCTCCACCTTGACCCGTTGGATTGCTAGAATCCAGATTGGCAGCGTTTGCTTCTACATCAGTTCCACTTAATGTGATATCTCCCCCAAGGGTTTGAACCGATGAGGCTACGCTCACCGTTTCAGGGCTAGTTGCCGTAAAATCTCCTCCATTGGTAGAGATGTCGCTTAACAGAGTCAAACTACCGTTGAGTTCAATTCTAACGTTAGTTCCCTGAGTCGTAATCCTACCCGTTGTAATAGCGTCGCTTGCGCTGAGTAGAAGAGAAGCATTCTCTCCGCCTGTGATAGTACCTGGAAAATTGATAGCAGAACTTCTAAAGCGTGTCGTTCCGTTGAGGGTAATGGTTCCGCCAAAGTTTATTTGCCCGCCTGCTGTAATATCGCCGCCAACTGAAAGCGATGCTCTTGAAACGTTGAAGTTGCCGCCTACATCAACTGTGTCTGCCAGTGAAACTGCTGTAGAGGAAGAACCGGAAACATTAAAATCGCGACCGACGTTTAAAGCATCCGCAATCGAAACCTCGGAAAGATTAGAACCTGAGATATCAAGCGTTCCACTCACATTCAAGGGTGCTGTAATGGAGACGGTAGAATCAGCAACGGTAGATTGAGTAAAAAAAGGAGAGTCACTGTTGGTCGTTAGATTGCCATTAACCTGCAATTCCTGAGTGATGGCGATATTTCCACCTGTGTCTAGCGATAGTGAATTTCCTAATGTCAATGGATTTGCTCCACTAATGGTGATATTTCCATTGCCGAAACCAAACTCACTTTGTACCACTAACTGAGGGATAAAGCCTTCAGGTCTTATGGCTCTAAGATCTGACTGCGTAATGTCAAGAGTATCTAATAAGCCACTATCATTCGTTTGTCCAATGAGAATGCTTTGGTCAGGAACATTTTGAAAGCTAAACGGTGTACTGAGTTCAATTCGCTCTGCCCGGATGGAATTAGGTTCCCCAATTAAATTGATTTCATCAGAGACGAGGCGAATAGAACTGCTTGCTGTAAGTGGCGCTCTTACTGTAAGGATGCCTTGATTACCAAAAATCTCTATTCGTGAAAGAGAGGTGCCATTTAGAGGAGTAATTGCCCTCAAATCAGAAATTGTAATATCAAGCGTATCATCACCTCGATCGCGACCTCCCCCCACAAAAATATCCTGATCTATTGTTCCAGATCCCAGCGATATTGAGGATGTACGGACTGAATTTTGCCCTCCAATCAGGTTAATTTCACCACCCTGAAGTTGGATAAATGATGATTCGGGCAATTCTCGAACCGTGAGAGTCCCTATTGAACCAGAGCTAATAATCAATTCAGAAAAATAATCAAAAAAGCTATCATCTGGTAGTGCCAGGGCTGCTAAATCGGTTAGCGTAATATCAAGTATGTTATCTAAACCAGTATCACGCCTGTCACCTACTCTTGTATTCTGCGTAGGTGTAATTGGACGTAGTGTAACTGAATTGGCACGAATAGAACCGCTGCCGCCTTGCAAATCAATTTCATCAGCCTGAAAATCGACTGAATCTGCCTCCAAGCGTGATCGAATAATTAAACGATTAATATTTGCATTAGATCCACGTGAATTAGAGCCAATTGTGAAAGAGCGAAAACGCTCTCCTGATGGTGAAAATGCTTCAAGCTCTGCTTGTGTAATGACTAGCGTGTTTTCATTGTCTGGTCTTGATCCACCAATCAACACATTGCGCTGAGAAGATCCAGGACTAATGGAAACAGAATCTGCCTGTATTGAACCGCTTCTGCCTATATTGATGCTATCAGCAGCTAAGTCGATAGAACCACCGCTCTCAACGAGAATTGGAGCATTAATTGAAATATTTCCCGTATTGGCATTGAGTATCAGATCGTCTTGAAATACGATTTCATCTGTTCCTACGGTGCTGATATTACTGCTACCGCCAGAGAATTGACCAATTCTAATACTACCAAATCCATCTTGTATAGCGTTGAGATCTTGAATTGTAAGATTGAGTGCTGAACTGTCATTGTTCGTTCCACCCAAAACAATCCGCTGTCCGGAGGTTCTGGGTTGAAAGGAAATAGTATCTAGAATGTTGATATTAGATGCATCATCATTAATAGGACGTGCACTGACTAAATCGATTTCATCGCCAATGAGTTGGATGGTTCCGCCTGCTTCAATGCTTCCTAAGCTCAACGTTGCTCCCGACAGTGTAAGGCTTCCCCTGGAAACTGAAATCGTATCGCCACGATTCATTGAAATACTACCAATACCATCTCTATTGGTATCTGCTTCTAAAGTCACCGAACTCACACTGTTAGTAAAGGTGAGTCGATTGTCGCTCAAATCACGAATTCTAATATTGTCACTGGCTTCCAATCTGACATCGCCAACCAGCCGTTCGAGGATTCTCTCTGAAATTGTGAAGCGAGTTCCCCCTTCATTCGTCAAAATTTCGCCATCGCCAGTAACCTCTGCATCATTGGTACCGCCACGTCCATCCACAATAATAATGTTCTCCGGATCAAGTAAGATTTCTCCTACTCTTCCGTGATTGGCGCTTACATCAGCATCTCCTCGAAAAATCAAGGTATCGCGACCGGAGACTTCAACAAAACCTCCATTTCCTGATCTTTCCCCTCCTCGTGCCCAGATGCTGCCTTCGTATTGGGTGGTATTATCAGCCCAAACGATGATACGTCCACCATCTCCACGCTGAACGCTATCTGCACGAATCACAGAGTTTTGATCAATAAACGTACTGGAGGCCGATGGTAGGGTGTCTCGACCCCGGTATTCCCCACCAATCCAGATTGACCCGCCTCCGCGATCGCCAGATGCATCAACATGAGCATCGACAGTTACAACATGAGTGCCTAAGACTGCAATGCTTCCTCCTGTTTGACCACGAGATGAACCAGCAACGTTCAGATCACCAGAGATAAGACTTGTCTGGCTTTCAATTGGAAGTGATTCATCTACTGCTGACAGCCGTGCAGTGTTTTCAGCATCAACAGTAATTCCCAAGTCGGACGTTGTATTTCCTGTCGTAAGTAGGTGAGCTAGATCGTATGGATCAATAGATAAATTAGAAGATGGCGACGTTTCAACCTCAAGACTCAAGAGATGCCCAGGTTGGCTGATCCGAACTCGACTTGTTCCAGGAACAGCAGTAACAATAATATTGCCACTTGGGGCTGTCAACTGGCCAGTATTGATGATATTGCCACCCAACAACATGAGGTTTTGTTCTTGAAGAACCGAAAGTTGTCCAGCGTTAACAATACTACCGGGTTGATTAACATCAAATGTAAAAATATGGGGTGTACCAACTAGATTTTGATACTCATTATCACCTAAGGTATTGAACCATATATCTTCATCGAATCCAACGCCTGTAGCAGTTGTCGCTGTAAAACTTCCCCTCAAATCTAATCGAGCATTTTCACCAAATACGATTCCATAGGGATTTATTAAGTAGAGGTTAGCATTACTCCCTGTTGATCTGATAACACCATCAATAAACGAAGCATCCCCACCCATAACCCGCGCAAGAATATTACGAATATCTGAACTCGAAAGAAAGTTAGCAACTTGGTGAGCATCTAATCCAAATTGTTCAAAGCTATGAAATAAATTTGCTTCATCTCCCGACAATGAGCCATCATGGACATTGAACGTATTGCCATTATGCTCAACTCGAGTTCCTGTGCCATCTGAAGCTGCTCTAACAGAGCTTGCTTGTGATGGACTAATATAAATTAGTTCAAGCCCGATATATGCGATCAGTGAAAATAAACAAACGCTGGTAGACGCAGTGTTTAGAAACATTCGTGTTGCTTTGTCCCTCAGGTATAGCTCTTAAGTTTTTAGCTTATTTAGCGAATGCTTCAAATACTAAATTCAAAGTTTTAATATTCTTTAACTGATGGTTACTCTTTTCAAAAGATAGAGGAAAAGCTTAACTAATTTGCAATAATCTTCAGTAAAACAAATAGCTATCATAATCAGTCCTTAATCTTAGAGCTTTTGTTATAGACATAACAAGGTGTAATAAGGGTATTCTGCTGCTCTGGACTCGGAGCATACAAAGGTTTTTGCGTCGGTGCAGATAAACAATGCCCGTAACAAAAACTTGTGGTTGTGTCTCTACTAAAGTTTAAGGCTGATACTTCGCGACCCAGGCATCATATTTACCTTTGTTGCTGCCGTCCCCTGCCAAATCTCCAAACGTTTGTCCAGAGAGATAAACATTATCGGCAGCATCAACCGTGATGCCAAACGCTTCATCGTCCTGAGCGGTGCCGATTTGTCGTTGTAACAGCAGCCTGCCGTTGCCACCATACTTTGCCACAAATGCCTGAGAATCTTGCCCACCCGACGTTCTAAACGTCTCGCCTGCCAGGTAAACATCGCCCAGGCTATCGACTGTAATTCCCTGAGCCTGGTCATTTCGGGTGGTGCCAAATTGCTTTGTCCATTGCAGTGCGCCACCGTTGCTGTACTTGGCGACAAAGCCATCTACGCCACCTGCGCTTGTGTTAGCAGGCAAACTGCCAGATGGTAGAACACCAGCCGTTTCACCCGTGATGTAAACATTGCCCGTGCGATCGATCGCGATTCCCCGTGAATAGTCGTCGCGGTTCGTTCTTAGCGTGTTAAACCAGAGTCTTTTGCCTGTGCTGTCATATTTGGCGACGAAAGCATCTTCACCCGTGAGAGCCGTGTCCAGGTTATTAAAATTCAGATCGTTGGGGTCTAGATTAGAGCTATTGATAGAAGCGTTGGTAATTCCAGTGACGTAGATGTTGCCCGTCTGATCAACGGTGATCCCCGAAATTACGCCACTATTGGTGATGTTGTTGATATCGGCTGAAGTTGCCCAGGGCCGCAAGTTGCCGTTTGCATCGTATTTAGCGACAAAAGCACCCAGGTTGGCAGAGAAGCCGCTAATGCTGACAAAACCGCCCGCCAAGTAAGCATTATCGGCACTGTCTAGGGCAATGCCAGAGGCAGCAGCAATATTTCCTCGCGCTAACTCACGCTGCCATGCTTGGCTACCATCGGTGTTATATCTGGCAACGTAAGCCTTACCCGAACCGAAAGAGAAGCTAGACAGCGAGGGAGCAGAAAGGTCAACCGCACCCGCTACGTAAGCACTGCCTGTCCGACCGATCGCCACTCCTGAGAAAACATCTATGTCGCTGGTGCCGATCTGACGAGTCCACTGCAAAGTGCCATTGCTGTTATAGCGGCTGATGTAGCCATCCTGCTTGCCTGCATTGTTGCTGCCTGGTTGTAGTGAGCCTTCTGTGCTGCCAACCAGGTAAACACTGTTGCTGTTAACGGCAACATCGTAGGAATAGTCGTTGGAGTTGGAGTTGGCAGCGCCCAACTGTCTGATCCACTGCTGTGAGAGTTGAGTTGAAGAGGGTTTTGGAATTGCTGAAGCGCTCAATGTGTATTGGGCATTAGCCGTTCTGTTAGCCGCTAGAACGCGAATTTGATAAATTCCTGGATTCAAAATTTCGCGAATGGTTTCTGTGGTGGTGCCAGGTTGTCTGGAGGTTTTGAGCGGGGTTCCTGTGCGATCGCGCAATTGCAAAGTTACGTCACCCGTCAACCTCGCTAACGCCAAGTTTACTTGCTTGCGCTCAGTCAGCCTAAACACATAAAAATCGTTGTCAGCACCATTTACATAATCTCGATAGCGGACAGCAGTTGCACCAAGACTAATTCTACGAGCCTGGGTAGGGGTGTCTCCAGCCGCATCAGGATTTGCGGACATATTCAGAGTATATCGAGTGTTGCCGCTCTGCTGGTAAACCCGAACCAGGTAAGTTCCTGCTGCCACATTTAAGCTAATGGCTTCGTTACTGGTGCCTCCCAACCGGGAAGCTTTGAGGACTCTGCCTGCTGCGTTGCGTAACTCCAGATTGGCATCAGCCGTCAAACCAGATAGCCTCAGGTCGAGACTGCTCTTACCCAACATCTTGACCTGGTAGAAATCGTTGGGGTCTGATCTGCCGACAAAATCTGACAGACGAACTCCTCTAGTGGTCAGCCTAACATTTCTTGCCTGTCGTTGCGTATTTCCACCCAGATCGCTCACGGATCCTTACCTCCACCCGGTCAATTTCACTACAGATTGACTGATGGGATGTGGCGATCGCAAGCTTCATCCAGTAGCTTTACGTAAAGTTCATAGGAACAAAAACTCAAGCAAAGGAAAAAATTCTAGCTATCTCCTTAGAGCGCTAGTCAGTTCATTATTTTGCGTAGTGTTGCGTAGTTTTAGCTATGGGCCATTGGAGTAGTACGGAAAGTTACATTCACTCCTTCGTTAGACTGTTCAAGCACCAGCAGAGGCGTAGGCTTTGCTTTTTGATCCCAATGCATGTAAGCGATTCGCCCTTGAATCGTCGGTTGCCAGGTATCGCGATCGGACGTTGGACTCATATAAGTCTGCATACATTCAATGATTTGATTGATGGTTACGGACGTAGGCTGAGTCGGCAGCTTCATTAGCTTTACTTGAATCCGAAATAACACCCGCTTAGCGCCTCTAGGCGAATCAGAAGGGCTGTACTCTACGTCAAAAATTTCATCAATTTGTCGCCCTGTGCTGGCAATTCCTAAAAGTCCCTGACTGGCCTGAGTAGGACGAAGGGCAACACTGATTTTTTCTTTTACCTTGATTTTGATCTGATTGAGGATTGCAAAGTGAAACTGCTCCTCCTCCATCCGCATTCGCAAGTAGTCTAAGTTAAACTCCCGCGAATGGATCAGGTCAGGGTTTTTCTCCATCTTGCTAATCGTCTGGAGCGCGAGCTTGAGTTTTTTGTGTAACTCTCGGTTCTTATATTCCTCAAATCGCTTTTGTTTGGAAAGTCGCTGAATTTTGACCCCAGTAAAAATAGCTAGACCCGCTAGTATTAAAAACAACGTACCAGATGCGGACATCCACATCTGGTCAGCTCGAAGTCCTCCAGCTTGATTAGCAGCCGAGGCCTGAGCTAGCCTGGGTTCCACTAAAAATAGGTGAGTTGACATAGTTTTTCTAGAATAAAAAGGGGTTGGTGATACTTTTCAGGATGCCCCTTGTCCGGTAAATTTCATCACCCACTCTGTCAATACAACAGCTTATGGAACGCCATCGAACTGGTTTGAAGATCGCTTGATGACTTTAGATTGACGGACACAAGGCAATCTTCAAAGAATTTGTCCTTGCTCCGGAAAGGATGTTATGGCAATAAAAAATGAGGAATGAAAAAGTAGCCTCATCCCTCATCCCTCATCCCTATCTTTACCCTCTACTCTCTAACTAGCTCCGTATTAATCTCATTCACCTGTCGGCGTTTTAGCTCAACTGACTCAGCGCGAGGTAAAAGGTTGAACACTTCGCGAAACTTGTCGTCGATTTGCTCAAACGGAATGGTGCCCGTCTCGTCTAGCACGACTTCGCCTGCCTGATTAAACAAAACCGTTTGGGGGACTAAGCCTCTGTAGTAGTAGCCCAAATCTGCTGGCTCGTAGCGATCTTGGGGGGCGATCGCATCAACGGTCATGGCAATAAAATCAGCCGCCCGACCGTAAAAAGCATCAAGCTGATTGACAACTGCAACAAACTCTTTGCAATCGCTACTGTCATCCACGTAGAACACAACCAGCGTCGGCTTATCGCGTTTGAGAGATTCTGCCAGCGTCACCCTGGGTGGAACTAGAGAACCATTTCCCGCGTAAAGGGGGAAGATGTTGCCATCAAAGCGATCGTCCGTCAAGCCCGCCAATGCAGAGGAATCGCTTAGTAAACCTGATAGACTCAGCAGCAGCAACAGACTCAGCAACAGTTTGGCAACTTTTCGACAAAAAGAATTCATCACACGGTGCCTTTGCAAAAAACTGTTCCAAACCAAAAACTGATTTCCTCAATGTTAAGCCTTAGGGTGCGCTTTGCAGCTTTATTCGCAGAGGCAAATAGCCACGTGCCTCCAACTATGATTTACCTATTTGGAAGACGCTGTAAGGGCAGATTTCCCAGACGCTATTTCTATTGAGCGGGAGATTCTGTGGGAGATTCAGTTGCAGCAGGTGCTTCAACCTCTTTAAAGCTTTGAATAATCTGCTGAAGTTCGGGTTCGTTACGCTCAAAGCTAGATGGCAACGTCCAAGCCAGAATTTGGTGATACTTTGTTGGAGTCTCAACGGTAGTGTGTAGGTATGCCACGTTGATTCCTTCAATAGTTCCTCGAATCTCGTACTGTAGGGCTGGGTTACTTCCTACAGTCGTTACGTCGGTCGGTCCGGTGACTTCAGGTTCAGTCAAGCTCTCCACGAGCAACCCGCGAGTAATTTCAGAATGCTGCTCAATGGTCAAATCCTGGAAATCTGCTTTATTTTCCGATAGCACGATGACATATTCTTCACTGCCTCGCTTAGAAGCTTGAATTTCAGCCGAGTCGTGCAGTTCTCGGTCTTCTACCCAGCCATTGAGCAGCGTAATCTGGCTCTGCTGATCTGAGCCGATGAGAGTGTTACCGGCATCCTGGGGGCTGGCAGCCGTTTCAGTAGGTTGAGTCGGAACTGCATCGCCACTTGAATTAGCAGAATTTGTATTTGCGTTAGGTGAGCAACTGCCCAGCAGTAGGGTGGCAAGAAGTAAAACTGGGGTAAGGGTTTTAATAAACATAGGCGTGTTAACCTTCTCGTGTCGAAGTCGATATTAAATGGCTTGCGTTTTACAGGTGCTTAATCCGGGTTCACCAGGTAATATTTGTGGATGAGTGTTCTTTGAACAACCTAGTCATCCCTCACAAGCTTAGCCGCAGATAAGTCTGGTGGCACGAGAAATGTGGTTGTTCAGGGTAGAATATTGGTCATTATGAGCAGTTTATTAAGAACTGCTATGGAGACTATCAGGACATTCAACGGCTTTCTGATTTTCTTTGTCTAGACGGCTGTGTACTATGAGTATGATTTGGCAAGCGCGATCGCCTGTCAGTTCTGTAGTCGCAGTAGGTATTTCAAGCATGACCGCAGCCACCCCAATTTCCTCAACCGCTCCTGCTTTTTGCGAAGGAATCCAGTATTTTGCTGAGAGCTTGCCCCAGTTTGAGCAGTATGGCAAAACGTCCGCGATCGCCCCTGACCAAAGTGCGATCGCCGACCCCACCGATTCTACTGCGGTCTATCAAACGCTGCTGGCGGCGGATGCACTCCGCTACCTGATTTTGCAAGTCACTGCTAGCAAAGCATCTGGACATCCTGGCGGGTTTGCGAGTCAGGCTGAGGCGTATGCGGCGCTGGTCATGCTGGGCTACAAGAATATCATTACAGAAGTCGGGCACCACGCGCCCGGTTTCTACAGCGCCATGTTTATCGATCGCTCCCTGGAAGACATGGGAATCAGCACCGTGCAGCAATTGCGCGATCGCTTCCGAGAAAAGCACGGGCTGTTGGGGCACCTGTCGGGGTTCATTCCCGGCATCCTCGCCCCCGCTGGGCCACTGGGACAGGGACAGCACTTTGCCATGTCAGCCGCCCTGCTGCACCGAGACAAACTCTTCCCCTTTACCGTCGGTGATGGCGGCTTGGGCGAACCCTATGTCATGAGTTCGATGGCGCACTTCCACACGGCCTACCCTGACGTGACTAACTTCTTGCCCGTCCTCGTGTGGAATGGCTATTCCCAAGAACACCACAGCATGGTGTCTACCCAGTCCAACGAGCGAATGGCGGCTTACTGGCATGGCAACGGCTTTGAGGAAGTTGTGCTGGTCGATGCGAAGGAATTTGACGACCAAAATCAGCCTGGTGACTATGTAGACAGCACCGCCTTCTCCTTTGAGCGCCGACTGGCATTCACCCAAGCCGTCCTGCAAGCAGCAGATAAAGCAGCGCGTGCCGCACTAGGCGGAAAACTGACCGTCTTCATCCTCAAGCAGCTCAAGGGCGCAGGGGTTCACGCTCGTGGCTCCAAATCTCATAACCTCTACGCTTACCACACCCTAGAAAACGCGGATGTGATTGCCGCACTCAAAGCGCGTTCCCTGACTCCTGCTGCCTGGGAACTGGTACGCACCAACGCTGAACGGGCGGGCGGTGGCCCCGCTGCTAAAACGGTGGTGACTGAATCGATTTTGCCGCTGGCTGACCTGGGTGAACTGCCGCTAGAAGAATTTTCGATTGGCAGCGACAAACAGGTTTCTACGACCGCAATGGGGCGTTTAGTCGGAATCGTGGGAGAGCGCGATCGCCAATTTATCGTCACCAATGCAGACGGCAACGAAGCCTCTGGCATTGGCAACATCAACCAGGTGCTTAAGGTTATCCACCCCACTACTGACCCGCTCTATAACCAGAGTCCCAACGGGCAGGTCTATGAGCCGCTGAGTGAAGATGCCTGTGCAGGTTTGGCGGCAGGCTTGGCGCTGATGGGGGGGCGATCGCTGTGGTGTTCCTATGAATCTTTTGCGATTAATGGTTTACCGATCTGGCAAACTGTCACTCAGGCAATGGCAGAGCTGCGTCGCCCCACCCCTTCTACCGTTACCCTGTTCACCGCTGGCGCACTAGAGCAAGGACGTAACGGCTGGACACACCAGCGCCCCGAAATCGAAGCCTACTTTGCCGGAATGATGCGAAACGGCAACGTCTTCCCGCTGTTTCCCCCTGATGCTAACAGCATTCAGGTTTGCTATGACTGGGCGCTGACCACCCAAAACAAAGGAATTGTGATTACCGCTAGCAAGTCGCCGTTGCCAATCCGCACGACCTTTGAGCAGACTCGGCAAGCGTTGAAAGAAGGGGCGATCGCCCTGCAAGAAACCAGCGGCAGTAAAACCGTCGTGCTAGCCGTCTTGGGCGACATGACCCTGATTCCTGCGCTCGAAGCCGCCGCCCAACTGCAAAACCAGGGCATCGGCGTTCGCGTCGTCTCGATCATCAGCCCCCGCCGCCTCTATCGCCCCGGCGATGTCGCTTGGGACATCTGCTCAGAACCCGATGGCAGTTTCCTCGACGATGCCAAATTTGAAACGCTGTTTGGCGGCGACGCGCTCATTAGCATCACGGGTGGAGCCAGCGGGATGTTAGAGCCAATCATGCTCCGCAGCACTGTCAAGCGCGATACTTTCGCCTGGAAGCGCGGAGAAACCACCGCCACCGCTGCTCAACTGATGGAACTCAACGGCATCACCGCTACTGCTCTAACTCAACGCGCTTTGGAATTGGTGCAGTAGATTTGTAGCCATCAAATCAGCCTCTAGTGTGCAAACGGTCAGACGTGAACTCAAAACAATTGCATCTGAAGCTCGACTCTTCACGGCTAAACCTCAGACCTTCACGCTTGATGCTTTGACGTTCATAAACGAAGCTCTAACGTTCAAGCCTGATGCTCAACGCTTTGTGAGTCAATCTTAGATCTTCACGCTTGATGCTCTAGCCTTCGCCGACGAAGTTCAAACCTTCGCGGTTGATGCTCTGACCTTCAACGCTGAACCTCAAACTTTCACGCTCGAACTTCAACCTTTCAACGCTGAATGGTGAAGCTTCACGGCTAAATCTCAAACCTTCGCAGTTGATGCTTTGATATCGCTGAGTGGATGTTTCTTTAAAGTGACGTATTGCTAGCGGCTTTGGCTAATTCCCAAGCTCACGCTTTGTCTAGTTCCCAAGCTCACGGTTGGAACTGTTCCAGGAAAGCTCCAGCGTTCCTATTGGCATGGAGGAAGCTGGAGCTTCCGAAGGGGCATTCCCAAGCTGGAGCTTGGGAACGAGAGTAAGCTGAAGCTTGGGAGCAAGAGTACGTGGCTCTGCCACTAGTTTTGTGATGCACCGCTAGCGGGCTTGTCTGGTTCCTGAACTTGTCTGATTTCCAAGCGTGAGCTTGGGAACTGTTTCAGGACTCCAGCTTTCCTATTAGCGATGGAGGAAGCTGGAGCTTCCAAAGGGCATTCCCAAGCTGGAGCTTGGGAACGAGAGTAAAACCTAAAAGCTCGTAGGGGCGCAGCATTCGGCAGGTAGACTCTGGAATAACCCAAAATCTTTGCCCGAATGCTACGCCCTTACAGAGGACTCGGCTTTATCCAAGTTTTGTCTGCTAAGCCTACCGCTACTCAATTCCCTCAATCCGGTCTTCGACTTCCTGGTAGAGTTCGCGCAGCAGGTTGAGATTGCTTTCGCTGGTTTCCCAGTAGCCGCGACCGTTGACTTCTAGCAGCGTCGTGACGATCTTGCGGAAAGAGTGGGGGTTGAGGTTCATCAGCCGCTTTCGCATTTCCTCATCCTGGATGAACGTGGCGTTGGTGTCTTCGTAAATCCAGTTATCGACGGCTCCGGCGGTGGCTGACCAGCCCATCGTATTCACCAGTCGCTTCGACAGTTCCCGCACGCCTTCATAGCCGTGATTCAGCATTCCCTCGTACCATTTGGGGTTGAGCAGTTTGGTACGGGCATCAAGCCGCACGGTTTCCGACAGAGTGCGAACCTGAGCATTGGCGGTGGTGGTATCCGCAATGTAAGAGGCGGGTGTGGTGCCATCGCCGCGCAGGTTTGCTACCACTTTAGTGGGGTCAGAGTCAAAGTAGTGGGAAACGTCGGTGAGCGAAATCTCTGAAGAGTCGAGGTTTTGGAAAGTGACATCGACTGTCTTCAATGCCGTCTCGAAGATTTCCCGCGACTGATCCATCATGCCAGGATTGTCAGAGTTGAAGGCGAAGGATTTTCGCGCCAGGTACATATCCTGAAGCTCGGATTCGCTTTCCCAGGTGCTATTTTCCACGGCCAGGTTGACGTTTGCCGCGTAGGAACCGGAGGCATTGGAGAAGACGCGGGTTGCTGCCTGTCTCAGGTTAATTCCCAGATCGTTTGCCTGCTTCAGGGCGTGTTTGCGGACGAAGTTCATCTCCAGCGGTTCGTCTGCTTCGGCGGCCATTTTGACGGCGCGATCGAGCAAATTCATCTGGTTGATGAACAGGTCACGGAATACGCCGGAGCAGTTCACCACTACATCAACACGAGGGCGATTGAGTTCTGACAGGGGAATGAGTTCTAGCTTGTTTACCCGTCCCAGCGAGTCGGGCACGGGGCGAACGCCCAGCAGCAGCATTACCTGTGCCAAAGATTCACCGTAGGTCTTGATGTTGTCGGTGCCCCAGAGGACGAAGGCGATCGTTTCGGGGTAGCGCCCGCCATTCTCAGCTTTTTGCCGGGCTAAGAGGCGATCGACCACAATTTGCGCGGCTTGAACGGCGGCTGTCGTGGGAATCGACTGGGGATCGAGGGCGTGAATGTTTTTACCTGTAGGCAACACATCTGGGTTACGGATAGGATCGCCGCCCGGGCCGGGCAGCACGTATTCTCCTTCTAGCGCCTGGAGCAGTGCCCCCAGTTCGTTGTCAGCGACGATTTGCTTGAGGCAAAATTCCAGGTATTCAAACAGCGGCTTGATGGCTTCGGGGTCAACTTTGGGATAACCCGATTCATACAGCGACTCGATCCAGGGAGCCTTTTTGCCCATGTTAAAGAAGTTGAGCTTGGCGACTCTAGACACGCGCCCGTCTGCGTCGATTTGCTCTTTGACCAGGGATGCTACGGCGAGACGGGTTGCCTGGTTGATGTCGTAGAGCAACTGCACATCTTCGAGTATGCCGCGATCGCTCCTCCTATAAATCTCATCCAGGTCACGCCCGATGCTGTTGGCAATAATCCGGGGCAGTCCGAGGATGTCATCTTCGGGGCGATCGAGGCTGGCGATGTTGACCAGAGTGGCGATCGCCTCTTCAGCCGTAGGCGGCTTGCCGATGACGTGCAGGCCACAGGGCAACAGCCGCGACTCAATCTCCATCAGCCGAATGTAGACCTTGCCAACCAGGTTATCCCGCTCCTCAGCAGACAGATCTTTTGCGTCTTGCTCTGGTAGGTCAATGTCCTGATTCAGGTTGACGATGCGGCACTTGTCTGCGATCGCATTCACAATCGGAACGCCACGTCCCGTGTCCTTCAGCGTTTGGTAAGAGGCAATCAGTTCGCTCAGTTCCTTCAAGCCCTTGTATAGTCCAGCGTTTTCAGCCGGAGGCGTGAGGTAGCTGATCGTTTCGGCATAGCTGCGTCGCTTGGCGATCGTTGCTTCAGAGGGGTTGTTTGCCGCGTAGTAATAGAGGTTGGGAATTGTGCCAATCAAGCTATCGGGGTAGCACTCGCCCGACATCCCCATTTGCTTACCGGGCATAAATTCTAGAGAACCGTGGGTGCCAAAGTGCAGCACCGCATCCGCTTTCCAGATGTGTTCCAGGTAAGTGTAGTAGGCGGCGAATCCGTGATGGGGACTGGCGGAGCGGGAGAACAACAGCCGCATCGGGTCGCCCTCGTAGCCAAAGGTGGGCTGAATGCCGATGAATACGTTACCAAACTGCTTGCCGTAAACCAGCAAGTCCTGTCCGTCGGTGTTGAGATGTCCGGGAGGTGGCCCCCAGGATTCATGCAAACGCTCGGAGTAGGGCGTTAGCGTCTCATACTCCGGCACGGACATCCGGTAAGCAACGTTCAGTTCTGGGCTGCTGTACTGCGCCTGAGCGTCATGGATCACCGCCTGCATCAGCGCTTCAGACGAATCGGGCAGATCTTGCACATCGTAGCCGTTGTGCTTTAGAGCCTGCATTGCTTCAAAGATCGAGCCAAACACGTCCAGGTAAGCTGCTGTGCCGACGTTGCCTTTGTCGGGCGGGAAGCTAAAGACGGTAATCGCCACCTTCTTCTGGACTTTGGGCTTGCGTCGCAGAGTTGCCCATTTCATTGCTCGCTGGGCAACAGCTTCAATCCGGTCTTGAAGGGCGATCGCCTTACCCGTCGTGCCATCCCGTCCAGAGAGAATAATCGGCTCGATCGCCCCATCCAGTTCAGGAATTGCAATTTGCAGCGCCACCTGAATCGGATGCAGACCCAAATCGCTATCCTGCCATTCCTCGGTTGTTTGGAAGACCAGGGGCAGCGCCACCATGTAGGGACGGTTTAGCCGCTTCAGCGCATCGATTGCCTTGGGGTGATCTTGCCGCGCCGGGCCGCCAACCAGAGCAAAGCCAGTCAGGGAAATGACCACATCTACAAGCGGCTTAGAAGCCGGAGCCTGAGTACGCTGTCCAGATTCCCAGAAGTAAGCATCAACGGGCTTTGAGAAGTCCAGACCGCCTGCAAAAACGGGAATCACCCGTGCGCCCATGCACTCCAATTCCTGGATCATGGCGACGTAGTGAGCATCATCGCCCGTCACCAGGTGAGTCCGCTGAAGCACCAGACCCACGCAGGGAGCCAGGGGATCTTTAAGATCCGCAGAAATGTCCTTGCGAGAGCTGTACCAGTTGAGATATTCCTTCACATCCTCAAACATGGAGGGCGCTAGCGGATGCCAGATGCCCATGTCGGGATAGGTGACAGGATCACGATACTGAAGCGTCGTTCCCTTCGTCTCAGCGCTGGCGACGTACTTGTCAGTCAACATCAGCAGGAAGTTTTCCAGGTTGTCGGCAGAGCCACCCAGCCAATACTGGAAGCTGAGCATAAAGTTACGGGCATCCTGCGCCTTGTCCATCGGCAGGTACTTCAGCACCTTAGGCAGGGTTTGCAGCAGCTTCAACATCCCATCCTGGAAGCCAGACCCCGACTTTTCCTTGCGCTTTCGCATGAACTGGGCGATCGCACTCTTCGACTGACCCAACTGAGCCATCGAAAAGCTGCCCATCTTGTTCAGGCGCATCACCTGCGGCATCGAGGGGAAGACGACTGCCACATCGAGGCGATCGCGGTGCGGCTCAACCGCAGCAACGACCTTATCTGCCAGGTCTTCAATAAAAATGAGAGAAGCAATAAAGATATTTGCCTGGGCAACATCTTGCTGGAACGCCTCGTAATTTTCAGGGCTGCGGAGTTCTTCCAGCAGATAGCCGCTAATTTCAATTGCCAGGTTGGGGTTGTTGCGATTGATGGCGTTGACGGCTGCCGACAGTGAACTTTGATACTGCGGCTCTAGCACGACATAGACCACCTTAATCAGCGATCGCCCCTGAAGCTGCTCAGGCACAATATGTCTAATAGTGGGCTTGACGTGAGTAAACATGGGGGTAGGCTCCTTCTCAAAAGCGGTCAGTACTCAGCGATTAGCCATAGAAACTTAGCGATTAGCGGCTGCAACGAGCGGCTGAAGGGATTTCCATCCGCCAAGCACAGAGATAAAGTTTACAGCCTGTAGCAGCGGCGAACCAACAGCTTGTTGCTAAATGCTAAGAGACTGTTTGTAAATGAATTTGAAGAAGCTGAAACAGTCTTCAAGACTTGATCCTCCCTAACCCTCCTTAAAAAGGAGGGAACCGAACCAAAAGCTTGAAGTCCCCCTTCTGAAGGGGGATTTAGGGGGATCTAAATCTTTGTTTACAAACAGTTTCTAAGTAGTGTCTCAAAAGATTTTTATCAGAAAACCTTTACCTAAAGGCAGATCTAACCGCTATTTGACACAATTCGATAAAAAACCTGAGATATTTATTTACAATGATTGACACACCTAGAAGTATTTGATTTCATGTCTATGAATAAATGTAAATTAAGATCATGGTGAATCTCTGAGATTGTTTCTCACTAAGCGACAGCGGATCTAGGTGTAAATTTTTTCAGGATTAAAAATAGCAATTTAAGTTCTATTTTTAAAACGTAAGCTTAAAATTTTACTCTCCAGAGTTTTGTAAAATGTGGCGTTAAGGAATTAATTCACCTGAATTTTTGAGAGGCGATCGCCTTCTCTTCCAATTTTCAGTTATTTTGATGACTACTCCTTTCCCGGTTAAAGATTAGGCACTCAAAGATCAAGGATGCGCCCCCGCTTAGCGGGGGCGCATCCTTGATCTTCTGGTGGAAAAGGAGTAAGATCTGCGACTTCTCAAAGAAGTCGCAGATCTCATCCTCGTTGCTAAGCTCCAGTCAGGCGATCGCCTCGGAAAAAGGGCAAAGACTGTTGAAGCTGCATTCCCTGATCCCTCTTGCAAGAATTAGGATAGTTGTAATGTTGGGGGTGAAAGCAAGAGGAGAATAAGTCATGACGCAAACCTCGATCATTCAAGACATTCAAGAATTATTAAAGACATTGCCAGAGCCTTTACAGACTGAAGCATTACACTATGTTGAATATCTAAGTAGCCGATACGCTCATCAGGAATTGTATCTAGAGCGTGGTACTACGGAACCAGTAAATACCAATTCAGCTAGAGAAAACCCCACAAAACGTAGTGGTTTTGGCATCTGGAAAGGAAAAATTTCAATGGCAGAGGATTTTGATGCACCTCTCGAAGAATTTGAGGAATATATGTAAGCATGGATGCGCTTCTAGATACTCATACGCTCATTTGGTATGTGGAAGGTAGTTTAAAGTTGAGCCAAGAGGCAAAAAATAGCATTGAATCTCTAGACAATAATTTGCACTTTAGTATCGTCAGCTTCTGGGAGATTTCAATCAAGTTAGGTAAAGGTAAGCTAATTTTACAAAATCCATTTCATGCTCTGAAAGATATTCTCGATCAGATTGGTATTGAAATTTTACCGATCACCTTTGCTGATACAGAAATTTATCTCAACTTGCCACTCCATCATAATGATCCATTCGATCGAATGCTAATTGCTCAAGCGATAAGTAATTCTTTGGTCATCATCGGTGCTGATGCCACATTTGATGCCTATTCAATTCAACGAGTATGGGAATAAATTTTGTAGAGCAGCAAACTTCACGGAATTGTCTTTAGCTAAACAAGGCGATCGCCCCTCCCCTCCCCCTCAGCCACCAATAAGCGTGGTGAACAGCAATTTAGGAGCGATCGCCCTTTTCTATACAGAGGGTGTTTTTGGTTAGCGATCGCCCTTACTCAAAATCACCAAAGCCTTATCAATCTCCCGCACCTTAATTGCCCTAAGCGCTGTCAGGATTGCCTTAAGCAGCGCAACCTCATCTTCTGAAAGTGTGACCATAGTTTTAAAACTCCATGAGGGTACAACCCAGAATCCATAAAGGTTCCAGGCATTTCTTGATTGAAGACATCGTACAAGAAAAACTGTTTGACGGCAATTGCCTTCATGTCGCAATGTCAGCATTGCGTTAAGGCTTGATTGAAAATAGGCTTGACGATGCCACTGAGCTTCTATGCCCAAACGAAAGCCCCAGATCAGAGCCTACGTAGACGAACACACAGATAAGCTCCTCAAGGCTTTAGCAGGAGTAATGGATAGCTCTGTCAATGCGATCGTAGTTGAGGCGATCGAACAATGGCTCAGTAAGCCTGACATCCAGGAAAAAATTGAGAAACACAGGCTAGATGACCTTGATTGACGAACTGACTCTACTTACTTAGACCTCTACAGCAAGTTGCCGTACTTCAGCAGAAATCAGCTATGGTAGCTGCTTGAACTTTAAAGTAAAGTGTACAAAGGACTTTTAATACGACTAGTTAGAATACAAAGTTAAATAATTTATTTTTAGATGATTGAATTCCACCCTACGCCCGTGATTCGACTAGGATGAGCATGTACGAACAAGCTTTACAGAATCGCGAAGATCTGAAGCAGTATGGAAGTAATTCTCTATTGCTTTTTGCACTAGAAATGCGGTTTGGAATTGAAGATATACATACTGTTGCTGCTGATGCTCTCACAGATGGTCATGATGATAAGAAGTGTGATTTGGTTTACATAAATATTGATGAAGGTTCAGCCGTAATTGCACAGGGATATTTCTCGGCCGATTCTTCTAGAAGAGAAGCACCTGCTAATAAGGCATCTGATTTGAACACGGCAGCAGCATGGCTGTTAAGCCGTGAGCTTTTTGCTTTACCAGATCGCATTAAACCAGCAGCTACTCAGCTTCGCCATGTCTTAAAGAATGGACAAATCAAGACTATTCAATTTTGGTATGTTCATAATCTTCCTGAATCCCAAAATGTAGCAAATGAATTGAGGACAGTTGAAGGGAGTGCTTCTAATTCACTGAGACAACTTTTAGAAGGGACAATCTTGTTGCCAAATGTTAGTGTTTTGGAAGTTGGTAGTAGCCAACTTGATAGCTGGTACAAAGCTCTTACAACACCAATTTTAGTTGTGGATCAATTTGAAGTAGACCTCACCGGAGGGTACTCAGTAGAAAGTGATGATTGGTCTGCTTTTGTTACTACTGTCTCTGCTAAGTGGCTTCATGAAATATTCAACCTATACAAGGACGATCTATTTTCTGCTAATATCCGAGGCTATCTAGGCAGTAGAAGAGCAGATGCAAACATTAACAATGGAATTAAGACTACTGCCTCGGATGATGCACGTCACTTCTGGGTTTATAACAATGGGTTGACGATTTTGACGCACAGCTTTGAGTACGATTCTCCAAGTAATAAACTACTGGTAAGAGGTATATCTATTGTAAACGGTGCTCAAACTACTGGGGCTATTGGCTCTTTGCAAAAGCCTCCAGAGGCTAGTGCTATGGTTCCAGCCCGTTTTGTTCAATGTAATAATCAGGATGTCATAACCCGAATCATACAGTTTAACAACAGCCAAAATAAGGTTGAGGCTCCTGACTTTCGTAGTAGTGATGATATCCAAAAACGGTTGAGAGAGGAATTTGATTCAATTCCCTCCGTAACGTACTTAGGAGGAAGGCGCGGAGGATATGATGACCGTATGAGGCGACCTGCTAACTTACTGCCGTCTGACACAGCAGGACAAGCGCTGGCAGCATTTCATGGTGATGTTTTGATTGCATATAATGAAAAGTCCCAAATTTGGGTTTCAGATAGCTTATATTCTAGATTTTTCTCTAATAGAACTACGGCAAAACACATAGTCTTTGCGTATTCTCTTCTTCGTGCTGTGGAAGAGCGAAAGCGGCAATTGAGTCAATTAAGCAGTGATAAAGAGTTAACGAAACAGCAAGCAAAAATCTTGTCATTCTTCAGGAATCGTGGAGCAACATTTCTACTTGCCTCAGCAATTTCAGCTTCTCTCGAGACAATTTCGGATACACCAGTTCACGATAAATTCTCGCTGGTCTTTGAAGGGAATCTTTCTCCTCAAGAGTCTATAAAGGTTTGGGAACCCATCGTTAATATTTCAAGCGCATTTTCAGAGAAGCTTATGGTGGGACTCGAAGGAGGGTTAAACAATGCAGATCGAGTAAAACGTGCGATTTCAGATTTCACAAGTTTTATGGAGGCTACTAATGAAGTTAATTCAAGTATTTACTCAGCTTTTTTTATAAACGTTCAAGTGAAAAATGTAAACCGATGAATCACCTTTTTAGAATATATCTAAATATAAGTTTGATTGGTTTGTGAAAGCTGGGCTTTATGCCTCGGCTTGATCTACTAGAGATGCAAACATTATTGATTGGTTGTTGTGTGGATTGTGGGATCGCCCCCACTCAATAATTTGCAGGCGATCGCATGTAAAAGCTCACCAGTTTGTACGAGCATCCCTGACTTAATTTAATTTGTGAATCTCACAGTAAACAAAAGATATGTGTCTTAGAAGTCTAGAATTTCTTTGATAACATTTTTTAGATCTATATCAGTAGGGCGTTTGGCAAACTGCTCATGGCTATAAATCCAGACCAGTCTAATTGTGCAGGTAGTTGCGTTTACCAAGTACATCAGCCTAATCTGGCCTGAAGCCCCTTTTGCAACCCGAAGTTCTAGCTTATGGAATGTCCATCCTTCTGGTAACTCAACTTTTCCTGGTAACGGCTCCTGACGGGAATTGTTTGGATATTGGTCGTCAATTAAATCTTCTAAGGCTTTTGCAATGAGTTCAACAAAACCACCCTTGTGAACCTTTGTGAGTTTTCTGAAAGAACGCCTGAAATTGTCTGATTCCTCAATCGAGAAGGGAGGCGAGCCAGTCACGCACTTCTCCTTTCCCAATTCGATTTGAAGATTCCGTAGTCAATGCGTCCTTTAAAACTTCAGACATTGCTAGATCGTATGCAGGATTTTTACGCTCTATTAAATCAAGCTTCTGTAAGCCTAACGTCTTCATATCATCAAGAAGAATTGGCTCCGTCGAACTCGCTTCAGGGGGTAAACCTTTACGAGCTTTCTTCCAAGGAAGTTCCTCATGAGCCATATCGCTCAACTGATAAGCATGATAGTGACCGAAGCATCCCCAAATTTCTTCTAAAAGCTCCTGCTTCTCAGGCGGAAGTTGCGACAAAGATTCTTTGCGAGGGATAGGTAACTGTTTCGCTTCAAAATCACTGTAGAACTTGTAAGCAGGAGGGCAAACAGGGCCATGGCGCCATGCTTGGATCTCTTCCTCAAATAACGGTTCGTCATACAGCGCTAAATTCAAGCTTTGAGCATAATACAGAAGCTTCTGAACCTTCATGTTGGTCATCTCAGCTTCTACCCTATCTTCATAAGCTCTCGCAATGAAGTAACGAGCCGCAATGAGGCAGTCAATCATAACTTAACTCGCAGGATTAAAAAATAAGCTCTTTACCGCAACAAATCTATGAGATACCACCATACAGCTATTGTAGCCGAAATCCACAGTATAGTACGCATGAACTAAATTTAAGTTCTTATCTGGCAGACCAAGAGTGTAGAGAGGATTATTTAGTGATTTCCACAATTGAGTGCTTGAGAGACAAATAGGACTGTATGTAACGTGTGATGTTTGAATAAAGCTTTTGTTGTCTTTGAATGACGACTAATTGTTTCGTTTAACTTAAGCAATAGAGTGCTTCGTTCAACAGCAAATCATTCTATAGTTAAGGCTGAAACGCAGTAATGAAAGAGTTCTACAAAATCGTTAAGTCGGCTACAACAGAGCAGCGGAAAAACCTGGCAAAGCTGACTGACTCAGCATTTGGTGATGCCCCTGATACTCTCTGCAACCATGTACGATATCTCAGGGCTGGAAGTCTTGGTCAACTTTTCTGGAACGAGTCCTGGAAGCAAGTTGTAACAGATGTTGCTGATCACATCCATATTGATTGGACAAGCACATTAAACGGTCGTCGTTGGCGCGACTTAGAAACCCAAGAAATTGAGGCTGCTGTCGTGACCAAACTATTTCAGAATATGCTGGAGCAACTTCCACCAGAGCAACAGCAAAAGCTAGTTATGGAAATGCAAAGGGACAACGACGATCCACACCTTGAAAGCTGGCTGCTGAGCGGTGGTATGATGACAGTTGCAAGAATGAGCGGTTTTGGAGTTTATCTATTGGCAAGTACCGTTCTAGGTAGTCTAATCAACGCTTTAGGGATTACCTTGCCTTTTGCAATATACGTGGGTATGAGCCAAACGATTGCTCTTATTCTTGGCCCGTAGGTTGGGCAGCACTAGCTGGAGGCATCCTATTTACACTCAATCAGCCAAATTGGAATCGTCTTACTTTGGCCGTTGTCTATGTTTCGATGCTTCGGCATTCAGCCTAACTTAAAGCAGATGTAGCTTAACTTTAGAATTGGCGATCGTCCCATCAACTCAATAATTTGTGGGCGATCGCTTCTCAAAAGAATATCAACTTAGTAATGGATAATGGGTAATCGGTGATGAAGTTAGTACTCACCAACTGTGGATTACCCATTGCCACTCATTAGAATCTAAACACAGTTCTCAGAACGCCGATGACTGCATCATCATTTTCCTCCTGGTGGTCAGGGGCAGTCAGCCAAATTACCCCAGGAGTAATTTCGATGTTGTCTGATAGCCGATATTTGTAGTACGCCTCCAAATGCAGTGAAACGTCGGGGTCAGTTTCGCCACCGTTAACCGCATCGTCGATTTCGGTGAGTCGAGGTTCCATGCCCACCAGGATGCCGCCCAGGTTGCCTTCGCCACCCAGGTCAGGGAAAGCGACGCTGGCAGCCCAGGTCCAGACATCTCCATCGCCTCTGCCAATGTAGCGGTGGTTGGCATACCCAACCCATCCACCAAAGGCAAGACCAGGAGTGACGGTGAATGTACCGGAAACGCCGTAAGCATTGACGGAAACCGGGCGGTCAAAATTTTCGTTTGCCAGGTTGCTGCCTGTAGCGAGTCCAAAGAACTCATCGGAGGGCGTGTAGCTGTTGATGTGGCTCAAGCCAATTCGCAATCGCTGGTCAAATCCGTAGAAGATTGCCTGAGCCAGTGCGCTATATTTGCCGTTAAATAGACCGCTGCCAGGTTCGGGATTGCCTGCATCGGGTACAAGATAGCCGAGGTTGATCTCAATGTCATCGGTTAAGAAGTGCCTGAGTCCAAATCCTGCTCCAGCGGAGTAGTTGTAGATCGGGTTGCGGAGGGCAAACAGGGAAACAGCGCTGCCGTCCAGATATGGGGTCAGTTGGGCAGATGCGTCTAAGTCAACAAATCCGTTGCCTGTAGCGGCGAGGTAGATATTAGTGCGATCGCCCACTGGGAAACGATAGCGTAACAGCCCCAATTGAAACTGATCATCACTATCGCCATCAAACTCAATCCGTCCTTCATTGGTTTGCAGCACCCCTTCGTTGGTGCCGCCGAGAGGAGTAATGTTGTTTGCCTGGAAGCGAGTGGTTAACTGGTCTTCACCCGTGAAGCTAGTCTCCAGATTTAGCCGTACCCGATAGCCAAAAGTCGGGTTGCGATCGATGGGTTCGTCGTTGGCGTTATTGCCGTCAATGATGCTAGTCAGCCCAAAAATCACCTCCCCGTTTAACACTGTAGTGGTAGAAAATTGGTTGGCTTCCAGTTCAGCCGTCCGTGCTTCTAGCACATCGACCCGACCGCGCAGGGTTGCCAGTTCAGCCGCAAATTCTTCCTGCAAGCGTTGCAGCGTTGCCAGATCTTCTTGCGTGACGGTTTCTGCTAGTCCAGCGGCGATCAGTTCATTCACTCGGTCGAGGGCGGCGTTTAGTCCAGCTGCAAACTCATAGCGAGTCAGGGCACGATTGCCGCGAAACGTGCCGTCGGGGTAGCCTGCAATTACGCCGTATCGTTCAACTAAGGATTGCAATGCTTGAAATGCCCAGTCGGTCGGCTGCACATCAGAAAGTTGGGAGACGGATGTAAGTTGGCCCATTTCCTGTAAACCAGCAGACGGATTGGCGAACCCTTCAGCTTCAGGCTGAGAATTAACTGGAGCAATGGTTGGCTGAGTAATAGATTGGGCAATTGTAGATTCGGCTGATTCTATCGAGGGCTGTCCAGCGACAGGAGCGATGTAGCTATCCTGAAGACCATTTTGTGACTTAGCAGTTGGCTGATAAACTGGTTCATCAATACTTTCAAAATCAGCTTTAAGCTCAGTTTCGGGTGCGATCCCTACCTCTGTAGATTCACTTACGACTGAAGAATTTGCGATCGCTGAAGAAGATACAATCAAATTGCCTGCCGCTACTAGAAAGCTAACTAGCAAGAAAGATTGAGAGAATCGTAGAAGGTTATACATTTTTTCACCACACTAAAAGCTGCCCTTCAAGGTTGAAGAGTCAGAAGGTTATTGGTTTGACAAAAACACTGATCAAACCTGTTTGGAACTGAAATTGAAATAGCCCAATTTATAGCCTCAATACCTGAGATTTAGAATCTAAATCCTAAGAAATTCTTTTCAAATCCAACTTTTAATACTGCTTACTTTACCAAACGAATTTGAGCATAAAATTGGTTTTCTATACTCAAATTCATCCTGTGAACAGCAAGTTTAACCTGTGAAGTGAGGAAGGAAAGCGAAGGTAGTGAAACTAACAGTTGGATGGAAAGGAAGGGGGCTTAATTTGGGTATTTCTTATCGCCTTTAACTCACTGCTGACTCAGAATACTGCCTGACTGTAGGCTTAACTTCTACCTTAAGGATTAGACGATCCCTATCTACAGAGACAGTTCATTAAGGAGTTTTATGCCCAAGTGTGAAGTTTTGCTATGCGATCGCTTTAGATCTTTCGATTAATAGAGTTTACACTGACAACATAAGCCTGAATTAATTCATCTGTATCTACCGTATGCGTTTGCTTTGAATGACCGAGTAAGTCAGTTAGCGGAAGACTGCGATCGCTCCGGTGCTTTATTATCAGAAGGCTCTAATCCAGATTTCCATGCGGTGCAACTGCTCACAGAAGGCACTGTAGGGCAGCAAGAGGGCATTAGCTGCCGAATAGATCCCAGGACGATACTACAAAGAGCGATGAGAAGGCCTGAGACAAAGTACAATTGTCCTATAGAAATCACCCTCAAAGTGATTGGGGGTAAATGGAAGTGTGTGATTTTGTGGTGGCTAAGACACGAAGCAAAGCGATTTAGTGAATTGAAGCAGTTAATGCCTGGAATTACTCAAAAGGTGCTAACACAGCAGTTGCGTGAACTAGAAGCAGATGGTTTAATTCGTCGCAAAGTCTACCGTGAAACACCTCCTCGAACTGAATATTCACTCACGTCTTATGGCGAGACGATCCGCCCCATTACGGAGTTGATGTGTAACTGGGGCAAAGCCCATAAGCCCGAATACCGATTCAGCTTTATGCCCCTTGACAGTTTGCGTGTGCTGATCGTGAAACAGCAAGCAGAGGGCAACTGCCTGCTAAAAGCTTTGGAGTCACACGGATTTTGGACCATCGTTGTCACTCCCAGAGTAGCCACCACCAAGCTGGAGCAGCTTCAGCCTGACGTTGTGATTGTGGATACCGATTTTGCCGAAACAGATGGGTTTGCTCTGGTTAGTCAGATTGAAGCAGTCGAAAAAGCCCATGACAAGAAGGTTCTGGCGATCGCTCTAATTTCTGCTGCTCCCGCTGCTGATGCCTCTAAAGACAAGCTCTGGCAAAACTTTCAGCTTCGGTTGACAAAACCTGTTCAGCCCGCAGAAGTAGTCGCGGCGATCGCCAATCACTCCCTGTAAGATGCACTAAAAAAACGGGACGTAGCAAAGGCCCTTTAAATTGTTTAGACTCACTAGAAACCAGAACCTTTGGCAGAGTCGCTAACGCTCCTAAATTAGCTATAAAGATAGGCCAGAAGCGCAGAGCCACTCTAGCTTTGGCATGGCTTAGGCGATTTTCAGGAAAGAAATTGCCTCATAGCAAGTCTAGTAGTACGCGGTTTAACAGTACGTGCCTCGGTAAAGGTTTAACCAACATGAGTGTTGATCCATCGTTTGAGCATAGGCAGCTAGCGGAAATCGTAAGTGGCAAGGCAAACCCGTCATCAGGGCACCATCAGGTCAAAGCTGATGCATTACAAGCAACGCATGCAGCTACTGACGAGTCGAATCGGACTTTAGAGGAAGTGGCTTGGTTTGAAGCAGCGATTGCTCAATCTGCATCCGAGTCTACAAAGTCGAAAGAATTCACTGCTACAGATGCAGCCTGGCTACTGTTGCCGCTGTGGTTTGCGGTCGTTTGGGTTGTACTGTTCTTTGCTTTTTCAGAAGGCTGGCGGATGACACGAAACAAGCTAGAAAGGCTTCAGCCTGCCAGTCGAATTCCCTGTAAACGCTGTCGTTTTTATACCAGCAGCGCTTACCTTAAGTGTGCTGTCAACCCGATGGATGCAGCAACCGAAAGGGCGATCGCCTGTCCCGATTATGATCCTAAAATCGAAGATTCGGGTAAACCTACTTACCGCAACAGCAATGTGAAAACCAGATAATGCTTCTAATGACTGAGGGCAAGCTGTTTCCAAATGGGGACAATTTAGTTTGAACAGTTTCCCGATGCGTGATATTGACTGCTGTCCTATGGTTGCTTTGCTGATTGAGAAATCCGTCACCGCTGATCGGATCTTAGTTGTAGACGACATTCCAGATAACTCATTTTTGCTTAAGGTTCTCTTAGAGCAAGAGGGGTATCAGGTCGAAGTAGCGGATAGCGGTCATGCAGCCTTAGCCAAAATCGAGGCTCAACCGCCAGATTTAGTGCTGCTGGATGTGATGATGCCAGACATGAGTGGCTTTGAAGTGACTCGACAAATCCGCCAAAACCGCCAGCTTCCATTCATTCCAATCTTGTTGATTACAGCCCACGATCAGCCTAAAGCTTCAGAAGGGTTTGAGGTGGGCGCTGACGGCTTTTTGCGTAAACCCATTGAGTCGGAAGAATTGTTAGACCGGGTGCATTCAATTCTTCCTCCTCGCCATAAGTCAAGCTGAGAAATGTGAAACCATATTCTGAATTATAGCGGTAGCCATATTGATTAGGACATTTGGGTGGCGCGGCGGAGCCGCGCCACCCAAATGTCCCTGTCCTAACCTAGCTGACCACAGCTATAACTCATTGACCATACCAGCTTTGTTTCCACTGATTCATCTGATTAATTTCAGATTCCTGGCTGTCAATGACCTGTTGGGCTAGCTGTTGAATTTCAGGGCGATCGCTTTTCTCTAAAGCTTCCTCCGCCATCGTCAATGCTCCTTCGTGATGAGGAATCATCGCGTTAATAAAGCGCAAGTCAAACTCCTCATCGGTAGTGCCTAGATCGACATCCATCATCATGCTTGCCTTCATTTCTTCAGACATCGGCATCATATGACCCATCTCAGAATGATACATGACTGGCTCATCTGGTGCATCAGGATACCAGGTTTGCCGCCACTCCTGCATCTGCTGAATTTCCTGCTCTTGTGCTGCAATAATCTGCTGCGACAACTGCTTGATCTCATCCCGGTTGGATTGTTCCAGCGCTACCTGTGCCATTTCTACAGCTCCCTGATGATGCAAAATCATGGCATCAATAAAGCGCAGATCGAAGCTTTCATCTGCGGGGCCCAAGTCCATGTTCATCCCCTGTGAGCCATGATTCATCCCTTCCATTTCAGTACTTGAATCCTGTCCAACGCTACGAGCGGAAGGATCGGAGGAATCGGAGGAATCGGAGCAGGCAGCCAAACCCAATGACAGAAAAGCGAATGTACCGCTCAGGGTTAGCGCCAGTAAAGTACTTCTGAATTTCATAGTCCACCTCACGCTTTTGATTCTTTTCTGTTGTAGAACCTCCATTAGGATGGAGAGTCAAGTCAAAAAAAGATCAATCCGATTTGAGGTTGAACTCGTAGATCAGGTCAGTGGCTTTTATAGCTGTAGTCAGCTAGGTTAGGACAAGGACATTTTGGTGGCGCGGCTCAGCCGCGCCACCAAAATGTCCTAATCAATATGGCTACCGCTATACTAAGGAATGGGAATTAAATAAGATCGAGATTGGTTAGGGGCGGGTTTTGCCGTCAAATTCATGGCACAGTGCCGATTGATCTGCTAAACCCGCCCGTACAACTTGCGGATTGATTAAATTCACAATACTAAGGATTGAAGTCGCGCCTAGCGTCAGCACCAGTTCAGCGATGGGGACTGCAACCGGGACGCTGGTTGGAGACTTGGCAAGCTGGATATTCAACTACAGTGTTGAATACTCTGGCTTGGAAGGGCCGCTGGCAGATGGACATATTCACTTGGGCGATCGCGGCACCAACGGCCCAGTTGTACACTTTCTAGACAACATTGACAGTTTTAGAGGTACCACATCTGTTTGTGGAGCAGATAGGGCGCTCAGCGAGACAGTTAGGTAGAAGCGTCGTTAATGGGTTTAACCTGTTGGACTCCTGGCGCATCAGCAGGAGAATCTTCTGTAGACATATCGCCTGTACCAGTCAGGTTATCTTCTTCTGTTTCATCTGTAACCCTAGCCGGGTCAACAACTGCACGAGCAGGAGACTGATCTACATCCGGGTCTTCACTCACCTTCTGTTCTTCGTACTCTGCACGGGAAACTTTTGATTCTTTGACTTGCTCATCCATCGTCATTATCCTCATTCAACTTGAGAGATTTATCTATTTCCTCAATTTGAGTAGAACCCGTTGAAGCTGGCATCTGCCTAAATACAGGACAACCCCAAAATTCTTAAATTCTTTTTTACAGAAGATCACAGGAACTTAATGAAGGATCGGCGGAAAAAGGTTTTGCTGAACGAAAACGGGGGTAGCAGTTTCTCATTCGCCCCGTTGCCATGTCTAAGAATCAAAGAAGTGCTGGAAATCCTGTAGAGTCCGCAGCCTTCAATGTGGGAGGTGTTGCAGCCGCAATTGGAGGAGTTTTGACTCTGGCAGTGCTGCTGAATGTCTACAACAATATGACAGAAACGGAAGACACCGAGCTTCAACAGAATTTGCAGCCAGGGGTGGAAGAAACGGTTGAATAGCAGTTGAGTATTAGACTTCTATCAACTAGGGCGATCGCCCTCCACCGGACTTTTACAACTATAGGCTGACCTCCAAGTTGGCAATGTCCCCCTCTAGCCAAGTGTAAGGCTTTACTCAAGTTGTTACAGTGACCCGTAAATAGGCTTTAACAACGGGTTTTATGCCGCTTTGAGTAACCGGGGGATAATCAAATGACCGATAGCGATCGCATTTTAGCTCAGCACAACGAAGCTGCTGAACCTTACGCTGACCCATCCATTGACCACCAAACTTCCGTTGGCATCGGGGCTGTGAGTGGAGGTTTGGCTGGAGCAGTTTTAGGTAATATGGTTGCAGGAAAGCTAGGTGCAGCCATTGGTGCAGTGGTCGGTGGCGTTGCTGGGGCGGCAATCAGCAACGAGAAAGGCGCGGAGATTAGTCATGCTGTAGATCAGGCAGTAGATGCAGCAAAGGAAAAGGTTCAGCCTTCTGTAATGAATGCTCTAGATCGAGTTGAGAGTCAGACCAGCACTATCAACCCTGATGCTGCTAACGCAGTCAGTAACCTTAAAGCCAAAGTTCAAGAGGTAACTTCTGGTTCCAGCTCTAGCAACCTCAGTGGCTCAACATATGTTGAAGAATCCACTGTTCAGGAAACTGACGTATTGTCTGCATCTGGTACAGACGATGTTTACTCAATCGGCACTGATGCTTCTTCAGCCTATGTTGAAGACACATCTCTAAACAGCACTGTTAACAATATGGCAGCCTCACCTAGCTACACGGGCACAGCGACGGGCTACACCGATAGCCCAACGGGGTATGGGGTTGATGACTATGTTGCTGATACGATCGCCGAGGATGTTCGTTCGCCCGACCGCATCAACTCTGGCTCAGCTTACATTGAGAACCCAATGTCAGGTTACGAGTCTACATCTTCAATGGGATACGCCACTGATGTAGCTTACTCTTCAGAAAATATGAATGTTGTCTCTGTAGAGGAGCAATATGATCAGGGAGTTGCATTAGGCAAACACGGTGATTTGGCAGGAGCGATCGCCGCTTTCCAGTCTGTTGTTGCCCAAGAACCCAACTATGCAGAAGCACACTATAACCTCGGTGTTGTCTTGTGTAAGTATGGGCTGACTGAGCAAGGTATTACTCACATTGAGCAGTCTAGAAACATTTGTCGAACCGAGGGCCGTGAGCAAGAGGCCGAAAACATCGATCGGATTCTGCAAAATCTGAATGCTTAGCAGTGAGCGTTCTATAGCAGTTTTAGATGAGTGGGTGGAGTGTGGGAGGCGATCGCTGTTAGGGTATGCCTCCTGTCCTCTGCAACTTAATCTATCACTCAATCTATTGCTTGCTGATAACCTTCACTCAGAAACACTGTGCAGAAAAGCTTACCCTCGTAGGGGCGAACGGCCGTTCGCCCCTACAATCATTGGAACCTACAATCATTAGAACTAGATCTCTGGTGAGTACACTTCATCCCTCATTTCTCACCCACAATCACCTGTCTCATTTCCACACTACAACTCCACCATCAGAGAGATGAGACAGATTACAAGGTTTCTTAACTTTAAATCAGCACCGGAGAAGGAACCGAAAAATTATGGCACTCTATAGAATCAAGGACTTTGACCCCAACTATCGAGACTCGTTTAATAAGCAAGATATCCTCAGCTTTGACCTTTACAGCGGCAATGAGAAAGTAGGCTCAATTGAGGATTTATTAGTCGATGACGGGGGAAAATTTCGTTATCTCGTCATCAACACGGGCTTCTGGATTGTTGGTAAAAAAGTTTTACTACCGATTGGTCGAACCCAGATCGCGTTCAACGAACGTCGCGTTTATGCAGACAGCCTCAGCCGCGCCCAAGTTGAAAACTTGCCCGAATATAATGAGTCTGATCTGCTTGATTATGACTATGAGGAAAGGGTTAGAAGTGTTTACCGTCCAACTGTTCCGGCAACTGACGTAGCTTCTACTCCAGCCTCTTCTCGCGATCGCAACAGCTATACCTATCAGCAGGACGCAGCCCTCTATCAATTGGATGAGCAAAACAACAAAGAACTCAGGCTTTACGAAGAGCGTCTGGTAGCCAGCAAAACTCGTCAGAAAGTAGGAGAAGTCGCGATTAACAAGCGAGTTGAAACCGAAGTTGCAACGGCATCAGTTCCTATAGAAAAGGAGCGTGTAGTTATCGAAGAAACGGCTCCCGTAGATGCAGGAACAGCCGTGACACCTGGAGCCGATGCGTTTCGGGAGGGTGAGGTTGCTAGAGTAGAGGTTTATGAAGAAACTCCTGACATTCACAAACAAGCCGCCGTGCGAGAAGAAGTGAGTGTTAGAAAAGAGGTAAATCAACGGACAGTTGACGCTGAAGAGCAACTCCGCCGTGAGCGGCTGGATGTAACTACGACGGGGCACCCGACTTTGGATAAAAGACCAGACCCGCTACCTGACGAACGCTGAAAACAGACGCTAGAAGGTTTGAATTCTTAACTAACGCAGGTGGAGTCAGTTTAAACACTTGGAGAAAAATATGGCACTTTCAAGGCTTGATAACTCTGATCCTCGCTATCGTGAAATTTCTGGCAATCGAGATATCCATCAGTTTATCGTTTGCACCGATCGCGATGAGTTGGTTGGCAGAGTTGTAGATGGATTGGCAGATGAGGCGGGGCCTCTTCGTTATCTCGTCGTTGATCTAGATGCTGCGATCGCCCCTAAACAAGTTCTTTTACCGGTAGAACGGTTTCGGGTTAACTCAAGTGCCCAGCGGCTCTATCTAAATGGCCTCAGTTCCGCTCAAGTCGCCAGTTTGCCAGCCTATGCTCCAGCTTACGAAAACGCAAGAACCGATCAAGCCCTTGATCGAGTTAATAATAAAATTATAGTCTCAAAGTCAGACGGGCTAGACGGCACCACCGAAACGATTCGTCTCCTGGAAGAGCAGCTAACCGTCAATCGTGAAAGACGTAAGCTGGGTGAGGTTATTGTTCGTAAAGAGATTGAAACTCGAATTGTTGAAGTTCCCATTCGGCGAGAGAAGCTGATTGTTGAACAGGTTGGAGTAGAACCTAAGCAGCTTGCCTCGATCGATCTGGGGGCATCCCGTGATAGCGTTGAGATTAGAGAAGTCGCTAACGCGAGTGTACCTTCTGTAATCAGTGGTGAATTTACTTCTGTAAGGGCAGCTAGCCAATTTTTGCAGGCGATCGCCGACCAGTCTCATCCAGGTTGCGATAGGGTTCAGATTCACCTGACCTTGAGTGACTCTAACCTCCAGCCAGTCTATCAACAGTGGTTAGAGCGCTACGTGAATCTGTAGCTTTTTGGAGTTAGGGTAGATGGGGTTTCAGCTTATCGCGTATTCTAATATTGCTGACAGGTACTGCTGATAGCCACCATGTCTAACTCCAATGGTGATTTGCCACAGATATGACAGAGCAAAACTTAACCGAGCAAGATAGTGCCCGCCCCCCACTACGCCGTTCGCGGCAAAAACAAATCTATCAGCACGTAAAGCAGTTAAATGCTGAGTTAGAGCAGCAGGTTCAGGAGCGTACCAATCAGCTACAGCAGGCACTTGAGTTTGAGGCATTGTTAAAACGAATCACAGACAAAGTTCGCGATTCTCTGGACGAGGCGCAAATTCTACAAACGATGGTAGAAGAATTAGGCGCAGGTTTAACGATCGAAAGCTGTGATACAGGAATCTACAACGCTGACTTTACCGCTTGCACGATTGCTCACGAGTATACAGCGACGATTGAGCCACTTCCGGGGCACGTTCTTTTGATGGCTGATTTCCCGGAGCTTTTTCCCTACTTACTCCAGGGTCACTGCTTGCAGTACTGCCCTACTCCTCTTAGCTTCATTCATGATGATTTGAAATGCAGTTCTGTTTTGGCCTGCCCGATTCTATTACCCAAAGAGGACGTAATGGATGGTCAGGATGTGCTGGGCGATTTGTGCCTGTTTAAGCGAGCCGGAGAAGTGTTTGACGAGCTTGAGGTGCGTTTGGTGCAGCAGGTGGCAAACCAATGTGCGATCGCCATTCGGCAGTCTCGACTCTATCAAGCGGCTCAAAATCATGTTCAAGAATTGGAGCATTTAAACCGTCTCAAAGATGACTTTCTAAGCGCAGTCTCTCATGAACTTCGCACCCCGATCACCAATATTAAAATGGCGGCTCAAATGCTAGAAGTTAAACTTCAGCAAGCCAGACTACTAGAAAGTGACTCAGGCATAGCGCAGTATTTGCAGATTCTGCGAGATGAGTGCGATCGCGAGACGAATTTAGTCAACAACTTGTTAGATCTGTCCCAGTTAGAAACTGACATTAAACCTCTAAGACTATCCTCAACTCGTCTACAAGACTGGATGCCTTACTTTGCTGAGCTATTTCAAGAACGGGTCAAAAAACAGCAGCAGGACTTCCGAATTTACGTTCCTTCCGATCTGCCGTCTGTTCAAACTGAGCCATCCATCCTGAAGCGCATTCTTACCGAGTTACTCAACAACGCCTGTAAATATACTCCTAGAGGCGAGAGAATCTGGATTGCAGTTCAAGTCAGCCAAGCCAGTGTAGATGCCCTAGAACTTCACATTGGCAATTCGGGTGTAGAGATTGCAGAAAATGAGCGATCGCGCATCTTTGATAAGTTTTACCGCGTTCCCGGTGCCGACCCATACAGGCACGGAGGTACAGGCTTGGGGCTAGCGCTAGTTAAAAAACTGGTGGAGCAAATTAGAGCTACCATTCAAGTCACCAGTTGTTCCGGTGAGACTATTTTCACACTCACTTTGCCTTTTTTCAACCTCACGCCACTTACGTAGGCGCTGCGCGAAACGCTTACACATCCCTTCTCTAGCGCCAAACGGTATCGCTTTGACCTGGAATCGCGGTACATTTGCTGTGTGACTCCAATAGACTTAAGAACCGCCGCTTGTTATGACCGAATCCTCTGAGTCCAATTCTGAACAGGTTCACCCTGAGCAAGTCAGCGCTAAGGCAAACGATTCCTCCCAGATTGAGCAACTGCTCCTGCTCTTGCGGCGCAAGGCGGAAAATTGGGTTGCTTGGGGGCAAGCCTGTCAGCAGCTTCAAAAAGCAGGCTATAGCCCTCAGCAGATTTTTGAAGAAACTGGATTTGAGCCAGTCCAGCAAAATCAGATCACCGTTGCCTCTCAGGTTTATGGCTCGATTGTCAGCGGTGGCGTATCTGAGCAGGTGCGATCGCGGTTTGAGCGCACGGGCAGTGACACACTCTACGAATTTCGCATCCTGACTCAGCCAGAACGAGCAGCAGCAGCAGCACTGGTGGTTGAAAAGGGGATTGACTCTGAAGGCGCTCGTGAGGTTGCCAAAGCTCTCAAAGACTTTTCGCGACTGACAACCCCGCCCGCAGACTTTTCTGAATATCCGGGTGATGCAGTAGCGCTGCACTATTGGCGACTGGCACGGCAGCAGTCAGATTTGCAGATGCGATCGCGCCTCATCGCTCTAGCATTGCGGTTTGCCCAAAGCGACTCTGCCCGCCGACAGGTTGAGAAACTATTAACCGATTTCACCATCACTCGCACCCGCCCTGCGCCCCGTTTGCCGCTTTATCGACTCGATTCAGAGGAAGAGTTGGCGAGGGTGTTACCTGTCGCAGGCAAGCTTCCGCTGACAGCAGCCGACCTGCAAGCCGTTCCGCTGATTGAGGAAGAACCTCCATTTGGGCTGGTGCGGTTTACTGGAACAGGAGCCTGGGTGCCCGTGCCGGGATGGCAGGTGGTGCTGGGGGCAGAAGATCCGGTGGTGTTGCTGGCGGATACGGATCAGTTCCCTGAGCCGCTAGAGGGAAAGCGAGAACAGGTCTTAGTCGTGATCGATCGGGCACAGCGACAGTGGAATCCAGACAATTTTTTTGTGATTGACCAGTCCGGGCAATTGCAGATTCAATGGTTTGAGGAAATGCCAGGGGTGCCTCTATTAGGACGGGTGATTGTGATTGTTCGTCCTAAGAAGATTCTGGATGAAGATTTCACCAAAGACCCCTGGCAGGTGGATGAATAAGTGCGGCTCCTTTTGCTTTATCGACATCGGTAAAACTGGTAGGGGAAGCCAATTCGCCCAAATTCTTCGGGGTCAACGGCGCAGGAAATTTTAGAGGGGCGATCGCCATCTCCAACGTGAGCAATCTGGAGTTTGGGGGGATAGTCATCGGTTCTCATTCCTGGTGCAGCGATGACCCACAGATTGAACGGTAACGGGAAATCGGGCGCGACCCGTGAGAGTTGACTCCATGCCTGATCAAATCCGTTGGTGCGATCGATCAGGGCAAAACCCAGCGATTCATTCGGGCGATCGGGAAAGTATTCGCTGAGTTCCAGTCCAAAGCTCAGCCCCAGCGCAATTTCTTGAATCGAGGTGTAGCTGGTTGCCAATACCAGGGGTGTTTCTGGCTCAACGTACATATCTCTGGCGATGCGGCTGGGATAGTAGGCCTTGTGGAATGCCAGGTCATTCACCACCAACGCACTGCTGAGAATGCCAACCAGCAAGACAGGTAGCCCGATGCGAAACGGCAAATGCACCAGCGCCACGCCCAGCAGCGCACAAACGCCAGGGTAATAGACAAAGTTGTAGCGCGGCACAACGGTAATGTCTTTGTTGAGAATGTAGACGATCGCAAAAAACTGAACCAAAACGCTGAGGGTAAAACCTGCCAGCAGCAGCAGCGACGGCCGAATCTCGACTTGACTCCAGGCTCGCTTGAAGCCTCGACGCACTTGCCACACTAGCCAGGCCACAAAAATCAGCATTAAAGCCGCCGAGGGAATCACGATTTGCTCCGGCTGGTCTTCGACGGGCAGGGTAATCACCATTACCACCCATCCGGCGATCGCCTGATAGATTGGGGCGATCCGGCTTTCCCAGTCTATTTCCTGAGAACTCAGCCAGGTCGTTTCAGGGCGGCTAAAGTGACCCAGCAAAATGGTAAGCCAGGGTAAATAGCTGAGGATGATGCCTGCGATCGCCATTCCTACCGCTGCCCAGTGGCGAGGCGAGCTGCGCTGCCACAGCATCCAGCCGCCCAGCGCCATGATTTGAGCCACCAGCACTAGCGAAAAAAAGTAGTGGATGTAAAGCCCCAATGAGTTTACGGCTACCCAGGATAGCCATACCGCTGGACGCAACCACCTTCCAGGATGCAGGTCTTGCTGTATTTGTACTAGCCCCGTTAGCGCCAGCGAAATCAGCAGCATCGGCAGCGTATACTGACGGGCTTCCTGAGACAAATAAACTGCGAAGGGAGAAACTGCCATCACCGCTGCCGCCATCAGCCCTGCACTTGCTGAGAAGGCAACCCGATTGAGCCAGTAGACAGAAGCGATCGCCCCCACCCCCATTGATGCAGAGAGCGATCGTAACGCCCAGATCCAGTTTTCTGAATTTGGGTTGAGCCAGCTAATCCAGTGATAGAGCAAACAGAAGAACAGCGGCGGATGCACCGATTCTGTGGACACCGTTTGAGCAATTTGAGCGCAGCTAACTCCCGAATTGAGCGTGAAGATCTGCTTCAGTTGCGACACTGAAAACGCCACACCCAGGGGTAAATCGGCTTGGCTGTGCCCCAGGCTAAAAATTGCGGTAATGATCTCATCTAGCCACAGCGGTTTCGCGTCAAGCTGCCAAAATCGTAGAACTGTCCCTAGCAGCAGCACCGCTGCCAGCCCAACATAGTGACAATCTAAGCGGCTTAACTGCTGAATCTGAACCCGCAACCCTTTCATGCCAGGACATCGAAACACCACACCAGTCTAACCTGTACGAGTACAGCTATATCAGCCCGTTCGCCCTTACCTGTGGTTCGTTCATCTGAAATACGCTGTGGGCGTAAATCCCTGTAAAGTGAGAATTGCTGAGTTAAACCAAACCAGGATGCAACAGGATAGGTTAGCGATCGCTTCTGGAAGCGCTTCTAGCAGCGAAGTGGGTCAGATTCAGCTTTTGGTTTTAGACATTGACGGCACGATTGCGGGCGAGTCCAATCAAATTCGCCCAGCGGTGAAACAGGCAATTCGGGCGGCTCAGGCAAAAGGGGTGCAGGTGGCGATCGCCACTGGAAGGATGTATCAGTCTGCCCTGCGGTTTTATCAGGAAGTTGGCTCTAGCTTGCCGCTGCTGGCTTATCAGGGCGCATTCATTAAAAGCCCAGTAGATGAAAAGGTGTATCGTCACTATCCGGTGTCGCGCCAGACCGCCCATCAGATGCTGGACTACTTCGAGCAAACCCCATTGAAACAGTTTCTCTCAATTCACTTTTACATCGACGATCAGCTTTATGTACGAGAAATCACCTCAGAAACCGAAGCGTATGCAGAGCGATCGGGCGTGATGCCGATTCCGGTTGGCGATTTGCGTCAGGTGCTAGATCGTGAACCGACTAAAATTCTGGCACTGAGCGACAACACTGACCTGATTGACCAGTTGCTTACCTCCCTGCGACAGCGATACACTCCCGCTGAGCTTTACTTTACGAAATCCGTTGCTACCTTTTTTGAAGTGGCTAATCCTTTAGTCAACAAAGGTATAGCAGTTCGTTATCTAGCAGAAGAAATGCTGAGACTACAATCCCAAAATGTGATGACTGTTGGTGACAACTTCAACGATATTGAAATGCTGGAGTATGCCGGAATTGGTGTGGCAATGGGCAATGCTCCCGCTGAGGTGCAAACCTTTGCCAATTGGGTTGCTCCCAGTGTTGAAGCAGATGGGGCGGCGGTGGCGATCGAGAAGTTTATCCTTTAGGAGGCGATCGAGATCATCCTTTCCAGGCAAAGTCCAGAAACGAGGGAGCCTTTATAGAATTTATCTGCCGCAAGGGGAGAGGAGAGAGTTATTCTCTGTCTACCTCAGAAGTAGGACTCTGAACTCCTTTCAAAATTTGCTCAAACTCCTCTAGCGAATTTATAGCGATCGCTTGTCTTAACCACTCTTTCAAAACCGCACTCTCTGTGTCGCGTGTCAATTCCTGAACTAGTTCACGCGCCCCTTCTCCAAATCGAGTTGCTAGTATCTCTGCCCTGTTAGTCAAACTACGATTCGCGCCCAGATGCCCAAGTATCACGCCACTTGACGGTGCCTTCACTGGCAATGACCCAGTGACGTGTCACCAAATTTTCGCGTAGCGGAGACTGCCCTTGCCGCCACATGGCATATTTGTAGTTGATCAGCTTTCCAGCGCTTTCGTCAAAAGGAATCTCACCAAACCAGGTGTTGGTATTGATATACTCCAGCGGATAAGCCTTGGCGATATCCCAATTGCCCAACTCCGGACAGTTGCCTGTGACAACCACGATTTCACCAGGTTGGGTTTGCACCCCATTTAGCTGTGCCCGCACAATGGTTTGAGCTTTGATCCGTTCTCCCACATGACTCATTACAATTACACCTCGCGCCGGAAGCTCTAGTCCATGTATCTTGCCATCTTTTGCTTCATGTTTGCAGCGGGTTAAGACGCAAGTATGTTCACCGTCGGGTAACTCTGTGTCAACTTCTTCCAGTGTCACCGCTTCGCCACGATTGAGTGCTACAAAGCAGAAGGAATCTCGGTAGCGCCGCACATAGCAGTAGACATCGGGGGTGAGATATTTTTGCCAGTGCCCCCCCAGTGACACGGCAGGGTTGAGCCGCCGCAGCCCGGAGAGTAGACGAAGCGTGCGATACAGGTCGGTGTCCGTATCCCACGACTGCATCATTGGGCGGTTGTAGGGATCGTTGCCACCGTCGGTGTCGTCGTGCAGATATTGTTCGGTGCCGTAATAGATGCAGGGAATGCCACGTGCAGTCATGACCAGGGCGATCGCCACCTTCAGCATCTCCGGATCTGGATTAAGCGACTGAAATCGGGGCATATCATGATTATCAATGAACGTAATCAGTTCATTTGCGCCGCTGTAGTGGTGGTCTAGGTCAAAAATATTTTGAATTACATGAAAGCCATCCTCTGCCCCCTGCGCTAATGCCGCCCGAATCGCTACACACAGCCCAAAGTCCAACATACTCATCCCAGAGTGGTTGGCAAATTCGACAGAGCGATCGTCCGATGGATGGCTATAAATCCACTCACCAAAGGTAAATACGTCAGGTTTGTGTGCTTGAATGTCGGCGTTAAACTCTTGCCAAAACCAGATTGGCATATGTTTTACCGTATCAACTCGCAACGCATCTACGCCTCGATCGAGCCACTGTTTGATCGCAGACTTAATATAGTTGCGGTAATCGGTATTGTTTTCGTTAAACGTGGCCAAACCTGAAAGCTCACAGTTTTGCACCTGCCACTCACTTTCCCAGTCAGTTACTTCACCGTAGTGGTGATACCAGTTATTTTTATCGTCATAGAAGTCAGCGATTTTCACACCATCATCATAGAGTTCACCCTTCACACCGCTGATATCAGGGCTACTGTGGTTACAAACAATATCTAGCACCAGTTTCATATCGCGCTGGTGCATTTCAGCAACCAGGCGGTCAAAGACCGTGTTCCGCTCATCCTGAGTTTTGTTTAGTGAAGGCTCTTCATCCTTGCCTATGAAGCGAGGGTTGATGCGCTTAAAATCCTTTGTCCAGTAGCCGTGAATCGCGGCACTTTCAATAAATAAATCCTCAATTTGCTCAAACAAAGGCGTGAGCCAAATTGCCGTCACGCCCATTTGTTTCAGGTAATCGAGCTTGTCAATTACACCCTGCAAGTCTCCACCCCAGTATTTGCCCCAGTCCTGGCGGTTAGGGTCATATAGCTCTGGATTGGGTCCCTCACTGTTATCTGGATCACCGTCATAGAAGCGGTCTACCACAATGAAATAAATTGTTTCCTGGCGAAACTCGATATCCCTGGTGTAGAGAAATTCCAGGTTAATCTCGACATCGGGAGTGCGCTGCTCCTCTACCAGAGCTTCTACTTTTTGTTCGGCATCCGTAACTTCGTACTGAGCAGATGAGCCTTTGGCAGGAGGGGTAGTAACCATAGAGTACTTGGAGGACGGTAAGAGTAAATCTGAATTATTGAAGCAAACCTATACCCAGTGTAAAGTCTAACGCTGCTCAATTCTATCTTGGACGTTCAAGCTTGCATCCCAGAGAGTCAAATTTGTAGTCCAGAGAGTCAAACACTAGACATCAAGCACAATCCTCGTTGAATTTGCTGAAGCTCTAGGATGGTTTAACTAAAATTTCGGCGTTGCTGAAGGGATGAATTCTCGTAGGGACGAATGGCCGTGGGAGGCGCTAGTCTGTCTTTGCCGCAAAAGCACCCCTACACCTAACGCCCCAGCCGCCAATGCTAGAACTGAGGATGGTTCTGGAACAGTAGTAGGGGACTCTGTTGAAGAAACGCCAACCAGAGAGGTTTGATCATTTGTGGCTAAATCAAGAGATCTTGTCGTAGCAGTGGAGCTTTGGGCGGCAGGAATAACCGCCGAACGATACCTTCCCCTGACCGCATTCGTAATGAAGCTTTGAAAAAAAGACGCGCGGGTTTCGCTAGCGTATTCACCAAAGCTGGAGTTGAGGATATTATCAACATCGGTGATAGCAGAAAAGGTCGCTCTGTAGCTTGTTACTCCGGCAATCTGATTACTGATGAAGGAGGGGCTACCCGAATCACCTGGAGCAACATTGATTTCTCTGTATCCCCATCCTAAGTCACTACCAATGAAGAAGTTATTTTGGAAAGTGCCATTGTCGAAGTCAAACAGCAGTTGACGACCCGGCAAGGGTTTGCCCTGTATGACAAAATCTTCACCACGTCCGTCAAAGCGATTCAGTCCAATCAGCTTGCCTGTTCCATATAAATCGGGTCTTGCTCCCAAATTGCCAATGCCAATTTGTCCGTATCCAACTTTTATAAAGGTTCGTCCGACCTCGCTAGCTCCGCGATAAATATCGTATTGCTGCACTCCACTTACCCGCTGACTCAACCGTAGGACAGCAAGGTCATTGCCTCTGAATAAGTTGCCGCGCCAGCTTGGATAAATATAGTATCCGTTGCTTGCAATTGCGAAGGTACCAGATCGTTCAACAAAGCGTACACCAGTGCGGGTAGCATTCCGATTTCCCCGATCATCCGTAACGCAGTGAGCAGCGGTGAGAATATGTAAGCCGCCCCGCAAAAGTGAACCTGTGCAGGTATAGAGATCTCCAGATGTTCTTCGGCTCGCTATCCGAGCAACGCCACTGTAGGACCCATACCTGACCACGCTATCGCTAGGGGTGCTAACGACGACAATCGCCCTTCCCATGCCAGTATTCATTAAGGTGATTAATGTAGCTGTAGCTGCGATCGCTCCACAGGTAACAAGTTTCTTCAACATAATTTATCTCTGATAGTGGAAAATAAGTTTGCTTTCTCGTAAGTTCTTCTACAACGCAAACGCTCGAGCAGCAAATTCCACATCAATTTAGCAGACTTGCATAAGGTGCAAGTTAAGGTTTACTTTTCAATAGTTTTAAAGAGGTAAGGATCCGGCTAACCGACAAAACTTGTAAAAGGCGAATGCTCCCATGCTGTAGGCTGAGCGCAGTCGAAGCCTACAGCCCCTACGAGAACGTGGATTGAGCGTAGCCGAAATCCACCTTCTGAAGATCGTTCAGGCAACTAGAGTAAGGATTTTAAGTGACAGTTATTTTCAAGCCTACGGCAATTGGTTTTCAGGGAGCGATTTGCGTTTCCAGTACATCGCGCCTGAAACGATGGCTGCAAGTAGACCCATGAGAGCAGACGGTTCGGGAACGGTGGCGGTGCTATCTGCTTTTGAAAGATCTGAGCTGAGCGGATCTGCCAAAGCTGCTAGTGAAAGTCCTGAAGCTTCTGAGTTGGCTGAGGTCAACATTCGAGAGGAAGGAATGTAAGATGGGTTAGCGTTTCCGGCGAGGACGCGATCGATATAGTTGCGGTAGGAGGAAACTCGCGTTTCGCTGGAATATTCACCAAAGCTGGAATTAACTACGCCATCAATGTCTGTAGCTCCAGTTCCTCTCTCTCCATAGGTTGTGATTCCGGCAATCAAACCATTGATGAAAGCTGGGCTACCCGAATCGCCTGGAGCCGTGTTTACCTCACGACTGCCCAAACCCAGATCGCTGTCTGGAAAGAAGTTGTTGTCTGCTCTGCCATTATCAAAGTCAAACAGGAGTTGGGTTCTGGATATTGGGTTGTAAATCAGGTCAGGAAAATCTTCGGCGCGGGCATCAAAGCGGTTTAGCCCAAACAGCTTGCCCCTGCCGTATAAATCGACTCTATCGCCTTCGCTGCCTGTGCCAATTCTGCCGTATCCTACTTTGGTAAAAACTTGCCCAATCTCATCGGTGTCTCGATAAATGCCGTATTGTTCTACACCTGTCACCCGTCGAGTCAGTCTAAGAATGGCAAGGTCATCGCCGCGAAAGAAGTCACCCTGCCAGCGTGGAAAGATGAAGTATCCATTATTTGCAACGCTAAATGCGTTGGGTAGCTCGACAAAGCTAACAGTGGTGCTGACAATGTTGCGATCGCCCCGCTCATCTGTGAGACAGTGAGCCGCCGTGAGAATGTGAAGCCCGCCTTGTAGCAGGGAACCTGTGCAAGAAGTGGATGCGCCGAGGGTATTGGTGAGGGAAAGTCGGGCAACTCCACTGTAGGCTCCCGCTGCTGCTAAACGGCTGTTGGGGTTGCTGGTTGCGGTCACAATCGCTGTACTCACTTCGGCAGTTGCCAGTGTGGTGAGGGTTGCCGCAGTCAGCGCGATCACTGAGTTTTTTAGATCCATTTTTACCAACATTACGAGTCCTGTTACCTAATATTGTAGTCATCTGGAGGTTTGACTAGAATCAGGAAAGGTAGACAAATTTCGTAAGTAAAGTTTAAGATAAGCAAAATCGGGGATCGGGGGTTTGATTCAAGCTGAAACTTTAGAATTGCTGGAATGGTCGCGCCTCTGTCAACACCTGGCAACCTTTGCGGCGACCAAGCTAGGGGCAACCGCAGCACGTCACCTACAGATTCCAGCGGCGTTATCGGAGAGTTTAGGGTTACTCGCGCAGACTCAGGAAATCTATCAAATTGAGCAAAGTTTGCCGTCAGGCTTGAAGTTTGACGGCATTCGAGACATTGGGGAAGCGCTGGAGCGATCGCAACTTCAGGGCATTCTGGCAGGAGATGAACTGCTAGCGATCGCCACTACCCTCTCTGGGGCAAGACAGCTTCGCCGCACCATCGACAGTCAGCCCGACCTGCCTGTTTTGACAGAGCTAGTGTCAGACCTGCGAACCTACCCAGAGCTAGAACAAGAAATTCATCGCTGCATTGACGACCGAGGCAAGGTTGCCGACCGAGCCAGTCTTAAACTGGGCGGCATTCGAGAACAACTTCGGCAGGTGCGCGATCGCATTCATCAGGTGCTACAGCGGATTCTTCAGCGCCAATCCAACGCTGTGCAGGAGCCGCTGATTACCCAACGGGGCGATCGCTTTGTGATTCCGGTGAAGGCTCCCCAAAAGGATGCAGTTCCCGGCATTGTTCACGATACTTCTTCCAGCGGTTTGACGCTTTACGTCGAGCCAAATTCTGTGGTCAACTTGGGCAACCAACTGCGGCAGTTAACCCGTCAAGAGCAGGTTGAAGAAGAGGCAGTGCGCCGAGTCCTAACGGAACAGGTGGCTGAAGTAAAGCCCGACTTGGAGAGACTGCTGGCGATCGCCACTGCTCTAGATCTAGCCACCGCTCGCGCCCGCTATTCCCTCTGGCTGGGTGCAAACCCGCCCCGCTTGATCAACCGCAGCGCAGGCGAAAGAATTACCTTGCGGCAACTGCGCCATCCCCTTCTCGTCTGGCAAAACCAGCATGAACAGGGCACGCCTGTCGTTCCGATTGACCTGCTGATTCAGTCGCAAATTCGCGTCGTTGCAATCACAGGCCCTAACACAGGCGGCAAGACTGTCACCCTCAAGACCCTGGGACTTGCCGTTCTCATGGCAAAAGCGGGTTTATTTATCCCCGCCCGCGAACCCGTAGAACTCCCCTGGTTTGACTACGTTCTCGCTGACATTGGCGACGAACAATCTCTGGAACAGAGCCTTTCTACCTTCTCTGGGCATATTCGGCGGATCAGTCGAATTTTGGAAGCGATTGGGGAAGGAGAGGGGTTAGG
>Ga0224723_1000070_pt1 | contig 63145 bp, 44 predicted proteins | sample Balambano_FR2_Me_FD_161647 | JGI IMG/M metagenome (GOLD analysis project Ga0224723, IMG submission 161647) | Freshwater sediment microbial communities from Lake Towuti, South Sulawesi, Indonesia - Balambano_FR2_MetaG | ecosystem: Environmental > Aquatic > Freshwater > Lake > Sediment | place... | reverse complement strand
GAGTTGCTGCGATCGCGTAGTGTCAGCAAACTGCAAACAACTGGAATCAACTTGAACCCTGTGTATGATTATGCCAATGATCGGCGGCGGATCATCGGCTATGCGGCATCAAACACTGTTAGTTTTGAAATTGCCACCGATCGCGCTGGCACCATTCTTGATGATGCAGTCAATGCTGGAGCCACCCGCATAGATGGCATTCGCTTCATAGCTAGTGACGAGGCGATCGCACAGGCCCAACAAGCGGCTCTGCAAGAGGCAACCGGAGCAGCTTTGGATCAAGCTGATGCTGTGCTTGCTGCATTAGGAATGACTCGGAGAGAAGTGGTTAATATCCAGGTCAATGGAGCCAATCCTCCCCAACCGATTTTCTTTGATGCAAATGTCATGCAACGGGCTGAAGCAGCTTCCAGCGCTCCTAGTCCTGTGATTGGTGGTGAACAGGAGGTACAAGCTTCTGTCACTCTGCAAATTAGTTACTAGTTAGGACTTACGCACTTCGTGCGAAAAACCGCAATAGTTGGGGATTTGTAGGGCGCAATGCGCCCTACAAATCCCCAACTGCGTAAGTCCTAGTGAACTACCAGGGCATGTTTCAGAGAATTGAGGACCGAGGAGGGCTGAGGAGGGATTGCTGCTCAGTCCTCAATTTCGCATTTTGATAGAGTAGGAACTTTTTGTCGAAATTTTTTGTCCCACCTATCCAGGAGTTCTCAACCCTCTTATTGCACTAAGACTAGACATCTGAGCTAGGCTCTGTACAATGAATTGAAATAACCTTTCCAGCTAAAGTCGGGTGTCTTTTATAGAAGTGGCTGTCTCCTTAATAATCATTCGGTGGTAAGTTTAAGATCCTTTTAGAGGATTTTTCCATCAGCTGATGTTAGTTTGGATCTGCTATAAGTGTTATCACTTGATTGTTAGATGAGATTTGTGAGAGGTATTGGCAAGGTTCATGCTCCCTTAGTAAAGTGTCAAACTACTCATCTAATCAGGGCAAGCGTCATCGTTTTTACTTCTACGTCGTAGCGGCATGGTTCAGGACTTGACGAAATTCACTCAATGAATCTCGTAGAGAGCATAACGTTAATCGGAGTAATGAAGGTACGAGCCAAAATTACTTTTCCAGGAGAAATATTGTGATGCGGACAGCCATACCAGAAGAGGATTGGGCGAGTAAGGCGCAAATCTTAATCGTGGAGGGCGAAAGAAGCACAGCCACGGAAATTCAGCGGGATTTAGAGAATTTAGGATATGGTGTTCCAGCGATCGCGGCTTCTGGGGAAGAGGCCATTCGCCGATTTGAGTCCACCCGCCCAGATCTATTGCTCACCAACATTCCTCTTGATGGTGAATTAGATGGCATTCAGGCGGCTGAATATATTGGAGAGCGGTTTCATGTGCCAATCATCTATCTCACCAACGATGCGTCTCCGACAACGATTGAGCGGGCTAAGGCCACTCGTCCAGCCAGTTTTCTCTTAAAACCTGTACAGCCACAAGAGCTTTATGTAGCGATTGAAATGGCCTTACAGCAACATCGAAAGCAGTGGGTTCAGGAGCAAGAGCATTGGTTTGCTAGAATTCTCCGGGACATGGGTGATGCCCTGATTGTTGTTAATCGAGAAAATCGCGTCCTTTTTTTTAATTTGGCTGCTGAACAATTGACAGGATGGGAAAAACGACACGCATTGCATCGCGATATTTCAGAAATCCTCAGTTGGGTTGACGAACGCACCTGGCTCTCGACCAGTTTGGTTGGAACTAATAATTTGACCAGGATGGCTGCAATCAATCCCCCTAGTCAAAAAAACAGCGATCGCCTCCTTCTGATGAATCGAGAAGGAATTGTGGTGTCAATTCAGAGGAGCATCGCGCCATTGTTGAATGAACAGGGAGAAGTGATGGGTTCTATCTGGGTGCTAAGAAATGTTGCTCAGAAACCCTTGATAGAAGAATCAAGCTTGGCTTTGGACAGAGCCAAAGAGTTAGAACAACAAATTATAGAACTGCAAGGACTCCATCAACTGAAGGACGAATTTCTGGGGACGGTATCCCATGAATTGCGGACTCCTCTAGCCAGCATTAGAATGGCAGTTCAGATGTTGGAAATTGCCCTAGAGCAACAGGGTGTTCTAGAGTCTGAGGCCGGTACGGAACCCAATCGCATCGTTCGTTATTTAGAAATTTTGCGGGATCAGTGCAATCAGGAATTAGAACTCGTTAATGATTTATTAGATTTGCAACGCTTAAACACCGAAGCTCAACCGTTAGAATTAACCCCAATTCAATTACAAAATTGGATTCCCCACATTGTAGAGGTGTATCAAGAGCGTGCTCGAAACCGCAATCAAAGTTTGCAAGTTAATATTTCTCCCAATTTACCCCCCGTTGTTTCCGATGTTTCTAAGCTGACTCGCATCCTATCAGAGTTGTTAAATAATGCTTGTAAATACACGCCTGCCGAGGAAAAGATTTGTGTTACCGTTCGAGCGATCGCAACTCTAGTTCGAGAATCTACGGAACCTTCCTCGCAGCGCAGCATCCAAATTCGCATCAGCAATACAGGTGTAGAAATACCAGAACAAGAGTTGTCCCGCATTTTCGATAAATTTTATCGCAGCGTTCGAGGAGAGCGTTTACAACCTGGGGGAACGGGATTGGGATTAACAATTGTCAAAAAATTGGTGACGATTTTAGGCGGCACTATTGAAGCAGAAAGTGGTCATGGAGAAACAGCTTTCATGATTGAACTGCCCCTCAATCCGCTTGATCGTTCCACTTCCATAGAATTGTTTATTTGATGAAGCTGGGAGTGTATCCTAGTTTTATAATGAGATCCACTCGAAGATGCTTGCAAGGGAGCTAGAGGACTTTGCCAAGGTAAAGCATCCCCTGCGGCCAGTAGTCTATGGAAGTGCGTTGCGCTATAACCCTATAAACGGCGATTACCAAGCTAACGTTTGTTAGCGTTCCTTAGGAAATCTTTACCCTCAAATGTGTCAATTTGCTTGAGGATAAATTTCAGTACCCGTTTTTATCCTTAACGCAGATAATCCCAGAAGGGGCTTTTATGGAACGTCGAAAGATTTTAAGGGCGATCGCCCACAGTAGCATCGGAGCATCAGTCGTCGGTTTGGTTGGGGGCTGTAATACAACGAATTCCACAACCAATGCCACCTCAGCCAATTCTCAAACAACCTCCCCCACGACAACCACGACAACCACGGCTCTGCCCACAATTGAATGGCAGATGGCGACGAGTTGGCCAACCTCTCTGGATACGATTTTTGGAGGAGCACAAACCTTAGCCGATCGCGTTGCTGCCATGACAGGAGGCAAGTTCAAAATTACTCCCCGCGCTGCTGGAGAATTGGCCCCTGGTTTGGAAGTATTGAATGTGGTGTCTCAAGGCGCAGTGCCCTGTGGTCACACTGCTTCCTACTACTATGTGGGCAAAAGCCCCGTTATGGGATTTGGCTCCAGTCTGCCCTTTGGGTACAACGCCCAGCAACAAAACGCCTGGTTGTATGAAGGCGACGGACTAAAGCAACTACAAGATTTCTACGCTAGTAAATTCAATCTCATCCAGTTTCCTGCGGGCAACACCGGTGCCCAGATGGGTGGTTGGTTTCGCAAAGAGATCACCAAACTCAGCGACCTGCAAGGATTAAAAATGCGAATTCCTGGTCTGGGGGGTCAGGTGATGGGCAAGTTGGGCGTAACTGTACAGACCTTACCAGGTGGCGAGATTTTCCAGGCTTTACAAACGGGGGCGATCGACGCAGCAGAATGGGTCGGACCCTACGATGATGAGAAGTTGGGACTGAACAAAGTCGCGCAATTTTATTACTACCCCGGTTGGTGGGAGCCAGGAACCAGTCTGGAAGTCCAAGTCAATCTGGACGAATGGAAGAAGCTGCCAACGGAGTACCAGGAAATCCTCCGCACTGCCAGTTTTGAATCTAACATGACCATGCTGTCCCGCTATGATACCCGCAACAATCAAGCGTTACAGCGCTTAGTGCAGAGTGGAACTCAGTTGCGGCAATACAGCGAAGAAATTCTCAACGCTGCCGAACAAGCCTCCTATGAACTCTACGATGAATTTGCGGCTAAAGATGCCGACTTCAAAACCATCTATGAAAGCTGGAAACAGTTCCGCGATCGCGTTTATGCCTGGAACAATTTGAACGAGAGCAGCTTTGAGAAGTTTGTCTACTCAAAATTGGCAACTTAGGGAGAAGATGATTTCCAGTTAGCGGCATCCCTGACAAAAACACTGACCGCGCAGCTTTATATAGCCGTAGCCACGGCGGTTAGGGCAAGGACGTTTTTGTGGGGGCGCTTTGCGCCCCCACAAAAACGTCCTAAGAAAAGTGGCTACAGCTATACTGTTGATGTTGTCAGGGATGGAGAATCGGCATGGGAACGAACCAGAACCGTACCCTATGATTTGCTGCTGCTGGATGTCACGTTACCCCAGTTAGATGGCATTCATTTGTGTGGGCGATTAAGGGATTGTGGCTATATCGATTGAGATTGCGTTGGAGAACAGTCGTCAAATTTTCAGTCTGCCGTTGAAATTGAATGTTCTGATTGGAGGCTTCCCATTTTCCTACAAATAAGGCTGACTTGAGTCAGCCTTTTAACTTGTTAAAGTGCGAATCACTGGATTAGAGCGATCGCTCCCTACTCCTCCTCGTCATCGCTATCCATATCGGGGGGATCAGCACTATAGTCATCCTCGTCCTCTAAAATGGCTGAGGAGTAAGGATCTTCATCCTCTCCAAGACGATTGAAGCCGTAAGAAGGGCGACCACCGTAGTCTCCCATGATGGGACTGCGATTGGGATCAGGTGGGGGAAAGACATCGAAACCGCCCTCTAGATCGTAAGTGCGGGCTGTGCGATCGTCTAGGACGACATCTTTCAACTCTTCATCGTCATAAAGAGTGCCTTCTAGATTGAGGTCGATATCGACAACTCCACCATCTTCGTAAGCATTGAAGCCAGTTCCTGCTGGAATCAAACGACCAATGATCACGTTTTCTTTCAAGCCGCGCAACCAGTCAGATTTGCCCTCGATCGCCGCTTCTGTCAAGACCCTGGTAGTTTCTTGGAAACTAGCCGCTGAAATAAAGCTATCGGTGTTCAAAGAGGCTTTGGTAATTCCTAACAATACAGGGGTGTAATCCGCAGGGGCACCTCCTGTAATAGCCATCGCTTCATTGACCTGTTGAATTTGCCGAAGTTCGACTAACTCACCAGGCAACATCGTGGTATCACCACCATCATCTACCCGGGCCTTAGAGGTCATCTGCCGCACAATCACCTCAATGTGTTTGTCAGAAATTTCAATCCCTTGAGATTGATAAACCGACTGCACTTCGTTTACCAGGAAGGTTTGTACTTTTTCCAGACTCTTTAAAGAAGCTTCATAAGCGCCATCGGTTTCTCGACATAACTTATAAAACAGTTCTAGAATTTCATGAGGGTTGGCAGGACCATCGGTCAAATGCTCGCCAGCTGCTACTTCCTGGTTATCGACGACCATAACGTTTTGACCCAGGCTAAGTTGATATTCGTGGATGGCTCCATCTTTTTCAATGACTTTCACTTCAATCGTTTCATCATCTCCATAGACCACTTGAGCCGTCCCGTCTCTCTCAGCTAAGACGCAGGCCTCTTTAGGTTTCCGGGCTTCCAGCAGTTCTTCAATCCGAGGAAGACCCTGGATGATGTCTCCAGTTTTGGCCCGTTCAAACACCAGCAACACCAAATTATCGCCCCGCTGGACTAAATCACCATCGCTAATGTGCAGAACCGCGCCGCCAGAAACGCGATAAGGGCGAGCATATCGCAGGATGACTTGAGAGTCGTTAGCTTGAATGACTTGACCAGAATCCTCAATGATGATTCCAGGAGCCACTTCGCTGCCTGCCACCATTAAATCGCCTGCCCGGACAGTCGGCCGTTGTCCCTGGGTGTCAACTTTGAATTTGTCTGCTTCCCGAACAACCAAGATGCGTCTGACAGCTTCACTACCCTCACGAATCCCTCGAATCTCTCCAATTTCCTTACATAGAATTTCTGTTCGAGCTACTACTGCACCAGGGGCAATTTGATCCCCATCCTGTACAAGTAAGCGAGTCTGGCTGCTGCCTTGAGTCTGGTCAGCCACTACATCCCGACGAATCACCAGGGATTCCAGAATCACAAGTTGCAAACGTAAGACTTCTGGATCGGTTTCATCAGGAACCAATTCGATATCCGCAGCTAACTGAGGAGTGTCGTCATCAATTTCCAGAATCAGGAGAGTTCGCAAGAGTTCCAGCCCTTCAACAGACTTGACTCGTTCACCATCTTTATGACGAATACGCTGAACAGCCCTCAATTGAATTGTGCGATTGGTGTCTTCCCGTTTTGACTCCTGGCTGGGGACAGGCGGTACATCGGGAACTGGAAATTCTGTCACAGGACGCAACAGAATTGCAGGACCTTCAGGAGTCTCCACGTATTCGACGTATCTCAAGTCGTTCACAGTTAATCCAGGCATGACTTCATCACCAGGCAAGGCGATCGTGCCATCTCGACCCATGACCACATCGGGATTGTCTACCATGTGGATCTCGCCAGGTTTAATCACAATCTCCCGCAAGATATCGTTCTTCTGCGTTACTTCAACCACACCACTACTCTGGCAGAAGATGTCCTTGACAACTTCAGTGCCAGCATCAACGTATTGTCCATCCTCAACTAACAGGAGAGAAATATCTTTGTTGACTTCGTGGGATTCTTCAGGAATCCACAGGAGGGTGCCACCCTGGACGACTTCATAACCCTCTTTGGCCTTACCCCGTTTCGCTACTTCTACGCCAGAGTATTTTATGATGCCACCTGTCTGGGTACGATAGCGATCGTCAATCAGTTCGGCAACGACTTGATTGTTTCCGACTTTGGTTCCAGGAGCAGCCAGAAGGGAGAACCGTTGATTGTTTTGAGTTTCAATCAGATATTGTTCCCGTCCTTGTTGACTCTCGGCATAGACGCGGGCTTGATCCAGCAGCACTGATGCGGTGATAATTTCAATTTCTCGCACTCCTTTGCCCTCCCCTTCTTGAGGGATGCGGACTCTGCCACCGTGCTCCGTCACCAGTTTGGTTTCTGCCAAAGTCCCTTCAGCTTCAATGAAATTGCCATTTTTGACAATGGGTTCAGCACCGGGTGGCAAGTTATAAACCTCACCTGAAAGCACCCAAATTAAGCCACCGCGCTGAGCGATACGGGTGGTATTGCCTTGGCGGTCTTTTTTCTCCTCAGGAACCAGTTCAGAAAACTTCACTTCACCTGATAGGTCAGAAGCCACGTCTTTCGTTGCTTTTTCAGTCACTTTTTTGACGCGACCCGTAACTGGTAAATCAACCAGGATCTGACCTGCCTTAACAGCTTGTCCATCGCTGACAAACAAAATCGAGTTTGTTGGTAAGCTGAAGGTCTCCTGTTTGCCTGATGCGTTTGCAACGATCAAATCAGTGGGGACTTCTGTAATTAAGGCATCTTCGCCGTGGCGTGTCCGGAAAGCGCGAGAACGGAACTGCTTTGGTTTCAATTGAACTGTGCCTTCAAAGGGGGCACGATGTTGGGGAGCCAATTCTCCAGTAAACGTTCCTCCCGTATGGAAGGTTCTCATCGTCAACTGGGTTCCCGGTTCACCGATGGATTGAGCGGCGATGATGCCGACTGCTTCGCCTGAATCAACCATCTCAGCATGGGCTAAGCTCCAACCGTAGCAAGCCTGACAAACCGATCGCGTTGCTTCACAGGTGAGGGGCGATCGCACCCACACCTCTTCCACTTTGGCTTTACCAATGATCTGAGCAATATCATCAGAAATGGGTTGATTGCGATCGATAATGATCTCACCCGTTCCAGGATGGAGCACAGGGCGAGCGACTACCCGTCCCAGGAGCCGGTCTTTCAAGGGAATCAGGACGCGATCGCCATCAGTCATGCTTCTGACCGGAATACCACGTTGGGTATTGCAGTCCATTTCGCGGATAATTACATCCTGAGACACGTCTACCAGACGGCGGGTCAGGTAACCAGAGTCTGCGGTGCGTAACGCTGTGTCCACCAGTCCTTTACGAGCGCCGTAAGAAGAAATAATGTACTCTGTAACCGTCAACCCTTCCCGGAAATTTGTCTTAATTGGCAAGTCAATGATCTCACCTTGCGGATTGGCCATCAATCCCCGCATTCCCACCAACTGTCTCACCTGGGAAATATTTCCGCGTGCTCCAGAAAAGGCCATCATGTAGACCGAGTTGAGGGGGTTGCTGGAACGGAAGTGACGCACAACTTCGTCTTTTAACTCCTCACTGGTGCTATTCCACGTATCAATTACTTTTTGGAATCGTTCTACTTCAGTAATCTCACCACGAGTATAACGAGTCTCAGTAGCGCGAATTTCTTCCTCTGCTGCCTTCAGCAAATCGCGTTTGCTGGGCGGCACCTGCAAATCTTCAACACTGATCGAAACTCCAGCCCGTGTTGCAAACCGAAACCCTAAGTCTTTTAACTCATCTGCCATCTGAGCGGTGCGAGCCGTCCCATAGTGGGTAAAGGCCCACGCAATCAGGTTCCGTAATCCTTTCTTATCTACAATCTTGTTGCGAAAAAGAATAGGTTGTTCAGGCTTTTGATTAGAATTCTGCTCTGCCATCTTAGATCTCTGCCCTCGAATAATCTGCCCTCGGTCAAATTGCACCCTTGTGCGTATCTTTGGGTGCTTAGCACCCATCCCCAACATCATCGAGCCAGGGTATCAAAAACAGTTTTGTTGTAAATGATTCGTCCAGCCGTCGTGCGAATGTACTGAGAAATTAAATTGCCTGTTGGATCAGTCTTAACGCGCCGGAACTTATAAGTTGTGGTAACAGTACCGTCTTCTGCCCGATTCTCTTCCACGATTTCATCTTTACCATCGTCTTCCACAGCACCATCAAAGCGCACCCAGATGAAGGCATGGAGGTCGATCTGCTTTTGCTCATAGGCCATGATGGCATCTTCCAAGCCAGCATAGAAGCGACCTTCGCCCAATCTGGCATCCCGGTTCTCGGCAGTCAGGTAGTAGCAACCTAAAACCATGTCTTGGCTGGGGGTAATAATGGGCTTACCCGTCGCAGGAGATAGCACGTTGTTGGAGGCTAACATCAGCAAGCGAGCTTCTGCTTGAGCTTCCAAAGACAAAGGAACGTGAACCGCCATCTGGTCTCCGTCAAAGTCAGCGTTAAAGGCAGGACAGACCAAAGGATGAATTTGGATCGCTCGTCCTTCCACGAGAATTGGCTCAAACGCCTGGATACCCAATCGGTGTAGCGTTGGTGCTCGGTTAAGTAGAACAGGATGCCCCTCAATCACTTCCTCTAAGACATCCCAAACACTGGGATCGTTGCGCTGGATCAGTTTTTTGGCTGCTTTGATGTTGTTCACCAATCCCTGTCGAATCAGGCGATGGATCACAAAGGGCTGAAAGAGTTCGATCGCCATTTCACGAGGTAGCCCACACTGATGGATTTTCAGCTTAGGACCCACTACGATGACAGAACGACCAGAATAGTCCACCCGCTTACCCAGCAAGTTCTGTCTGAATCGACCTTGTTTCCCTTCGATAATGTCTGAAAGGGATTTCAAAGGACGGTTATTGGCACCCACCACCGTGCGACCGCGACGACCGTTATCAATCAAAGCATCTACTGCTTCCTGTAACATCCGCTTCTCATTACGGACAATGATCTCAGGAGCCAAAATCTCTTGTAAACGAGCTAAGCGATTGTTTCGGTTGATGACTCGACGGTACAAATCATTTAAGTCAGAGGTAGCAAACCGTCCACCATCCAACTGCACCATAGGACGCAAATCAGGTGGAATGACTGGAATGACTGACAAAACCATCCATTCTGGCTTGGATTGCGTTGCGATGAAGTTATCAATCACGCGCAGACGCTTAATCAGTTTGGCCCGCTTCTGGCCCTTAGCAACAGCAATTTCTTCTCGCAATTGTTCTGCTTCCGCTTCCAGGTTCAAGTCCTGCAACAATCGTTGCAATGCCTCTGCCCCTATGCCCACCTCAACATCCCGCAGTTGAGAGTCTTCGCTGTAGAGCTGGTCTTCAATTTCAATCCACTGGTCTTCCGTCAGAAGTTGCTTGTAGCTCAGGCTTTCGTGATTACCCGGATTCAGCACTACATAGGCATTAAAGTAGACGATTTGTTCAACATCGCGTAAGGGCATGTCGAGCAGGATCGCCATGTAACTGGGAATCCCTTTAAGATACCAAACGTGGGCAACTGGGGCAGCCAACTTGATATAGCCCATGCGATGCCGCCGCACGCGAGATTCTGTCACCTCTACCCCACAGCGTTCGCAGACAATTCCCCGGTGTCGCACCCGTTTATATTTGCCACAATGACACTCCCAATCTTTGGCAGGGCCAAAAATGCGTTCACAAAACAAGCCATCCATTTCCGGCTTGAGAGTACGATAGTTAATAGTTTCGGGTTTGGTCACTTCACCCACAACCATCCCGTTAGGGAGGGAACGCTCTCCCCATTGACGAATGCGCTCTGGCGATGCGAGACCGATTTTGACATAGTCGAATCGCTGCTCTAGCTTTGGCATCTCGAATACTTCCTTAATCGAACAGTTTTAAGAGGTCAGAAGGAGGATGAGAGTAGTTTGGGGCAAGGGATGAAAGAGTCAATTCCGCTTCATCCCTGAAAGGCGATCGCGTTGATACTAATCCTCGACCTCTTCCATTTCATCGCGTGAAATCGATTCATACGTTGGACGGGAAGGAGTGCGCCGGGCAGAAACATCTGCCATCAGATCTACTTCGACATCCCGACTGGAACCATCTTCTTTGGTTTCTAACTTGTGGGCGGCGATATCCAGGCAGAGGGACTGCAACTCTCGCATTAACACCTTGAACGATTCAGGGGTGCCAGGACGAGGAATGGCTTTACCTTTGACGATCGCATTCAAAGCCTCATTCCGTCCCTGCATATCGTCAGATTTCACGGTGAGCAACTCTTGCAGAATGTAAGCTGCACCAAAGGCTTCTAGGGCCCACACCTCCATTTCTCCGAAGCGCTGTCCACCCTGCTGTGCCTTACCTCCTAAGGGTTGCTGAGTTACCAGCGAGTATGGTCCAGTTGAACGAGCATGGATCTTATCATCTACCAGGTGAACCAGCTTCAGCATATATGCCTTACCCACAGTGACAGGGCGATCGAACGGTTCTCCCGTGCGACCATCGTAAACCTGGATCTTACCAGGCACCTCTGAATTAAATACCCAGTCTTTATTGGGGAAACTAGCTGCTTCCTGGAGTTTGGCATGAGTCGTCAAACGCGAGGCTTCTGCTCCATACATTTCATCGAAAGGAGTCATCTTGAAGCGCATTCCTAGATGCTCACCTGCCCAACCGAGAAGACATTCAAACACCTGCCCCACATTCATACGAGAGGGCACCCCCAGAGGATTGAGGACGATATCGACCGGGCTACCATCAGGTAGGTAAGGCATATTTTCGATTGGCAAAATTCGGGAAATAATCCCTTTGTTGCCGTGTCGTCCTGCCATCTTGTCGCCCACCTGAATTTTGCGCTTTTGGGCAACATAGACTCGCACCACCATGTTGGCCCCCGGAGGTAACTCATCTCCCTGCTCACGGGTGAAGATCCGCACATCGACCACCCGCCCCTTCTCACCATTGGGCACACGCAAGGAGTTATCGCGCACATCCCTGGCTTTTTCACCAAAAATGGCTCTCAATAACTTCTCTTCAGGTGGTTGATCCGATTCTCCCTTAGGAGTCACCTTACCTACGAGAATGTCACCCGCTTCTACCCATGCCCCAATGCGGATAATGCCAGTTTCATCCAACTGACGCAGCGCATCTTCCCCGACGTTAGGAATTTCACGGGTAATCTCTTCCGGACCCAGCTTAGTCTGACGGGCTTCAATCTCATATTTCTCAATATGGATTGAGGTATAAACATCGTCATAGACCAATCGTTCGCTGATCAGGATGGCATCCTCATAGTTGTAGCCTTCCCAAGGCATATAGGCGACGGTGACGTTTTGCCCCAAAGCGATTTCGCCGCCTTCGGTCGCAGAACCATCTGCCATGATCTGACCTGCTCTAACACGATCGCCCGCAAACACAATCGGTCGCTGGTTCAAACAGGTGTCCTGGTTGGAGCGCTGGTACTTCTGGATCTGGTGCTCATATTCCTTACCATTGTCGTCGCGGACACGAATGCGGTTAGCATCCACGTATGTCACTTCACCATCGACACGGCTGATGATGACCATACCAGAGTCACGAGCGGCCTGGGCTTCCAACCCTGTTCCCACCAGTGGGCGCTCTGGGCGCAGTAGGGGTACAGCCTGTCGTTGCATGTTCGATCCCATGAGGGCACGGTTCGCGTCGTCGTGCTCCAGGAAAGGAATCAGGGAGGTTGCAACAGAGATAATTTGCACTGGAGACACCGCCACAAAGTCCACTTCAGTGGGAGTCGTGGTAGTAAAGTCTTGGCGATATCGCACGGGCACCTGTTCACCCAGGATGTAATTGTTCTCATCTGCTGGGATATCTCCCGGAGCGACGCGCAAATCATCCTCTTCGTCTGCTGTCATGTAGAGGGGGGGGCGATCGCGCATCACCCGGCCACTTTCCACGGGGTAGAAGGGAGTTTCAATGAAACCGTAGGAATTCACACGAGCATGGGTAGCCAGCGAACCAATCAACCCAGCGTTTGGACCTTCCGGGGTTTCGATCGGGCAAATGCGCCCATAGTGAGAGGGATGAATATCTCGCACCGCGAAGCCTGCTCGTTCACGGGTTAGTCCACCAGGGCCAAGCGCACTTAAACGACGTTTGTGCGTCAACTCTGCCAGGGGATTGGTCTGATCCATGAACTGAGAGAGCTGAGAGGAACCAAAGAACTCTTTGATCGCTGCAACCAAGGGCTTAGGGTTAACGAGAGAGGCCGGGGTCAAAGAATCGGCATCGGAGACAGTCATGCGCTCTCGGATGATCCGTTCCAGTCGGTTCAAACCCACTCTTACCTGATTTTGCAGTAATTCTCCCACCGAACGGACACGACGATTGCCTAAGTGGTCAATGTCATCGACCATGCCGATATCAAATTCTAAATTGATCAGGTAGTCAATCGAGGCCAAAATATCTTGAGGGGTTAACACTCGCATCGCTTCGGGGACGTTTAAGCGCAGCTTGCGGTTGAGCTTATGTCGACCGACTTTGCCTAAATCATATCGCTTTGGATCAAAGAAACGAGAGTCGAGCAGTTGTTGCCCTCCAGATACAGTAGGAGGTTCACCAGGGCGTAATTTCCGGTAAAGCTCCATGAGGGCTTCTTCTTCGCTAAACTGTCCTTCTTTGTCGATCGTCTTCTGAAAGTATTCAGGGTGACGTAGTGCATCAAAAATTTCACTGTCACTTAGTCCAAGGGCCTTGAGCAGCACTTGAGCCGAAAGCTTACGGGTTTTGTCGATTCGCACCCAGACTAAATCATTCCGGTCTGTCTCAAATTTGAGCCAGGCCCCCCTGTTGGGGATGAGACTAGCATTGTAGGTACGTCTTCCATTCTTATCTGTCTCTGCCTTGTAGTAGACACCGGGGCTACGTACAATTTGGTTAACAATAACCCGTTCTGCTCCATTGATGATGAAGGTGCCCCGGTCTGTCATCAGGGGCAAATCACCAATGAAGACCTCTTGTTCCTTAATCTCACCCGTCTCTTTATTAATCAGTCGGGTGGGAACATACATTTGCACAGCATAAGTGCTGTCTCTACGCTTCGCTTCGTCCACATCGTATTTGGGACGTTTGAGTTTGTAGTCCTTGCCTAAAAAGTGCAACTCCAGCTTGCCTGTGTAGTCGGTAATTGGCGAAAAACTGTCTAATTCCTCAATTAGACCCTCTTCTAAAAACCAACGGAAGCTGGCACGCTGAATTTCAACAAGGTCTGGGAGGGTATAGTTGATAGTGGATTGAGCTAGATTAGTCATGCGTCTCCTCAAACAGGCAACGCTCAGGGCTAAGCCCTGACGTTAGAACATCTTGGCCAGTCTGTCAACGAAAAAAATCAGACCTCCCAAAGAGGACTGAACGAACATACATTCTGATGACACCGCTAAAAATCGCAGAAGGTATTCCAATATTGGCAATGGGGATTGGCAGTGGGTTGACAGATGGAAAAAGCAGACAGGGCTGATGCACAAACTCGGTTGAATTGCTCACATTAAATCGCACAAAGATGTAAATGAGAGAAATTCTGGAATGTGTTGAAGCTTTCCTACCCTTCTTTGGAGTTGTATTTTTAAATATTATGCATCAAAAGTTTCAACTTGTGGTAATGACTTTGCTACTGAACTTATTGCCACAGAACTTAATTGTCAAGCGATCGCCCTAGCAGGACACGAGAATGAGACTCATTTATAGGTTCATCTAGAGTTAGACCGAACAGCCGACAGGCATTTGCCGTAGTTTGTTCAGCAATCTCATATAGAGGCACTTGACGCAGACGAGACAACTGCTCCGCCACATGTAGGACATAGGCAGGTTGGTTACGCCGTTCTCCCCGTCTGGGAACTGGAGACAGAAAAGGGCAATCTGTTTCAATCAACAGGCGATCGGGGGGAACCAGTTTGGCTGATTCTTGCACTTGAATAGCATTTTTGAAGGTCACAATACCACTGAAACTAATATGAAACCCCAGTTCTAAAAACCATGCGGTTTCTTCAGGAGTACCACTCCAGCAATGCATTACGCCCTGAACAGAGCCGTATCGCTGCCAGCTTGCACGAAGCAAATCTGCCATGTCACGAGCCGCATCGCGACAATGGATGATTACAGGTAGATGAAGCTGTCTAGCAATCTCTAGTTGAGCTTCAAAGGCGGTTTGCTGCTGCTCGCGATTGTCAGCTTTATAGAAATCCAACCCGGTTTCACCAATAGCTACAACTCGGCGATCGGACTGAGCCAATTGCCAAATTTTGTCAGCCGTGCTGACTTGCCATTTGTCTACATCTAATGGGTGTAGCCCAATTGCCAGAAAAAGTTCTGGAAATTGAGAAGCAATCTCTTGCATCTGCTGAAATTCACTCGGCTCGACACAGGAATGAACTAGTCGCACAACTCCTGCTTCTCGCCAATTTTGAGCCACTTGCTCTAAGTCAGGCTGAAAGTCTTTGAAGTTGAGATGAACATGAGTGTCAATCAACCGCATTAGATGAAACCTCAATTCGGTCAAACAACCCCTAAGAAAGCTTCAACACCTACAAACCGAAACCTCAAGGTTCACTGAGTAGCCACTTGAGCACTAACTTCATCAGAAATGGTATTTGGATCTACATCTACGACGGGTGGCTCAGCCACAGTCGGGGAAATACCTTGACCCTGCTGCCGTTTTAGAGCAGTGGTCAGACGAGCTTTTTTACGCGCACCATTATTAGGGTGAATTACTCCACGCTTCACAGCCTTGTCGATTTTGCTGAAGGCCGCCGATAACCGCTCTTGCACCTCTTGCATAGCCTCGGGGTTGGGATTAGAGGCGTAGGCGTTGAGCGAGGTCATATATCGCTTGATCAGAGTTCTGACTGCCGACTTGTAGGACTTGTTATGAAGGCGATTCCGCTCGGCAATCTGAATACGCTTTAATGCAGACTTAATATTTGCCACAGGACTTACTTTATTCTAGGAAATAGAAGATGTTTCTAGCAGCCAACTATCTTAGCAAAAGATCTACACAAACTGCTAGAAAAATTACTTGAGCTTCTACCACTGCAATACATAATCCTCGAAAAATCCAAGTTAAGCTAGAGTGATACAGATATTAACCCTTAGCGGCTACAGCGACCCTGAATAGGCACTTGATGTCTCTAAGGAAGATTTCACCCTCCGGTCTCTCTCATCTCATGTGGCAATGCTGCGAATTATAACTCAGCGATCTGAGGCTCTAACTGAACTGAGGCGAATTTGCGATCGCACTCATGATGATCAGATTTTCCATAAAGAGGCAACTGTTCAGCAAGTGCTTCAAGAAGTGAAACGCAAAGGGGACAGAGCACTCTTACACTACACTGAAGAGTTTGACCATTTAACCCTTAAACCAGAAGAACTGCGGGTGAGTGGTTCTGAGCTAGATGCAGCTTATCAACAGGTCTCTAAGGAGCTACTAGACGCGATCCGTCTGGCACGTAAGAATATTGAGGCGTTTCATGCCCAACGCCTGCCTAAAAGTTGGGTACAGTTTGAAGATGCTGAAGTGGTCTTAGGCAAGCGGTATACGCCTGTGGATCGGGCCGGGCTATATGTCCCCGGTGGGCAAGCAGCTTACCCCAGCACCGTGCTAATGAACGCAATTCCGGCGAGGGTAGCAAAGGTGCCACGCATTGTGATTACTACCCCTCCTGGCTCAGATAAAAGTGTCAATCCAGCCGTGCTAGTGGCGGCTCAGGAGGCGGGTGTGCATGAAATTTACCGGGTTGGGGGAGCACAGGCGATCGCTGCGCTAGCCTATGGCACTGAAACCTTACCTAAAGTTGATGTGATTACTGGTCCGGGTAATATCTACGTGACCCTGGCTAAGAAGCTGGTGTATGGCACCGTTGGCATTGATTCGCTAGCCGGACCTTCAGAAATTCTGATTATTGCTGATGCGGGAGCTAACCCCGTTCATGTTGCTGCTGATTTACTGGCGCAAGCAGAACATGATTCAATGGCTGCGGCTATTCTCATCACCACAGATGTGGCTCTGGGTCGCAAGGTGGTTGCTGAGGTAGAACAACAGTTAATTAACCATCCCCGCAGGTTACTGACCGAGAAGGCGATTGCTCACTATGGCTTAGTGGTAGTTGTGGAATCCTTAGAGGTCGCCTGTGAACTTTCCAATGAATTTGCCCCGGAACATCTGGAACTAGAAGTCGATGATCCTTGGAATTTGGTAGAGAAAATTCGCCATGCGGGTGCGATTTTTCTTGGCCACTCCACCCCCGAAGCAGTAGGCGATTACCTGGCAGGACCAAATCACACCCTGCCAACTTCTGGATCAGCCCGCTATGCGTCTGCTCTAGGAGTTGAAACCTTCATGAAATCCTCTAGTTTGATCCAGTATTCTTCAGTTGCTCTGCAACAAGTTGCAGGGGCGATCGATGCACTTGCCAAGGCAGAAGGTCTGCCTTCCCATGCTGACTCAGTACGCCTGCGGGTGCGGGGGACAGAGCTTAAGGACTAGTGGTCTGTCAATTTTGATTTGCGGAGTATGCCACAAATCAAAATTAAATTCAAGGAAATTTTGAGGGGTCTGAGACCCCTCAAAACTTCCTTGACAGACTACTACAATGGCTGTGATTAAGAGGGGAAGTTTAGATTGAGCAAGCAGTGAACCAAGACCCACTCATTGTTGATTCAAAAACTGCCTCAGCCTCAACAGGTTGAATGTATGCCCTAGCCCCAGTGGCAAGGGAGAAATCCCTTCTAAACAGGATTGAATCCATCCCTCTCCCCAATGCCACTGGTGAAACCCATCAATACCCCGACTCATGATTAACCTCAAGGCGTTTGGCTCGACCCGCTCAACTTGGTGTTGAATAGGGATAAAACCAGCCCAACTAGTAAATACATCTCCTACTTGCAGCTCTATTGGTAGGGAAGACGCATCCTGTATCCACAACCATTGGCTAATCTGATTCGCACAACACAGGCTATCTCGGATTTGCGATTCAGAAGCTTCCACCTCTATACGAATATTGCTCTGTTGAAAGGCTCCCAACATATGCTTCTAAGAATTCAGCCTGGAATCAGGTCTTAAAGGATCGGCTTCATCCAAAAATGGATCTTGCGGCTCAGGCTCATAAACACAGCCTTAACAAAGCTTAAACTAAATTTGAACTAAGTAAGGTTGTCACTCTTCTGGCTCAATCGTACTAATCAATCCGTGAGCTTTCAAGTTCTCGCTATAGAATTCTGCGTGCTCTTGAGCACAAATAATGACTAAACCAATACCATTTGTGTGTGCTTCCATCATGATGCTGACAGCCTGAGGAACGGTCAAGCTTGCAACAGTTTTAAGGAGCACCTCAACAACATATTCCATAGAATTAAAGTCATCGTTATGAAGCAGTACCTTATAACGGGGGGCATGTTTGATGACTGTTGATCGCTGTTGAATTGTTTCAACTGCCATAACCTTATCTTCCTCTAATCAGCTAAGGGTACTTTAATATTGAATGCAGATATCCAGACATCAAGCTCAGCCAATAACACTGATAGGTAATATCAATGGTTAAAGGCGTAGAAGCATCAGACAACCAATTAAGGATGGGCTAATTTAGAGCAGCACGCAACTGAGAAATGCGATGAGCGCTGTTGGTTCTCAAGCTAAGAAATCCCAGCATATCGGCATGATCCTTTGCATTTTTTAATACTTATAGCATCCAATTTAGATGGCTACCACATTTTAGTATTTGTGGAACTCTTGCCCCTTTGAGTACTGCCATCATTTCTACAATAAGTGGACTATTGCTGACTAAACTCTACTCTAAGAATGAATACTTTCCCAAGCTTCCGACCTTACCAGGTGCTCTGCATAGAACATAAAGGGCAATTTTTCTATTCTGAGATGATCCAAAAGGTGACTCTGCGCCAATCTTACTGGGTTCGCCCTCTGGCTCTTAAGATAGATGAAAATTTGTTTTCTAAAGATTTTGACGTACAAAAAGATTCCATAGTTTTGTACGATTTAAGAGGGCAGTCGGATCTGATTTTGCCCTCAACCCTCTTTCGCGCTGCTCTCGACACTGAAGTTGTTCAATTGCTGGTTAGTGTCGATAGACCAGGTTGCTACACCGAGAGCGATCGCTCACCTCACTGCTTGCTCCATGATCTGGTTACTGAGCTATGCCAATCTTATCCAGGAGCTTTTGGAGATGCTGACCCGACTGGCAATCGTATTGAGTGACAGTAACGCTTAATTGGATCTCTAATGCTTTGCCGATTTTAAGGGTCAGGTTGAATCCCGTAGGGATTCAACCTGACCCTCGGTCATGACGCTGCTTGATCAAGGATTAGGTACAAGGCGGATTCGACCAGCATCCATCTCTGACATGAGAAGCTCTAACGCTTCATAATCATCATCAGTGATATACCCTAAACGGGTTAACTCGTAGTTAATTTCATTCTCAATATCTGGCGTTAGCTGCTTAATGTGAAGCGCTTTCTCTACAAGCCTGCGAATTACGTGAGTTGTTTTCATAGGAAAACGTAGTAAGTTTAACGACTCTGCTCTAAAGGAGGAGAGAAAAACCGACACAACCGTTTCGAGCTGTATCCTCAAAAGGATACTGGATCTTAGCTGCTCATCAGCCTAGCCTAGCCAACTCGCTTGCAATCTCTTCCATCCCAATCCCACCCCTTATTGAAACCCAAGAATACATCAGCTAAGACTGACATAAGGGTTACTAAGGCATCACCACATCAAATTTTCCACTGACTATTGGCGAAGCAAAGTGATCGAGTCTCCAGGTTTTTAGTGATCTCAGTCACATTCCTCTGTGTTTCCCAGCAGGTGTGTATTCTGATCGAGCCATCTGTAGCTCTACTCAGCATAATCAGGACAAGGACAGTTTGGAAGGGGCCGCCACCCCTCGAAATTTTCTTAACGCGAGTTCGACAAGCGATTTTTCGTTGGGGCGGGCTGCGCCCGCCCCAACGAAAAATCGCCGTCTGAGGTCTGTGGCGCGACGCGCCACAGACCTCAGACGGCGGTTATCAAACTCACATTTCCTAAATTTATGAATTTAAGTACTTCGTGCGACCAACTGGGATACGGGGGAGATTTGTGGAGTGCTTAGCAAATCCCCCAACTGCATAAATCCTGAATTTAATTTAGATTTGCGGGACACTCCGCAGATCAAGATTGACAACCACTAGATTTGTAGGTACAGATTTGTAGCCACAGTTGAAACAAAGTCACAACAACTGTCCTACTGCCTGCGATCGCCACCAATCAATAAATAGTTTTCTCAGCAATTTAGCGATACGATTTGTAGCTTTAAGCACGTTTCTTGGAGAACATTTACCTAAAACTTTAATGAATACGGAGCCTCCAATAAAGTTTCGGCAAAACGGGTTGAAATGACTAGTCGCCAGAAATCTCTACGAGTATCTTCGATGTATCAAACAAGCTAATCGACATGAGTTTGTAGAACCTGATTTGCTGAAATATTAATTAATCAGCTTTGCTTTAGTTCTCAGTACTCAACCCAGTGACGATTGGCTTGTTTGTATTTCATTTATTGCTGAATTTACTTAGGATTAAACGATGCAAAACGTTCTGGCTTCTTCACCCGTATCAGTTGTTCAGCCTGCTGGTCATCTGAATGCAACCAACGCTCACACATTACAGCAGCAGTTGACAGCAGCTATCACAGAGGGCCAAGCCCCCGCTATTCTTGTTGATTTTAGCCAGGTAGAATCCCTTGATAGCACTGCTCTAATGGCCTTTGTCTTTGCTCTTACCTTCGCTCAACAAAGTAACAAGCGCTTTAGTTTGTGTGGCATCTCTCCAACTCTCAAAATTATCTTTGAATTGACTCAACTTGACGCGGTGTTTGAAATCTTTGAGAGTGAGAATGCTTTCAAAACAGCAGTTGCCTAAATTTACTAAAGACCTTGCATCAAAAGAACGCTAACTTTTCTGCGGAAGTAACTGCCTTCCAATGACTGGATGACAAATCCATAACTGGTCTGGGTTTTTATGTCCTCGACAGGAATAACCTTTGGGCTGTCTGAATGGTTTTTGTGCGGTTGCTTGTCTTCTACAGTTTAGTTCTGCTTTTAGGAACTATATTGGATTCAGTAGTTTCCTAGTCGATTATTAGGACTGAATCATCGTGGCTGATGCCATTCAAACCTTATTGACTCCAGACATCAACCGTCCAGCTCGTTACCTTGGTAATGAGTTGGGCGCTGTTCATAAAAATTGGGATGCGGCTACCATTCGCTGGGTGTTGACTTACCCTGACATCTACGAAGTTGGGGCTTCCAATCTGGGGCACATTATTCTCTATAGCATCCTGAATGCTCAACCTCGCCAACTTTGCGATCGCGCCTATTTGCCAGCGATCGATTTGGCGACCAAATTGCGATCCACTCATACCTCTTTATTTGCGGTTGAATCGCGCCGATCGCTGACCGAATTTGACATTTTAGGATTCAATCTCAGCTATGAGTTGGGAGCCACTAATATCCTGGAGATGCTCAGTCTTGCTGGTATTCCGCTGACCTGGCAGGACCGGTTATCTGAGGGCGCATGGCGGGTAGAACAGGGTAGTTATCCACTAGTCTTTGCTGGTGGACAGACTGCTACTTCTAACCCAGAACCTTATGCTGACTTCTTTGATTTCTTCGCTTTGGGCGATGGAGAAGAAGTGTTGGCAGAGATTGGGTTAGTCCTGGAAGAGGGCAAACAGTCCCACCTGAGCCGACAGGACATCCTCTTAGATTTGGCCCAAATTCCAGGAGTCTATGTTCCCCAGTTCTACAGCATGGCGGCCGATGGTTCGGTATCTCCGAATCATCCTGAGATACCTGAGCGAATTTTGCGGCGTGTGGCCCCTCCCATGCCGGCCTATTCGATTGGACTCGTTCCCTATATTGAGACTGTCCACGACCGTCTCACAATCGAAATTCGCAGAGGATGTACGCGGGGGTGTCGATTCTGCCAACCAGGGATGTTGACGCGCCCTGCCAGAGATGTAGACCCTCAACAAGTCGTTGAGGCGATCGAAGCAGGCATGAGGGCAACCGGGTATAATGAGTTCTCCTTGCTCTCGCTCAGTTGCTCCGACTATCTGTCTCTGCCCGCTGTTGGGGTAGAAATTAAAAACCGTTTGAAAAATGAGAATATTACCCTTTCCTTACCCAGTCAACGGGTTGATCGATTTGATGAAAATATTGCCCATATTCTGGGAGGGACTCGTCAGGGCGGCTTAACCTTCGCCCCAGAAGCGGGGACTCAGCGAATGCGAGATATCGTCAATAAGGGGTTGACCAATCAAGAGTTGCTGCGGGGAATCAAAACTGCTTATGAGCAAGGTTGGGATAAGGTCAAACTCTATTTCATGATTGGTTTGCCCGGAGAAACCGATGCCGATGTTTTAGGGATTGCTGAAACGATTCGTTGGCTGCAACAACAATGCCGTCTGCCAAAACGAAGGCCCCTCAGTTTTAATGTCACTATCTCTAATTTCACACCCAAACCCCATACCCCGTTTCAGTGGCACTCGGTTTCTACAACAGAATTTCTGCGGAAGCAAAATCTACTACGGCAAGAATTTCGCACCATCAAAGGGGTGAAGGCAAACTTCACGGATGTTCGCATATCTACAATGGAAGACTTTTTGGGTCGGGGCGATCGCCGTTTAGCGGCCGTCATTCGCCGAGCCTGGGAACTGGGGGCGGGGATGGATGCTTGGTGGGAAAGCCTCGATCGCGCCTATGCTGCCTGGACGCAGGCGATCGATGAGTCCGACCTGACTTGGGAATATCGCCAGGTTGATCAGGGGGAGTGGAATGTGTTTGAAGCAGCAGAGGAGCAACCCGCCTCCCATCAAACTGCTCCAGACGCAGACCGCCTTTCTCGCTGCTGGGATAGTCCTCTGCCCTGGGATCATATTGACACTGGCATCACTAAAGGCTGGCTCAAAGCTGACCTGCAAAAGGCTCTGGAAGCCGCTACTACACCGGATTGTTCCTTTGAGGAGTGCTCTCATTGTGGGGTTTGCGGCTCCGACTTTGGGCATAATATTGTCATTCCGCCGCCGCCCATTCCGGCCCTTACAGGGCAGTTTGTTCCCAATCAGCAGCGGGTACAGCGCCTCCGAGTCTGGTTTGGCAAGCTAGCGGAAATGGCTTTGGTCAGTCATTTAGATTTGGTGCGCTTATTCGATCGGGCAATTCGACGAGCTGCCCTGCCTATCACCTTTACGGGTGGATATCATCCCACTCCCCGGATTTCTTTTGCCAGTGCGCTGCCTTTGGGAGCGACCAGCCAGTCGGAAATTGTAGATTTTGAGTTGACGGCAAGCCTCACTCCATCAGAATTTCAAACTCGACTGGCGGCTCAACTGCCAGATGATTTGCCTATCTATCAAGTGCAAGCCGTTCCTTTAGATGCTCCTTCAGCAACTCAAGCACTGACAATGGCATCGTACAGGATTCAAGTGGTTGCTCACGATGGGCCTAAGGTGCCTTTACTAGCACAATGGCAAGACTGGATAGCAACGGTACTTGCAACTAGAGAATTTTGGGTAGAGCAGACCAGCAAATCTGGTAAGGTGCGACAGGTCAATTTGCGCGATCGCCTGTTTCAGTTAAGTGTGCTCAGCCCTCAGGATGCCGAGGGTTTAACAACTCATCCCGCTTCTATGGGGACAGCCGTCACCTTAAACTATCAAGGCAGTTGTCGAAATGACGGTGTTCTGCTGCGTCCAGAGCATGTCATTTACATGCTGGAACAGGTTGCTCAACAGGAGTTGCACCTGCTGCAAGTGCATCGACTGCAACTAAGTTTGGCTTAATATTGGAGAATTTTAGGTATCAACAACTGATTTAAATTCGTGTTTTCTGCACTCCCTATAACCGTGGTTGGTTCTCTGATTTCTCAAACAGTCAGAATACCCTTTACGATCGCTCAACTATTCGGGTAAGGCTTTGCCCGCTTTACTTAAAAGACGTTATTTGAGGAAAGTGCCGCAGACCCGGATGGCTATTGAACTCACGTTCTATCAGATTTGACATGGTTTTTAGAACTGTCACTTCTTCTGTGGAGCAGAATCAGCTTTGCACGCTATAATGCTTTTCTAAGGAAGCAATTGCGGATTGAGAATGCATGGTGTTGCCACGGGCTTGATTGGCGATGCGTGTTAGCCACGATTTGCTCCTACAAAAGTTTCAGTTGGCATTGGTTAGATTGGGTGCCTCCTTCTCAAGAAGGATATTTCTCCCAAGCTTCTAGGATTTCATGCGGTTTCGTCACTGTAATTGGCAAATCACGTTGGTTGTTAGTTACTCACTTGATTTAGGCAGGAGTAGCTTCAATGCCTCCCTATCCCGTTAGAGTTTTTTGAGTTTTTTCGCAGAGTGGCACTGATGTAGTTTCTGCCCCTGTGTTACCGATTTTAGAGGAATTTGAATGCCCAAACAGATTATTATTGCTGAACAACATCGAATCGCTGCGGTTTTTTCTGAAGATCAAATTCAAGAGTTAATTGTTGCGACTGGCAACCACCAAGTAGGAGATATTTACCTTGGGGTCGTCGAAAACGTTTTACCTGGAATTGATGCAGCTTTTGTCAACATTGGTGATCCAGAACGTAATGGATTTATCCACGTTTCAGATTTAGGTCCACTGCGGCTGAGACGCTCGGCTGGTTCGATTACAGAACTGTTAGCGCCTCAGCAAAAAGTTTTAGTTCAAGTCATGAAGGAGCCAACTGGCAATAAAGGCCCAAGGTTGACCGGAAATATCAGTTTGCCGGGCCGATATTTAGTGCTAATGCCCTTCGGTCGGGGAGTCAATCTATCTCGTCGAATTCGGAATGAAAATGAGCGAAATCGTCTACGAGCACTCGCTATTTTGGTAAAGCCAGCAGGCATGGGGTTGCTCGTCCGCACTGAAGCGGAAGGAGTCTCGGAGGAGGCAGTAATTGAGGATTTAGAAGCCCTGCAAAAGCAATGGGAAGGAATTCAACAGGAGGCGATCGCGACTCGCCCGCCCAAGTTATTAAACCGAGATGATGATTTTATTCAACGAGTGTTGCGAGATGTTTACAGTGCTGATGTCAATCGCATTGTGGTTGATTCCCACACAGGCGTAAAGCGAGTAAAGCAACACCTGATGAACTGGAGCAGTGGGCGACCTCCCCAAGGTGTGTTGATTGACCATCACCGCGATCGCATTTCAATTCTGGAATATTTCCGTGTCAACGCAGCTATTCGGGAGGCGCTCAAACCTAGAGTCGATTTGCCTTCCGGTGGCTACATTATTATTGAGCGCACGGAAGCGTTAACAGTAATTGATGTCAACTCTGGTTCTTTTACTCGGTCTTCCACTGCCCGTGAGACGGTATTGTGGACAAATTGTGAAGCAGCAACCGAAATTGCTCGCCAACTGCGCCTGAGAAATATTGCAGGAGTCATTGTTGTTGACTTTATAGATATGGACTCGCGTCGTGATCAACTGCAAGTTCTGGAGCATTTCAACAAGTCCCTTCGTGCCGATAAAGCCAGACCGCAAATTGCCCAATTGACAGAATTAGGGTTGGTTGAACTGACGCGCAAGCGGCAAGGAAAAAATATTTACGAATTGTTTGGCCAAGCTTGCCCTACCTGTAGTGGATTGGGACACGTTGTGCATCTACCAGGAGAAACAGAATCTCTCTCAGTCGAGCCATTTGAACCTGTTCGTCCTGCTCCCATCCTGCCGCGTGTGGCTCACCTACAACCGACTTGGGATGAACCAGCGGAGGATTTAGAAGGAGAATTTTCACCCGACCCACAAGAACTCAATCTGATTAATCATCCCAACTATCAAGAACGAGGCAAGACAGACAATCGTCGTCGCCGTCGGAGCCGCACTCGTCTAGGAGAACCCGTCATCAAAGGCATGAGTCCTCGTTCTGAATACGAATATGAGGCTGAAGAATCTGTCGCCGAAGAAGCACCTGTAAGCCTGACACCTACTCTCATTCCCAAGGAGAATCGCCCTGAGAAGGTAGAGCGAGGAAATCGCACGAGCCGCCGTGAGAAGCCCTCATCTGACCCTGCTCAAGTTGTTTCGGTGGAGATGACCCCGGAAGAGCAGGATGTGTATGCGTTCATGGGAGTTTCTCCCCTGGTTTTAGCAACTGAACCGATCAAAGATCCTAAATCCGCTGTTGTGACCGTCACTTTACCAGGCCAAAGCACGCGCTCTGGCAACGGCTCGATATCCCCTCCTGTGCCTAAACCAAAGTCTCTAGCAGAAGCAGTGCTATCTGCCTATGAAGCGCCTGCCAATGAATTACCCACCTCTACCGAAGAGACCGACTCCTCTCCTCCCTTGGAGGACATCGACTTGCAACCCCCTTTTACTCCTTCTGAGGCAGCCGTTTTAGAAATTCAAACCTCCGAGGTTGAGCAGGACGATGAGAATGGCTTGTTTGCCCGCCGCAGACGGAGGCGACGCTCCTCTGTGGGTAACTCAGAATCCAATCATGACCTGGAAAACTGAACCACCATTAAGTTTAGATCTGCAATTATCTCAGCTTCATCCCAATCAGTGGATTGCTGGTGTGGATGAGGTGGGGCGAGGCGCTCTGTTCGGTCCAGTTGTCGCAGCCGCCCTCCTGATCTCCGATGCAGCATTGGCTGAGTTAGCGATTGAGGGAGTTGCAGATAGTAAAACGCTCTCTGCAACTCACCGAGAATATTTAGCAAAGGTGATTTGTTCCAAATCTCTGGACTGTAGGATTGGTATCGCTACTGTCCGAGAAATCGATCGCCTCAATATCCTGCAAGCCTCGCTGCTAGCTATGCGGAGAGCTATCATGCAGCTAGCCCCAACACCAGGATTATGTTTAATTGATGGCAATCAACTCGTGCCTCAGTTGCCGATGCCACAGCTAGGGTTGGTTAAAGGCGATCGCCGCTCTCTCAGAATTGCAGCGGCTAGCATTGTTGCTAAAGTGTGGCGCGATCGCCTCATCGTTCGTCTGGCTCGGCGATATCCTGGGTATGATCTAGTCACCAACAAGGGTTACGGCACTCCAAAACATTTAGCAGCCTTAGGACAAATTGGTGTTTCTAAGCAACACCGCAGATCTTTTAGTCCATGTAAAGAACGTAGCAACGGATGAATAGGTTAGGACGTTCGCACGCTGAGCCAAACGAACTGTAGCCATCCTCTTTGAATCTTAAACAGGCAAGGGGCTTAAGCCCTTGTTCTGTCTGATTGTTCTTTCACAAGGATCTGGAATCGCTATATCTCAATTATCCCCAATAACGTGAGTTCGATAATTGCCGTTTTAAGGGTGTGGCGCGACGCGCCACACCCTCAAAACAGCGGTTTTTTGTGGGGTGGGCTGCGCCCACCCCCACGAAAAACCGCTCGTCGAACTCACGTTCCATAACACCACTGCCCAGCTTCGGGTTTTTGAATCAGTATAGTTACCCAATAGAGCTATTGGGGGATAACAAGGGAGATGATTCGTACTCAACAGTTTCCATCTGAACCGATGCCCAATGCTGATAATCTGACAATAGTTGATGCATGAGGCGCTGTTTGATTGTCACTAGGACACTCCGCAGTAAACCATTTCCAGTTGCTTCCAAAAAGGGCTTGGGAGTCATCATCAACGGTGGTGGCAGGTCTACTTGAACACTCAAATCGGCTCGACCTGTCAAATAAGTTAGCTGTTTTTTGCGTTGAGGTGTGAGTTGCCCCACCAAATTTAACTGGAACCGTTGATTGATATATTCCACCCCACGAATCTCGCATCCAACCGATTGCAAGTGAATCGTTCCATTCGATTCAGCCCACAGGCGGAGATCCACAATAGGCTGAATGCTGAGCATCATGAAACTGAGAGGACGCATTTTGAGGCGAAAACATTCAGCACTCAGTTGCTCAATGCGACTGGAGTCGGCTAAAGCTTTCACTAAACGTTGAGGCTGGCGCAGATAGTGTTGAATGGGAATAGGTTGCTTTGTAACAGCCAATTCAACCGATTGAGTAGCAGTGAATTGAACTTGCATGTCAAACTCGTGGAAGAATAACTTAGTAGTTTACTCGAACCAATTAATGAAATTTTACATTTTTTTGATAAAGTTAGGTTCTCTCTCAGGAATTAAACGAGTGAACCTGCTTATATTTGGTTCATCTTACCTGATTGTGGTAATTGTCCGGATACTGTTTGACCAAAAAGTATAAATTATGCCACTCCCAATTGCTTTCTTGGGTCCCAAAGGAACTTATGCTGAGGTTGCAGCGATCGCCTGCCAGCAATTGTTCAATACCAAAGGGTATGAAGCTCAATTGCTGCCTTATTCCAGTATTGTCCAAGCACTCCGTGCCGTTTCTATGCAACAGACTGAGTTTGCTGTAGTTCCAGTTGAAAACTCAATTGAAGGGGGAGTCAGCGCTACACTCGACACATTATGGCAACTCGACACACTTCAGATTCAACAGGCTTTAGTTTTACCAATCGCCCATACACTTTTATCCTATGCTCGCAGTTTGGACACCATTCGGGTCATTTACTCCCATCCGCAAGCTCTGGCGCAATGTCAATTATGGTTGGAGAAATTTTTACCCAAAGCTGACCTGATGCCGACCAATTCCACTACAGAAGCGCTCCAACATCTTAAAGCAGATGCCACGATCGCAGCAGTGGCATCTCAAAGAGCTTCAGAAATTTACAGTATTCCCATCCTGGCGCAACCCATTAACGATCATCCTGACAACTGCACCCGGTTCTGGTTAGTCAGTAGAGAACCTTCTAAGCAGGGTAGCCATACGTCTCTAGCTTTTAGCTTCCCAGCCAACCGACCGGGTGCTCTAGCTAAGGCGTTACAAAGTTTTGCCCAAAGAGAAATTAATTTGAGTCGGATTGAATCAAGGCCGACCAAGCGATCGCTCGGTGAATACCTCTTTTTTGTTGACCTGGAAGCCAATTTACAAGAAGTACGAGTGCAATCGGTTTTGCAGGAATTGGAAGACTGTACTGAAACCCTCAAAGTATTTGGGAGTTATTCGATTCTGCTGATTGATTAACGTGAGTTCACTAATCGCCGTTTGAGGGGTGTAGCGCGTCGCGCCACACCCCTCAAACAAGGTTTTTCGCTCAGGTGGGATGAACCCGCCCCAAGCAGCGATGATCGAACTCCCTTTAATGCACCTGGATTGTAAGGTACGTTAGCAACAGAGCGAATTACCAAAGCGGCTGGTGGTCTGTCAATTTTGATTTGCGGGGTATCCCGCGAATCAAAATTAAATTCAAGGGAGTTTTGAGGGATCGCGACTCCTCAAAACTCCCTTGACAGATCACTAGTGTGCGTTAAGACTGGTTCAAGCGCCTATGTTAAATGAACTTTCAGCCGTGCGTTCAACGAATTGCCCATATCACTCCAGCGCATCCTTCAAAGCCGCACGGGCTGCCAAGTGATTGCGTGTGGAGGTCAGAATTTCAGCCTCGCGACTGAGTCGGGCTGCTGTGTCCTGTAACTCCAAAAGAACTTGTTGCTCTTGAGCAACTCCGTGTAAGTTGCTGGCGACCCAGTAGGATAATTCAATGGGAGTATCTGGAATATCGTCGGGCAATTCTACATCTTGACCGTTGAGTTTGGTATAAAGACGAACAACATCCCGGAGCAATTGATCGACTTCGGAAGCCATTAATTGCAAGTTGCTTTCCGTCGGTTGGTCTTCAATCCATTCCACCAGACCAACATAATAGGGTTTCTCTCGGACGTATTCCAACAGTCGAAATCGCTGCTGTCCAACCGTCATAATCTTCATACGGTCATCTTGCAAGCGATGATAGTGCAGCACCTCGGCACAACAGCCGACTTTAGCAACCACACCATCTGTTGGATCAAACATTAATACTCCAAAGCGGCGATCGCTCTGGAGTACAGTGTTCATCATAATGCGGTAGCGAAATTCAAATATATGTAAAGGTAACCCTCTTCCTGGAAACAGAACGACCTCAGGTAAGGGAAACAGAGGAAGCTCTCTTACGGCAACGGATGAAAAAGATGACATTTTAGCCCCAAATTTTAAGTCTCAACGCTTTCGACTGATTTGGTGTGTCACAAACAAGTCAAATTCGCTTCCTTCGCACCACGAGCAATCAGCCTGGAATGGAGGAGCGCTTTCTCAAGATTACCGCATTCCTCCAAGTTCTAAAATCCTAGCTGATGAGAGATTAGTTAAAGTTTCACCTCAATGTCCACACCCGCTGGCAAATCCAGCTTCATCAGGGCATCAATTGTCTTCGAGGAAGGCTGATAGATATCAATAATGCGGCGATGCGTCCGGGTTTCAAAATGCTCACGAGAGTCCTTATCAACGTGGGGAGAACGCAAAACACAATAGATTCTCCGCTTTGTAGGTAAAGGGATCGGACCTTTGGCGATGGCATTGGTGCGATTAGCCGTATCAACAATTTTTTCACAGGAGGTATCCAATAAGCGGCGATCGAAGGCTTTCAAGCGAATCCGAATTTTTTGTTGCTGAATGGTTGCCATAGGAAATTAGAAGTATGAGTCAGTATGAATCAAGTTGTCTAGGTTCAGTATTCAGGGAAAAAAGCTGCCAGTAGCCAAGTGAACTCAACCACTAGCAGCCCTACAGTCAGAAGTAATGTCTCTTACTTCAGGATTTTAGAGACGACACCTGCACCAATCGTGCGGCCGCCTTCACGAATGGCAAAGCGCATTCCCTGTTCGATCGCGATCGGGCTGATCAACTCAACATTCATCTTGATGCGATCGCCGGGCATGACCATTTCAGCATTGCTACCATCGTCAGCCGTGAAGGACTTGATTGTTCCGGTCACATCAGTGGTTCGCACATAGAATTGAGGCTTGTAACCAGCAAAGAATGGGGTCTTACGTCCACCCTCTTTCTCGGTCAACACATAGACCTCACCTTCAAACTCAGTATGAGGCGTAATTGAACCGGGCTTGGCGATGACCATACCGCGCTCAATGTCTTCCTTCTTCAGACCCCGTAGGAGTAGACCAGCGTTGTCACCAGCCATCCCCTCATCCAAGCTCTTCTTGAACATTTCGATCCCGGTTACAGCAGTGGTACGAGTTTCACGGATACCGACAATTTCAACCGTTTCGTTAATCTTGATCTTGCCGCGCTCGATCCGACCCGTTGCCACCGTACCCCGACCTGTAATGGAGAAGACATCTTCCACCGCCATCAAGAACGGCTTATCAATATCGCGCTCTGGAGTTGGAATGAAAGAATCTACTGCATCCATCAGTTCATAGATCTTATCAACCCAGTCGTTCTCACCCCGTGCAGTTTTTGGGTTCTTCTGCATCTGTTCCAGAGCCATCAAACCAGAACCGCGAATGATGGGAATGTCATCTCCAGGGAACTCATAGGAACTGAGCAATTCCCGGAGCTCCAGTTCTACCAGCTCTAGAAGTTCCTCATCATCCAACTGGTCGATTTTGTTCAAGAACACCACAATGCTGGGAACCCCTACCTGTCTCGCCAGTAGAATATGTTCCTTAGTTTGAGGCATAGCACCGTCGGTTGCTGCAACAACCAGGATTGCCCCGTCCATTTGGGCTGCACCTGTGATCATGTTCTTCACATAGTCAGCATGTCCGGGACAATCCACATGGGCATAATGTCGCTCTTCTGTCTCGTACTCTACGTGAGCCGTGTTGATCGTGATGCCTCTGGCCTTTTCTTCAGGAGCCGCATCAATCTCATCATATTTCCGAGCTTGAGCTTGACCTAAGGCTGCCAGAGTCATTGTAATTGCAGCAGTCAAGGTAGTCTTACCGTGGTCAACGTGACCAATGGTGCCAATGTTAACGTGAGGTTTATTTCGTTCAAACTTTGCACGTGCCATGAATTATTTGTCCCTTTTTACTGATTATGCGTTCCCTTTGTTCTTAGCAATGATAGCCTCAGCCACGTTTCGAGGCACCTCTTCATAATGGCTAAACTCCATTGTAAAGATACCTCGACCCTGAGTTTTTGAGCGAATGTCAGTTGCATAGCCAAACATTTCAGCCAGAGGCACCTTAGCAGACACTTTGGCGATACCATCCACAGAACCCATGCCCTCAATTTGACCTCTACGAGAGTTAAGGTCTCCCATCACATCTCCAAGGAAATTTTCGGGAGCTTCTACCTCAACCTTCATCATTGGCTCAAGGAGTATGGGAGAGGCTTTCATCACAGCTTCTTTGATAGCCATTGAACCTGCAATCTTAAAAGCCATCTCTGAGGAGTCAACCTCGTGGTAAGAACCGTCCACGATCGCGACCTTGACATCAATCACAGGATAACCTGCTAGGATACCGGATTCACATGCTTCCTTCATGCCTTGCTCGGCAGGAGGGATGTATTCTTTGGGTACAGTTCCTCCCACAATTTTGGAAGTAAACTCGAATCCAGTACCAGGTTCACCAGGCTCTAGCTCAATTACAACGTGGCCGTACTGCCCCTTACCACCGCTTTGACGGACAAACTTGCCCTCTTGCTTGACCGATTTCCGGATTGTTTCTCGATAAGCAACCTGGGGTGCTCCCACATTTGCTTCCACCTTGAACTCACGTAACATTCGATCAACCAAGATTTCCAGGTGTAGCTCACCCATACCAGCGATAACCGTTTGGTTCGTTTCAGGATCAACGCTAACTCGAAAGGTTGGGTCTTCTTCAGAGAGGGCCCTGAGCGCTTTGGACATCTTTTCCATATCCTGCTTTGTTTTGGGTTCAACCGCAACAGAAATCACAGGTTCAGGAATATAAAGCGATTCCAAAATTACCGGAGCAGCTTCAGAACAAAGAGTATCTCCCGTCAAGGTATCAGATAATCCTGGAATTGCTCCTAAATCTCCAGCACGCAGTTCATCCACGTCGATACGATCGTCTGCTTTCAATACAATTAGCCGAGAGACTCGCTCCTTCTTGCGTTTTGTTGAATTGAAGACGTAACTTCCCTTAGTCAAAACACCCGAATAGATCCGCACAAAGGTCAAACGACCGACAAACTTATCAGCCATGACTTTAAAGGCCAACGCAGAAAAAGGTTCTGCATCGTCTGCATGGCGTTCTACAGGAGAGCCATCCGGCAGAATTCCCTGAATCGCTGGAATTTCAATAGGAGAGGGCAAATAGTCGATGACCGCATCTAGCAAGAGTTGCACTCCCTTATTCTTGAAAGCAGAGCCGCAAAGCAGGGGAACCACCTTGCCTGCGATCGTGGCCTTACGCAGTGCCGTCTTGATTTCCTCAACCGTAAGTTCTTCACCTTCAAGATACTTTTCGGTGAGAGCATCATCGGTTTCAGCCACAGATTCAATCAACTTCAGGCGAAACTCCTCAGCCTGCGATCGCACATCTTCTGGGATGTCAGCTTCCTGAATATCTGTACCAAGGTCATTTGTATAAATGTAAGCCTTCATCCCGACCAAATCAACAATGCCCCGAAACGCATCTTCGCCGCCAATTGGCACCTGCACAGGGACAGCGTTGGCCCGGAGTCGATCGCGAATCTGGTCATACACCTTAAAAAAGTTAGCCCCTGTCCGATCCATCTTGTTGACAAAAGCAATCCGTGGAACATGGTAGCGATCGGCCTGTCTCCACACCGTCTCTGACTGAGGTTGCACCCCCCCTACAGAACAAAAGACAGCAATTACGCCATCAAGTACCCGCATAGAGCGTTCGACCTCGATTGTGAAGTCAACATGCCCAGGGGTATCAATAATATTGATCTGGTGATTTTTCCAGCTTGTACTGATAGCAGCAGCAGTGATCGTGATGCCCCGCTCTCGCTCTTGCTCCATCCAATCAGTTACTGCTGTACCCTCATGAACCTCACCAATCTTGTGAACAACACCCGAATAGAACAAAATGCGCTCTGTCGTTGTTGTTTTTCCGGCATCAATATGCGCGGCGATACCAATGTTTCTAACCCTTTCAAGGGGGACAGTGCGTGCCACAGCTTTCTCCTTGCGTTATCCACCGCACGATGTCTATAACTAGCGGCTCCATTAAGATTTTATACTTTTTACAATAACCCTGCATGAACAGGAACAGAGGTGCCAGATCGGTTTCTACCCATGCCAAAACGATAAAACCTTCTGCTATGTCATACCTACCTGAGCACATCAGGGAAATTGGATACACAAAAAATCTGATGTGATAACTAGTAACGATAGTGAGCAAAGGCTTTGTTTGCTTCAGCCATGCGATGAGTTTCTTCCCGCTTACGAATCGCATTCCCCGTTTCGTTTGCAGCATCCATTAACTCATTAGCCAACTTGCTGGACATAGAGCGCCCTGAACGTTGGCGAGAAAACTGAATTAACCAGCGCAAAGCAAGAGCAGTACCGCGATCGGTACGGACTTCCATCGGCACTTGATAGGTTGCTCCTCCCACTCGTCGGGCTTTTACTTCAACCAGAGGAGTAGCATTCCGTACCGCTTTCTCAAAAACTTCAATTGGGTCTGCCCCTGTCCGTTCCGAGACAAGTTTAAACGCATCGTAGACAATGCGCTGGGATAGAGATTTTTTGCCACTTCGCATTAGACGGCGAGATAACATACTCACCAGACGGCTGTTATAAACAGAATCGGGTGTAACGGATCGCTTATGGACAGTTGTACGGCGAGACATAATAGACTAAACCTTTGAAGAACTTGATGTGAATTTCCTTTAGCAGATGAAGGTATGAGTGGTTGGACAGTAATGCAGGGGAATCGGCAGAAGTTCAATCTCAACCCTTGCGAGAAGGACTACTTTGCTGCCTTGGGTCGCTTGGCCCCATATTTTGAACGCCCTTGTTTGCGATCTTTCACACCTGCCGTATCCAAAGTTCCTCGAATAATGTGGTAGCGCACTCCCGGCAGGTCCTTAACCCGGCCGCCACGAATCATAACTACGGAATGCTCTTGCAGATTGTGCCCAATTCCCGGAATATAGGCAGTCACTTCAAACCCCGAAGTTAGACGAACCCTAGCTACCTTACGGAGGGCAGAGTTAGGTTTCTTAGGGGTTGTTGTATAAACTCTCGTACACACTCCGCGGCGCTGAGGACAGCTTTTTAGAGCAGGTGATTTCGTTTTCTTCTTAGCTTTGCGACGTTCATCGCGAATTAATTGCTGAATAGTAGGCATGGGCTACGGCAACTTGCCTCAAAAATCCTAAGGGTCTACTTTAACAGTCTATAATTCTACCAAATCATTTGACTTTATGTCAACTTTACCAATTTTCTCGCAGCAGTTCTATTTTGAAATAGAACCTGGGGTTTTGCCCCGTGACGGGGAAAAACCAGATTTGGTTTGGGAGTGCCCGCCGCAGTGGACATTCCCAAACCAAAATGGGAATTGCTAATTTTCTCGAACGTAAGTTCAGTGAGGAGTTTTCTGTTGAGGCGAACTAGTTCAACCACCAAAATGCCGCTTGCAGAGTGGGGCACAGCAAGCGCATCACACCTGCAAACGGTGATTATCAGCAGCCCGCTAATTTGCGTATACCTCATCGGCTAGTCAATTTTGATTTGCGGGGTATCCCGCAAATCAAAATTAAAGTCGAGGAAGTTTTGAGGGATCTGTGACCCCTCAAAACTTCCTCGACAGACTACTAATATTCTGTCAAGGAAATTTTGAGTTTTACTTCATCCTGAAGGCGATCGCCACATTGTGCTTTTTCTGCTGAATTAGGTGCTGTTGTGGCGAAGGAATTGCCACAACCACAATGGTAAGTTGCGTTGGGATTGTGAAATCGAAAGGCTCCGCCAATCAAATCCTCGGAGTAATCTAAAAAGAGTCCGTTGAGGTAGGGGAGGCAATCAGAATTGATGACAACTTGAATAGGGGAATGACTGAATATCTGATCTCCTTCTTGGAGAACTTCGTCAAAACTCAAAGTGTAGAGGTAATGAGCACATCCACCCATCTGAGTACTCAGTCGCAAATAGGCAGACTCAGAACACGCTGACTTGAGGCGTGAGATTTCTCTAATGGCAGCTTTGCTCAAGCCAATCATAAATTAATCATTCCGCAGGTCTTCAAGCTTAAGCATAGCAGGTATCTGTGGTTAATTCACGCCACCTTAGTCTTCTGCATGAATGCAGGTTTGCGACCGGTTTTAGTGGTGTTGTTATCACATTACGAGAATTATGCTGGTGTACGAGCATAGTCATCCTGGAAGCGGATGATATCATCCTCTCCTAAATATTCCCCATTCTGCACCTCAATCAGTATGAGAGGAATGACTCCAGGATTTTCTAAGCGGTGGGTTGTACAGGGTGGAACATAGGTAGATTGGTTGCTCAGGAGGAGCATTTCTTGTTCACCGCAGATCACTTTAGCCGTTCCAGAGACGACGATCCAATGCTCACTACGATGATGGTGCATTTGCAAACTGAGACGGTGTCCGGGTTTAACTTCAATTCGCTTGATTTTATACCCTCGCCCTTCTTCTAAAACTGTAAAAGACCCCCAGGGACGAAGTTCAGTTGCAGCAATAGTTTTACCTGGTGCGGCGGCAGGCAATGTTGAAAGAGGTTGGGGAAGAGTTTCTTGAAGTTGAGCCACAATAATTTCTCCTAATGCTCAGGTAAGAACAGATTTGATTTAGCAAAAAGCCGGAATAACAATAACAAAACTTTCAGGCAGATGTTGGCAGAAACTCTCAAACTGAGATGGAATACATCAACTCTTCATTAGAAATGTGGGAATTTCAGGTTAACTTTAAGCCTTATCTCTGGCAAAAACAATTACCGCCAAGTTAATCAGAGGAAGTTTAAAGAGGTTTTTAGCTACCCCATTATTATGGAGTCCTCTAGCTACCTTTAAGGCACTTCCTCAGGAAAGTGAATTCAATAAAATCCAAAACTTTACATATAGGATATAGGAAGCGTGGTGAAGCCGTGCTTCCCATATAAGAGTTTGGTTTGGTTAAATCTGGCTCTTTTGAATTTGTGGTGGAAACGGTAGCGCAAGCTTCTAGACTGCGCGGGCAAGATGCCCGTCCTACGGCAATATTCAATTGTTTTATCGCCAGGCTTTCAGGAGAAGCTTAAATTTTGGAATTCTAAGACTGCTATGGTTGTAGCATTTGCAACCCTGAATTTGGCTGGATGAAAATTCCGATCGCATTTTGTACCCGTGCCGCAGTTTGAGGTGGTCGATTCAATAATGTTCCACCTAGATAAAGGCTGGTTGAACTGCCTCCGTCCAAGTTGACTGCATCAATCGCTCCCAAAGTTTGCATGATCAGGGCGATTTCCTGTAGGGTTGGGCCGAGTCCACCGATGCGGTTTTGCGCTGTAACCAGAATCAACTGTCCTGAAGCAAGGCGACCGATCGCACTACGTGGAGCCGATTGATTAATAAATGCTGGTGAAAACTGTTCTGCCGCAGCATTCAAGGCGATTTGACGATCGCGTAGCAGCAGTGGACCACCTCCCAAGATGTGGGGAAATCGCTCAAATATGTTGGGTTGGGTTGCGGTTTGGCGTTGGAGGATTGTGCCAACGGGTAGAGTATTCAGGGCTTCTGGGTAGGAGCGGAGGATAAGAAAGTAGCCATCGGTTGGAATGGGAAAGGACTGTTGCCCTGCTGCTCTACCCGAAGACTGACGGACAACTTGATCCTGTTGAATTGTCAGAATCATTTCACCATCAGAAATGGGAGAGTAGGCTGGGCCCCAATCGGGAGTGTAGATGGACAAACCTGGGCCAATGTAGCCACTGTTAGAAGAAAAGATAGGAAAGCGTTGTCCTGTTGTCGTTATCAGGCTGTCATCTAGCCGCAGGGTATTGAACAGGGTTTCGCCCTGATCATTCCAGGCGATTACCCCTCGGTTGAGAATTGGGCTAGAAAGCCATTTGCTGTCACGCCGAATTGCTCCCAGCGGCAGTTGGTTATTGCGATTAAAGAAGCCAGCATTGATTGCGGCAGCCACTTGCGATCGCTGGGACATCTCTATTAATGGCATTGTTCCCGGAATGCGACTGGGATCACTGAGAATGGGGCGAAGTTTAACCTGAGTTTGACGGGGATCAACTTCCAATAGCACAACTGGAAATTGGGCAGACCCAACTGAAACCAATTGTTGTCGCCAGCGTAACCCAGGGGCCCACAAAATATCACGCGCCATCCAGGAATCGGGACGGACATCAATCACCAAGCGATCAGGATTGGGGAGAGTCCAAACTCGTGGGCGCAGTCCTGCTGGAACCCCAATTTGGAGTGTGGTGCGATCGCGATCGGCTTGCACCATCAGCGATGTCAGACGTTGACCCGGAGTTGGACGAAAGTTTTGTGATACCGTTGCCTCAGCTTGAGCATCTAAGGTCACGGCAAATTGATCCCCAGTTGCTGTGACTTGCCAGGGTGTGGGGCGATCGAGATCAACAACGATGCGATCGCCCCAGGGTTGGCGGGCTTGTCTGAGTCCCAGCACTTTGGTACGAGGGGTTGTAATCTGGAGGTTTAATCCATTCACCCGAAGTTGCCAACTCCACTGTTGTGCTAAGCGAGAAATATCGAGAAATCGGTATTGGGCAGTGAGCCATGTCTGTAGAACTGGCGAATCGGCAAAATGACTGGAGGCATCCGGAACTAAGGGGGCAGGGGAAAACCACTGTATGGGTTGACGCTGGACATCGGATGTGTCGAGCAGTTCTAGCCCAATTGCTTGTACCAGCCCCACATCGGTGATGCCAATTTGCTGTTGTTTCTGGCTCCAGGGAATCGGGAGCGATCGCCCGTTAACAACGATTTGATTCCCTTGTTGTACTAGTCCAATCGAGGAGGGAACTTGAGCCAAACTGAGTTGACCTACCAGAACAGACAACAGGGAGGAAGTTGATGGCAGATGAGGCAGTTTGTATGAAAGGGGAATAGTATGACTGGAAAACAGGACTGTGCTGAAGAGGATAACAGTTGCAGTCCGGGCTAACTGATAACGAGTTCTCCCGGTTGTGAGAGATTGCAATGATACTTTAATTTGTGTAATATCGAATCTCATACTATGGAACGAGTTATAAATCCTTCAAATTAAGAGTTGTGGATCAATTGTGGGGATGGGGGGCTGAGGTCGGGGTGCTGCGTCCACATTAAGCTTTTCGTCTCCTGAAAAAGTTTATGAGTCAAGGTTTGGAGCCTGATGGCTCTTGGTTTGTAGACCCAAACTGTAACTCATTTAGCCATTTGTGAGTTGTTCTTCCGTTTACTCTTCTTAAAGGAAACACTAACCAAACTAGTGGGCTGTCAATTTTGATTTGCGGTGTATCCTGCAAATCAAAATTAAATTCAAGGGAGTTTTGAGGGGACGGCGACCCCTCAAAACTCCCTTGATAGACCACTAGCTTGAGAAAGGCGAGGTTTTCCTAACCTGGCAGTTTTGTAGTTTTTTTGGGGCAGCTATTGGTTTTCCAGCAATCATTACTTGAGTGAGTCAAAATTTTCAGGCAATTCAGCAGATTTCGTTTTTATGGGTGGTACGAGCGTGAATCAGGACAAACCAAATAATCAAAATAATGCAGGGTTTCCGGGACAGCGGTGGTTGGTTGAAGAGAGAGATGCCTGTGGAGTGGGCTTCATCGCTGACCAGCAGGGTCGAGCCAGTCATTCTTTAATCACTGAGGCGTTGTCTGCGCTCAGTTGCTTAGAGCATCGGGGAGCCTGTAGTGCAGATCAGGATTCTGGAGACGGGGCTGGGTTGATGACAGCCATTCCCTGGGAACTCTATGGGGATTGGCTACAGTCACTTGGCGAATCGGTGTTCTCTACAGCAGGATTGGCAATCGGCATGATTTTTCTGCCGCCAACTGATTCTGCCGCTGCGATCGCTCGTCAGATTTTAGCAGAGTCAGCCAGCAAGACTGGCTTACAGGTGTTGGGTTGGCGCACCGTGCCGATTCACCCAGAAGTATTGGGTGTGCAAGCCAGGGAAAATTTGCCGCAGATTCAACAGGTGTTATTGCGATCTGAGACCGCAACAGGAGACGAATTGGAGCGGCTGTTATACCTCGTCCGCCGCCGTTCAGTTCGTTCGTCTAATTTGTCCAATAACTCTAATTTGTCTAATAACGAGTCTTTGAAAGAGTTCTACATCTGTTCTCTCTCCAGCCGCACAATCGTTTACAAAGGCATGGTGCGCTCTGCCGTTCTGGGTGACTTCTATGCGGATCTGAGAAATGCTCTCTTCAAAAGCGCTTTTGCCATCTATCATCGTCGCTTCAGTACTAATACCATGCCACGCTGGTCCTTGGCGCAACCTATGCGCTTGTTGGGACACAATGGCGAGATTAATACTCTCCTTGGCAATATCAACTGGATGATGGCCAGGGAAGCTGATTTGGCCCATCCTTACTGGAACGAAGCCGAACTGGTGGAACTAAAACCGACCGTCAAATCTGAGAATAGCGATTCCGCCAACCTGGACAATGTCTTTGAACTGTTGGTGCGATCGGGTCGAACTCCTTTGCAGGCATTGATGATGATGGTGCCAGAGGCATATCGAAACCAGCCGGATCTGGCAGATCATCCTGAAATTACTAGCTTTTATGAATACTACAGCGGTATTCAGGAACCCTGGGATGGACCGGCTTTACTGGTGTTTAGCGATGGCAAGATCGTTGGGGCAGCATTGGATCGAAATGGACTGCGTCCGGCCCGGTACAGTATCACTCGCGACGGATACATCGTTGTCGCTTCCGAAGCAGGAGTGGTAAACTTACCCGATGGGCAAGTCGTTGAGAAGGGTCGGTTGGGCCCAGGACAGGCGATCGCCGTTGATCTAGAGCACCACGAAATCCTCAGAAACTGGGAGGTGAAGCAGCGGGTAGCCCAAACCCAACCCTATCAGCGGTGGTTAGAAGAGAATCGGCAGAAACTTGTCCCGCAACCTTTTGCCGAGACTACTCAGATGGAACGATCTGTATTGCTACAACAGCAGATTGCTTTTGGCTTCACCTCAGAGGATGTAGAGATGATCATTGAGGAAATGGCATCTCAGGGGAAAGAGCCAACCTTCTGTATGGGCGATGACATTCCGTTAGCCGTGCTATCAGACAAGCCACGTCTGCTGTACGACTATTTCAAGCAGCGTTTTGCTCAGGTGACCAACCCACCGATTGACCCCCTGCGAGAAAGTCTGGTAATGTCACTCAGCATTCAACTGGGAGGTCGGGGCAATTTACTAGAAGAGAAGCCAGAGTTTGCTCGCCTCCTGAAACTAGAGTCTCCTATCTTGAACGAGGCTGAGCTAGAGCAGATTCGCCACTCTGACTTGCTAGCAACCAATCTCTCTACTCTATTTGAGATCGAGCATTGCACCTTGCAGCAAGCGGTCGAGTATCTCTGTCAGAAAGCGACAGAGGCAGTGCGCTCTGGCAAGAAAATTTTAATTTTGAGCGATCGCCTCAGCCCAAATGGACAGCCCAGCACTCTGACCGCAAATTCTACCTACATTCCACCTTTGCTAGCGGTAGGGGCCGTACATCATCATCTCATCTGCCAGGGATTACGGATGAAAGCATCTCTCGTCATGGATACGGCTCAATGCTGGAGCACCCATCACGTCGCTTGCCTGTTGGGATATGGGGTCAGCGCCATCTGTCCTTATCTCACTTGGGAAACAGTCCGCCACTGGTGGAACGATCCGAAAACTCAAGGACTGATGGAACGAGGCAAACTTCCTGCCGTCACAGTGACGGTGGCCCAACAAAACTTGCGTCAAGCGATGGAAGCGGGATTGCTAAAGATCCTTTCCAAAATGGGCATTTCTCTGCTGACGAGTTATCAGGGAGCGCAGATTTTTGAAGCAATTGGCATTGGTTCCGACCTGCTGGAACTGGGTTTCCGGGGCACTGCCTCGCGCATCGGCGGCATCAGCATCACCGATCTGGCTCAAGAGGTATTGGTATTCCATCACCGCGCCTTCCCCGAATTAATCAGCAAGAAGCTAGAGAACTACGGCTTCTTTAACTACAAGCCCGGTGGCGAATATCACATGAACAGTCCCGAAATGGCGAAAGCGCTGCACAAGGCAGTTGGCGATCGCAGCTACGACCATTACGAACTGTACATGCAGTATTTGGCCAATCGACCCGTAACTGCGATCCGAGACTTGCTGGATTTGCACAGCGATCGCGACCCTATCCCGGTGGATCAGGTTGAACCCGTCGAGGAGATTGTTAAACGCTTCTGCACTGGAGCGATGTCCTTAGGCTCGTTGTCGCGAGAGGCCCATGAGACCTTGGCGATCGCCATGAACCGGATCGGTGGCAAATCCAACTGTGGCGAAGGCGGTGAAGATCCGCTGCGCTTCAAAGCGCTGCACGATGTGAATGAGTCTGGTCGCTCTGCCTCGTTCCCTCACTTAAAAGGACTCCGTAATGGCGACACCGCTAATTCTGCCATCAAACAGGTCGCTTCGGGTCGCTTTGGGGTCACTCCGGAATATCTGGTCAGCGGCAGGCAAATTGAAATCAAAATTGCTCAGGGAGCCAAGCCCGGTGAAGGGGGACAACTCCCTGGTAAAAAGGTGAGTCCATATATCGCTTTGTTGCGGCGATCGAAGCCAGGAGTTTCGCTGATCTCTCCTCCACCCCACCACGACATTTACTCGATTGAGGATCTGTCTCAACTGATTTACGACCTGCATCAAATCAATCCTCAAGCTCAGGTTTCCGTCAAACTGGTGGCAGAGGTGGGAATTGGTACGGTCGCTGCTGGCGTAGCCAAAGCCAACGCCGATATTATCCAGATTTCGGGTCATGATGGCGGCACCGGAGCTTCTCCACTCAGTTCCATCAAGCACGCGGGTGTGCCCTGGGAACTGGGCTTAACCGAAGTGCATCGAGTGCTAATGGAGAATCAGTTGCGCGATCGCGTCCTACTTCGAGCCGATGGTGGCTTGAAGACAGGCTGGGATGTCATGATGGCGGCTTTGATGGGAGCAGAAGAGTATGGTTTTGGTTCTGTCTCTATGATCGCTGAAGGTTGCATCATGGCACGGATCTGTCATACCAACAACTGTCCAGTTGGGGTAGCAACGCAGCAAGAAAAACTGCGGCAACGCTTCACAGGCACGCCTGAACATGTGGTCAACTTCTTCTACTTCATTGCCGAAGAAGTGCGGGCCCTGTTGGCCAAGTTGGGATATCGTTCTCTCACTGAAGTTATCGGTCGAGCTGACCTGCTGAAAACCCGAGACGGCGTAAAACTTGCTAAGACTGCTGCTCTGAATTTAGACGGTTTGCTGAAACTGCCCGATACTCGCAGCGATCGCAGTTGGCTGCACCATGGCCCTGTCCACAGCAACGGGCCAGTTCTGGATGATCAACTCCTGAGTGAACCTGCCATTCAAGCCGCTATCCAGAATCAGTCCAGCGTGACCCACACGGTATCTGTGGTGAATACCGATCGCTCTGTGGGGGCTAGAGTGGCGGGGGCGATCGCCAAACGCTATGGCGACTCAGGCTTTGAAGGTCAGTTGACCCTCAACTTCCAGGGTAGTGTCGGTCAGAGCTTTGGGGCATTCAACTTAGCTGGCATGACTCTAAATCTGGCAGGCGAAGCCAATGATTACGTGGGCAAAGGCATGTGTGGCGGCGAAATCATCATCAAACCCTTCCCCTCTGCCACCTATGACCCTGCCGAGAACGTCATCATCGGCAATACCTGCCTCTATGGAGCCACAGGCGGTCTCCTCTTTGCCAATGGTCAGGCCGGAGAACGGTTCGCCGTCCGCAACTCCAGAGCACAAGCCGTGATTGAAGGTGCTGGCGACCATTGCTGCGAATACATGACGGGCGGTGTCATTGTGGTGCTGGGGCGAACTGGTCGCAATGTGGCCGCTGGCATGACCGGAGGACTTGCATATTTTTTGGATGAAGATGGTAGTTTTCCTGCTAAAGTGAATCCAGAGATTGTTAAGATGCAGCGAGTAACCACCCCCGCTGGCATTCAGCAACTCAAAGGATTGATTGAAACCCAGGTCGATCGCACCGGTAGCCAAAAGGCCAAAGCGATATTGGCAGCATGGGATTTCTACCTTCCACAATTCTGGCAGTTGGTTCCTCCCTCAGAGGCAGATAGTCCAGAGGCTAATCCCGGGACGTTTGAGGAGAAGGTGCTGACTCCAGTGCAATAAGTGGATCATAAAGTTTGCATCTACCCGTAAGGAGGGCGAGACGATTCTCGCCCTTTTCTCATTTGCGAGTCTCATTACAACTTTTCAACCCCTTGAACTGATTTCAGGAAAAACTGCCAAGCAAACAGTAGAGTGTGCGATTCCGCTCTCCTCTCTTGAGGATGTCGTTGCTTTTGAAGGTGAGTTCGATAATCGCTCGTCGAACTCACGTTTTTGAAACAAAAAGAAATCCTGAATGTGGTGAATGGCAATTTGTCATGAGTTTAGGGCAACAGCAGCCATATAAGTCCTACCTTTAGGGGATTAGCCGACTGATCACAAACTGGCTGCCCAAAGCATAGAAACGTCATATTGACTGAACATTGAGTCGGCGCTCACAAGTATCATCTCCTCAATCTGAGCCTGTGCAATCAACATTCTGTCAAAGGGATCTCGATGATGTAAAGGCAGTGCAGCCGCTCGTAAAGCGTGAGTTGCTGTGATTTCCAGAGATCTCATACCTAACTGACCCATACGGCTAGAAAGATAGCTATCTGGTGGTTCTGGCAAGGGTAGCTTTCCGATCGCAACTTTGATGCCAATTTCCCAGATGCCAGCAACAGAGAACCACAATTCGTTTGTTTCATCAGCAATATATGTGATTGTCTCCTCATTCAACCGCTCTGGCTGGGCAAACCACCATAACCAGCATTGAGTATCCAACAAAAGCTTCACTCTTCACTACCCTCAAATGCTGCCAAGATCTCTTCCGGCAAAGGAGCATCAAAGTCATCTGGTACTGTAAAACACCCTCGATCTAGCCCTAAACTAGCTCGTCGGTTGGATGAGGTATGAAACGGAATTAACTTTGCGATTGGAATGCCTCGGTTTGAAATAATAATCTCTTCTCCAAGTTCTACACGGGACAACAGGCGTGAGAGATTTGTTTTGGCTTGATGGATATTGACAGTTTCCATATTTTTGTAGAACTAAGTCCACAAACTTAGTCTACTCTAATTGGGTTTACAATACAAGTGTTGGTTGAATACTGCTCACAGGCGAATCGAAAGCAGTGCGGCATAACAACCCGGTTGGAGTGGACTGACAAAGTTAGTCAGTGTTGTGGTAAAAGCTATCAACAGCCGCTCAATCCGAACGTTAGCTGCCTTGAGTTCGAGGTGTGGGTAGCGAAAAGTTTTCGGGTTGTGTCAGAGGTTGAGGGGTTGAAAGGAGGAGGGTAGGGGCGATCAAAACATGCTCATAACTCTCTCGATTCTAAAGCTCACGATGCTATTGGATTAACTTGGGAGCAGTTGAAACAAGCAAAATCTTACAAAGGTGCTGTACTACCCAGCTATCTGCTGACATCACAACCTGCGTTTGCGGCTGAAGCAAAGCCCACTGTTGATCCATCGCTGTCCTAGGATTAAAAGCTATACTAACCCTATCGAGTTTGGAGGTATTTGCATGAACCTGTCTCCTGCACTACAACAAGCAATTGACCAAATCGCTTCAAGCCAGGGCATTTCGGCAGAGCAATTTATCGTTCAGACATTGGTTGAGAAAATCAGTAGTCTCAAACAACCTAATTTAACCGTCTCAACATCTCAAACTGGACTAAAAGAGCAGGATGGCATTCTGGTCTTCGATACCGAGCCGCTTGATCACATTGACTTCAACGCACTCATTTCTCAAAGCCGAGAAGACCGAGCATTGGAGCAGAGTGAAGTGTGAACGTCTTGTTTGACACATCAATTATCATTGCGGCATTGCTCCCAAAGCACCCAAGTCATGCGCCTTGCTTCGTCCAACTACAGGCGGCAAAGTTGCGTCAAGTTCAAGGCTATCTTTCTACCCACAGTTTGGCAGAAGTTTATTCTGTGATGACTCGAATGCCCAGCCAACCGCGAATATCTCCCCGAGAAGCCCAAACTCTGCTTGCAAGATGCTTGCAATATTTGGAAGCGGTTCCATTAGAAACGGCAGACTATCGAGCGGCGATCGCCCAAATGGCTATTCTCAACCTTCCTGGTGGTGGAATCTTTGATGCTCTAATTGCCCAAGCGGCTCTCAAAGCAGAAGCAGATAGAATACTGACGCTCAATCCTAATCACTTTAGCCGTTTAAGTACTGAGATCGCTGAAATAACAGTGGTTCCTGGGTAGTTGTCAGTAAGGGCAAAGGCTACTACTTTGCAATAACTCTAATCGCAACGACAAGCTAACAAATCGTTGCAGCGGCGGAATAAAAATGGTTGGTCGGAATGCCAATTTTACTTGCCGCCGCTGAACTCAATCGTTAGACCGCTTTAGCTTTTGGTTGGGAAGGTACTTCAAAGTTAGCGGTGAGTCCGAAAACACCAAGGAAATCGTCGGCGTTGGGACGCGAGAACACCGCTAGTGAGCTTGCCAAAGTTATTGCCGCCACTGATTTTCATGGTCAATTCTCTTACTGGAGGGTTAAATATGAGTCTCACAGTTCGTCTTAGCACTATAAAATGCATCAGAGAAATCAATGAGGGATCTGCTTCTGAGGAGCCCTATGTTCTTGTAACTGCGGTGCAACTACGAAACACACTACCAGGTCTTCCATCGGTTCAAAACGTCAGGGTTTTTCGCTACGGTGTATGGGAAGATTTTGACGAAGGGGAAGTTAAGGATAATTCTGGTCCTCCATTTTGGGGACTTAATTCAACCCCAGAAGATATAACAGACCTCAGTGAAGTGAGTTTCATAATCTCATTAATGGAGAACGACAACGCAGATCCTAATCAGTACCAGACGCTTTTGGAGACTGTAGCAGCAGATCACTGGCACTGACGCTGGGAGAACCGAACAACTCCGTCAGATTTACAAGATTGCTCACTAGTATCAGAAACGCACTCAACGGTATAGACCTCCCGATTCCTTTTGCCCTAGATGATGATCACATTGGTACGGAAGAGCTTAGATTAGACAGCTCAGACTTGATTTCTGCTGGGGTTGGCATTAGGGATAAGTCACTGACTATAAAAAGCGATGAGGGACATTATGAATTATCCTTTCAAATAAGAAGGAGATTCCCGGACTGGCAGCAACTGGACAAAAACTCTGCAACTATTGGCATCGTGGTAGCAGATAATAACCTTTATCAGCTTCACAATAATGGTTGCATCCTCCCTGTTGCTGGCTATAATTCTCTGAGCAGTGTTCTTTGACTCGTTTAAGCCTCGCTTCGATTCGCTCAATATCTTGTTTAAGGGGTAGCGATGTCTTGCTTTAATTTTTTCTGAAAAGCGTGTAAGGCGTAAACCACGCTATCTGGTTTTATCGTGTAAAAACGGGATCTGAAGTCGTGCTCATGGATGTTCTGGCAATGCTCCAGCTCGCTGTTGATGAAATATCAGAATCTCTTAGGATCGTGTGGAAAATAAAACTTGCTCATTTTGTACTGCTTCTAGTTCCAATTGCAACGGTCCAGAAGTAAAGGTTGCCTCAGCGGCGACAACACGAATTTCTAATGTTCCTGTCTGTTCTTTAATTTGATTAAAGAATTCTGTTAAAGCCTCATCGCCGCCATCTGCTACCTGGATGGTTTCAATTGGAATTCCAACTTGACGGGCGCGGACATAACAGGTTTGCAGCAAAACATAAATTCGATCGACCAGTTCAGCGTTGTCCATGGCTGTGGGTTCGATGGAAATTGAGGCGATCGCTTCTCCTGCTTGAAACACCACTTCATTCAAAACCGCTGAAGTATAGACTTGAATGCAAATTTGCCCAGCTAAGACACAGGGTTCACCAACGACATAATTGCCCGCAGAAAGGACACGAACAACGTAATCCTGCCCATCACTGATTTGTTCAGTCAGCGCATCTACTTGAGCATTGGTAATTTGCAGCACTTGTTGCTCTTCATTGCGGCTTCCTGGAGTGATACGCCGTAATGCAAATTGGTTGGCTTCTCGTAAGATTCGATCTACCGCCTGAGGAGCCGCTCCTGGAGTCAACACCCGCAATACACCCGATGCTAAGATCTGATTGCGAAAAAGGACAACACTGCCCAACCGTAGCCCTTGAAATTCTTCTTCCAAGACTTCAATCTCGGCAAACAAAATCTCTCGTTGGTTTTCTAGCTCTGCCAGCAGTGCCTCTCGCTCAGCAATCACCCGTTCTTGTTGAGCGATCGCCTCTGCCTGTCGAGCGATCGCCCTCTCCTGTGCAGCGAGGGATTGTTCCTGTTGTTCAATATCTTGTTCTTTTTGGGCAATAATTCGATCGCGCTCGGCGATTTCTCGTTCGCGTTGGGCAATCAGTTGGCGGCGGTCGGTTTGCAGTTGCGAGATTTCCGAGCGTAAAGTTGCCACCTGACCAGAAACCTGTTGCAGAAAAGCGAGGGCTTGCTGATAATTTGTTTCAACCTGTCTGAGCCGTTCTTGGGTGACATCTAGTTGGGTTTCTGTTTGTTGTTGTTGGGCGATCGCTCCTCTAAGAGAGCGGTTAATCCGCCGCAGTCGCCGTTCGGCTCTTTTCTGCTCATTCCGCGATCGCCTCAAATCTGCTTCGGTTTGGCGCTTCTCTTGTCTGGACTGATTTAGATCCTCACGGGCGGTTTCCAGGTCATCCTGAATTTCTTCTAACTCAAACACACCTGTTCGCAGTTGGTCATCAATGGCAAACAAAATGCCAAAGGTCGAGGCCGAGATGATCACCCCTGTGAGGATTGTGATCAACGTTGCCGTCTGGCGTGGACGCAGGCGAAACAAACTAAGGCGAGCTTTGCCCACTTTCATGCCAAGGCGATCGCCTACTGTGGCAATCACTCCCCCCAGTACCAAAATGGCTGCAATCAGGACCAACCCAGTGGTCATCGTTAATTATCCCAAGACTCCCCACGAACCCCATTCATGCAGCTTTGACACAAACACAAATTTGAGAGCAAGCTGAATGGCTGAAAAGATCCCATTTCTGGGAGTATAACAGTCTAGTAGCCAACTCAAGACAATTGAGACTGGCACCCACCTCTTTTGTGGTTTGTTGTATAGCTGTAGCCATTTTTCTTGGGACGTTTTTGTGGGGGCGCTTCGCGCCCCCACAAAAACGTCCATGTCCTAACCGCCGTGGCTACGGCTATAACTGAGTTGGCGATCGATGTCAGGGGCGTGTTTCTCTATTCTCGCAGTAGAAGCAGTTCCAGGGGAATCTGGCAAAATGCTGAGGGCAGACCTCAACTTTCGTGAACAGGAGTGACGCAGATTGACAGACCACTACAGCTTTTTGACGGTTAACGTAGCTACATGCGTGTGAACGATAAAAGGAAGAGATCGCCGACCTTCAGCATGAATTAACCGCCGCAATTGGGGAATTGATAGCTGTCTCCCAGTGCGACTCCAGTTGGCACCGATTGCCTTCAAGCTATGGAAAAATTCCAGGATATTGGCATAAGCGACGGGCAGGGTTGATTCTTGAAGATCCACTTGCCGATCGGGTGCCTTGAGGACTTCCAGCAACAGGCGGGGATCGGGTAGAGGGTTGGCTGTGAAAGGTAGATCGAGTTCCTGACAGAGCGATCGCCACTCTGCAAAACTGTGACAACTGGGAAAAGTGACACAAAGCCAGCCACCAACCTGCAATCGAGCCAGCCAGTTGACCAAACTTTGGGCAGGGTGCTGAAACCATTGGATGACAAAATTACTGACGATTAAGCCATAGGTTTCTTCCCCGGTCAAGAATTCACCATCCATCGTACCAAAGCGAATCAGGGCTTGCTGGCGAGGCGGGATGGCTACAGTAGATTGGCAAAATTGCACCATCTCGGCAGATAAATCGGTTACATAGATTGGTTGCTGAGGAAAGTGTTGAATTAAGCCCTGCGTGACAAAGCCCGTACCGCAACCGATTTCCAAAATAGTCCCTGATATCGGTAACGCGGTGATGTGGTGGAGCAAGCGATCGGCACAATCAGATTGCAATTTAGCTTGCTGATGGTAAGTCGCTGCGGCTCTGCCAAACTCAGAGGCGATCGCCGCTTTGTCTGCCAGATGAATAGTTGGCTTGGCATTCATGACGGATTCATTGAGGAGCAGTCTAATTGGGACGGTCTAACAACGGGGTGAGAAACGGGGCGATCGCCTCCCAACATGTAGACAAATGAGTAAAGGGCAAAGCGTGACTTGCTGCGATCTCGATAGAGTGGCTGCTCTCTAAGAGTTGGGCTAGCTCTCGCCCTGCTTGCGGGTATAAAATTCTATCCTGAGTTGCTTGCAGAATCAGCACGGGCGATGAAGTCTTCAGCAGAGCGGCGGGAACCTGGGTTGTATGCAAGGCAACTAAGTCGTGATTCAGGCGTTCCTGTTGCAACGGTAGATAGGCATGAATGGGGACAGATGGATCGTAGCAGTTGACTCTAAACTGGTGCAGGACGGTTTCGGGGCTTGCCTGAAATTGGTCAATCATGCGATTCAAGATCCGGACAGAATGCCGTCGCTCTCGCGCATTGGCAGGGTGAAAATGGGCAAATCCATTAAAAATCACCAGTAGGTCTGCCTGGGTAATATGGGACGCAGGACACCAGTGTAAGCCATAGGAATGGGTTAGCAAAAGACGATAGGGACGGCATGGTGCAGCTTCCGTGAAATTGGGCTGGATGGGAGAACCGAAGTAGCCGCGATCGCAGCTTTTAAACGCGAATCCTAATTCCATAAATCGTTGCCGCCAGTCCTGCCAGCAGGTTGCATCAAATCCCCAACCGTGATAAGCAATGACTTCTCCTAAATCTGTTTCTGCCATTGGTGGATGACATCTAGAAGCTGCTCAATGTGAGCAGGAGTGTGCTGGCTCGATAGAGCGATCCGAATGCGAGAGGTGCCCGTTGGAACAGTCGGAGGGCGAATGGCGATTGCCAGGATGTCATGTTCCTCTAACCATTGAGATAGGTGTAGAGTTTGCGCTTCACTGCCCACAAGAATTGGCACGATCTGAGATGCAGAAGCTCCTGTGTCATAGCCCAATTGCTGTAAACCCTGACGCAACTCGATCGCCCGGTGCTGTAAAGTTTGTCGTTCAACATCCAGAGTCGGGATTAGCTCAAGGGCAGCCACGATCGCCCCAATTATTGCAGGTGGCAAAGCCGTTGTATAGATGAAACCAGGACAGACATTCACCAGGTAGTCTCGAGTCAGGGAATTACTGGTTACAACTGCCCCAAACGAACCCCAAGCTTTCCCAAATGTCCCTACGACTAGATCAACTTCGGGTCGTCCTGCCGCCAGTCCCATCCCCTGTGGCCCCATCACCCCAAAAGCATGGGCATCATCTAAATACAACATTGCTTCGTACTGGTTTGCCAGTTGCACCAGTGCAGTGATTGGACTGCGATCGCCATCCATACTAAACACTGTCTCACTGACAATTACCAACCGCTGATAAGCCGTCCGGGTTTTCCGCAGCAAAGACTCTAAATGGTCTAAATCATTATGATGATAGCGCAACAGATGAGCCTGACTGGCTAACGCTCCCTGTAATAAGCTGTTGTGGCAGAGGCGATCGCAAATCACACAGGAGTGGCGATCGAGCAGGCTAGCCAGAACGGTGGAGTTGGCTTGAAATCCAGAGTTGAACACAAGCGCCGCTTCTCGCCCACAGGCTTGAGCCAGATTTTCTTCCAGCTGCTGATGAATCGGGTACGTGCCACTGACTAAGCGGGAAGCTGTGGCCCCTGTGCCGTATTCCTGCAAATACTGCTGCGCTGTCTGGATCAGTGCAGGATGCTGTGACAGCCCTAAGTAATCGTTGGAACTGAAGTTGAGCAACTTGCGCCCCTGCTTAATTACCTGCACCGGAGGGCAGGGAAATACAGTCTGGAGCGATCGCAACTGGTAAGCTTCTTGGCGCGCTTGCAATGCTGCTGCCATGAATTTGAACTTACCAGAGACGGTGATATCGCTCATTATGACTCACTAGTAGGGCTTACGAAGACGGGGATGGGGGGTCGATAAGGCACTCACAAATCCCCCATCTCTCTTGGTTTTTTGTACAAAATGCGTCAGTTCTAATCAGAATATTCAGGCTAGTTAGTGATGCATCCATCTAGTTTAAGCCACTGCTGACGCTAATTTGAGCCAACTCTGTGAGACAAGATCATTCAGCCACCAGAAACTTCTGTTGGGACATAATTGAGAAGCCGTCTGCTCCCAAAAAGCCATCATGAGTCCTTTTGAGCAATACATCCAAGAACTACGCGACATCCGAGCTACGGGAGCGATGGTCAAGGAAACCTCTTACTACAGCCCCCTAGCCAATCTGCTCAATGCGATCGGCTCAACCCTAAAACCCAAAGTTCGCTGTTTTATGCAACTAAAAAATTTGGGAGCGGGGATGCCCGATGGTGGTTTATTTACAGCACGGCAATATCAGCGGCAATCTGGCGAGTCTCCTCCGGAGAGGCTACGCCAACAACCTGCTGATCCACAAAATCCAGAACGAGGTGTAATTGAGGCAAAGAGCACGGTCGATGATGCCTGGGTGACCGCCAACACCAAGCAAGTTTCCAAGTACTGGGACAAGTACCGTCAGGTATTGGTTACCAATTACAGAGATTTCGTGTTGATTGGGCAAGATGCTAACGGGCAACCCACCAAATTAGAAACTTATCGACTTGCAGCAAACGAGAAAGAGTTTTGGCAAAAGGCTCAAAGTCCTCGCACATTTGCTCAGGAACATGAGGAACAAATAACTGAGTATTTGAAGCGGATCATGCTGCAACAGGCGACGATCGCCTCCCCTCAAGATCTGGCTTGGTTTTTAGCATCCTACGCTAAAGATGCACGGGCACGTATTGAAAAATCTGATTTACCCGCCTTGCAAACTATTCGCACAGCATTAGAAGATGCTTTGGGTATTACTTTCAAGGACAAAAAAGGCGATCATTTCTTCAAATCAACTCTGATTCAAACTCTTTTTTATGGAGTCTTCTCTGCTTGGGTTTTGTGGCATAAACAAGGAGCAAGGCGTGGCTATTTTGACTGGCAGACTGCCGCTTGGTCACTCCATGTTCCTATGGTGAAGGCATTATTTGAAAAAGTGGCGACTCCAACCAATTTAGGGCGTTTAGACTTGGTGGAAGTCTTGGATTGGACAGGTGAAGCACTAAATCGAGTGGATCGGGAGTCCTTCTTTGCTAAGTTTGATGAGGGGAAATCAGTTCAATATTTTTATGAACCATTTTTGGAGGCATTTGACCCTCAGTTGCGTAAAGATCTGGGCGTTTGGTACACGCCACCAGAAATCGTGCAGTACATGGTTGCTCGTGTCGATACCGTGTTGAGAGAAGAATTAGGAATAGTAGACGGTTTGGCGGACGAGAATGTTTACATTCTTGATCCGTGCTGCGGCACAGGTGCTTTTTTGGTTGAGGTCTTGAAGCAGATTAACCAAACTCTGACTGAGAAAGGGGAAGATGCTCTCAGTGGTTCAGATCTGAAGGAAGCAGCCAAAAACCGAGTGTTTGGGTTTGAGATCTTGACTGCCCCTTTCGTAGTAGCGCATTTGCAGTTGGGGCTACTGTTGCAGAACTTGGGCGCACCCTTGCAGGACGATCAAGAACGTGTGGGAGTATATCTCACCAATGCCCTGACCGGATGGGAACCACCGGATAATGAGGCTAAAAGTAAATTTCAGCAGCTAACCCTTAACTATCCAGAACTTCAGGAAGAACGAGAAGCTGCTGCTGAAGTCAAGCGGGGCAAGCCAATTCTTGTTGTTCTAGGAAATCCTCCTTACAATGCCTACGCAGGTATAAGCCCTAAGGAAGAAGAAGGACTCATAGACATTTATAAACAGGGCTTAATTGATATCTGGGGTATTAAAAAGTTCAATTTAGACGATCTGTATGTTCGATTTTTTCGGATTGCGGAACATTGCATTACCAAACAAGCCATTTCTAGAGGGGTTGTCTGCTTCATCTCCAATTTTTCATATTTGGGGGATCCGTCCTATGTGGTTATGCGGCAGCGATGCCTAAGTACCTTCGATCAACTATGGTTTGACTGTCTGAATGGAGACAGCCGAGAGACTGGAAAATTAACCCCAGACGGTCAACCCGACCCCTCTGTGTTTTCCACGCCCTATAATCGGGAAGGGATTCAGACAGGAACTGCGATCGCCCTCATGGTGCAAACAGGTTTGCAAAACCCTCAGCCAACAACCCGCTTCCGTCACTTTTGGGGAATCAACAAGCGACAGGAAGTTCTTGAGAGCCTTCAAGTTCGACCCTTTAGTCAGCAGTATCTCACAACCCATCCAATCTCTGAAACTCGATTTTCCTTCCGTCCCTCACACATTGAAGAACACTATCTCGAATGGGCTAAAGTAACCGAGTTTTGTGCTATTCCTCCGAGTAATGGGCTGATGGAAAAGCGGGGTGGAGCATTGATTGAAATTGATCGCGATGCTTTAGAACAGCGGATGCAAGCCTATTTAAATCCCGATTTGGATTGGGAAGCTTATAGAGCACTGAAGTATGGTCTAGTAAAGCCTCAAGCTAGATTTGATCCAAAAGTAGCTAGACGCAAAGTGCTATTAAAAGAACAATTTGATGCTAATCGCTTGATGCGTTATTCTCTTAGACCTTTTGATGTACGTTGGTGCTATTACACAGGTATTAGACCTGTTTGGAACGAACCTCGCCCATTTCTTTGGAAGCAATGCTGGCAAGGCAACTCGTTTCTGATGACTCGACCTGCTGGGGTTTCCAGTCCAGAGGGTTGTCCATTCTTCTTTACCCGGTTGCTTGGGGATAACGACTTTCTGCGAGGTCATGCTTATTATTTCCCGTTACAGCTAATGAATGGGGCAAGATTGCGCCCTAAAGAGCAATTGAGCTTACTTGATATGCTGGGGGATAAACCAGAGGTTGATCAGCCTTTTGCCAATCTCTCTGCATCTACCCGTCAATACTTAGCTGATTTAGGTTTACCAAATCCAGATGAAGATACTGAGACAGCTCTACTGATTTGGATGCACACTTTAGCCATCGGTTATTCTCCGGTTTATCTGCAAGAAAATGCCGATGGAGTCCGGCAGGATTGGGCGCGTGTTCCACTTCCTAATAGCAGAGACTTGCTACTTGCCTCTGCCTATTTTGGGTTACAGGTGGCAAGCTATTTAGATACTGAGACAAAAGTTGAAGGTGTGACGATAGGAACCATTCGCCCAAACTTACGCGGTATTGCCGTGACTTCAAAGGTTGGCGGCGGTAAATTGAATGCCGACACTGATGTAGCGCTTACTGCTGGATGGGGGCATCTTGGGAAAGATGGTGTGACAATGCCTGGTAAAGGGAAAGTTCAGGAACGAGCCTACACGTCACAAGAGTTAGAAGGTTTGAACGATTCAGATCAGGCTTTGCTCGGTTCAACCACTCGTGATATCTACCTTAACGAGGTAGCGTATTGGAAAAATATTCCTGCGCGGGTTTGGGATTACACGATTGGCGGATATCAGGTGATCAAGAAATGGCTCAGCTATCGAGAAGAACCTTTATTAGATCGTCCACTTAAACGAGAGGAAGTACAGGAAGTTAGTCACATGGCACGACGGATTGCTGCAATCTTACTTTTAGAGCCTGAGTTGAATGCAAATTATGAGGCAGTCAAACAGTCGCTCTATGACTGGTGTCGCTCTATGCGATAGATGTTGCTGTTGCTCAGGAGTGCGTGAGTTCCTATTGGAGAGGGGTGGGTGCGTCGCACCCACCCCTCTCCAAGAAGCAGGCGAAAACTGGGTTTTCTCAGGAGTTCGACGACCAGTTTTTGGAGGGCGTGGCGCGTCGCGCCACGCCCTCCAAACGGCAATTATCGAACCCATGTTTGCTTTATGATCAGTGAAACTGCAAATCCTGAGCTTTGCGATCGCACTGCGATGGCAAAATCATCAAAGCTGTCAAAATACGCCAATTCTGAGTTGAACAATCGTTAGAACTTTGGTAAATCCACAGCAGCTAAGGATTTGCGCTTTTTGGACTGGCGTAAAGGGTGAACCAGTGGCGAGGGCCAACTGGGGTTTAACGTAAATGGATTCGATGCTTCATCTATCTCGGTTGCTGGTGCGGCAGAGGCGATCGTCTGTGGTTTTGTTTCATTCCACAACCGAATCGGAGAAACCTTTTTGTTGTCATGGCTCGGCGTTTCAGGCAGCGGCGGGGTTGGGTGTTCGGCGATCGCTTCCATCACTGGTGCCTCATGCGGCTCAACCTGGGTGAGCGCCGGGGTTTGAATCGAAGTCAGTTGAAGCTCATTCAAATCAGCCCGATTTTTGGCCAAACTGGCCTTTAGGACATCAGCCGCAGAAACCTCAATTAATCGAGCTAAATCTTCCCAGAGTTCCACATCACCCGCAGTTGCCGCTACGCTAGTAGACAATTCAGCCCAATTCTCAGGTAGAGCACTTTCCAGGTGTACGATGCTGGACTGAATCACCTCAGGCGCAAGGGTTCCCATAAATTCCGGGTTGATCCCAGTTAAGGGAGTATCAGATGCAGATAGGGATGACGCTGCAAGCGCTGCTTCTAGGGGCAAATCTTCACCTGTGGAAGTTGAGAAGGACTCAGCCGCAGCCTGAGAGACGGCCAACTGAGATGGCTTCATGGTTTTAGCTTTGAGACTGGTCAAGTTAGTCAGAATCGTTTCTGTGGGTTGTGGGGCAGCGATCGCTCTGGACTGCACTGGATCAGAGGTCGTGGCTGGAGAGGTTGTCTCAGGGGTTCCTGCCCCCTCCATTTCCTGAACCAGACTTAATCGCTCTGTAGTGCTGTGAGCAGACCAGGGTTGAATGCGTTGCACCTTGGGCAGCAGCATCGGGGAACTGAAATCTTCCTGACTTTCATATCCTGTGGCTAGCTCAGGGTTGACCTGCTCTCCTGCCAATCCGTAGCTAGGAGGTGGCACTTCCAAACATCTCTCTAGAGCCACCTTGAACTGCAAAGTGTAGCGTTGTTGCCGTTGCAAGCGGGACTGTAGATCTCGATTGGCTGATTCACTTTGCATCAACATTTGAGCTTGTTCATTGTATCGCTGTTGCAACGAAGCGCACTCCCGTTCCAGTTGGGCAACTCGCTCCTGGCTGCTTTGCAACTGCCCGGTCAATGTTTCAATCAGAATTTGCTGCCGCTTGTTGGTTTGTTCAACAAACTCTAGGTGATTCTCCAGTTCGGCGACCCTTTCTGTCTGCTCGAGCACAGCTTGAGATCCTGTCGTAACCTGATTGGAGGAATGCGAGCGAACCGAGAAGTGGGATTGAGTCAGTTGGTGTTCTAGTTCTTCTTCTAATTGAGAAACGCGATCGAGCAGAGCGTTATTACATTGATTCAGTTCTTGAATCAAGCTGACCAGTTCAGAGAAATTAGACTCAGAATTAGGGGTAATGTCTTCCACCCGAGTGGAGGGCGGTACAGATTGAGATAACGGCGGCGTGGGTTGAGATATCGGTGGCATGACTTGAGAAGAAGGGGAATCAAGCATACCTTCTATGATTGTGGGTTCAGGGCGGGAGGTCGCAGGTGTAGAAGTTGATGGGTGGTAAAGAGATTGCCGCTCAGTGGCATCAGTGCTGATAGCGTTGGGGAAATCTTGCCAGCGATGAGGTGCTTCTGAAGCAGGGGAGGAATTCTCTAGAGAGCTAGAGGAGTTGACATCATCGGCAGAAAAATCTTCCCAACCCGAATACCACTCAGTCGATCCAGGTGGCACTGGCGAAGGAGAGATGTGAGCATCCTGGCTCAAATCAGGCACAGAAGAGTCTGGTTGACTGGAATGACGAGAAGGGTTGTTGGATTCACTCATAGCTCTAGCAAGAATTGGACTGGTTCAGGAAGTAAGATTCAGAAATCTGAAAATATGAGGACGGGTGCTGGTATGCAAGACCTAAGCACCTAAAATACTGCACTCCATTCATTTAGTAACATATAAAAGCAAAATCACAACAATTTGTTAACTTTGCGATTGGTTTACGATTCACTCATTTTTACTCATTTCTGTCTGCCAGCACTGCCCGCAAAATTTCCTGGTGAATTAAAGCGCGATCGATCTGAAAGTGAATCTGATCGGTCGATAGGGCTTCACCGTTAGCATAGTGTTCTAGCCAGGTTTGACAAATGACGCTAGACTCTTCTGGTATCTCAGCCAAAGCCCAACCCGGTATTTGTAATTCCTGCATCAGTTGGCTGACTTTGGGGTCATAACTCAAGGCAAAACAGCGACAACCTGCTGCTGCTGCCATGATCAACCCGTGAAATCGCATCGCGATCGCCATTTCTACCCCATTAAATACGCCCATCAACTGCTGGGGTTGCTCCAGTACCAAAATTTGGCTGACATCGGTTAATCGAGATTGAATAATTTGAGCGATCGCCAAATCTTGAGCAGGCTGAAAAGGAATCAACAGAATCAATGTTTGGGTTGCTTTTTGAAAGGAGACGAGGGCCTGAATTAAAACACTCAAGCGAGCGGAGGTCAGTTGGGGATGCGATCGCAACACGACTGCAATTCGAGGAGCAGGTAATTGCCATAACCCTGGTACGGTCTCGGGTTGCAAGGCCCAAACGGGATCAGGAGAGAGCGTAAAGGGCAGTTGCCACTGACTGAGCAGGGCAGCAGAGGCCCGATCGCGCACACTGATGACAGTGCAGCGAGAAAAGGTCTGGCGGGCTAGCCACCGAGTAACTGGACGTTTTAATGGCCCAATGCCCTGGGCCCAAGCAATCGTTTTTAAGCCTCGGCGCTGAGCCAAACTCATGATGCCTGCATAGTAAAACGGACTGAACGCACTGGTCGCATCCTGGAGCAGGCTACCTCCGCCCCAAATGCAGGCATCAGCCCGTTGAAGCGCCTGCCACACGGCAGCAGCAGATTTGCGATCGCAGGCTTCGACACCGTGTTGCTCAGTCGTTCGCTGAGGATTGCCAGACAGCACTAAAGGCTGCACCGTTTCAGGTAGCATTTGCAGCAACACCGCTAACAGGGCTTCATCGCCCCCATTGCCCATGCCATAGTAACCAGACAAAACCGCCCGCATGTTAATCCTAGAGTTGAATTGTTGAATTGAGTGAGAATGAATATTCATCTATCCTTTAGGATTGTTATGGGGTTTGCCCCATTTGTCATCATCTCACTTCGTTTCTCTTGAACTCATTCCTTACCTACAATCCTCATGCATGCGCTTTCTATCCCCACCTGGATTATCCATATTTCCAGCGTTATTGAATGGGTAGCAGCGATCTGGTTAATCTGGAGCTATGGCGAAATGACTCAAAATTCAGCCTGGTATCCGTTCGCCTTTGCCATGCTACCTGCGTTAGTCAGTGCCATGTGTGCCTGCACCTGGCATTTTTTCGACAATTCCTCCAGCCTGGAATGGCTGGTGACACTACAGGCAGCGATGACCGTTGTTGGCAATTTCACCCTTTGTGCGGCAGCCTGGTGGCTGTGGCAGCAGGAGGCAGAAAGGGCTGAGAAGTAAGAGGAGAGAAAAGGAATGCTGTTTTTTGAAATATCTGCATCTCAGCTAACTGTGCTGCTGCATCTGCCTGTATCGGCTGTGCTACCCTCCAAAGAAACCTTGTTTGCCCTCTCCTTATTCCCCTATTTGGGATTTTTGTGGTTTTTGACGCGATCGCGCCAGATGCCCAGGTTAGCCCTGATTGGCTTTTATATGACCCTGGTATTTGTAGCAGTCACCATTCCGGCAGGCATTTATGCTCAGCAAGCACTGGGTCAAACCCTGGCCGATGTTGATGTGCTGCACGGTGGAGCAGAATTCTTCTTAACCCTCTCCAATATTCTCATCGTGTTGGGATTTCGCCAGGCCCTGCAACTTGTGAACCAGAAAACCAGTGGCAGTCCGTGATCCTACTATCACCCGTTATCGACTCTTTAGGGATGGAGTCGCACCATTTGTTAGATTCTGGTTGTCCTCATCCAGGATGCCAAACACCTGAGTAAACACCTTATCCACTTTGTAACCCGAGTCGATCGACTCTAAGGGATCTTTGCGGAGACGGTGACGCAGACACAAGCCAATCACTCGCCGAATGTCCTGCACGGTGACTTCATTTCTGTTCTCAAAAGCGGCGATCGCCTTTGCCGCCCGATTTGTCACGATATCACCCCGGAGTCCATCCACATCCAGTTCAGCACAGACCTGGGAGATCTTGACGCGCAAATCGTAATCCAGTGAAACGCTAGACAACCGAGTTTGAGCATCGACCAATTGACGTTGCAAGGCATCTTGCTCAAACTGATAAGTTTCCAGAAAACGGGTGGGATCTTGGTCAAATTCGGTTCGCTGTTCCACAATCTTGACTCGTAAGGTCGGTTCTTTCACCGTGTGGATTTCAGCGTGCATGCCGAAGCGATCGAGCAATTGGGGACGTAGCTCGCCCTCTTCCGGATTCCCTGACCCAACTAACACGAAACGGGCAGGATGGCGAATAGAAATGCCTTCTCGTTCCACAGTGTTCCAACCTGATGCGGCTGAATCCAATAACACATCCACCAGGTGATCATCTAAAAGGTTGACTTCATCGACGTAGAGAATGCCCCGATTGGCCCTGGCTAATAACCCCGGTTCAAAGGCTTTCACCCCTTCAGATAATGCTTTTTCAATATCGATCGTGCCACATACCCGGTCTTCGGTTGCGCCCAAAGGCAGGTCTACCATCTGCACCTTTTTCTTGACCACAGCAACCGACTGACCCTGCTCCAACTGTTGCTTGATTTCATCGCTCATCAGATCTGGGTCGCTGGGATGACTGTTAAACGGATCATCCGCTACCACCTCAATTTCTGGCAGCAAATCAGCTAATGCTCGAATGGTTGTGGATTTGCCCGTGCCGCGATCGCCCATAATCATGACTCCACCAATTTTGGGATCAATCACATTCAGGAGCAGCGCCAACTTCATTTCCTCTTGTCCCACAATGGCTGTAAAGGGAAAGACTGGACGACGAGAAAAAACTGTTGGACGGGTTAGGGTAGTAGAGTTCACAGGACAACCTTATTAAACGAGAACAATTTCAACCATCGTCTCTCATTGTGCCACAGCAGGAATCCACAATTCTGGCTCTGGGGATAACGAAGCTATCAGTGACCCAGCGATTCTCAGTTTGGATTGGGAGCGCCCGCCGAAGGTGAGCGCTCCCAAGCCAAACCTGGTTCTTATTTCAACATGAGACTTGCTGTCAGTGACCCTCATCAATATTCTCTCAGTAAAAACTGTGTAACATTGATTACTGGCTATTCGCTCTTCACCTTGTTCTTCCAATCGGGTGTGAGTTGAACAAGGTAGGTTCCTGTGCATCTAGTTCAAGACACTAGGCTGACAAGCTTTCTATGCAACGTGAGTTCGACGAGCGGTTTTTCGTGGGGGTGGGCTGCGCCCACCCCCACGAAAAACGGCGATTATCGAACTCACGTTATGCATCTGCCAGCAAACCTGATGCTCAATCCACTCTGTCGTAGAGTAATTCAAGTTTGCTGCTCCTCACTTCTCTACAGTAATCGCCATCAGGTGGACTGCTTTCTGTAATGCGTTCAAATCTAAATTGTTAATTTTTCTGCAATGAATTTTGTGGTTAGTGTGCCGTGGCTTGTGTCTGGTCTGTTTATCTGCGCTGTGCTGCTTGCTCCATCAAAAGCAGATGCAATCTCCGGCAGCGTAGCCTTAGAAACAGAACCGTCGCCTTTCAATCAAAATGGACTTCCTGCGTCTACCGCATACTCCCAGAGTCAATGGGTATCATATAATGCGATCGCGACCATCCAATCGGTGATTCTTTCACCAGATGGTAGCCAATTAGTCATCACCGCTAATCAGCCCGTGACCTACGACACCAGTTGGGACGGTGCTAGCTCCAACTATCGCATCACTATTTCAGGTGTCAGCCTTCCAGCTCAGGCTCCTTTAGATTTCGTTGCTCCTGGCACCCCTGTGAGCAGCCTGCAACTTCGGCAAGCGGCTCCCAATACGGTAACAGTCTGGTTGCGCCCAACTTCAGGTGTGTGGGTCAGTGATGTCAGCCAACCAGATAGCAATGTGATTACTTTACAGTTACGCTATCCGGGTCAAAATGTCGCCAATTTAGCCACAACGCCTCCAGGATTACCTACAGGTCATTCAAACCCATTGCCTTCTGTCCCGATCGCTCAAACTGGCACTGTGGTGGTAATTGATCCGGGACATGGAGGACCTGATCCAGGTGCGATCGGCATCAACGGACTGCGGGAAGTGAATGTTATTCTGCCGATTTCTCTAGAAGTTGCGGCACTACTGCAACAACAAGGAATTCAGGTGGTGATGACGCGACAGGACGATCGCGACCTCAGTTTGGAATCGCGAGTCCAAACCGCCGAGAGAGCAGATGCCGATCTGTTTATCAGTATCCATGCCAACGCCATTAGTCTCAACCGCCCGGATGTGAATGGTCTGGAAACTTTTTACTCCTCTTCCCGCAGTCAAGCGCTGGCTCAATCGATTCAAGACAGTATGCTACAGGCAACGGGCATGAACAACCGGGGAGTAAAACAAGCTCGGTTCTATGTAATTCGCCATACTTCCATGCCCAGTGTTTTGGTAGAAGTTGGTTTTGTCACTGGTGCTCAAGATGCCCCACGCTTGGCTGATCCAGCCTTTCGGAGTGTGCTAGCGGAAGCGATCGCCCAGGGCATCCTGCGCCATGTGCAACGCGGGTTGTAATCTATTTAACGTGAGTTCGATCATCGCCGTTTGAGGGCTGTGGCGCGTCGGGCCACAGCCCTCAAACAATGGTTTTTCGTTGGGGCGGGTTGCGCCCGCCCCAACGAAAAACCGCTCGTCGAACTCGCGTTAAACCGGATGTGGAGAGAAGGTAAGGCTACCTTGGTACCAGATCTCTGAGAAGTGTCTAGAAACACCGTGGCTCTAGCCTGGTGAGTATGCCAAAAAAATCCCTCCTGAGTAGGAGGGATTAACCATTTCCAAAATTTTTAGAAGGGTTCTAAGCCTTACAGCGCGTTACCGCGAGGCAGTACCTCTTCAGGGAATACAAAGTGTTCGTGAGGCTGATCCTGAGGTGCCATCCAGGCACGGATACCCTCGTTCAGCAAAATGTTCTTGGTGTAAAACGTCTCAAACTCTGGGTCTTCAGCAG
>Ga0224723_1000069_pt1 | contig 63537 bp, 51 predicted proteins | sample Balambano_FR2_Me_FD_161647 | JGI IMG/M metagenome (GOLD analysis project Ga0224723, IMG submission 161647) | Freshwater sediment microbial communities from Lake Towuti, South Sulawesi, Indonesia - Balambano_FR2_MetaG | ecosystem: Environmental > Aquatic > Freshwater > Lake > Sediment | place... | reverse complement strand
CATCAGGATGGTCAGGCTTGGGCAAATCATGCAGTAGCTCCTCCTGATGAGCAGGCACGAGCGCAACTGTTGCGGCTGGTTGGAGGAGACGCGATTCGGGGTGCAGTGGAACGTCACTTTAACGTTAAGCTAGCGTTTCAAAATTGTCACAATCTAGCTGCATTTCGGCAAGATACACTCAGTTCGGCTGCTTATCGGGATTTCATCTCAATTCGGAGTCAAATTCTCAATCAAACTTCTGAACTGAAAGATTGTTAGAAGACAATTTGTCTCTTTGGGAGAAATGCCGGGCTTCGACTGCGCTCAGCACTCAGATAGAGTAGGTTGAGCGCAGTCGAAACCCACGTCCCACGGCAGAGCTTTAGTTGCCAGATAAGTCAGTTAAAGGTAGGAATGGCGCTGCGATCGCTTCACTGCTTATCAAGTGCAGACAGCACAACTGGCGTTGTAAACTAAAGTTAAGTTGATTCAGGAGACTCACCCATGCCTACCCCGTTGACCTGGACAGAACTCACAGACCTGACAAATTTCCAAATCGATACTGTGAATGGATCGACTAACGCTCAAGCTCGGTTGCGCTTGTTTGGTCAGCCTGCATCTGATGTTCGAGTAACGCTCTATCGCGATCATCATGCCTGGTGTCCCTATTGCCAGAAGGTCTGGTTGTGGTTAGAGGAAAAACAGATTCCTTACCGCATTGAAAAGGTGACGATGTTTTGTTATGGGGAAAAGGAAAGCTGGTACAAACGTAAGGTGCCGTCGGGCATGTTACCTGCGATCGAGCTAGACGGAAGGCTGATTACCGAAAGCGATGATATCTTGCTGGCGCTGGAGCGGGTCTTTGGTGGGTTGACATACGGCATGGAAGATGCGAAAGTCCTGCCCCTTCGACGGTTGGAGCGATTATTATTTAGAGCCTGGTGTAGCTGGCTCTGTTATCCCAACCTCTCACCTGCTCAAGATCAGCGAAGTCGAGAGCAATTTGTTGAAGTGGTCAACAAAGTTGAACATGCCCTGGCTAATACTCCAGGGCCGTACTTTCTGGAGAAATTTGGCGTAGTTGATGTGATTTTTACGCCATATGTGGAACGGATGAATGCCAGTTTGTACTATTACAAAGGATATTCCTTGCGAGAGGAAAATCCTTATTTAAGCACTTGGTTTGATGCCATGGAAACCCGTTCCACCTATCGAGGCACTCAAAGTGATTTCCATACCCATGTTCACGATCTACCTCCCCAAATGGGTGGTTGCTGGGAAAATGGAGAACCGCAAATGCTCCTCAACAAGCAGCGAGTCGATCACGGGCCATGGTTTGGTTTACCCGATGTCACTTATTCAGAACCAACGCACACTCGACAAGAAGCTCTGCATCAAGTGATTAAGCACAGAGCCAACATCGTCCGAGTGAATCCTGCTGACAATGAGTTATTTGATGAAGCGTTGCGGTGTGCTTTAACCTACATGATGACGGGTGAGGCTTGTCCCCCTCCTCAAGGGTCTGATCCGGCTTTACGCTATTTGCGCGATCGCATCAGCGTTCCCCGCGACATGTCCATCTATGCTGCTAAACGGCTAAGGACAGCATTAGAAGAAACGGCTGCACTTGTCGGCAATGGCCAAGGTGTTCCTATCCCATTTAAGCACAGACGCGATCAAGACCCAGCCAACTTTGTTAGCAAAGGTTAGGTAAGTGTTTACTGTACCATTGAGCGATCGAAATCCCGACCTCTTTGTGAAATGACAATCATTGCTTTGTGCAGCGCTCGATGTGAAGTGCTCAGACAACAGTGGGTTGAGCGCAGTCGAAACCCACGTTCTATTGTCAAATCTTTAGTTGCCAGGTTAATTAAGGATGCGTAATTTTGTAGTAATAAATTAAGTTCACTGTAATAATCACTAAAACTCCTACAATAGTATACAAAATCATTGGACTTACGCACTTCGTGCGAAAAACCGGAATAGTTGGGTATTTGTAGGGCGCGTTGCACCCTACAAATACCCAACTGCGTAAGTCCTAAATCAGTTGAAAGAAAGGATTTTTTGGGACAGTGAGCCTTCATCCTTTTTGGAGGGGCCGTATCTAGGCGTGGTATTGTCAGATTTCATAGCCTTAACCTGATCACTACATCACCATAATCCGTTCATACCAAGAGGATTACATCTGATTTGAGAGTGATCGCTATTGTTCCAGTAAAGGAATATAACTGACCATGAGCTTGTCAAATTAACCTAAGGATGAAGGATTAAATAAAACCCAAAACTTTTGTGTGGGAAGCGCGGCTGCGCCGCGCTTCCCACACAAAAGTTCGGTTTTATTTAATTCACGTTCCTAAGTAGCCAGAGTGCCATCTCCACCTTCTAATAGCGTTCCTTGTAAATTCGCTTTTTCTAACCGTGCTCCGCTTAAATTGGCTTCTTCTAAAGCCGCATCACTGAGATTAGCTTGTTGCAAGTCTGCGATCGCTAGATCTGCTCCCGTCAAATCGGCGGACTCGAGATTGGCTCCACTTAAATCAGCTTGTTGCAATTCGGCATCACTCAAGGTGGCTTGCACAAGATTTGCTACTTTCAAATCTGCCTGATTGAGATTAGCGTTATCTAAAATCGCTCCTTCCAGAATTGCGCCATCTAAAATCGCATCTTGCAGATTAGCTCCGCTTAAATCGGCTTGAGTTAAATCGGCTCCATTCAAATCGGCTCCACTGAGATCAGCCCGGTGGAGCTTAGCCTGACGCAGATTTGCCCCATCCAATGATGCCCCTGCCAAAACCGCTCCACTCAAGTCAATCCCTGCTAAATCTACTTCTCCCAGATTGATATTACTAAAGTCGCGATCGCCCATCTGGTATCGTTGAACTAACTCTTCAGCATTCATGGCTACTCTCCTGAGTCCGCAAACCCGCGACACTAAAGTCACGTTGATTCTGTGTTAACTGTACTGCACCCTTGTAAAACATTTCCCTCTCTCTAGGTAGGTTTCGCTTTTTACAGTAGTAACAAAATTTGCTCAACTATCCCTATCCAGCGACAAAGCTCTAGCAACTTGAGAGCCTGGGTTAATGTGAGTTCGATAATCGCCGTTTAAGGGGTGTGACGTGACGCGCCACACCCCTCAAACAGGGTTTTTCGTTGTGTTAAGTGGATGAGTTAGACTAAATTCAACTGCGGTTGGTTTGGAATCAGCGATAGTTACAAGATTATTGTTCTCTTTTTTTACTCAAAACGAGTTTATGCTTGCGCTTGATTGCCAAACCTTGCTTGCAAAAAATCAACCAGTAGCCGAACTTTAGTGGATAAATGACGGTTGACTGAATAGATCACAGAAATTGAGAGTTCAGGTGGAGGATAGTCGGGTAGCACGATTTGTAACGTTCCTTGTTGCAATTCTTGTCCTACAATAAAAATGGGCAGGAGGGTAATCCCCAAGCCGCAAACAGCCGCATCTCTGAGAACTTCTCCATTGTTAGAGCACAGCATTCCCTGCACTGGAATCGTGTATTCGCCATCGTTTCCGATCAAATTCCACTGGGCTTCAACTGCCAGTTGACCGTAGTGTAAGCAGGAATGTTGCCGCAACTCATTGGGATGGGTTGGCGTGCCGTGACTTTCTAAGTAACTGGGAGCCGCACAGAGCACTCGTGGGGCGATCGCCAATGGTTGCACAATTAAACTAGCGTTCTCTGGTGGTTTAGCAATTCGCACCGTCACATCAAAGCCTTCTTCAATCGGGTCAATAAAGCGATCGTTCAACGTCAGTTGAACCTGAAGGTCGGGATATTGCACTGTAAAATCAGCGATCGCAGCAGCCAGATGCATCGTGCCAAAAGTCATGGGAGCATTAATTCGCAATCTACCTCTGGGTTCTTCGTTTAGTTGAGTAATCGATCGCTCTGCTTCCTCTAAACTGGCTAGAATTTCTACGCAGCGTTCATGAAACGCCAAGCCTGTCTCAGTTGGAGTCACGACTCGCGTGCTGCGATGCAATAACTGCACTCCCAAGTCATTTTCTAACGCAATCACTAGCTTATTAACCGCCGATCGCGACATCCCCATCTGCCGTGCTGCCGCCGCAAACCCCCCCGAATTGACGACTTGCGTAAAAGCCCGCATACTTTCAAACTTATCCATCGTTAATTGTAGAAGTTTTTGAGCTAATATCTTAATAAGATAGCATATTGTCTTTCATAAGAATTCAATCTGCGCTAATCAGTATAGTCGTAGCCACGGCGGTTAGGACATGGACGTTTTTGTGGGGGCGCTTAGCGCCCCCACAAAAACGTCCTAAGAAAAATGGCTACAGCCATACCATCAATTTGGGTTCAAATGCTATAGACGGATCAAATTTGCCCAAATTGATTATGATCATGATGGTACAAAGTGAACTATCACTATGACTCAAGCATTGCAGCAATCCAGCACAGCCGCACTCGTGCCAGCAAGGATCACTATTGAACAGTATCACCGTATGGTTGATGCAGGCGTTTGGGATGGCTTTCATGTTGAACTGTTGAACGGAGTCGTTGTTGAGATGCCACCAGAAGGAATGCCCCATGCCAGCCGTAGCACGACCACCAGTGAGTATTTGAGGGAAGTATTAGGCCGCCAAGTGCAAATCCGAGAAGGGCATCCTGTTACCTTGTCTAGCGGATCTGAACCCGAACCAGATATTGCGATTGTGCAACGGGTGCAAGATAGTTATCTGAGCCATCATCCTTATCCTGAGAACATTTTTTGGTTGATTGAGTATGCTGACACTAGTTTAGACAAAGACTTGGGGGTAAAGGCTGAAATTTATGCCTCTGAGGGCATTCTTGAATACTGGGTAATCAACTTGAAGAAAAACGTTCTGATTGTATTTCGTGATCCCGTAGATGCAACGTACCAATCTCGACAGGAATTCGTATCGGGCACGATTCATCCCTTAAGGTTTCCTGATGTGGCGATCGATGTGATACGGCTTCTCGTCCAGTAAATTGATAAGCTTCACCGCAAGCTTGAATCAGCATTGGGAGACGTGTTCATCTCACTCAGATGACTGAACCAACACTTTCTGTTGAATCTGCAAACCTCGGCTTTGCATGGCTTGCTCAAACAACTCCGTCGATAAGGCTTCCTCAACGGCCCATACCCCTGGCTTTTGCAATTGACCGGAGAGCAACAGTTGCGCGATGCTGCCCGTTCCCTGTCCTGCGGCAATCGCCGTATTCTTATGTACCAAAGTAGAGTGATGTTGCGCGGGTTGACCAGCAGTGTAACCATTGACTTGACAATAAATCCCCACACCAATGCCGCTGAAGCGATCGCTTACTTGAGTCATGCGATAACTGACATGAGAGAGGAATTCAATCCCATTAGGATGACTGATCCAGGCTTTTGGGAAGATGTGGGCGGCAATCCAGGTGAGGTGATTGTAGAAGTCGGGGATAGAGCCAAATTTCGTGATCACGGTTTTGACCGGAAATGCCTCTGGCAGGGTAAACGTTTCGGGCATTTCGTACCAGTACACATGAACTTTGCCATAAGGTTCAGGTAGTTCGAGGGGTTGGCGATCGCTGTAGGGTTTGATCATCTGCCAAGAGCCATCAACCCACGCAGGAAAGGGACGCAATAATCCCAGAAAAGTTGTGCGTAATACCGTTAATCCGGCTCCACCAGAGCCGCTCACCACGTAGCTGAGATGAATTTCTTCGGGTTCATCCATCTGCTCCACTCCCAAACGCACCATACTGTTAGAAATTCCTGGGAAAATGCCTGTATTGACAATAGCGGTCACGCCTCCGGTTTGGGCATCGGTTCGGCAACTCAGGACTTTACGAGTAAAACCAACTTGGTCACTGACATCCAGATAATTGACCTGATGCTGAATGCAGTAACGCAGCACAGACTCATCCCGATAGTGAAATGGGCCAGCACAATGAATCACTAAATCTGATGCAGCGATTGCATTCTGTAACTGTGCTGTGTCAGCCAGATCGAGTTGCAAGAACGAGAGGCGATCGCTCATTGGTTCATTTGCACTCAGTCTTGGACTACGTCCAGTAATGGTGATATGAGTTTGGGTATGTCGCATTAAATCGCGAGCAACACTGCTCCCGATTCGTCCCTGTCCGCCTAAAATCAAAACTTTTTGTGTCATGAATCAAGGATACGGCACGAGGGAATTCAGGGGTAAGTCCCTGCGGCAAAAACCTCTCTTCCGAAATAGCTCAGCCAGATTAAAGCAGCATTGCTATGGCAAGGGAAAAAACCGTTCGCTTGAGTCTAGATCTCCTCATCCTCAAATGGATTGATCAATCTGGCTCATGCCAATTTGAATAACCTTCATCCGAACATTAAAATGTCTCACCCAGCAATCAACACAAACAGGGGAGGTTATTTGCAGGATATTCGAGACATGCCACTGAAGGAAGTAGCAATTTGTTAAAAAACTTACTGTAGATACCGTAAGTTCAATCTCAATTGAAGGAGTTTCAAAAATGTCAGCTCGCCAACCGCTAGATGAGCGAGTTTCATCCTTGTTACAAGAACGCAGAGAACTCTGGCTACGGTTCAATAAGTTGCGTCGAGTTAACCCGATTTTAGCATCGATCGCCCGTCGAAGTGCCATCAAAGTTGAACAGGAATTGGCGGAATTGGGCATTACTTCATTCAGTGCATTTATGTAAACAATCAGTAGATTACTGAGGCAGATGGAACTAAAATCTGAATGATTTTAATTTTGCAGACCCATCTCACAAAGAACTCGAAGCTTCGGGTGCCTTGTCTGCCTTTCATGTAGAAATCCTGCATGATTTGTGAGATGCGGTTGTGATAGGGAAGTGGGCTAGCCCACTTCCCTATCACAACCCGTGTAGCAATTGCAAATCTGGTCAGAGTTGTAATTACGGAGTGACTTTTATGAACACACTGTATGACAAGTTATACCATTTTGGATTATAGATTTCCGATTTTGGATTGCAGAATGCTTGACCAGCTAACCGTTCTGGCAATTGAAATCATACACATATCACCCAAAATGGTATTAGGTGGTGCAGCAGCAGTTGACCTGGCTGTAGAAAAGTTTTACGAAAAGGTTTTGGCCGATCAGCGAGTTCAGCATTTCTTTGCTCATATTGATATGCATCAACAGAAGCAGCATCAGAAAGCGTTTATGACCTATGCTTTTGGTGGTGCGCCCCATTGGGATGGTCGTCCGATGCGGGAAGCCCATCAAAATTTGGTGGCTGAGATGGGCTGAAGTGAAAGTCACTTTGATGCGATCGCAGAAAATTTGGTGACAACGTTGGTGGAACTGGAAGTACCTCAAGCCCTGATCGATGAAGTCGTGCAAATTGTAGGCTCGGTTGCCCATCGGAACGATGTTCTCAATCGCTAAGGATTAAGGATTAAATAAAACCCAAAACTTTTTTGTGGGAAGCGCGGCTGCGCCGCGCTTCCCACAAAAAAAGTTCGGTTTGATTTAATTCACGTTCCTTAGAGTTTGGGAACCAGAAAACAGCAGGGCAATTAACTCCGGATTTCGTTCCAGAGTTGCACCCATTTGTCATAATTCTTGACGCTCTGCCACATTTTGATTTGTGAATGCAGCGACAGGTCATCCATAAATAATTCATGGGCTTTTTCCGAGCCGATCGCCTCTGCTCCCAGAGTAGTGGCACCTGAATAGCCTGTGACTGCAATGACTCCCTTTTGTCCCTCACCGCTGAGAATAAAATCAATCCATTGATAAGCAGCATCAGGGTTACGAGAATTTTGGGAAATCATCCAGGAATCCGTCCAGCCTGTGAGTTGACCTTTGGGGCTAACTGAACCAATCGGGAATCCCTCGCTGCTCAGTTGGGTGTAGGTCAGCGGCCAGGCGTGAGCCAGAACAATTTCTCCCGACTGAAACAAATTGGCTAATTCGCCAGCGGTCGTCCAGAATTTACGAATATGGGGACGCAGTTCCAGCAATTTTGCCTTGACCTCTGCTAAATCAGCTTCCGTCAGATTATAGGGATTGGGTTTACCTAACCAGAGAGCCACATCGGCGATCGTCATGGGATTGTCAGGTAAAGAAATTTTACCTCGATAGGCAGGTGCAAACAGCACGTCCCAGGAAGTCGGCGCAGGTTCAACGTGTTGAGTGTTATAGATTAACACGTTAGGACCCCAGGCGAAAGTCACGCCGTAGGGTTGGCCGTCAAACGTGTTCCATTGTCCCTGTTGAAAGGCCTGAAAAATATAAGGATAGTTCTTCAACTTCGTGGCATCAATAGGTTGCACTAAGCCAGCTTTGTAGAGACGCTCAGTAATATCCCCTGATGCGGAGATGAGATCATAGGTTCGTCCTCGACCAGCCCGAAACTTGGCAAACATCTCGTCGCTTGAACCTGCATAGGTAGATTTAACCGTGCAACCTGTTTTCTGTTCAAACGCCTGAGTGAGGGATGCATCAGTGTACCCTTCCCAAACGATCGCAGTCAAACTACAATTGGCAGCATCGATCGCAGGCATGGGCATTCCTACAAACCCTACTGCCATCATGCCTATCAAAACGGTAGTTAGTAAGCGATACCACATAGTTTGTTCTCCCCATCAAATCAAATGCTCAAGGACTCTAATTATCACTTACAGGGCTTTATAAAATCTTCATTTTAGCTTTACACCATTAAATTTACAGAGGTGTAACCTAAAAGTGCAGCTTAGTAGAACACTTTAAGTTGCTCTGCTGGGTTGAAATATTTGGAGCGTTTTAGAGTTCAGGCGTTAACTTACCTAATTTTGCAAGAAGAGGCTCAACAGGGTGTTCTAGAGTTAGCGGGCAGCAGTTCTCCAAAATGTGGTGTGCAGGAGAGGCTCGACAGCAATTGCTGCAATTCTCATTATTAAGAAATCAAAGTTAAGCAGTGACTAAAACATTCTAAATAAATTTAGGATGTGTCTAGGTATTCCGTCGTAAGGAGAGTTTGCCCAACTCACAACTTTAATGGCACTGCCTGATCGAATCACTCAATTCTTTCATTCTTTCCCCTGATGAGCTAGTTCATATCTAACAAGCTGTTGTCTCTACCAATGCGTTTTGTTCATCTCCTATCCACAATACCGTTGAGCAACAAATGTCACGTTTCTTAATTCAAGAGTATGATAGCTTAACCAATCCAAAAGTCAAAGCCATCTACGAGGAAATTCGGGTTGGATTAGGCTTTGGAATTGTGCCTAATTTATTTAAATCAATGGCAGTTTCTCCGGAATTTTTAGAGGCAAATTGGAAGAAATTTCACTCTATTATCCTACAAGGGGAAATACCCAGAACGCTGAAGGAAATGATTGGTGTTGCAATTTCTCAAGCCAATCACAGTGAGTACGCTCTAAAAGTTCATTTGCATGGCCTATCTGTTTTGGGTATCAGTGAACAAGTGCTAGAAACCTTGGTCTCTGATTTTGCGAATTGTCCTTTACCCGATCGCGAAAAAGCAGTAATTCATTTTGGGCTTGTGGCTGCCACTCAACCGCACCAATTGCAAGAACAGGATTTTCAAAAACTCAAAGAATACGGATTGGTTGATACAGAAATCTTTGAAATTATTGCAACTGCCAATTTGTTTACGGGAATCAATCAATACACAAACGCGATCGACTTAGAAGTAGACAGTTTATGAGCTTTTTGGGTTTCTCTACATCACCTTTCAACTCCTCTTTAGAATCTCAAGATCGCGACCAGCTTTTATCGACCACTCGACAATTGCTGGCTGAAGTACAGGCTCTATCGAGTCGCATTGCTGCGGTAAACGAAATTGCAGTGGCAATCAATCGATCTTTGGAGTTAGAGGAAATTCTCCAAATTGTGGCAAAGCAAGCCAAATGGTTGATTGATTTTCAGCATCTTAGTATTTATCTCTGTGATCAAGGCTCCTGTCGATGGTTAACCTTATTTGGTCCTGAAGTGATGGTGAATCAAGCGGCGATCGCGCCCACAGGAATTATTAGCCAGACTATCCAATCTCGACAACCACAAATCATTCAAGATAGCTCTAATCACTTCTTATCCAGCTACCCGTCTGGGATGGTTATTCCCCTAGAAAGCCAACAACAAGTTCTGGGGAGTATTAACTTTGCGACGACAAAAGTCAAGGCTTACACTTACAACGATATTCGGATTAGTTACTTATTTGCGTCTCAGATAGCAACCGCTATCTGTAATGCTCAACGGTTTGAAGAATTGAATCAGTTGTATGCTCAACTTCATTTAGAAAAACGCAAATCTGAGGAGTTGTTGCTGAATATCCTCCCCGGTAAAATTGCAGACGAGTTAAAGCAATCTGGCAAGGTTCAGCCTGTTTTATACGAATCAGCTTCAGTTTTGTTTGCAGATTTTCAAGATTTTACAAAACTTTCAGAACGATTGTCTCCAACCGAGATATTTGATGAGTTGAATTACTGCTTCTCCCAATTTGATCAAATTGTTGAAAAGTACAACTTGGAAAAATTAAAAACAATGGGAGATGGATATCTTTGTGTGGGTGGGATTCCGACTGCCAATTCAACTCATGCCAAAGATGCCGTGCTAGCTGCAATGGAGATGCAAAGTTTTTTACATTTTCGTAATTTAGAGAATCTGAAAATGGAGCGACCAACGTGGCATTTACGAATTGGTATTCATTCGGGTGCCCTATTGGCAGGTGTGATTGGTCAAAGAAAATTTGCTTATGATGTTTGGGGTGACACAGTAAACACCGCTGCTCGGATGGAATCGTGTGGCATCGCTGGCAAAGTCAATATTTCAGAATCGACTTACAACTATATCAAAGATATTGTAGAGGTGGAATATCGCGGCAAGGTAGCTGCCAAAAACAAAGGTGATATTGATATGTATTTAGTGAAGCGCATTGGTGGAGCAAGCGATACAGCAGAGCGATCGCCTCAATTATTTCAAGTTCCCGGTTTCTCCCGTAACTGCCACAAGCCCTTAGCGCTGAAAATGATTTGAAGTCGAGGAAATCGCTTGAGTGATTACCTTATTCAAATTTTTCGTTCTGGGAGTTCCATTGTAGGAGACGGTAAGTTTGGGGAGTTCGCAGGATTAAGATAGGATCGCCATCTTGCAGGTCAGCGATCGCCACAAGAGAAGTCGATTCAGTTTGAGACAGGTCGCTATAAATCAATTCACCTGCGTCTGAGAAGATAAACGTGAGTGGGGAGATAGAAGCAGTTGGTGGTGTAGAGGTGGCGAGATGGGGAGAGATAGAGAGAATGACATCTGAGCGATCGTCCCCGGTCACATCTAATAAGCGGACTGATCCCTGTTCAATGGTCTGCAAGAATTCGGGAGAAGTGGCATCGGCAGCAAAGGCAAATTCACCAGTGCGCTGCAATTCCTGACCTAGCTTGGGCAGGAAGGTGCTAGTCCAGGCTGGTTGCTGTTGCCTGAGTTGATTGAGGGTTATCGTGTTGGTTGATTCTAACCAGTTTAAGGTTGTCGTTGTCAGCGCTAATTCAGGCAAGTCGGCAGTTGGTATGATATCTCCGCTGGCAAGCAGGGTTAATTCTCCATTCTTAAATTGTACAGCTTTGACAGTGGCGTTATACGTATGGGATTGTCCGCCATCTGACCACCTCACCATTTGAATTTGATTCGTCTGATGCAAGCCCAACAGGTTCCAAAGTGTATGAGTGCGATCGAGCACTGGCAGGTTCAATGTTGTGAAGGGCGATCGCTGCCACCGTTGACCATTATGAAACTGGGTGAGCCGTACCTGATACCATGCCTGTTGTTCTTCTAACTGCAATGGCGTGTCTGATTGAGGCCGGAGCCAATTCTCAGGCTCAATGCTGGTCACAGGCTCGACCGTACCTAAAAGTCGGCTTTCATGCGAAGTAACCGTATCACTGGGTAGGCGATCGAGCAGATTCAGCACGGGTTGCACTTGTTGATCTAGCGTGCTTGCTGGAACAGTGCTACCGGACTTGAGTTGCTGTTGCAACCAGGCGATCGCGGCTGATCTTCCCTTCTGAGCAGCCAGAACGAGCACCCCCCAGGCTTGCACATCCGGTTGCTGTGGGGTTGCCCGCAAGGTAGCCTCAATCTGTTTCCACAGCCGTCCTGGACGAGCTTCCAGCAGTTGCGTTACGTCGTATCCATGTTGTTGAGCCGACTGAAACGCTTGTAGCGCCTCAGACCAGCGACCATCATTGAGCTTGGTGGTAATTTGTTGATGCGGACTTGACCAAGCGCGATCGGCTAACTGTTGAGCCAGTTGAGCGTGCAGGGCAATCACGTCCATTTGAGCCTGGGCTGCGGTTGACCAGGCTGAACCTGATTCTAGAGTTTGACGTTTAATCGTCCGCAAGAGTTGTAAAGCAGGCGACCATAGGCCGCTGCGGGCCAACTGCAAGCCATTGTCGTAGTCTGGATCATCCCAGGCGGGTTCGGTGAGTGTAATTTGTTGCAATTGTAGCGAATCGGTTGAGTTAGAAGGCGATTGCGCTTGATACACTAAAAAGCTTGCTTCTAAACCGACGGTTTGATTGACAACTAACTCGGCTGTTCCTGCGCCCGTTACTTCCTGCCAACGAGCGGCTACTGTGGCTGGACTCGTCCAGGTTAGTTGCGAATTCAGTCGTGCTTGAAGGGCATCATAATGAACCACCTGGCCATACAACATTCGTGTGCTGCCCTTCACCCATTCCCCAGTAAGTTGCAGCCAGACTCCTCGCGGCGCAGCTTCACCCTCAATTAAGCTGACATGACCAAACGGTAACAGAGTAGATGACCCATAACTATCTGTGGCACTCTGCACCAGAGGAGCAATCACAAAGTATTCTTCAGGGCCTTGAATGGCTAAGCGATCGACTAGACGAAAATAAGTCGTTTGCTGATCTCGATAACTCGGTCGATAGACACGCAATTCGGCAATGTGCCAACAGGAACCAGATGGAGATTCGATCGCGATACAAGGATGTTGAGCAAAGATGGGGATCAACCAATCGACAAACCGGCTCTTGGCAGCAGGGGTTGCCTTCGGTTCTAGTACCAGTGGTTCCCCCAGCGACAGCCCCGCAGCCCTTACCTTAGCCCGAATTTCATCCAGAGATTGAGGCGTGTTGGCATCAATGTAAGGGGTATCATTCCAGGTTGGAAACAACTGTCCCAACCAGGGAACTGAACCCGGATTGAGAATCAGTTTAACGGCATACCAACCACCAGCCGCCACCAAACTGGCAATTCCTGACCAAAATAGCAGCACCAATATGCCCATCAACAGATGCCGTTGCCATGTGCTGGGAGTAATCCACACTTTGATGGGCGATTCATCTGCCGCATCTTCAAGGAAAGCAAATTCATCCTCAACCTCCTCAACTTCCTCAGTTGGCTCACGGGTCACATGCGCTCGACCTGAATTTGGGACAGAATTTGTCGGATGAAGCGGTGGTTTTGAGGAGGATGTCTCTAATGCAGAGGGAGAAGACCCGGTGGTAGATTTGCGCTGTCCAAACCAGCCAGGAGAGACAAGCACCTGAACTTTAGCTGTGTTTTTCTTGGGTAGCTTGCTCTGTTGAGGAGATATTAGGACTTTAACCTTAGACGGTGGTGCCGCTGGTTGAGATCTAGTCTGTTGCTTTCCTTGCGCCATGCTCACTCCTTACCTGAAGCAGAATCAAGCCTTACCACTCTCCTAAATCTAGTGGAAGTTGGCGCATTTGAAGCAAAGTTTTTGAAAATTTCTCAGTTATTGCACCTGCGATCGCCACAACACCTGTTCATATTGATGGCCAACTCGCTCCCAGGTATAGTCGGTTTCCACCAGCGATCGCCCGGACTTTGATAACTGTTGGCGCAGTTCAGGGTGCTCAAATAACCGTCGAATTGCAGCCACATACTCTGATGCTCGGTTGGCTCTGAGTGCTCGTAACGGACAGGCTGCTCCATCTACTACCAGTCCTTCTAAGGCGCGATCGCTGCCCACCACAGGTACACCAGCCGCCATTGCTTCTAGTGTCTTGTTCTTAATCCCCAACCCTGTCCGCAACGGCAAAACACAGATTGTCGCTTGATGAAAAAAATCCACTATGGTATCCACTGCTCCTGTAACTTTGACTCCATGATGTGTCTGCAATTCCAGAACTGAAGCAGCAGGACGCGCTCCCACAATCCAGAAATGCAAATCAGGATAATCTTGTTGAAGAATTGGCAAAACTTGTAAAACGAAAAAGCGAACCGCATCAATGTTATGAGTGGCATCCATTGCACCAACATAAATTAGTTGATGTCCACCCGGATCATGGGTTCTTTGAGGAAACAACTCCACATCAACTCCATTCGGAACAATCGTAATACGTGCATTCTCCCATGTCTGAGATAATTCATTGCGATCGTCTTCTGTGGTCACAACAAGTTCTGTGAATTTTTTACAATAGCGATGTTCATAATGTCGCAGTAAAGGTAAATAGAGGCGATCGCGCCACACATGAGCAGAAGCCCCCATTTCTAAATGCTGACGTGTCCAGCCATAAACTGAACTGTGAACATTCACGACACTGGGGATTTGCGATCGCCACTCTGGACGAATATAAATTTCATTCACACTATGTTCACAGGTAATCACATCAAATTGCCGCTGCCCCACAGCTTGGTCAATCCAGGCTTGCAGGGCGGGAGAGTAACGGTGCAGCACGTTCGGCGGCGTTAATTTGTACCAGGACTCTAGCCATCGCCCAATCTTGCTGGTAAGCGATATGAAAGAAGAACTGGGAGGGGAATCTTCTGGTAATGGAAAAGTTACAAGTTGATCAACCCACTGCCGCAGGGTGGCAATTTCATCTTCAGTCACCCCAGAATGGGTTTGGGTCAGTAGGGTGAGATGATGCGATCGATTCAGGTGCTTTAACAAATTAAACGTTCTGATCTCTGTACCTCCTCGACTGGGAGGATAGGGAAACGTTGAAGACAGCATGAGAATTTTCATGGGAGAATTCGGGGGAGAGGGGAGGGCGATTATCACAGTGTCCAGGTGACAGATCTGATTACCTCTGTAAAGGCATATAGTTGGAACCCAGAGGAGCTTCATGATGGATGCTGATATCGAGCGGTTGGATCGATGGGTTCCCAGGGTTTGTCAGCAAGCAGGGGAATTTCCTCTCGGAGAAGGGCTAAGAGCTTCTACAATTAAGGGAGGGAACTTTTCCCCGATACATCATCATTATCGGTTTGTCACGCTTATGCCGCCGCGTTGGCCTCGAAAACCCGATCGCAAAGATCCTGCCTTTCGTCGTTTGGATGACCGGATGAACTTTGCTACCCATGTCGCCATCTTTGCGGCGATTAACTCTGGCATCTGGTTCTTTCAAGGGTTGCAGCCCCAAGCCTGGTCCTGGCCGTTGGGCTTTACTGGAATTTGGTTAGCTGTGTTGGTCGCCCATGCGATTTATATTTTTGCGATCGCTGATTACTCACCCTCTCCTCCTTCCTCGCCCAACTCGTCTGGATAGTAGGCATTGCTCATAGAGGGATGTTTTGGGACGCGAAACCAAAGGTTTCACGTCCCAAAATATCCTTAAAATCAGCAACGTTAAAATCAGCAACGTTGGGTAGTAGGATGGGAGTAAAGATTTGAGGATGCCAGCGGGATTTCTAAAGCTCCTCCTTCCTTGAGTCCATCATCTTTCTAATCTCTAGTACTACCGTTTTTGATATGCCTTACTCCAACGCAACCGAAGCAATCGAACAACTTGCGGCTGAAATCGGTGAAAACGTTTATATAGACATTGCCAAGTGGCACCTCTACTTGGGCGATGCCCATCTGCACACAACCCTGGCTCAGCAGTTCTATCCAATGCTGGAAAAGGGAATGCCTTCTGAAGATGAAGTCTTAAACGTAGTCAAGACTATTCCCGTGAAAGTTGGTGGTGGCAAACGAGAAATTCCGCTGTCTGATTTACTGCCGATGCAATCCCAGGTTCATCTCATGGATGTCCTGGAACAATTCCTAAAAAAAATGTAGCGGGCATTTTGTCTGCCATCCTGCTGCCGCCTTAATTATCCAAAGATTAACTGAAATTAATTCTTGGCTTCCGGAGCCTCCTGCTCTTGGGGAGCAATTTCAGTCGTGGTGACGTTATCGACTGCAATACTGAGGTGGTAGGACAAAGGTTCATCACCATCGTTGACGATGACAAACTCATAATAGCCCGATTGGGTTAACTGACCTGACCAGGTTGAACGCTTAGAATCCTCCAACAGTGAAGGAACCTGCGCTGTTGGACGAGGTAAATAAATTGATAGAAGGGCGATCGCTGGATTAGCTTGCAAATTCGCCCGCAACAATTGTCCTTCTGATAGAGAAGCTGTATAAATTTTGCCTTCACCTGCTGTGAGATAGCCCTCTAGTTCTCGGCTAAACTGTCCTGAAGCAAATTTGATGTGCTCTAGAGTCTCCCCAGACTGAAGCGACCGGACGGTATCGGCAGCGATCGCCTGCCACACCTGTCCAATCGGTTGGTTGATAAGGTTTTGTTCTCGCTGTTCTGGAAAGAGCGCAAAAAATTGAGCATCGGTGAGGTCGTTGAGAGAACGGCTACCGACGTATAGCTGATTCACAGTCTGTTTCCAGGCATCCCGGTCGGCTTTGGTATACTGTCCCAGTTGTTGCCGTGCCGTCTCACTGAGATGGGTTTCCAATAGAGTTAACCATTCATTGGCGATCGCGTCCCAGAGTACTCTCCACTGGGCATCTTCAGGAGCCGTGGTGAGGGTGCGCCCCTGCTGGTCAGGGTAGCGCCTGTAGTAGGTGGAATTGGTAATTTGAGTCAGAAAGGCTGAATTCACGCCCAATTGCTGACGGCGATCGCGCAGGGCAGCTTTGCGGGCTTGCTCTTCCAGGGAAAAGCCTGATTGATCCTCTGCTATCTGGTCATTTTCAGACGAGTCAGTCTCTGGCTGAATGGCACTCAGGAGCGCGGGCAACCAGCGTTCTTGCGTCCACCATCCGGCTCCAAGCAATCCCCCGAAAAGACAAAACACCAATAACAGCGCGAACCAGCCACCACGGGAAGAGGATTGAGCTAGCGGAGTAGCAGCGCTTCCTTTAGATGGCGATTGAACATGCGGGGAAACGGGTGCTGTATAAGATGACGAATGAGACGGAGAATATCCGGGGGGATGAGTGGGCTGTGCTACTGGTGTCGTTTGATAAATCGGCGGAGGTTGGGTAACCTCACCAGAATTAAATAGCGATTGGGCAGATGCTACAGGAGAATCCAGGGCCTGCATTACGGATTGAGCCGAAGTGTAGCGATCGCTGGGTCTGGGAGATAACATCCGCTCCAGCACCATTCGCAACCCTGGACTAATGGATACCTGTTGCCGCCAATCTCCGAAAGTGCGACTGAGCAATTCAACAGGTTCCTTGCCAGTTAGCAACACCAGCACCGTCATGGCTAAGGCATAGAGATCACTGTGGGGATACACGATACCCGATTGCATTTGTTCATCTGGTGCATAGCCCACCTTGCCCAAACGGGTGGCAGTTGGCAACCCTTGACCGGATTGCACAAACTCGGAAGCCGCGATCGCCGCTACTTGTTTGACTCCACCAAAATCAATCAGCACAGGTAATTGATCCGCAGAACGCAGGATGAGATTGTCGGGTGAGATATCCCGATGAATGACACCGATGGAGTGAATGTATTGCAACACAGGCAGAAGGTGGTTGAGGAGCGATCGTACCTGTGATTCCGTCAAGGCTTGTCCCTGGCTGCGCCGCAGATCTAAATGCTGACGATAGGTTTTGCCCTCTACGTAATCCTGCACTAAAAACAGGCGGCCCTGGTGGTCTACCTCAGCCTGAAACATTTCCCGAAACTTGGGAATTTGCGGATGTTGCAATCGATAAAGCACTCCAGCTTCCCGCTCAAACAGTTGCTTCGCTTTGTGCAAAGCATAGGTGCCCTGCACTTGTGGGGCAAATTCCTTGAGAACACAGGGTTCGTTAAACCGATGGGCATCTTCAGCTAAGTAGGTGCGGCCAAAGCCGCCGTGCCCCAGTTCTCGGACAATCCGATAGCGATTCCCCAACAAAGCAGGCTGGTGCAGTGCTGCTGGATCACCAGAAAGCCTCTCACCACAAAGATAGCAGAATCGATTTTCTGGGGCATTTTCATGTCCCTGACTACAACGAACCGCTGACATGGTTTCTACTCTCTCAGGCAATGCAAACTGTCTAAGCTTAGCTTAATCACACAGTTAGAACCACTAGAGCACCTATTAACCCAGCAGTTGTTCCTCGTTACCAAGCTCTAGCTTGGTAACGCTGTCCGAGAAGCTCCAGCTTCCCTGGTGCTGGGGAAACTGAAGCTTCCCCTAAACGGTTTCCAGGCAGGAGTTGAAACGTTTGAAATCCACTCTATGAGTACTCTGTTTCCCCGCACATCCCTGACTGCTGCTGTTGGCTTGAAAAGCTTTTCAGCGTCGGATTTTATTAGAATAAATTTAGCGCCAAATACTTAAGGTGTAGTCCTTGCTGCCAGTCCTCTAGACAACCCCATCCCCATGCTTGAAACGCTGCAAACCCAACTTTATCATTTAGCCAATTTTGCTGATTCGCTGGTCGCTACTCAGTTGACGCACCTGACTCTGTTAAGTGTGGGCATTATTTTTGCAGCGGGGCTTTTGACCAGTTTGACTCCGTGTATGTTGTCTATGCTGCCGATTACGATGGGCTACATTGGTGGCTACGAAGCTCAAAGCCGATGGCAGGCTGGATTGCAGTCTGCCTGGTTCTCGTTGGGATTAGCCACCACATTGGCGGGGTTGGGAATTGTGGCGGCGATCGCTGGCCAAATTTACGGCAAGGTTGGCATTGGTTTGCCCATTATTGTCAGCCTCATTGCCATTCTCATGGGATTAAACCTGCTAGAAGCCTTACCGCTGCGGTTTCCTTCCTTGGGTGGAGTAGAAGGGATTCCTAAAGACTTGCCCAGTGGAGTTCGATCGTATTTATTAGGCTTAACATTTGGTCTGGTGGCTTCCCCTTGTAGCACGCCTGTTCTTGCCACTTTGCTGGCCTGGGTTTCCACCACGCAAGACCCCGTTTTGGGCACTGTTCTCTTACTGGCTTACACCGCAGGCTACGTGGCTCCGCTGATTTTGGCGGGGGTGTTTACGGCATCAATTAAAAAGCTATTGGAATTGCGGCGTTGGTCAGGTTGGATTAATCCGGTCAGTGGGGCACTGCTAGTCGGGTTTGGCGTATTCTCTCTGCTCTTTCGCCTGCTGCCCAGTAGTTAGGATTAATGATTAAATTAAACCCAAAACTTTTTTGTGGGAAGCGCGGCTCAGCCACGCTTCCCACAAAAAAGTTCGGTTTTATTTAATTCACGTTCCTTAGTGCGAAAAAACAGGGGTTGGGGGATTTGTCAGGTGCGAAAAGCCCCACAAGTCCCTCATGAAATTAGGAGTTCAGGTTGCGTCCGAACTCCTGAAAATACCTGCTATCCTTGCACCCTGCTTCACGGCCCCTTAAAGTTGTCCGCCCAATTGCAGTCGCTGCTTGCGAAAGATGTCCTGTAAGCCCTCGGCATACTGCTGAAATAAAGTTTGTTGCTCAACGGTCAGGTGCCTGATGATTTCTTTCACCAATACCTGGTTCCAGCGCTCGGTCAGTTCCCACTTAACCTCCATGCTCTGCATTACCATGATGCAAAGGGCAACTAACTCCTGCTGAATTGGGTCTAAGTGTTCTTTTAAGACGCTCAGCCAGAGATAGCCCTGAAACATTTCTAAATCGCGCAGGCAAGAGTGGGCAATTCCCTGATCGGTCAATAGTCCTCTACGACTGTGGTGAGTTGGGAATTCCTGCACCAGTTGTTTGAAGGTAGAAGCGGCGATCGCCCGCGACTTGGGCATCATCTGCTCCACCATACGAAAGGCGAGTGAGTGTACATCATAGTCTGCTGCGGCTTCACAAACCCGTTGCCACGGCAGCGCCACCTGCTCTTCTACAAAGCGCAGGTAAGGGGAAAGCAGCACTTTTTCAATAGGGCTGAGTTTTTCTAGCAACAAAAGATTACTGAAATTCCACTGAGTTGTTAAAAATCCCAGGGCACGCCAATCTTTTGACAAAATATGTTGGCGTTGATAGTCGCGTAGTAAAGGGTTAAGGGCTTTAGCTAAATCCATGACCTCTGGAATGCCCCAGGCTGAAAGGGGTGCATCTGCCGTTGTCGAAAGTTTGGTCTTAAGCGATTCTGAAACTGGCAAAGGAGCTTGATACACTTCCAACAGTTTGAGATACACTTTTGCCGCAAATTCTGTTAACCTGCGGGCTTCATTCAAATCCAAAATGTTAGGGATGTATTCGTGAAAGGTTTTAGCTCGAATGCCAGCGAACTGACAGTTAACATCCACCAGCCGTTGGGTGAGTCTTTTGACAGTCTGCGATCGCCCCTGAGGTGAAGTTGCCGCCAGCAATCGATCGCAGATTTCTGGGTTTTGCGTGATGGATAAGCTGGAGAGGTCGGGAATGTAGCGCTTAGCCCAAATTTGGATGAGCCTTGCCGTAGCTTTAGAAGTTTGAATTTCTACAGTCATAACTTATACCCTTAACTAAGGATGTGCATCAGTCCTATTTTTCCAAGGAAGCTCAATTCCTCTGGAAAGTGAGACAAACCACTACAGATAGAACTTCTTTTTTGCGTTGTATCCAACGCTGATTTACCGATTTCTTATGACTTGAGAGAGGCATCCTGTATACACGACCAGCCATGAGTCTGATTTCTACGCTCTGATTTTCCACTCAAAGATGGCTAGCCCTGCTAGGGTTCTGCCAAGGAAGTTTTGAGGGAACACAGACCCCGCAAAACTTCCTTTAACTTAATTTTGATTTGCGGGATATCCCGCAAATCAAAATCGACAGACCACTAGTGAAAGCGTAGAGCTATGTTAGCAACGATACATTTGCTCGAAGGTAGTAGAAATACGGTGGCCGCCAAAAGCAACATAACTAAATCGGTAATATTACTATTGCTCTCTTTAAAGTCTCTACCCTGGCAATTCCAAGAATTGGCACATTCGTACTCAACGAACGCTTGGTGGTTTACTAGGCTTGGAATATCAATTGCTTAAAGATAAAACTTATACCATTGACAACAACGGGCGCGGAGCATTTGCGAAATCTCTCAGATTATGGGTTTCAATCTTCATGGTTTCAAATATAGCCGTAGCCACGGCGGTTAGGACAAGGATGTTTTTGTGGGGGCGCGAAGCGCCCCCACAAAAACATCCTAAGAAAAGTGGCTACAGCTATAAAAAGAACGTAGGTTTAAGAGCAAGGATTATTTTGAACAGAATAGGACTGGTTGATTATGCATCCTCTTTTGAAGTCACTTTCGGTTTCACTCCTGATTTTGATGACTGGGTGCGCCAGAGTTGAAACAACTACTCCATCAGCACCAACACCACTCACTCCTCCTAGCCCAGTTGCCTCTTCTCCAACACCTGCGGCATCAGTGGCTACTCCAGCCTCGCAGGTCACTACGACACCTACTCCAGTTCAAACTGATTCAACTGATTTAGAAGAAACAACTTTAGTTGTGCCAGGTGAACAGGTGGGTGAAATTACTCGTAACACCTCTCGACAGGAACTAGCCGAGATCTTTGGCGAAGCTAATCTAGCAGATGAAGAGGTGCCTGTCGGGGAAGGCTTTGTCGAACAGGGAACCGTGGTCAATCCGGGTGGCGATCGCTCCGTTGCAGTTTTGTGGGCAGACCGCGATCGAACTCAACCCCAATCGGTGCGGATTCTTTCTGCTGACTGGCAAACTCCTGAAGGAATTGGACTGGGCACTTCCTTTGCTGAATTACAGGAAAAACTGGGCGAATTTCAACTCTATGGCTTTGGCTGGGACTACGGCGGCACGCTAATTTTAGAGGAAACGCCCTTGGCTGTGTATGACGGTTCACTCATTCTCAGAGTCCAACCTGTTGAGCAGGTGGAAGACCAGACTGGAGCTATCCAAGCCGTCATGGGTGATCAACCCTACTCTTCCAACGATCCTCACTTTCAAGAACTGGGGCTGCAAGTCAACGAGATGGTCGTTGAGTTCATGCCATAAGATCGCTAAGCTTTCCTCAATTTCGTTGAGCCTGTTACTCAGCAACACAAATTCAATTGTTATACTGTAGTCGCTGAGGTTTAGGCTCTAGATTAGAGTGATAGGTTTTATCGACTGTTTTCCTGAATTCCCACTTTCAGGATGGGTCGCAGGGCGAGTTGGCACTTAGAATCTGCGAATTAAGACAGACTCATCTTGCACTCTGATTAGAGGTAGATTGAAAGCATCAGCATCTGGTTTGAAGTCGCAAATAGTATAGAGCATGCAACCCACCGATCCTAGCAAGTTTACTGATAAAGCCTGGGAAGCGATCGTCAAATCTCAAGATGTTGCCCGTCGCTTTCGGCATCAACAGCTAGAAGTGGAGCATGTGGCGATCGCTTTGCTGGAACAAGAGGGGATGACTGAAACTCTGTTGACCAAGTCAGGAGCAGAGCCATCTCGCTTGAAACAACAACTCGAAGAGTTCGCTAAACGCCAACCTCGTGTGGCCGCCGATGATGGGCAGTTATATTTGGGGCGAGGCTTAGATCTGCTGTTAGATCAGGCTGATAGAGCCAGAACCGTCTTCCAGGACGAATACATTTCGGTTGAGCATCTGCTACTGGCGTTAATAGAAGATGATCGGGTGGGGCGGCGCTTGTTTCGAGGTGTGAATATCGAGGCTAAGCAATTGCAAACTGTGATTAAATCGGTTCGGGGTAGCCAGCGAGTGACGGATCAAAATCCAGAGTCTCGTTACGATGCCCTGGAAAAATATGGGCGAGAATTGACCGAATTTGCCAGAGCGGGCAAACTTGATCCCGTAATTGGGCGCGATGAAGAGATTCGCCGCGTGATTCAAGTACTCTCCCGCCGCACAAAGAATAATCCCGTTCTAATTGGTGAACCCGGTGTGGGAAAAACTGCGATCGCTGAGGGACTGGCCCAGCGCATCATTAACGGGGATGTGCCGGAATCTCTGAAGAATCGCCGCCTGATTACCCTGGATATGGGGTCGCTGATTGCTGGAGCCAAATATCGTGGCGAGTTTGAGAATCGCCTGCGAGCCGTTTTGCGCGAGGTGACCGAATCGGACGGTCAGATCATTCTGTTCATTGACGAACTGCACACGGTCGTGGGTGCTGGAGCCGGACAGGGCACAATGGATGCCAGCAACTTACTCAAACCCATGTTGGCTCGGGGAGAGTTGCGCTGTATTGGTGCTACTACGTTAGACGAATACCGCAAGCACATTGAGAAAGACCCAGCCTTAGAACGTCGGTTTCAGCAAGTTTATATTGACCAGCCTTCGGTTGAAGATACCATTTCCATCCTGCGGGGGTTGAAACAACGCTATGAGGCCCATCACGGGGTGCAAATCGCTGACTCCGCCCTAGTAGCCTCGGCAACGCTGTCTGACCGCTACATCAGCGATCGCTTTTTACCCGATAAAGCCATCGATCTGGTCGATGAAGCTGCGGCCATGTTGAAAATGGAGATTACCTCCAAACCCGTGGAACTGGAGACGATCGATCGCCGCTTGACCCAACTGAAGATGGAAAAACTGTCTCTAGAGCGCGAAGGCCAGCAGATCAGCGCGATCGCCTCTCGCACGCCTTTAGAGCGTTTGGAACGCATTGAACAGGAAATCAACGAACTCTCAGTCAAGCAACAGTCCCTCAGTCAACAGTGGCAACAGGAAAAAGATTTACTGGATGCCATCAAAGACCTGAAGCAACAGGAAAACCAGGTGCGCGTGCAACTCGAACAGGCTGAGCGCCAGGGTGAACTGGGTGATCTGGATGCTTTGGCCAAAGCATCTGAACTGCGTTACGGTCGGTTGCCCCGGCTGCAACAAGATCGAGAAGAAAAAGAGGCCAGCTTGCTGGATATCCAATCCCACGGCACCTCTCTCCTGCGCGAACAAGTGACAGAGGCCGATATCGCTGAAATTGTCGCTAAGTGGACGGGTATCCCAGTTAATCGCCTCCTGGAAACAGAACGGCAGAAGTTGCTGCAACTGGAGAACCATCTGCACCAGCGGGTGATTGGTCAAGAAGAAGCCGTGGCAGCAGTGGCAGCCGCCATCCGGCGGGCCCGCGCTGGCATGAAAGATCCGGGTCGCCCGATCGGTTCTTTCTTGTTCATGGGGCCAACGGGAGTGGGTAAAACCGAACTGGCTCGCACCCTGGCTGAGTGTTTGTTTGACACCGATGATGCCCTCGTTCGTCTCGACATGTCGGAATATATGGAAAAGAATTCGGTGGCTCGTCTGATCGGTGCTCCACCAGGCTACGTGGGTTATGAAGAAGGGGGACAACTGACAGAGGCAATTCGTCGCCACCCTTACTCGGTGTTACTGCTTGATGAAGTCGAGAAAGCTCACCCCGATGTCTTCAACATCCTGCTACAAGTTCTGGATGATGGTCGAGTGACAGATTCTCAAGGTCGAACGGTGGACTTTTGTAACACAATTGTCGTGATGACGAGCAATATCGGCAGTGAACACATCCTGGATGTATCTGGGGATGATGCCCGATATGAGGAGATGCGCGATCGCGTTCTTACTGCTCTCCGTAAACACTTCCGCCCCGAGTTTCTCAACCGGGTGGACGATATTATTTTGTTCCACGCACTCACCCTGAAAGAACTACAACAAATCGTTGGCATTCAACTGCAACGACTGCATCGGCTGTTGGCTGAGCAAAAAATTATGCTGGAAGTGACTGCTGCGGCTCAAAGTTACATCGCTGAAGTGGGCAATGATCCCGCCTATGGTGCCCGGCCTTTGAAGCGGGCGATTCAGAAAGAGTTAGAAAATCCGATCGCCACCAAAATCTTGGAGAATGCCTTCGTCGAAGGCGACACCCTGGTGGTTGATTTGAGGGATAACACGTTGACCTTTATCAAAAAGCGCCCCGTCGTGACCAATCAACCGACCATTGTGCCCCAAGTCCTGGCAGCAGAAAGCTAATTTCATTAAGACTGACGCGCTGCGTGCGAAAACCCAAGCAAAACTCCCTTGAATTTAATTTTGATTTGCGGGGTATCCCGCAAACCAAAATCGACAGACCACTAGAATACGATCGCCCATCCCTGTTGGCGAGCATCCTCTTTGGTATAAGCCACGCCATCCATCTTGATGGATGCTGCATCTAACAGAGAGATGATGCCGCCATCATTCGACAATTGAACATCCTGGCCGCTCAGGCGAACGGTTGTTGTGGCGTTAGGTTCAAGTACAATACCGCTCAACATGGCTTTGCGCTTGAGACGATCGGCGATCGCCCATCCCGTCAGGTCAATTTTTTCGGGTGAGGCATTGAACAAAGTGACGGTTTCTCGACCGACATCATCACCAGGCGGATTGACCAGTGCTGCCACAATCCTGACTCTGGCTCTGACTTGAGGAGTCACAGGATCAAGCAGATCGATTGGTTCTGCTCCAACTTTGATCGGTTGATTGCCAGTGCCGACTAACGGATCGCCTGTGCGATCGTCTGTGTGGAAGGATTGGGATTGGAAGGAGAAAAAGGCAGCAACCCACTGCTGGCGCGAGGAGTAATGGATCAAAATAGCTCCATCTTGATACACACCATTTTCTCTACCAAAGCGACCACTGCTTCCCTGATTCATATGCAGGTTATGAATCCCCCGTCCAGGAAAACCAAAAATTTTGTCGGGAATTCTGGGTTCGTACCAGGGTTCACCAAAGGCATACAGTTCGGCATCGGGCGATCGAATAGCTTGTTGGATGTGTAAATCAATCACTTCATTGAGGTCATTATTATCACCAGGGACGTTAAACGGTAAGGGTTGCATCTTCGTCACATCAAATAAGTTGCCCCGAATGTAATCGAGAGCAATTTCTCCAGCTTTGCGATCGGCAATGGGAATTTCTGTAAAACCAAATTTTAATTCTGTTAACCGGGTCAAAATCGGATGGTTAAAATTATCGTCAATCAAATAAAGCAAATCGTAAGGTTTTAACTTCGATCGCACGTTAACTGCTAAACGATAATCGTTGGTGCCATCCGACGCATGGATTTGATAATGTGGGGTATTGTCGTCTATTTCTTTGACTCCGGCGATCGCTCTACCTTTAAGAACGCCATACCCATGATCGAGTCCGGCCATATTATTTTCTCCTTGTTGATGATAAGTGTGGTATTGCTAGTGAAATGAATGAGAACCACAGAAACACAGAGGAAACAGAAAATAATCGGACGGTTGGGCAGGAATGTCCGCTTATCCTTGATTCTTTGATTACTGATGGTTACTGCTGAGATGCTGAAGCAGGTAGGGTGTTAAAGTCTGGAATATTAAACTTAGCTACAACGGGGGCGTGATCAGATTCGGGAAACAGTTGATCAGTCGCAAACGCCAGTGATTCGTCGTGTAATAACTCGTTGTGAATTTCTGCTCCCTGATAATAGGTGAGGAGCGATCGCGACACTAACACATGATCTAACATCTTGCCGTGACCCCGATGGAACAACGAGTAACGGGCAGGTTTGGGAATGGTATTTTCGCAGAGCACCATGACTCGCTGAATTAACTGAGCGTTTGCTGTATTTTCTAAATCACCCCGAATCGCTTCCATCGGCACTTCGTCTGCTTCAGCATTAAAATCCCCACACACCGTAATCCAGGCACTTTCATTAGCATCAAACAGTTGATCAATCAGAATACGGGTTTCTAATGCCTGTCCTACTCGCTTCATAGACGAGATAAAGAACCCTTCTGCCCAGCCAGAAGCAGATTTCCAGGTGAAGTTGTTGATTTTTTGTCCGGCAACAGGCGTAGGTAACTTAGATTTGAGATGGACATTAATCACGTCCAATACATGCTCCTCTGTCACCTTTACCCTGACGTGCAAAATGGGTCGCTCCCAGGAAATTTCCTTCGCAACTTCCAGCGGCGTAGCGGTCACTGCCCGGTAAAACGGAGCAGGAGCAAACTGATGTTTGTATTGTTTAGACTCCAGGATCTCAAATCTGCTTAAGGTAACTAGATTCCGCTCATTGAAGACTTGCTTCAGGTCAGCAGTGGTCGTGCTTACCTGGTAGAAATCCTGGTAGGGAGTGTCTGCTAACAGTTGTTGCAACGCTAACAGTTGCCGGGTTTGTCCGGGAACTTCCTGACCATTCACCTCCTGTAGACAAAGAATGTCTGCATCCAAGCGCATCAGTTGGGGACGCATGACGTTGATCCGTTCCGCCAGGGTCGGTTTCTCGCCCGGTCGATCATCCAAATTCTCTAGGTTGAAGGTCGCGATCCGCAGTCTGGGCATAGGAAATAGGTAAAAATTGCCGTGCTTTTTCAGCCTTATCATATTAATCATGGCTGAGGGCGATCGCTCCGGTCATTCCCCATCTGGGTACTTCCAGAAAAACAGCAGCAAGAAAACGCAACAGAGTTTTGCTGAAACAAGATTAAAAAAAGGGGTGATTTCTTACGGAGTCACCTCTATTCGGGTAGAAGAATCAATTAATACAGGGTGTTTACGGAACAACGGTGATTAGTCCAGGATTTGATATGATTCTCAATACCCTGATCTATGTCCTTGCGGTGTTGCTAGCAAACTACACAACAACGCCAGAATGGTTTATTCCGCTGCTGGGGTATGGACAGGTTCCCTTAGGAACCTTTGTTTTTGGCATCACATTTACGCAGCGTGACCGATTACACCAATATGGACGAAATTTTGTTTATTGGGCAATTGGTTTGGCTGCGATCGCCAATGCGCTGATGTCTACATGGTTGGGCATTCCTGTGCGGATCATTGTTGCTTCATTTACAGCAATTGTTCTGGCAGAAACAGCCGACACAGAGATTTACCAAAGCTTAAGAGGACGTAATTGGTTGACACGGGTAGCGACGAGCAATGCGGTTTCCATCCCGCTAGACACTCTGATATTCAACGGGATTGCGTTTCTAGGGACCTTATCCAGGTCTGAACTCCTCTCTCTGATCTATGGAGATATCCTGATTAAGTTCATGGTTGGCTTGTTGGTTGCTCTCGATTGGCAAAAGGGAGTAGCCAAGGTGGGTAGGTTGTTACAATTCTTATTGCGAACCTACTTCTAATCTCAAGTTTGCCAGAGCAAGCATCCGTGGGTTTTCAATGGGTTTTCAAAAGGAGCAGGTGTCAGGATTAATAGGTGATGGAGAGTACAGTCAATTTGTAACTGGTTGTGTTTGATGTGGCTGGATAGACTTTAATGTAATAAACACCAGCAGGAGTCTCCCCAGCAGAAAACTCTCGACGGATACCTGATTCCTGCAAACGGCCTACACGATTTCTCTTGTTATCGAAGACATCGACATCGACATCCTCTTGCAATCCAGTAATGGCGATCGCGGCATAGGAGCGTTGTAAAAATGTAACTTTATAAAAATCTGCGCGATCGCGTCCCCCTACTGTTTCATCAACTACCACAACGGTATCTGAAAAGTTGCCCAAGTTACGTGCCGAATTAAAACTAGCCCCAGGGTCTCTTGTGCTGTTTCGTCTGAATTTAGCCATAGATATGGATTTTCCTCACAAATGGAAACAGTTTTCTATGGTACTGAAAAACTGTAAAATTGGATCAAACTCTTCACAGAATCCTAATGTAAATCTACCGAATTCTGATCAAAATCTTTAAATTGCAAATTTTAAAGTTCAGTACTTGTGTTGACGCACCAAAAGCCAAAAAACAGGAATAATATAGATACTTCTGGAGAACGCATTCGGAAAAGCTAGGTGATTAAGGGGGCAATTGAATCACTTAGTTTTTCTGGTTAGGAAAGCGTCCTTACAGGTAGATCTGCCTGACCTTGGGGGCTTATAGGGTCAGGCATTTTTTTATCTAAAAATAATTTGCTTGAAAGTGCCCGTAAATCCAAGCTGTTTGAAGGGCGGCGCGGCGTACCATTCTCCCAAAAGCCCTGAACCGTTTCCTTGGAGTGTGGTGGGTGCGATGCACCCACCACACTCCTTTAGAGACCCACGTTAGCTATGCATCCGGGGTTCGGGGTGGAGCGTTGCCAACAGTTGGCTTTCGGCGATCGCCAGTGTTTCCAGTCGCGTGGTCACGGCGGCGCGATCGAAATAAGTTGTGGCTAAAGTCCAATACACGCCATAGTGACGCGCCTCAGAGGCCATCAACCCCCGGTAGAATTGGGCCAGTTCTGGCTCAGGGCAGTGTTCTGCCAATAATCCCAAACGTTCATGACTACGGGCTTCAATTAAGCCTGAAACTAGCAGAGAATCCAACATACGATGCGGCTCTGGCGACCGGATCAGGGCTTTCAAGCCAGCGGCGTAGGGCGGGGCTGAAAGCGGAGCCAACGCTATATTGCGCCGATCGAGCCATTGATTGACCAGTTCAAAATGTTCCAGTTCTTCTTGAGCGATTGCCGTCAACATCCGCACCAATTTGGCACTGGAAGGATAACGAAACATGAAATTGAGAGCAACCCCGGCTGCTTTGCGTTCGCAATGGGAATGATCTAACAGGATAGTATCAAGGTTGGCGATCGCCTGCTCGATCCACAAAGAAGAGGTGGGTTGCTGAAGAAATTTAATGGGGGTGAAGGCTGATGCAGTCACAATGTCATCGTTTAGAAAATAGGGAAACCCCAACCCCTATAATAATGTGCCTACCCGTCTGCCGTATAGCCTCCCAACCCAACGATTTTAAAGATAGATACTTACGAACGTGAATTAAATAAAACCGAACTTTTTTGTGGGAAGCGCGGCTGCGCCGCGCTTCCCACAAAAAAGTTTTGGGTTTTATTTAATCCTTAATCCTTACGACATCGCGCCCACTCATGACTGGTAAAGCAGATCCCATTAAGCGACGACCTCAAACGGCGATTATTGAACTCATGTTAATAATATGATAAAAGTTAATATGGCTATAAAACCACAGTATCTATATCAAAAAACTGGGGTTTGTAATTTAGTAAGTGTAAAGTATTGGATGAAGAGTTTCGTCATACTTATCGGTTCATGATTATTTGTAAATTAAATATGACTTACGCAGTTGAGGGATTTGTGGGGCGCTTCGCGCCCCACAAATCCCTCAGTTATCCCCGCTTTTCGCACGAGGTGCGTCAGTCCTGATCAAGTGTTGGGTCAAGTGTTGATTAAGTTTCCTGAATCCGTTAAGAGGTAAGCACAGTGGGTATTGTTGTCGAGGATGTTTCCAAGCGATTTGGCGATTTTCTGGCACTGGATCATGTCAGTCTGGAGGTCAAAACTGGATCGCTCGTTGCTCTTCTTGGTCCGTCTGGTTCTGGCAAGTCTACCCTTCTGCGTCTGATTGCAGGCTTGGAGTTACCGGATTCTGGTAAGGTGTTTCTAACGGGACAGGATGCGACGTATCAAAGTGTGCAAGACCGCAACATTGGCTTTGTGTTTCAGCACTATGCGCTGTTTAAGCACATGACCGTGCGAAAGAATATCGCTTTTGGTTTAGAGATTCATAAAGTGCCTTCAGCCAAGGTGAAGCAGCGGGTAGAGAAGTTGCTGGAGTTGGTGCAGTTGGGAGGACTAGGCGATCGCTACCCCTCCCAACTCTCTGGTGGTCAGCGGCAACGGGTGGCGTTGGCCAGGGCCCTGGCAGTGGAGCCGAAAGTCTTGTTATTAGATGAACCTTTTGGTGCTCTAGATGCCAAAGTGCGGAAGGATTTGAGGTTGTGGCTGCGGCGTTTGCACGATGAGGTGCATGTCACCACAGTGTTTGTAACCCACGACCAGGAAGAAGCCATGGAAGTTTCAGATGAAATAGTCGTGATGAATCACGGTCGGATTGAACAGGTTGGCACCCCGGCTGAAATTTATGACAACCCTGCGACCCCATTTGTAATGAGCTTTATTGGTCCAGTCAACGTTCTGCCCAGTAGCTCCCACATTTTTCAGGGTAATGGCTTTGATACGGCCCAGCCCGAAGTTTTCCTGCGACCGCAAGACGTGTGGATTGAAGTGCAACCCAATGGTTCATCTGTGCCTGCGCGAATCAGTCGCCTGATTCACTTAGGTTGGGAAATTCAGGCAGAATTGACTTTAGATGATGGGCAGGTGGTGATGGCTCATTTGACTCGCGATCGCTTCAATGAATTGAGCTTGCAGCCACAACAGCGGGTTTATGTGAAGCCCAAAGATGCCAGAGCGTTTCCCCTGTATTACTCCATCTGAATAGACGTGAGTTCGACGAGCGGTTTTTCGTGGGGGTGGGCTGTGCCCACCCCCACGAAAAACCGCCGTTTTGAGGGTGTGGCGCAACGCGCCACACCCTCAAAACGGCGATTATCGAACTCACGTTAAACAATAGTCCGGACAATTTTCTAGGCAAGTGCTGAAACCATTGATTTTTCGTTGGCTTGACTGACGTGAAAGAGGGCTGAAACCCGCATTCTCTCGTGCGCTCTCAAAAACTGTCCGGAGTGTTGGTTAAATAGAGCAATGGAATTCGATGAACGGGCTTTTTTGGGGTTTTGCGGCGAAGCCCCAAAATCATTATCTAAGGATTATTTTTGCCACAACACCAAGACGACCCCCGTAACAATGAAACCCAGCCCAAAGACGCGAGTGGCTGGGATGGTTTCATGAAACAGAAAATAGCCCATTAAGACCGAGAAGACATAGACCAAGGCCACCGAAGGGCCAGCTACGCTCAGCTTGACTCGGGTCAGCAACAAAATGTAGGCGAGTGCGCCCATACCGTAGCACGCCAGTCCTATCAATAGCTCTGGTATGGTGATGATGGCAAAGATATGACTGAGAAAATTGCTGGAATCCACTTTGCCCAGTTTCAAAGCACCAGATTTGAGGAAAAATTGGCCAGCAATACTGGCTAGGATTGACACGATTAGCAAACCAAATTCCTGGATCGTCACACCAATTGCCTCACACCACTCATGTAGACGCTGTTTTCAAAGAGCCTGTCTCGGAAAAGAATTTAAGTTTATTCGATTTACGTTCCTTAGTTTACATCCAGTCTTAGGAGTGGAAGGGATACAATCAGTTCGGAATGAAATTCCCCTCTCATAGAACGGGATTTTTTAAGAACACTTGTTGCATGTACTTGAGTGCCTGACAAAACTTCTTGTCTCTCCTGAAAAGATGAGGTCAATTCTGAATCATGACTAGTGTAGTGCAATCCTCTTATACGAGTGAACAAATCGCAGTATGGCTACGAGGGTTACTTACCATCGCTTGGGCAGATGGACATTTCGATGAGCGAGAAAAGAATTTGATTGCTGAATTGACCGAGAGCGAATTGGCCATTCAGATTGACCTGAACGAGTTTCAACCCGTGACTCCCTCAGAGGTAGCCAGTCATTTGGGGCAAGACCCCAAAACGGCTGAGAATTTTTTGCGGACTGCCGTGATGGTGGCGATCGCCGATGGCCTCTATTCGCCGCCAGAAGATGAGTTACTGCAACAATTTTGCACTGCTTTAGGGCAGCGATCGCTCATTCTGGACTCGTTGCGTCAGGTAATTTGCGATCCAGAAGACCACGCTGTGGATGCTGCTACGTCCCTGTCCAATCGGGTGGCTTTGGATGCATTACATCCAGTCAAAGAGTGGTTAGATGGTCTGGAGGTCAGTGATCCGCGATTGGCCCGGTTTCTCTGCAAAATGATTCCTGCCCAATGTCCGTTTGAACGAGATGTGAATTTGTTTGGCCGCACGATCGCCCATATTCCTGCCCTCTGTAAACTCAATCCCCTATATGACCAACTGGTTGGACTGAGATTCAAAGCCTTGTCTTATCTCGCTGACGATTGCGGTGAAGACGTGACTCCTTATTGTTAATTGCCCGTCTAATTGCCAATCGTCGCAATTGACTGCAACATGACTCAAGTGTGGAGTCCTCCTTTATGATGAGAGTGGGCTGATCTGATGATTGAACTGGGTGAAAGAACTAACGCAGGTTGTTTGCTTCAGTTGAGTTAATCTGAACAGGGTGGGGTGTACTCGCCCGAAGCATTGTGGGCAGTGCCCACCCTATAAAATTGATTGCATAGCCAAGGTGAATTGAGTGGACTCTGGTATGGAAAACGTGAGGCAAAAGGCGATCGCAGCAGGTCTGGTGACTGTTCTCGGAACATTAGCAAGTTGTTCTGGAAGCACTTTGATCTCCGATGAAGTCGCCGTTGCGATCCAGGAGGACATTGAAGTGCAAGGGGGAGTTCCAGTTAAGTCGGTGGTCTGTCCCGAAACCCAGACGATCGCCGTTGGGGAAACCCTGACCTGTGAAGTGGAACTCTCTCAAGGCGGTATCTTTTCTGTCGATGTTGCTCCCAATGAAGAACAACCCCCTGACCAACCCACCCTGCTAGAAAACTTGCAGTGGGATGTGCCCCATTCTCAAGGGTTGATTAACCTGTCTAAGCTCGAGGATTTGTTTCAGGACGAGATTGCTCAGGAAATGGGAAAATCTCCCACGATCGACTGTGGCGGCATTTATCGCGCCAACCAGCCCGGAGAGTTTGAGTGTCAGGTGGAAAACGCGATCGTCCCTAACAAAACCAAAGTTGAAGCCATTGTGGTTAAGTTAGACCCTCAGGGCAATGTGAGTTGGCAGCAAATTCGTCAGGACTTAGTCGCTTCTGCGGCCCCTTTGCCCAATCGCCCAACGGCTGCGGCTACGCCTGCTCCCACTGCCACCCCCACCGCTGCTAATCCTGCTGCGCCTGCCACAGGAGGATCTGCTCCGGCGACTAGTCCGGCGGCTCCGGCGACTAGTCCGGCGGCTGAGCCAGAGGCAGCGGCAGATACTCCCCCGCCTGCGGCATCGGGAGAGGATTTCTTGAACCAACCCGGAGCAACCGACGGGTTCGACTAACGTTTAACCACTGCAATGACCAATTTGAATGACCGATTTGTCAGACCCACCCGAATTTTCTGCTAATCTCCTGGGTGATCTACCAGAACGCCTGATTAAGCATAGCGTTCGCTATGCCGACCATCAGGCTGTTGATCGCGCCGCTCTGACCCCCATGATGCGGCACTACGTCGAACTGAAGGATCAGTATCCCCATGCCCTGTTGCTTTACCGGGTGGGAGATTTTTTTGAAACATTTTTTCAAGACGCGATCGCCGTGGCCCGTGAACTGGAACTGGTTCTGACCAGCAAAGATGGCGGCAAGGAAATCGGCCGCGTGCCATTGGCAGGCATTCCTCACCATGCCCTCGATCGCTACTGTGCCGTGCTGGTCGAGCGGGGCTACGCTGTAGCGATTTGTGACCAAACGGAGGACGCTGCTGAAGCCCAGGGACGCTTGGTGCAGCGGGAAGTGACGCGGGTGATTACTCCGGGCACGGTGCTGGAAGACGGCATGTTGAATGCCCGTCGCAATAATTTTCTGGTAGCGATCGTAGTTGCTGGCAATCACTGGGGCTTAGCCTATGCCGATATTTCCACAGGCGAATTTTTGACGACACAATCCACTCATCTACCCCAACTGAGTCAGGAATTGCTGCGATTGCAACCCGCCGAGGTGTTGGTGCCGACTGACGCGCCCGACTTAAGCGGCTGGATGAGAGCCGGATCAGCTAAAGCAGCCTCAGCAACTAAAGATGCAGCCAGTCGTCTCCCTGCCGGACTGTCTGATCTACCCAACCAGTTCTGTTACACCCTGCGATCGCAGACTCCGTTTACCCTAACAGAAGCTCGACAGCGCCTATTGCAACGGTTTCGAGTGCGATCGCTAGAAGGTATGGGCTGTGAACAGTTGCCGCTGGCCGTGCGGGCCGCTGGGGGGCTGCTGGAATACCTGGAAGACACCCAGAAGAGTATGCAGGTGTTGCTGCAACCGCTGTGTACCTATGCCCTGACCGAGTTTTTGCTATTGGATCATCAGTCCTGTCGCAATTTAGAAATCACTCAAACTGCACGGGATGGCACGTTTCACGGCTCCCTGTTGTGGGCCCTCGATCGCACGGTGACTTCCATGGGTAGTCGCGCCCTGCGCCGCTGGCTATTGCAACCCTTGTTGGAGGTTGCCGCCATTCAAGCACGACAGGATACCCTTCAAGAACTAGTGACAGAAGGCACGCTGCGCCAAACCCTCCAGCAATTACTCAAACAAATTTATGATTTGGAGCGCCTGACCGGACGGGTTGGATCAGGCACCGCCAATGCACGAGATTTGGTAGCGTTGGCCGATTCCTTCATTCGCTTGCCCGATTTAGCCTTGCTGGTGGCCCAGTCCCAGTCGCCCTACTTGAAAAAGCTACAACAGGTGCCGCCAATTCTAGAACATCTAGGTCATCGGCTGAAAGCTTATCTGGTGGATCATCCGCCGTTGTATCTGACTGAAGGCAATTTGATCCGAGAAGGAGTCGATACCACACTGGACAACCTGCGGCAACAAATCCAATCCGATCGCCAATGGTTAACCCAATTAGAAACGCAAGAGCGCGATCGCACCGGGATTACCAACCTCAAGGTCAGCTTCAACAAAGCCTTTGGCTATTACATCAGCATTTCCAAGGGCAAATCCAGTCAGGCCCCGTCAGACTATATCCGCAAGCAAACCCTGACTAACGAAGAGCGCTACATTACCCCTGAACTGAAAGAACGAGAATCGCGAATTCTGACCGCTCAAGACGAACTCAACAAATTGGAATTTGAGGTGTTTCAACAGTTGCGGCAGGAAGTCAGCGAACAAGCGCAAGTGATTCGGCAGGTGGCTCAAGCGATCGCGGCGGTGGATGTGCTCTGTTGTTTTGCCGAAGTCGCCATTTATCAAGGCTATTGCCGCCCACAAATCACCACCGATCGCCAAATTGTGATTGAAGACGGTCGCCATCCCGTGGTCGAACAATCGCTGCCTGCGGGGTTCTTTGTGCCCAATTCAACCACCCTGGGCTGGGACTCCAGCGCGATCGCGACACCATCTACTCATGAGACTCCCTCCAGTGCCTCTTCCCCCGATCTGATTATCCTGACTGGTCCCAACGCCAGCGGCAAAAGTTGTTACCTGCGACAGGTCGGCTTGATTCAACTGATGGCTCAAGTCGGTAGTTTTGTCCCCGCTCGGTTCGCAGTGTTAGGGATTTGCGATCGCATCTTTACCCGCGTCGGTGCCGTGGATGATCTGACCACAGGACAATCCACCTTTATGGTCGAGATGAACGAAACCGCCAATATTTTGAACCATGCCACCCTTCATTCTCTGGTATTGCTGGATGAAATTGGACGCGGTACGGCCACCTTTGATGGCTTATCGATCGCCTGGGCCGTTGCCGAACACCTAGCCACAGAAATTCGCGCCCGCACAATTTTCGCAACTCACTATCACGAACTCAATGAGCTTGCCTCGATTTTGGACAACGTGGCCAATTATCAAGTCGTGGTCAAAGAACTGCCCGACCAGATTATCTTTTTGCATCAGGTGCAGCCAGGGGGAGCCGATCGCTCCTACGGCATTGAAGCCGGACGCTTGGCAGGCTTGCCCGCCTCGGTCATTCAACGGGCTAAACAGGTGATGACGCAAATTGAAAAACACTCTCACATTGCAGTGGGGTTACGCAAGACAGGAGGGGGGGCGATCGCAAAATCCACCAAACGCAAACACGTCTCAGAATCCAAACCGATCGAACAATTGGATATGTTTAGTTGACGAGTCGATTCAGATGCCTACCAGGGTAACGAATTGGGCACAAGTCTAACTGCATGTGAGACAAAGGAATGATACACCATGAGTATTGAACAAGCCCTATTAGAGCAAATCCGATGCCTGACTCCAGAGCAGCAGCAGGAAGTCTTGGACTTTGCAGCATTCCTTCGGCAGAGAGGAGTGCATCCCACTTTTGTCATTTTCTAAACCCAGTTTTGCGAGCGGCGGGGGCTGTGCCCCCGCCGCTCGCAAAACTGGGATGCACTCGGCAGAGAGCACCTGTCAAGCTAACTAAAGAGCGTGTAGCTGGACTACATCAAGAGAATAGATACTAGATAGCAGATGATTTTGATGCTCCACTGCCAGATGAATTTTGGCTAGGAGAAGCATGAAATTACTCCTCGATACCCACACCTTTTCTGGTGGGAGCAGTACGATTGCCCTTTGCTCTGGTAAGCAGCAGACAGTGGAGCTTGATGTTGCTAGAGATCTGCCAAGGACTAAGGATTCAAGATGGTTTCGACCTCCAAGTTGCGAAAGCAGGTATAGGTTGCTTCTGAGAGATCTTCATATGCCAGCGTTTAATTAATGAAAACAACTCTAGACGGTCATCTGGTGACAGCGCAGGGTAACTTCCTTGAAGTATGGATTGTAATTCCTGTATCCAGTCTTGATAGCTGGATTGCCCAATGATTCCGTCTGAACTCTGGGTGTAGTTAACCAGAACACGCTGATTCAACCCATAACATTGATTTCCCCAAAGACATAGACACTGAAGGAAGTACTCATAGTCAGCAAAGATGCGATACACAGGATTCCAGGTAGGAGCGCCCATTAGCACATGCGTAAAACCATTGCTGTCAAATAATGTTTTCTTCTGGATCAAATCTTGAGTAGTAGATTGAGCGTGAGGAGAAATAAAGGGTTTTCCTCGTCGCACGACACGCCCATCTTGAGTCACATTGCGATGTCGGAGTTGCTGCGCCATACTGAATTGGATAGTTGGATTGTCATAGAAAAACTGTTTAGTACAGACAACAAAGTCAGCATTTAGCTCATTATCGTCATCCAAGTAAGATATCAATGCACGATTCGCTCCAATTACTTGAGATGTCGCGATCGACAGCCCCAGGTTGCGTGCATGGCATAGTCCAAACCCTTCAGCAGGCGATGGATGAGGCATTTCAACATAGGTAAAAGCAAAGCTTGTTTTTGAGTGAGTTATGCCCTTTGCTAATTCGCGTGTTGCCGAATCAAGACCGTCGTTAATTAAAATCCAGTTGAAACACTGGTCAGTTTGTCTAGTAATGCTTGGCAGTGCAGTGGATGCAAGTTTTGCCGAGCGATGATGAGTGGCTGTAACTAGAAAAAAGCTCATTCACAGATTTTTGTCTGGTAATCGCTCATTTAATATATCACTTACCACGTGCTTATGTTGTTCAGGAATAGTTATGCTCAGTAATCCTAGCAATAACGGAAAGCGTGGTTTAAATCGAATTGTTAACACATTTGGTTTGTCTGATTCCCAAGCATATGAATTGATTCTTTGCCATCTAACGAATGCACCCATGAAACAAATACCGTTCTCTCTAAATTCAAGTTTATCTAAGCCTCTGGCAGTAAAATGAACGGCGGAAAACCACCACCAAAACAGCTTAAATATCTCTGATTTCAGGCTAGTGGACTCTGGAGTTCCATGTGGAACCAACGTAAAGAAAAACCATGTCTGAAACACTGCAACCGCAACCGAAAACAAGCCAATCCAGAGATCAGATTTGTTCTGTGAGGTTTTTCCTAGATCTGCTAGCAAAGGACCCGCTTTTTGTTTTTTGAGAAACCAACTTATTAACTCCGCGCCAATTGCCGCAACGAATATGATGCAGAAGATTACCCAACTATATCTTCCGAGTAAGGAAATTACGAAGACCAGGGAAAACCCAGACAATAAAACCCAGGGGATAGTGTGATGCAAATTTCTGCGGGCGGTTTCGCGTCCTATTTTTCTCTCTGCTTCTACATGACCGACCCATATCGCAGCGGCTATCAAAACTACCAAAATTAGGACCAGGGAGTATGCCATGAAGTCCCAAAACAGCGCCATATACTCTCCTTGTTAACAATCCCTTTCAGGGATTCAAGGTGATTTTGGCTTAATGATTTCAAGGGACTCGTTTACACCTACAATGTTTCAATCCCTTTCAGGGATTTAAGATGATTTCGGCCGATTCCCTACATAGATTGTATGGATTTTGATGCTGCGTTTCAATCCCTGAAAGGGATTCAAGGTGATTTCGGCGTGACTTTGGAACGTATATATGTCCAGAGGTATGCGTTTCAATCCCTGAAAGGGATTCAAGGTGATTTCGGCGAGCAGCCGATTTTCATATGATGTTTTTCTGGAGTCGCGTTTCAATCCCTGAAAGGGATTCAAGGTGATTTCGGCACCACTTCTTCCCCGCCCCCTGCGGCAACAAGCGGTTTCAATCCCTGAAAGGGATTCAAGGTGATTTCGGCACTCCCGATAGGTCAACAGGTCGATCAACAACCGCTCGTTTCAATCCCTGAAAGGGATTCAAGGTGATTTCGGCTGCCGGAATCCTGGAAGATGCGCTGAAGACTGCGGTTTCAATCCCTGAAAGGGATTCAAGGTGATTTCGGCTAACGCACCATCTTGTAGCCATATTTCTGATAGTGCGTTTCAATCCCTGAAAGGGATTCAAGGTGATTTCGGCAGGCGGCTGCCAAATCTAATCGCGCTCCATTGTCCAAGTTTCAATCCCTGAAAGGGATTCAAGGTGATTTCGACAGTACTCCAAATCTGGACTTTGCAATCTACAATACTGTTTCAATCCCTGAAAGGGATTCAAGGTGATTTCGACAAGCAAATAAGCCATATTTGTACGTAAATACAACCAGTTTCAATCCCTGAAAGGGATTCAAGGTGATTTCGACGTAGTGATTGTCGGTGGTGGTGCAGGAAGAGGGCACGGTTTCAATCCCTGAAAGGGATTCAAGGTGATTTCGACTGTATTTGTTGTGTTGTCGGCAATCGTTGTATGTTTTCTGTTTCAATCCCTGAAAGGGATTCAAGGTGATTTCGACTGAGCACCTGGCGCGAGGGCAAAATGAAACCCGCGTTTCAATCCCTGAAAGGGATTCAAGGTGATTTCGACTCAAACCGCGATCGCCTCTGAATCTTCGGCCCGCCAGTTTCAATCCCTGAAAGGGATTCAAGGTGATTTCGACCACAGCGATCGGTTGGGGTAGAAAATCATATCTCAGGTTTCAATCCCTGAAAGGGATTCAAGGTGATTTCGACAGCATTAATTTGGTTTTCGTCAGAGAATTCTGTCGAAGTTTCAATCCCTGAAAGGGATTCAAGGTGATTTCGACTGATGGGGTGATCGTCGAGATGGGTGCAGAAAATGTTTCAATCCCTGAAAGGGATTCAAGGTGATTTCGACTGTCAGAGATACTGGATATCTCTGGAAAAATATACGTTTCAATCCCTGAAAGGGATTCAAGGTGATTTCGACATAAGCACTGGCGCATACGGTGCATCTTGGCACTAGTTTCAATCCCTGAAAGGGATTCAAGGTGATTTCGACTATCCCGCAACTGAGTACGACAGCAATCTAAAAGCAGGTTTCAATCCCTGAAAGGGATTCAAGGTGATTTCGACAAGAAGAATCTCTGATAATGTCATCAGGAAGCTTAGGTTTCAATCCCTGAAAGGGATTCAAGGTGATTTCGACAAAATCAGGCATATTAGCAAGCTCATGCCATCTTTCAGTTTCAATCCCTGAAAGGGATTCAAGGTGATTTCGACCTTCGATCGACATCTGAGTGTCGGCGAGTTTTTCGGTTTCAATCCCTGAAAGGGATTCAAGGTGATTTCGACCTGCAAACCACATCGACATCTCAGGCAACATCGATGTTTCAATCCCTGAAAGGGATTCAAGGTGATTTCGACCTGACTGCTTCACCAACAAACTGGCCCACAATCGGTTTCAATCCCTGAAAGGGATTCAAGGTGATTTCGACTGGATGGGTATGCATAGCTATCGACATACGAGTTTCAATCCCTGAAAGGGATTCAAGGTGATTTCGACTCTCGAATCACCTTTTCCGAGTTACCGACCCATTTTGCGTTTCAATCCCTGAAAGGGATTCAAGGTGATTTCGACTTCACAGAACCAATTCGCTTCATGCTTCACACGAAACGTTTCAATCCCTGAAAGGGATTCAAGGTGATTTCGACCCACAGGCGATCGCCCTTTTTGAGCTTGCCAAACCGTTTCAATCCCTGAAAGGGATTCAAGGTGATTTCGACGCAGGTAGGAGTTGGCGTTGAGCGACCAACTTCTCGTTTCAATCCCTGAAAGGGATTCAAGGTGATTTCGACCAGGAGCGGATAAAGTTCCTGTCACTCGAATGTTGCCTGGTTTCAATCCCTGAAAGGGATTCAAGGTGATTTCGACTCTGAATCGTAGCTCAAGTATTGAGCCATGAAGTTGTTTCAATCCCTGAAAGGGATTCAAGGTGATTTCGACCATCGACCGCTCAAATAAAGCAAAGCTCTGGTAAGGTTTCAATCCCTGAAAGGGATTCAAGGTGATTTCGACAACTGATACCCAAGTACCTGCACTACGACGAAACAGGTTTCAATCCCTGAAAGGGATTCAAGGTGATTTCGACATGCTGGCAGAGGACTTGCAGGATGCTCGGTTTTTGTTTCAATCCCTGAAAGGGATTCAAGGTGATTTCGACGTTTTTGGGCTTGATTCTGCTTTCCGTTTTCGGCTTACCCGTTTCAATCCCTGAAAGGGATTCAAGGTGATTTCGACCATCTGCTCTTGATAGAGCAGCCTAATTGATTCGTTTCAATCCCTGAAAGGGATTCAAGGTGATTTCGGCGGACTAATGAAGGACTAAATCACCTTTCAGTTATAGTTTCAATCCCTGAAAGGGATTCAAGGTGATTTCGGCATCAACCTGTTCAGCGTCGTAAAGATCGATTCCAGTTTCAATCCCTGAAAGGGATTCAAGGTGATTTCGGCTCGCCCCTTTCAACTGGAGTTCCTTTTCATGCTTTCGTTTCAATCCCTGAAAGGGATTCAAGGTGATTTCGGCCACCCCAGACGTACAATTTCAATGAACCTGGAGATGGGTTTCAATCCCTGAAAGGGATTCAAGGTGATTTCGGCGAGGGAGACAAATTGCCTGATTCCGAATCAGAATCTAGTTTCAATCCCTGAAAGGGATTCAAGGTGATTTCGGCGATCTACAATCACCTCTTCTATGGTATCAACCAAGTGTCTGTTTCAATCCCTGAAAGGGATTCAAGGTGATTTCGGCTTGTCACACTTAATCTTTAAGTGCAGAGATATTGAAGTTTCAATCCCTGAAAGGGATTCAAGGTGATTTCGGCAAAGCTAAGCTCTGCGATTTGACCTGCCCAGTTTTTGTTTCAATCCCTGAAAGGGATTCAAGGTGATTTCGGCTGCTGCCATCTGAAACCTTTAATATATGCAGTTTTCAAGGTGCATTTGCGCGAATCGGAGCAAGAAGTTGAAATCAAAACTTACTCAATGCCGCTACAAGATTGATAATAACCCTCTCCCCCCTGAATTGGCAAGCCCTCCAGCCCTAGCGCGAACCGATTTTCCCCACAGAATCGCCAAAAGCCATATTCCATCAGCCATTCATCCTGATTTTCTCAACTGGCTGCTAAAACAGCTACCCATTCGCGCAGACAACAGACCCAATACGATCCACCGATAAATTGCATCGATCGCCACCCCTCGTTCTGGTTGCCAACCATTTTGTTATAACCAAAAAGAAGGATTTACCGGAAAGAGCATGAAGCGGGCAGTATCTTGTTTTTTGGGATTGGGTGCCTTGGGTGCCATCTGGTGGAGTGTGCGATCGCAGTCTCCCACCACAGCGGTGTTGCCACAGCAGGTAGAGCCTGCTGCTTGTGAAAGTCCCACCAACTTTCTGGTGATGGCGGGGGGCGGGGCCCCGTCGTATAACGAGATTGCCCTGGAAAAAAACGTCTTATATTTCCAGCGCACCTTGCAGACGATGGGTTACGCTGCGGCGACAGCAGATATCTTTTTTGCCAACGGCAATGATGGTCAAGCCACCATTCGCTATCTGGATGAGCAAGGGCAAGAACAATTCAAACCACCTGCTATTCCCAATCTGGCCGGAGCTTCGACTATCAGCAATCTCACCCAGTGGTTACAACAACAAGGGACGATTGCCAACCGTTCTATTTTCTTTTACTTCACCGGACACGGGCATCGCAATCCCAACGATGCAGATAACAATGCGTTGATTTTCTGGGGCGAAGAACTGGTTACAGTGCAACAACTAGCAGGCTGGCTAGACCAATTACCCCAAGAAACTCCAGTGGTGACGATGATGGCCCAGTGTTACTCTGGTGCGTTTGCCAATTTAATCTACACGGGCGGCGATCGCACCCAACCTGTTGCCCTGCACACCCGCTGCGGCTTTTTTGCCACGATTAAAACTCGTCCTTCGGTGGGTTGCACCCCAGAGGTCAACGAGTCCGATTATGAAGATTACAGTTCCAGTTTTTTCGCCGGATTAAGTGGTCGCGATCGCACAGGCACAACCGTGCCCTCAGCGGACTATAACCGCGATGGGCGCGTCTCCTATAGCGAGGCCCACGCCTTTGCCAAAGTCGATGAAGCGACGACAGATCTGCCCGTTTCAACGGTGGAAGTGTGGCTACAGGAACAGGCTCTTAATGCAGACAAAGACACATTCCTCACGCAACCGATTAGCGATTGGTTAACCGTGGCCCGCCCAGATCAACAATACGTCATCAACGCGATCGCCTCCCAATTTGGGTTTGACGTAGAGCGATCGTTCCAGCAAAACTGGAATACCCTGTCCACCGATACCCAATCTGAGATTGAACAAGCCTATGTGGTGCGCTTGGGCATGGAATTGATCAATGTTGGCATGGAACAAACAATCAGAGCAACGGGAAATGCAGAGGCGATCGAAACGCTCGATCGGTTAATTCAATGTGAGAACGGCTCCTGGTAATCTAGAACGTTTCTTACGCGGCTTTGGAGGCGATGGATTAGATCGAACTCCTAAGAAAACGTAGTTTTCTTGCTGGCTTGCTGGAGTGTAGTGGGTGCGACACACCCACTACACTCCACTGGCAACTCGTATGATATAAGCAAAGAAGCAGTCAGGGTAATAGCAATGAGTCAGGCAACGATTGGGGTAGCCGTAGTAGGGACTGGATTTGGTCAAAAAGTTCACATTCCAGGGTTGCAAATTCATCATCGCACGGAGGTGGTCGCTGTCTACCACCGAGATCAGCAGAAGGCAGAGACGATCGCCCAAACTCACGGCATCCCTCGTGCCTGTGCTCAGCTAGAAGACATCGTGGCGTTACCCGAAGTGCAAGCCGTCAGTATTTCGACACCGCCATTTTTGCATTACGACATGGCGAAACTGGTGTTGCAGGCAGGCAAGCATTTGTTACTGGAAAAGCCGACAACGCTGAATTTAAAAGAAGCGATCGAGTTATGGGAGTTGGCTAACACGCAACGCCTAGTCACCTGTATGAATTTTGAGTTCCGCTTTGTCCCCAGTTGGCAACGATTCGCCGAACTGTTGGCTGAGGGCTATGTCGGACAAAAGCGTCTGATCCGCATCGACTGCCTGGTGGCCAGTCGTGCCGATGCCAGTCGCCCGTGGAACTGGTATTCTCGCCAGGATCAGGGCGGCGGCATGTTGGGGGCGATGGGGTCCCATGTGTTTGACTATATTCACTGGTTATTTGGCCCCGTGCGTCGCTTATCCGGTCGCCTCGGCACGACTATCCCAACTCGTCCCGATCCACTTACAGGAGAACAGAAACCCGTCGATGCCGATGATACCTGTAGCCTCATGTTGGAGTTAGCAGACGGCACGCTCTGTCAAGTTCTGCTGAGTTCTGTCACTTATCAGGGGCGCGGGCATTGGGTTGAGGTGTATGGCGATCGCGGCACCCTGATTTTGGGCAACGACAATCCCAAAGACTACGTGCATGGCTTCAAATTGTGGGCTGCTCCGGCTGGGGAGTCCCTGGCCGAAGTCGAAATCCCTGCCCGTCTGGAATTTCCCAAAACCTATGCTGATGGCAGAATCGCCCCATTTGTGCGGGTAGTGGATCAGTGGGTACGTGGCATTGATCAGGGAGAGTCGCTGACTCCCTCGTTGCGCGCAGGAGTCTATTCGCAACAGTTGATGGATTTGACCCAGCGATCGCACCACCAGAATAGTTGGGTGGATGTGGCTCATCTGGAGCTTAGGAACGAAGGGGGGAATAAGGGTGATAGGATGGCGGAAGAATTCTTGCAGTATCGTAAAGTTTAAAAAATTTAGTATTGATTCATGTTCAGTAATTTTATCCGGCAACCTGTTAGTCTGGCGATCGCCCTCATTCTCTCCTGCCTGTTGCTCTTTCCCACTTCAGCATTAGCCAGTTTGAATGATGACCACTATGATGGCAACATCTTCCCGCTGTATGCAGGCAATGGCTCTCTCGTGCCGCCTAAAGTAACTCTGGCTCAATCGTTCCAGCGATCGAATCCAACGCTTCTATTTTTTTACGTAGATGACAGCAGCGATTGTAAACAGTTTGCTCCTGTGATTTCTCAATTGGATGCTTTTTATGGTCGAGTGGCGGATCTGATTGCCATCAATGTGGACGCGATTCCGGTGAAAGCCAGTTACGAACCCACGGAGCCAGGATATTACTATCGGGGCTATGTGCCGCAAGTCGTAGTATTCAACCAAACTGGTGAGGTGGTGTTGAACGAGCAGGGAGCAGTCCCTTTTGAGACGGTTGACGATGTCATGCGCCAAGTGTTTGACCTATTGCCGCGATCGCAATCCGTCGAACTGAGACGACGACAGGCCAACGAATTTAATGTAGAACTCACTCAACCTTAGAAAAAAGACGCTACCCCTCCCAACCTCCCTGGCAAGGGGAGGAGCCGAGGGGTGGGGTGTATAGCGATCGCAATTGATTAACCGCCGCGCTTCGACTACGCTCAGCGCTCTGATGTCGCATGTCAGATCTTGAGTTGCCGGGTTAATCGATCGATATCAGTTCCACGAGGGGTTTTTCCTTGGGATGGCGAAGCCCAGAGGAAAAATTGCTATTTGAAGCGTGCGGTACGTTGTACCGCACAGCTTGGGCTGTTATCAGACTCAAGCCTTACAATAAAAAGCAGCAATTTGCAATAAATCTTGTCATTTTGTAACATATTCGTTATATTAGTTTACATAAGCTTGCAAGCGAAATATTTCTTTGCAGTGTAATACTTCTGGCTCTGAACAGAATTCCTCTGCAAACCCGAAACTCTACTTCTCTATCGACTAACGGAGACAAAACATGATTATTCTTCTTGCGGTTCTTCTTCTGGGTTGGGTTGCTGCCGCTGTGATTGGTACGCAGGCCTACTTTCGTGGAGAGCAAAGCAAGCCGATCCACGAGCGTAACTGGCGCTCTCAAGGGTTTGAGCAGTTGGCAACTTCTGTCACCGGTGTAGAAACCGACTATGGCGATCGCACTCCCGCTTTCCAGGGATTGGATGCTTATTACAGCAACCAATTGCCCAGTGCATAGGGTTATGGATTAAATCAGATCTGGAGCTTTTTGTAGAGGTGCGGCTTCGCTGTGCTTCTGACAAAAGTTTGGGACTCTCTGATTCAACGAAATACCGTATTATACCAATTCTAAGAAAACCAGAACCAGATAATTTTTTGAAACTCGCCCTGGGGGCGAGTTTCAAAAAATTATCTGTAGTGGGTTTTTAGAGAATTGGTATTAGAAGTAAGAATAGTTTTGGGGAAGCGTGATTAAATTGCGTCTCCCCAAAATGTTTGTTTCTCTGTTTGAATCGAGTTGATTGGCGATCGAGCAGTCGTTAGCGATTCGCTTCTACTGAAGCTTGCTGGGGTTGGGGTTGCACCGAACCGGCTGGAGTCCAGAAGAGGGCTTCGATCCTGACTTTGGAAATGCTTGGATCGACAGTAAAGCTACTCCTGAAGGGCACAGTTCTGCCAGGTTCTAGTGCAGTGAAGCTGATGTTGTTCAGTCCACTCTGGGACTGGTTGGCATTTTGACCTGACGACCCTAAATAAGAAACTGAGACGCTGACAATCGGTTGGTTAGTATGATTGGTTACACACCCTTCAACATAGTTGCCGTCGGCAGAAAATCTTAAGCTGCTCAATTCAACTGGAGGTGAAGTTGGGCTTAACGGAATGGACTGACACGGGACGGCTGCTGCTGGCGGAGCGGTTGTTCCTGCTGCCGCTACGCTTGCCTGTTGTTGCGCTGTGTTAAGTTGATTCTGTAACTCGGCGATTTTTTGCTGAGCAACGTTATAGTTCGGGTTGTCTGCGGGCACTTGCTGCAAGAGCGCGATCGCCCCTTGCAAACGATTAGCGGCTTGTTGCCAATCGGCTGGAGTTTGAGCCGTTTGCACCTGCGCTAAAGCCGCTTCCGATGCCTGAATGCCCTGTTGGAAAACATCTCCCTGAGGGCTGGCGGGCGGCGGAGTTGGGGTCGCAGGAGCCGTTGGCAGATTGGGTGAGGCAGGGGGTGAGTTGGGGGCAACAGGAGCAGGGGCCTGACCCACAACTGGATCAGGCTCACGAGTCGGTTTGAAATACGACCAGAGCGCATAGGCAATAATTGCCAATGCCAAAACTCCGGTTAGCATCGCGGCTAAAGCCCCCCAAAAATTACCGCCTGATCCAGCAGGTTCATCTTCTTCTAAATCGGCTTCCTCCTCCACGTCTTCAGCAGGCTCGATCGCATTCTGCTCATCCATGCTTTGTAGCCTGGTTTGTCGATTGATGTAGGTGGATTGCATCGGAAATTCGACTGGCTGTGAATTGGAGTCTAGTTCTAATATTCTGGCTGCTTCAATCTCCTGAGGGGTTATAGACTGGTCTGAGGTCATGTATTGACCCGCTTGATAGGGTGCGTAAGAGTTTACTGAGGTAGCATCTTCTTCCAGGTAATCCTCCACAGGGCTGGAGTAGTAAGGCGTGTTGTTTGCTACATCCTCTGGAAGAATAGTGGTTTCTGGAAAATCAGAGGGGGGTGGGTCAAACTGTCCAGTTCGATTCAAGGAATCTAATGAGGTCAAAGAAGAGATATCAACCTCGGCCTCTTCAGAAGTCGGTTTCCATTCTGGATAGGCAGGTGGCGTGTAAGGAGGTGGCGTGGGTTGCACTACATCTGCTGCCATAACCGTTACAGGAGGCTGAGGATTGGTTGCGGTAGACGGTTGGTCTGTCGATGGAGGAGTGAGACGATGTCTGGGAGGGGGAGGAGGAGCCACAGCATCGCGCATTTCGGTAGATTGGATTTCAGGAGAGACGATTCCCAGTTGATCTGACAGGCGGCTGTAGTTCTCTAACTCAATCTCCTGAGTCCAGGCAGATTCAGCCAATCCAGTTTGTTTGCCCACCACTCGAACAGAACGAATGGAGCGGACTCCCAAATTCTTCATCCCATTCTGGACAAAAGTCGTCAGAACTTGCCGATTGGGGATCTGTTCAGCCTCCAAGACAACATGTAAGCAATCACCTAGCAATTCAGTCGTGGCAGTTATGCCTCTGGGTTGCAGAGATCGATTCATCAAACTTGCGATCGCTTGAGGATTGCCCTGCTTTGCCAATTCCAAGAGGTTTGTCTGTGTCATAACTCTTTAAGATCGTGATGGGGTTAGTTCATCGAAGTTTGGTTAATTGTTTGTTTATCTTTTGCTTTACAATCTTGGCAACAACGTTACCAGATGCCGTCTACTCCCCGGTTATCTCTTACTGTCAACTGCTGCTTCTAACCTATGAGTATCGGATACCTTGCCCTTGTTTTACATGCTCATTTGCCTTTTGTTCGGCATCCCGAAAGTGACTATGTCCTCGAAGAAGAATGGTTATTCGAGGCGATTACAGAAACTTATATCCCTTTACTCCTGGTATTTGATGGACTAAAGCGGGATGGGATTGAATTTAAAATCACAATGAGTATTACACCTCCGTTGGTGTCAATGCTACGCGACCCGCTGTTACAGGAGCGCTATGATCACCATCTGGTCAAACTGGAAGAATTGGCAGAGATGGAAGTGGAGCGCAACGCACATAACGGACATTTGCGCTATCTGGCAGAGCACTATGCCACTGAGTTTAACAAGGTACGTCAGGCTTGGGAGCGGTACAACCATGATTTAGTAGGAGCATTTAAGCAGTTTCTTGACAGCAACAACCTTGAAATTATCACCTGTGGTGCCACACATGGCTACTTTCCCTTGATGAAAATGTATCCTCAAGCGGTCTGGGCCCAGATCAAGATTGCCTGTGAGGACTATGAACACCACTTTGGTCGTCCACCGATCGGCATGTGGCTCCCTGAATGTGCCTATTTTGAGGGCTTAGAACGCATGATAGCCGACTCTGGCTTGCGCTACTTCCTAACAGACGGTCATGGCATTCTTTATGCCCGTCCCCGCCCCCGCTTTGGCACCTATGCGCCTATTTTCACGGAAACAGGAGTCGCTGCCTTTGGCCGAGATCATGAATCATCACAACAGGTGTGGTCATCTGAAGTCGGGTATCCTGGCTCTCCCGAGTATCGAGAGTTTTATCGTGACTTGGGCTGGGATGCTGAATATGAGTACATTAAGCCCTACATCATGCCCAATGGCCAGCGCAAGAATACGGGCATTAAATATCACAAAATCACTGGTCGTGGGTTGGGATTAAGTGATAAAGCATGGTATGACCCTTATTGGGCTAAGGAGAAAGCAGCAGAACACGCAGGCAATTTCATGTTTAACCGAGAGCGCCAAGTGGAACACCTCTACGGCATTATGCAGCGTCCTCCGTTGATTGTCTCTCCCTATGATGCGGAGTTGTTTGGGCACTGGTGGTATGAGGGCCCTTGGTTCCTGGACTTCCTGTTCCGTAAATCCTGGTACGACCAGAAAAGCTATGAGATGACCCATCTGGCAGATTATCTCAAGGCTCACCCGACTCAGCAAGTTTGCCGACCTTCCCAATCCAGTTGGGGCTACAAAGGCTTTCATGAATACTGGCTGAATGAAACTAATTCATGGATTTATCCGCATTTGCATAAAGCGGCTGAGCGCATGATTGATCTGTCTCGGCGGGAACCTGCCGATGAGTTGGAGTGGCGGGCCCTCAATCAAGCAGCCAGAGAACTCCTGTTAGCCCAATCCTCTGACTGGGCCTTCATTATGCGGACTGGGACGATGGTGCCCTATGCAGTAAGACGGACGCGATCGCACTTGATGCGGTTCAATAAACTGCGAGATGAACTGTTGCAGGGTAAAGTCGATGCTGGTTGGCTGGAGAAGGTAGAAGCGATCGACAATATCTTCCCCCATCTCAATTACCGGGTCTATCGTTCTATGTAATTTGAAGTCATTGGGGTTTACGTGAATTCGACAAACAGGTTTTCAGGAGTTTCAGTGCCGCTGAAACTCCTGAAAACCTGATTTTACTTGCGCGTCGTGCCCGCAAAATCAGGCGATCGAACTCCTAAGAAAACGTAAGTTTTCTCGCTTATTCTCTGGAATGTGGGGGTGCGTCGCACCCCCACATTCCATTGGAGACTTATGTTGGGTTATATTTTACCAACTTGATAAAGTACCCTAGCAAACTAGAGTAAGCTTTTTTCCTATATCACTCCTTTCCGCCTTTTCGCCCTCGTCGAACTCACGTTTATGTAGTTTTGATGAAGCTGATACTCTACGTTCTGCTCCCAAATCACCTGAAAACCTATCGATTTGGCAATATTAACGATGTGTAGCAAGTATGAACTTTAGGTGTAAGCCTCATTCTAAGTATTTCAAATATTTCTCGATCAGGATAGATTAATTTCAACTTAAGTGAAAGAAAGAGGATTTGTATAAATTACTACCCTTCCTGATCAATTGACCGGTTCACTGCATTTTATGCTGATGAGTAATTTGTCAATTTAGTCGGTTGACTGGTGGCTCGGTTCAGCAGACTGTCTGGCAGTGAGAAGGTTGATCTCACTCATTCGCTATGACTGTTAATTTTGTTTTTACCCAAGTGGCTTTACTGCGTTCATAGCTTGCGTTCAGATGATGAGTGGTCTTTCTTCCACAGATGCGAGTACCCCACCCATCCTTGTGTGAATCAGGTTTAGTGAGTTGATTCTCCTAGTGTTGGTGTTCAGCCTCAATACAAAAAATAATTACAGTTAGTATACCTGTTCTAACTCACTAAGTAACGGGTTCATTTACCAGTCTATGAAAGCTGTGGTATAGAAGTGATGACTGCAAATGCCTTATCGGTACGCTTCAAATCTGATCTGAGAGCGCCCTTAGCAACTCGTCTGCGACGAGGAAGTCTCTTCGGAGGGTTTCGGGTCGCTGCGATCGTTTTATTAGATTGTGTGGTTCTCGCTCTGGCTTGGTGGTTAGCAGAACATCTTGGCACCTACATGAGTTCTCCCTGGAATGCCCAGGAAAACCCCCGTGCTTTGCTCATCATTCTCGCAACCCAAATAGGATTTCTGGCAGCAGGTGGTTTATACCGCGCTGGCGAGAAGCGACGAGATTATTTTGGACTGATTCGGGCAATTACGCTATCTAATATTTTGGTGCTGCTTCTGGCATTTCTTTACAATCCAGAACAGTTCGTTTCCCGGTCAACTTTTATCTTTTCCTTGATATTTGGCTCCTCCTTTATCTGCCTGGAGAGATTTTTGGTTGACCTGACAATAGAACAGTGCCGTAAGCGAGGAGCAGCCTGCTACCCCGTTTTCATCTTCTGCAAACCTGAAGAAGTTGAAAAGGCATCCAAATTATTGCGGAAAGAAAATCGCTACATTTTATTGGGCTGGTCAGATGTTCAGGCATTGAACCAGGAAAATTTACAGGAAACGCTGGAGTTTATTACCTCTTTAGGAGTCTCCGAAGTATTTATCTGTTCTCAGATTCCCTTAGAAAATCCCATGTTTCTTTACTGGAATCTGCGGAACGCAGGTGTTACCTTGCATATTTTACCCTTAGGGCTTGATCCCCTCTTCCGCCGCTCTGAATTTTGGATCATCGGCGGCTTGCCTTCCATTACTTTCGCGCCACCTGTCATCACCGGGATTGATTTCTGGTTGAAGCAAGTATTTGACTTCTGCGCGGCTGTGTTTCTGGTTGTCTTACTCTTTCCCATCTTGTTTGCCATCTCCGTGCTGATTAAATTGGATTCACCAGGCCCGATTTTTTACAAGCAAACGCGAGTGGGATTGCACGGTCGTCCCTTCAAAGCCTGGAAGTTTCGCACGATGGTCGCAAATGCGGCAGAACTGCAAAAGCTCTTAGAGGAAAGAAATGAGATGAAAGACGGGGTTTTGTTCAAAATGAAGAACGACCCCCGAATCACTAGAGTGGGTAGATATCTCCGGCAATCCAGTTTGGACGAGTTGCCCCAATTGTTTAATGTGTTGATGGGTGAAATGAGTTTGGTTGGCCCCCGTCCTTTGCCCCTTAGAGATGTGGAGAAGTTTTCTGAGCGCCACTTTATTCGACATGAAGTGTTACCTGGGATCACAGGCTTGTGGCAAGTTTCGGGACGCTCTAATATCGACAACTTTGAAGATGTAGTCAATCTAGACATTCATTACATTGAAAACTGGTCATTCTGGTTAGATTTAAAGATCTTGCTGCAAACTGTCAAAGTGGTAATTGGCAAGACTGGAGCTTATTAAGCTCATCTAAGCAGGGTACTGTCCATCTTGCAGATCTGGACTGGACTGGATAAGTCAAATTCACATTCGCAATGAGAAACCACCGTTTGGGGGCTGTGGCGCGATGCGCCACAGCCCCCAAACGGTCACCTATATAGCCGTAGCCACGGCGGTTAGGACAAGGACGTTTTTGTGGGGGCGCGAAGCACCCCCACAAAAACGTCCTAAGAAAAGTGGCTACAGCTATAAATGATGGTTAGAGCGGGTTGGTCAAGGCTTGGCTGATTGTCGATACCATCGTGATAGCTTGTCTGGAGCCACCCCTACTAGATACGCCAAGATGATCGCTTGGTTGATTGCGGTTGTTTTCCAGATCCCCAATTGCTTCCACCTGCGACCCGAAGTCAGGACTGAAGCCGGAGCGATCGCCACTTTCCCCATGCGCTTCAACCGCCGCACCAACTCAAAATCTTCCATCAGTGGAATTTCTGGGAAGCCGCCGATTTGTTCAAAGGTGTGGGCCTTCATAAACAAGGCTTGATCTCCATAGGGCATTTGCAGCAGTCGCGATCGCCATTTCACTCCCCACTCCACCCAGCGCAATCCGACCTCTGATCCATCAATTCTTAAATCAAATGCACCAGCCACAACTCCTGGTTGCCCTAAGGTCTCAATAACCAGTTGATCAAAGTTATCAGGCAATTGGGTATCAGCATGAAGGAATATCAGAATACTATCTGTGGCCACTCTGGCTCCGGCATTCATTTGTCCGGCTCGACCTGTAGAGGATAACAGAGAAATGACTGGTTTTTCACGGGCGATCGCTCTGGTTTGATCCTGGCTACCACCATCCACTACGATTATTTCTAACCCTGGGGTTGCCAAAAGCCGATCGAGGCAGCCAGCGATCCTTCCGGCTTCATTTAATACTGGCAAGATTACCGAAATTTTTGCAGTGGGAATCGGCATGACTCGGGTTTGCACCCGTTCCCAAATTGGCAAATCTTCTGGATAATCTACGTCTGCTAAGGGGGTGAGCAAGGCGATCGTCAGTCCTAACGTTTCAGCAATTTGCACGGTTTGCTTAAGCACTGCGGCGGTGCTCCACAAAATATTCTCAAATAATTCAGGAGCCAATCGCCGTAAGCCCATCAGGTAATACCCACCATCCAGAGCCGGGCCCAATACTAAATCGTGCTGATCTAATAATCGCAGCGCTTGGCGCAATTTATTGGCATCCAACTCAGGGCAATCAGTACCAATCATCAGAACTTTGCTAGCCCCTTCTAAAAAAGCTTGCTGACTGGCTTGCCACAACCGCATTCCCAAATCTCCCTCAGCTTGGGGACGGTAGTCCAAGTCATCCCCCAGCCAATGTTGCATCAGTTCGCGATCGCCGCCCACAAATCGCACCTCAATCGATAGCCATTGGCTGACCCCTTTGACTTGAGCGATCGTGTGTTCGACCATCTGTCGATGTAATTCTGTTGCCCCATGAGAACCAAGGGCGGGGATCAAGCGCGTCTTCGCCCTGCCAACTTCTGGATAGCGGGTAAATACAATTAGACGAGACGACCATCCCTGCGAACTTGCAAATGTATCATTCGTCACTTGGATTAAAACTCACAGGTTAGATTCAAACGATAACTGCTGACCAACTTGGGTAGTGTAGTAAAGTTGCTCCACTTCTGCTCGTCGATACATCACCGTGCTATTACTGCCTCGACCCACAGTTCGAGAGGGCACACCAGCAGTAGCCAATTTCGCTCCTCCCATTTGGGGTGAACAGCCCAAAAGTTTAGCTGCCTCCCGCAGCGGCAACCACTGGCGGACGAAGCGACTCAGCAATACTTCGTCTGATTCGTTTAATAATTCTGTGAATAAGCGCTCAGCTAACAGCCAACAGGCTAAAGCATCTGCCCTAGCCCGATGCGATTCCTCAACGTTGAATTGGAAATGCTTGACCAAATAGGGCAAGCTACGGGAACGCAGATCAGGCAACATCAACCGAGCCAGTTGAACGGTACACAACTGTTCGTGCTCTGGGCGTAAAAAGGCCATGCCCAATCGCGTATATTCTGCTCTCAGGAAAGGATAGTCAAATTCCAAATTGTGAGCCGTCAGAATTCCCGATCGCAACCAGGGCAAATAGTCTGGTAACACATCGGCTGCCATAGGAGCCGCATCGACCATGTCTTGTGTGATACCCGTAACCTGGACAATTTTACTGGGGATGGTGGTTTGGGGATTGATGAGATCGGTTTTCTGATGTTGAAGTCCTCCAGACAAAGAAGCCTGGAGGACAGAAATCTCAGTGATGCGATCGCTATAAGAATGGCTCCCCGTTGTCTCAACATCAACCACAGTGAAACAGTGCTGACTCAAGCGGCGATAGTGGCTCAGGAGTTCCGTTGACAACATAAGACAGCCGACCCAGAGTTAGGACTTAGGCGAAGCAGACGTTTTTGCTCTCTTGATCAGCTTTGACTTTGACTCATCCCGCTGATCAGACCGTCGCTTCTGCTCGCCATGAGAACGAGATCGCTTGACCAGCTTGGGCTTGGGTTCTCCATCGAGCTTACCAGCTTCGGGAATGGGTTCATCTGTGTAGCCAGGGTCAAGTCGCAACCAGGCCGGGCGAGTTTGGTCATAGGCCATTTGCAAAGCTGCTGCTGCGATCGTGCGGACATCAGATTCCTCACTCAAAGCAGCAACAATGGGCAAGAACGAAGCCACCCGCTCCCCTGACAGCGCATCTCTCATGCGAGACTGTAGCTTTTCCAGATAGCGTGCTTCGATCTGGGCACGGGTTGGGATCACGCCCCACTCCAGGTTTTGGCGAACATGGCGTTCAATCTCCCGCAGCTTGCGCTTATCCAAAGGGTGAACCAGCGTAATGGCAGTACCTTCCTTCCCGGCTCGTCCCGTCCGCCCAATCCGGTGAACATAACTGTCCACACTGTCAGGCAAGTCATAGTTGATCACATGGGTCAAATCTTCAACGTGCAATCCTCGAGCAGCAATGTCTGTGGCTACCACCCAACGAACCTGACGCTGACGGAATCGCAGTAACAGGCGTTCCCGTTGGGATTGGCTCAGGTCACCATGATATTCATCAACGCTGTGTCCAGCGGCCTGCAATTGGCGAGTCAGTTCTGCTGCCGCCTTGCGGGTGCGGACAAAGATCAAAGCAGATTCAGGATCTTCCAGTTCCAGAATCGGCTGTAAGGCCCGTGCCTTAGTCCATCCTCTGGGCACCAGATAAGCGATTTGATTAATCCGAGCAGGAGCCGCTTTGGGATGCTCAACCGTAATCATAACGGGCGATCGCAGGAACTTAGCGGTCAATTCACGAATGGAAGGCTCCATTGTGGCAGAGAAGAAGGCCGTTTGCCGTTCAGCCGGAGCTTGACTAAGAATCTTTTCTACATCCTGGATAAAGCCCATATTCAGCATCTCATCAGCTTCGTCCAAAACTAGCCAGTTCAATTGATCTAGCTTCAAGTCACCCCGCTTCAGCAGATCCAGAACCCGTCCTGGAGTGCCCACAACAATTTGCACACCCCGCTGCAAGCGTTGAATTTGCAGTTCGATCGACTGTCCACCATAAATCGGTAAAACGAATAGGCGGCGATCTTCGCTAAAGGTGCGAATTGATTGATAGACCTGCAATGCCAATTCACGAGTAGGCGTGAGAATCAGGGCTTGCACTGCCCGGCTATTCAAATCAATTTGTTCTAGAACAGGCAGAGAGAAGGCAGCGGTCTTGCCTGTACCTGTTTGCGCTAAACCCACGACATCTCGGCCTGAGAGCAGATGAGGAATCGCTTCGGCTTGAATCGCTGTTGGAGCAGAAAAACCAATTTTTTCTAAGTGGCGCACACGCGCTTCAGACAAGCCTAAACCGCTGAAAGAAAGTGTCATCGAGTCTCCTTAATTAACTGTAAACAGAGACACGACCAAGCGCGCCTCTCCATTGTGTTTTGTGGTCAGCAACATGACCATAAAGGTCATAAACAGCAGCACTAGTAATTGCTACTGGCACCAGTGTCCCCAGTCGGGCTTCACCTTGAACGTAGACTAGGCCATCAACTTCCGGGGAAAAACGAGCCGAGCGACCGATCAACTCGCCGGTATCTGGATTCTCCTGCTCAATCAGCACATCAACGACCCGCCCCACTTCCCTCTGATTCTTTTCAAGAGAGATAGGTTGCTGTGCCCTCATCAAGGCATCGCGTCTGGCGTGCATGACAGACTGAGGCACAGGATTGGGTAAGTCGTAGGCAGGAGTTCCCTGCTCTGGGGAAAAGGTAAATACCCCAACGTGGTCGAACTCGTGCTGCTGAACGAATTTCAGGAGATGTTCAAAATGCTCATCTGTCTCACCTGGAAAGCCGACAATCAGAGTCGTGCGTAAGACGGCATGAGGCATTGCTGTTTTGATGCGATCGAGAATCGTATCATTCACCTGGCTCTGCCAGGGGCGATTCATCGCTTTCAAAATCTCTGGATGAGAATGCTGTAGAGGCAGATCAAGATAGGGCAGAACATTGGGAGTCGATTGAATTGCCTCTATCACTTTTGGGGTTAGCCCTGTGGGGTAAGCGTAGTGTATCCGAACCCAGGGCACCGCCACCCGACCTAAAGCGTAGATCAGGTCTGCGAGTTTGGGTTCACCATAGAGATCCAATCCATAATTAGTTGTAATTTGCGAAATCAGGATAATCTCCTGAACTCCTTCCGCAGCGAGTTGCTCAGCCTCAGCGACAATGGATTCGATGGAGCGCGATCGCTGGTTTCCTCTGAGGTGAGGAATGATACAAAAAGCGCAGCGATAATCACATCCCTCCGCGACCCGTAAATAGGCAACTGCCTCAGGAGTCGTGCGGTATCGAGGCACAGTTTCATCAGCAATGTAAGTCGGGTTTTCAGAAACTTCTTTAACCCGCTCTCCCGTCTCCACTCGCTGAATCACTTCAACAATTTTTTGATAATCGCCTGTGCCCACCAGAGCGACAGCTTCAGGAATCTCTTCTAACAATTCCTGTTGGAAGTGCTGAGCCATACAACCCGAAATAATAATTCGTTTATTGGCCTCAGCAAGCTCAACCAGAGTGCGAACTGACTCCTCACGGGCCGACTGGATAAAACTACAGGTATTAACAATCACATAGTCAGCTAGCTCTTCATTGGAATCAACGCTATAGCCTGACTCAACCAAAAGACCCAGCATGTGTTCTGTATCGATCCGATTTTTCTCACAACCCAGGTGAGAAATCGCTATGACTGGCTTATTGCCCATGAAATTCTCAAAATCAATGTTGACGGACTAGAAAATCTAGACTGATGATATTCAGCGATCGCCCAATCAACGGAACCAGAAATTGAGGGAAATTATTACACCAGACCACCCTCGTTTCCGCCAATTGTAATCACAGGGAAGACTTATAGTTTAGCTTAACACAAGTTTGCAATATGGTTCACATTTCCCCAATGGACCGAGACAGAAGCCTGATTCCAATAATTTCGCCCATTTCAGAGGGATTCATTAACCACTGCCACTTCATTCCATTGACTTATGCTACATCCCCCAAGGTTTCCTTCACTACCAAAATCTAAATCATCTTCAATTTCTGCTCAGCCTGACCACGACCCTTCTAATCTGGTTGAAACTTGCAGAATCAAAAAGACCTTAAGAACGGCAAGTGGGTCTCAAACGTTAGAATCCTGAACCGATTACGATCAAGCATCTATCTTCTGTAGAGACAGACACCCTGGAGCCAATGCAATCCAGATACAATCTGCTTAAAAGATCTCTGCTGAGGAGTTCCATTAAGCCACTGAACTTCGCAATTCATACGAGGAGATAGTCAGTCTAACTTAGCACTTTTCTCGTAGCCGTGCAAGGATTGGTTGAATCAATGCACCGCTTTCCCAGAACGACGACCCTTCGCTGAAGTGGTGCAACTGCTGAGATGGAAAACCACTCATCGAATTCACGTTAACTTGCGTCAAATAGATCCTTTAAGCAGTTATGATTTTTAGAGTGAGAGGCTCTGTAAAAGTCTTTCATCGCCATCCAATCCAAGATTTCTCGCGTTAAGTATTTTGCTAGGGCGAGTATGGGTTGCTGATGCTGGCCAAGCTTTCCTGAAGTTCTTCGGCGATATCAGCAGATTGGTCAATACGAGCACTTGAGTTTAAAGCATGTGGACTTGAATCAAATCTTCAAAACTAGGCATCCAATCATCGGTGTGGTTCATCTGCTACCGTTACCAACTTCTCCTCGGTGGAGTGGAAACCTGCGCTTAGTCATCGATCGGGCTGAGCAAGAGGCAGTGGCGTTAGCGTCTGGCGGTGTAGATGGACTGATTGTTGAAAATTTTTTCGATGCTCCCTTTACCAAAGATTGCGTTGATCCCGCAGTGATCAGTGCCATGAGTTTAATCGTGCAGCGGTTGATGCACTTGGTCACGCTGCCCATCGGCATCAATGTGCTACGAAATGATGCCCGTAGTGCCATGGCGATCGCCTCCTGTGTGCAGGCTCAGTTTATTCGAGTCAATGTCCTGACTGGGGTCATGGCAACTGATCAGGGCTTGATTGAGGGACAAGCCCATCAGTTACTCCGCTATCGTCGAGAATTAGGTAGTGACATCAAAATTCTGGCAGATGTCTTGGTCAAACATGCTCGTCCTCTGGGTTCTCCTAATCTGACGACAGCAGTGCAGGAAACCATTGAGCGGGGGTTGGCCGATGCTGTCATCCTTTCAGGCTGGGCGACGGGCAGTCCACCCAGTCTAGAGGATCTGGAATTAGCGCGGGCGGCTGCCAACGAAACTCCTGTTTTTATTGGCAGTGGTGCCAGTTGGGAAAATATCCCCAATTTGATCCAGGCGGCGGATGGGGTAATTGTCTCCAGTTCGCTGAAGCGTAAAGGCAAAATCGAAAATCCAATTGACCCAATCCGAGTGAGCCAATTTGTGGAAGCGATGCAGCGGAGTCTGATGGCTCATCCTACACCCACTTCCCCACTGCCAATTCCATCTTCAGAGCGTTAGGACGGCGACGGCGCTCAGCCCTCTATGATGGATTCGCTGTTCGCTTGAGAACCAGGCAAGGGGCTTAAGCCCCTTGTTCAAGGGTAAATGAACTTTTGCCCTGGACTACTAGCTAACCCGTTCTGCCAGTTCTAGCCAGCGCTCTGTGGACATATCGATCGCCTGATTCAATTCAGCTAATTGTTGTGTCAGTCGTTGCAGTTCTGTAAAATCGGTAGGAGGGTTTTCATAGAGTTGCTCCTCTAGTTTGGCTTTGTCAGATTCCATCTGGGGAATTTGTGCCTCCAAGGTTTCATACTCGCGTTTCTCTTTAAATGAAAGTTTTTGAGGTTTATTAGATACAGCCGTCTGGTTCGGCGATTTAACAGAGAGTGGTTTTGGCGATCGCTCTGCCTCATGTTTCTGATGGGTCTGCTCCTCCTCTGCCTTCTTGTAATCTAAGTAAACCGAATAATTACCTGGGTATTGCCGGAGAGCACCATCGGCTTCAAAAGCAAAGATGCAATCGACTGTGCGATCGAGAAAGTAGCGATCGTGGGAAACTGCAATTACACAGCCGTTAAAGTCTTCCAGGTATTCTTCTAGAACCGCTAACGTTTGCACATCCAGATCGTTAGTCGGTTCGTCTAAAATCAACACGTTGGGAGCGCTCATGAGGACGCGCAACAAAAACAGCCGCCGTTTCTCTCCTCCAGAAAGTTTGTGGATGGGGGCGTATTGTTGATTAGGTGGAAAGAGAAAGCGCTCAAGCATCTGTGAAGCAGTAATCACGCTGCCGTCAGCCGTCTTGACTAATTCAGCCACGCCTTTGAGGTAGTCAATCACCCGTTGATTTTCGTGTCCTGCTAAATCATCCGAATGCTGATTAAAGTAACCAATGTGAATCGTCGAACCGATTTCAACCGTGCCAGAATCGGGAGAGATTTGACCCGTAATAATATTCATTAATGTGGATTTGCCAGAACCATTTCTACCTATGATGCCAACGTGATCTTCTGGATTAAAATTGTAAGTAAAGTCTTTAATCAACGTGCGTCCATTGTAGGACTTGCAAATGTTGTTGAGTTCAATCACCTTCTTACCGATGCGGCGACCCGCAGTGGAAATTTCCACTTTACCTTGAGCTTGTTTAAATTCCTGGGCTTGCATGTCGCGAATTCGATCAATCCGCGCCTTTTGCTTCGTGCTGCGGGCTTTAGGTCCACGCTTCAACCACTCTAACTCTCGCCGCAATACGCCTGCTTGCTTACGTTGAGTGCTGGCAATTGACTCTTCTGCGGCCGCTTTCTTCTCCAGATAATAGGCATAGTTACCTGCGTAAGTATAGATGTCAGCTCGATCGATTTCAATAATGCGATTGGTAACGCGATCGAGAAAATAGCGATCGTGAGTAATCAATAGCAATGCTCCCCGAAATCGGTTCAAATAGCCTTGTAGCCATTCGACCGACAAGGCATCCAGGTGGTTGGTTGGCTCATCCATCAACAGCACATCTGGATCAGACAACAGGGCTGTAGCGAGGGCAATCCGTTTGCGATAGCCTCCAGACAGAGAGCCAATATTAGCATCAAAATCTTGAATTCCCAGTTTACTCAAAACAACTTTGGCATTGGTTTCCAGATCCCATGCTCCTACCGCCTCCATGCGCTGCGAAACCTGAGACAGTTTCGCCATTAACTGCTCAGCATCCCCTCTGCCGTGCGCCAGTTTATCCGACAGTTCTTCATATTCCCGCACGAGCGACATCTTTTCACCGCTGTCGGCAAAGACTTGTTGCAAAACGGTGAGGTCTTCATTCAGGTCAGGCTGCTGCGGCAAATAGACAATTTTCGATCCGGAGTTGACCCAGATTTCGCCACTGTCGATTGGCTCCAGTCCGGCAATCATCTTCAGCAACGTAGATTTGCCCGAACCATTGGTTCCAATCAAGCCAACCCGATCTCCTTCATCCAGGCTAAAACTGGCATCTCGCAAGATTTCCTTGATGCCAAAGTCTTTTTTAACCGATCGCAGCGTAAAGATAGTCATGGTTTTCAGGTAAGCTACCAGTGATCTAGTTTAACCGTGACACGAGAAGGCGTGGCTAATTTATAATTTAAGTCTGACTGACGAATTTTGTGGGAAAAGTCCAGAGAGTTAAGGATTTTGGGGTTGCATCATGACCCCCAGATCCCTCAACAGATCCATCAACAGTGTCAGTCCTATTCAGGCTATAGGGTTGGAGACCGCTGATGCATAGTTCCAAAGCGAATTCAGATGTACCCCAAACTTCCTCTGTCCCAGATTTGTATGAGATAGATTTCTACGCTTGGACACAGGAACAGGCTGAACTCCTCTACAACCACGAATGGAGTCAGATTGACATTCCGCATCTGATTGAGGAAATTGCATCCTCTCTGTTCGCGTAATCCAAAGGGAGTAAAAATACTTAGTGTAAACTCAAGGGGTTCACACCAACCCGATGAACCATGAACCCCGTGCTGAATCTAGTGAGCGAACGAGAGGATGGTCCTTTGGCGACATTTCAAAGGGTTTTCACACTCGCTCCCAAGCTCCAGCTTCACACTCGCTCCCAAGCTCCAGCTTCACACTCGCTCCCAAACTCCAGCTTCACACTCGCTCCCAAACTCCAGCTTCACACTCGCTCCCAAACTCCAGCTTGGGAGCAGATTTGCCCAAGCTCCAGCTTGGCTGCTAATTCGCAGTCAGTGAAGCTGGAGCTTCCGTAGCAGCGTTACCAAGCTGGAGCCTGGTAACGAGTCAAAGTAGAGATCTAATCATCACAGAGGTGGCGATCGCTCTCCTCAACGTTGGGGTTATTCTCCAAATAGTCTCGCGCCCAATTGCAACCCCGTTTCATCAGTTCCTCAAACGTTTCAACTTGCCATAACTGAGCAGTGCCATCTTTTGCTATGGTAGCTAGCTTCTGATTATCTGGACTAAAAACAACGCGCCGAGCATTTGCTGGAAATTCTGCCAACTGCTGACCCTGAAAATTCCATAAGCGGACAGTTCCATCTCCACCAACAGTAGCCAGTTGTTGACCGTTTGAACTTAAACTGAGGCTTCGAACAAAAACTTGATGAGCAGTAAATTTGAATAACTCATTACCTTGCAAATCCAACAAGCGGACAGTACCATCAGCTCCTGCGGTAGCCAATTTTTGGTTATTTGAGTAAAAAATTACACTACTAGTTCCCCCTGGATGTGCGAAAAAGTTTGTCTTAAGGCTTTTATCCTGCAAGTCCCACACGTATACTGACCCATTAGCTTGCACGCCTGCTAACAGACGACTATCTGGGCTAAACCAAAGACGTTCAAAATAATTGTTTACATTTAGATCTATTGGAGATGAAATTAATTCCTCACCCTGCAAGTTTTGTACATGGACTGTTCCTTGATCTGTTGTGCCTGCTAGCAAACGTCTATCTGGGCTAAACCAAAGACTTTCAAAATGATTGTTTGCATCTGCTGGAAATCTTTTCTCTGCCAACTCCTGACCCTGCAAGTTCCATGAACGGACAGTACTATCATCTCCTCCGGTAGTTAGTTCCTGACCATCTGGGTTAAAACTAATACTCCTGATCGATCCCTGATGGGCGGAAAATTTGTGTAATTCTTTACCTTGCAAATCCCACAAGCGAACAGTACCTTTTTCTCCTCCGGTAGCTAGTTGCTGACCATTTGAGCTAAAACTAATATCTGCAATAGGATCTTGATGCCCCTCCATTGTTGCCACCTGCTGACCCTGCAAGCCCCACAAGTTAACAGTGTTGCCGTCTCCAGTTGTCGCAAGTCGTTTACCATCTAAGCTAAAACTGATACTCGTGACCCCATTTTGATTCCTTTTCAATTCTGCCGCCAGATCACCCTGTAAATTCCATAAGCGAGTTATGCCACTAGCTCCTCCAGTTGCTAGTCTCTGACCATCTGGACTAAAACTAACAAACGAAAGTCCGTTTCTATCTCCTTCCCAACATTTTAATAAT